>Ga0070733_10002072_pt1 | contig 14557 bp, 14 predicted proteins | sample Coa_R1_9_FD_66450 | JGI IMG/M metagenome (GOLD analysis project Ga0070733, IMG submission 66450) | Surface soil microbial communities from Centralia Pennsylvania, which are recovering from an underground coalmine fire - Coalmine... | ecosystem: Environmental > Terrestrial > Soil > Unclassified ... | reverse complement strand
CCCAGGGCTTTACATCGCCCTGGGCTACAAAAGCAACAGTTAACGATTCGTGAGCGCTTCTACGCCGGGCAATTTTTCTCCGGCCAGGAATTCGAGCGAAGCGCCACCACCCGTGGAGATGTGGCTGATCTTATCTGCAACGCCCGATTGATGCACGGCCGCGACGGAATCTCCGCCGCCGACGATGCTTGTGGCGCCCGCTGTGGTTGCGGCGGCGACGGCCCGGGCGATCTCCAGTGTGCCCCGGGCAAAGGCGGGCATCTCAAAAACACCCATGGGGCCATTCCAGACTATGGTACGCGCGCGGGAAAGCTCGGAGCGAAACGCGGCCACGGTTTGCGGGCCGACATCGAGGCCCATCCAGCCATCGGGAGTTTGCGTAACGGAAACAGTTTTGGTGGCAGCGTCAGCTTTGAATTCGGAAGCGATCACGTGATCGCTCGGAAGGACAAAGCGAAAGTTGCGCTGCTTGACATCGGCCAAAAGCAGGCGCGCGAGTTCCAGTTTGTCGTCTTCGACCAAAGAATTGCCGATGGGAATTCCCTGTGCCTTCAGAAAGGTGTAAGCCATGCCGCCGCCGATGAGCATGGCGTCGGCGATTTTCATCAGGTTTGCGACGACTTCAATTTTGTCGGAAACTTTTGCGCCGCCCAGGACGGTGACGAACGGCCGGTCGGGATTGGTGATGGCTTTGCCGAGGTAGGCCAGTTCCCTTTCCATCAGCAGGCCCGCCGCGGCCTGCTTGACGAAACGCGTGATCCCCACGACGGACGCGTGGGCGCGGTGCGCGGAGCCGAATGCGTCGCAGACGAAGAGGCCATCACACAACGCGGCGAGCTGGCGCGAGAAATTTTCGTCGTTGGCTTCTTCTTCGGCGTGGAAGCGGACGTTTTCGAGCAGGAGGACGCCTCCATTTGTGAGCGACTTGGATTTTGCTTCCGCATCGGGTCCGATGCAGTCATTTGCGAAGGTTACTGGAGCGCCAAGCAATTCAGAAAGTTTTGAGGCGGCTGGCGCGAGACTGTATTGCGCGTTGGGCTTCCCTTTGGGGCGGCCGAGGTGCGACGCGAGAACCAATCGCGCGCCGCGCTCGCGTGCCAGGCGCAGCGTGGGAAGCGTCTCGCGGATGCGCGTGTCGTCCGTGACCTGGCGCGGAGTCGAGTCGGAAAGCGGCACGTTGAAATCCACGCGAATAAAAACGCGTTTGCCCCCGAGATCGAGGTCTCGTATGGAGAGCTTGTTCATTTACAGGCGCGCGGCCATGAACTTAATCAGATCCTTGACGCGGCTGGAGTAGCCCCACTCATTGTCGTACCACGCCAGCACTTTGACGCAGTTGCCCGCGACGACTTTTGTATATTCGGCGTCGACAATCGCGGAATTTGGATTACCGCGAAAATCGATGGAAACCAATTCCTCGGTGCTGTAAGCCAAGATATTTTTCATCGGGCCTTCGGCGGCGGCTCGCAACGCGGCATTCACGGATTCCGGCGTCGCCTGCTTTTCCGTGGTGATGGTCAGATCCACAACGCTGACGTTGGGCGTAGGCACGCGCATGGCGTAGCCATCGAGCTTGCCCTTCACTTCGGGGACAACCAGATGCAGCGCCTTTGCGGCGCCGGTGCTGGTGGGAATCATGGACAAGGCAGCGGCGCGGGCGCGGCGCAAATCCTTGTGTGGAAGATCGAGCAGCTTCTGATCATTCGTGTAGGAGTGAATCGTGGTCATGGTGCCGTGGACGATGCCAAACGTGTCCTGCAAAACCTTCACAACCGGCGCCAGGCAGTTTGTGGTGCAGGAAGCGTTGGAAACCACGTGATGCTTGGCGGGATCGTACGTTTTTTCATTCACGCCGAGGACCAGCGTGCAATCGGGATCGGTGGCGGGCGCGGAGATTATTACTTTTTTCACCGGGCCGCGGATGTGTTTGCGGGCATCGGCGCCCTTGGTGAACAGGCCCGTGGACTCGACGACGATTTGCGCGCCGACGGAAGCCCAATCGAGCTCGGCGGGATCTTTCACCTTGAAAACTTTGAACGATTTGCCTTCGACGGAAATGGAATCTTCGGTGTGCGTCACATTTTGATGAAGGTTGCCGAGAATGGAATCGTATTTCAGAAGATAGGCAAGAGTTTTGGCGTCGGTGATGTCATTGACGGCGACGATTTCGATGCCGGGGTCACCCAGCGACGCGCGCACAATGTTGCGTCCGATGCGGCCGAAGCCGTTGATTCCTACTTTGACTGTCATTCTTCCTCCCCGATCAGGATGGATTGCGCAACCGATTCCGCTTGAGAGGCCACTGCAAAGAGAGGCGGATAGATGATGCTAGGGTGTGTGGAAAAAATTGTCAACGCGCAGAGCAGGCTCTCCCAGAATGGCGCGTCGCTTGCTGCATGAGGCCAATTGGTGCAGAATGGCCATATAAAACAAAGGGCCACTCGAGTAACTCAGGGTTATTATGGCATACCAGTTATATACGGTCGGACATTCTGCATTGGAATTTTCCGCGTTCCTTCAACTCCTTAAGCCATTTGACATCACTGTGCTCATGGACGTGAGAAGCAAGCCGCAGAGCATGCGCTTCCCTCAATTCGACCAGATTGAGATGGAGAAATCGCTCCAATCCGCGAATGTCCGCTACTTGCATATGGGAGAGGAATTGGGAGGCAGGCCGGACGACCCGAAAGCCTACCGAGAAGACGGGCTGGTGGACTACCGGGCGAGACGAAAAGCGAGATCATTCAAAGCAGGCCTCGAGCGAATTATTTCGGAGTTGGAACAATGTAGTTTGGGGTTGATGTGCGCGGAAGAGGATCCGCTGAGTTGCCATCGATTTCTCATGATCTGTCCAGAGCTCGTGGCATTAGGAATTGATCCGCAACACATACGGAAAGGCGGCATTATCGACTCGCAAAGGGAATGTGAGGATCTTCTTCTGAAAACACATCAGCTTGGCGCGATGGCGGGGAATACGCTTTTTCCTTTCGACCGCGCAACCGCACTGGAGGATGCCTATGCCGCCCAGTCGGAGAAAGTGGCCTTCCGGATTGACCCGCGCGTGCTGGAACCCTGGTAGGGCCGGATGAATGTCGAAATCTTTACCGTAGGTTTCGCCGGAAAAACCGCAGAGCAGTTTTTTGCACTCCTCACAGAAGCTCACGTAAAACAGCTCATAGACATTCGAGAAAACAGGATTGGCCAACTATCCGGATTCGCAAAATATCCGGACCTTTCATTTCTTCTTGAGAGAATTACCGGAATAGTATACAGTTACCAGCCGAAGCTCGCGCCGAGCGTCGAGATTCGGAAGGCGTATCGAGAGTCCAAGGACTGGTTACGATACGAAACATCCTTTCACCAACTGATGGTTGAACGTGGCATCCCCCAATCCTTGGAGCCGATCGAATACTCGGATGCCTTTGCGCTTTTGTGCTCGGAGCCGGGCCCGGAGAAATGTCACAGGAGGTTGGTGGCGGAAATCCTAGCGGAACACCTTCGGTCTCAAAAGCACTCCGTGCAGGTCCAACATCTGGTGATGCCACCGCGCGGGAAATCTGGAGGCAAGAAGGGACGCCACCCTGATGAATGACCGAGCTGCTTATAAGCGACATCACCCGGATGCAGCCGGGGTACTGCGTAATCGGGATCGAGCCCACTCAGACGGGGTTTCGGTCGGTACGCCCCATCCCTGAGCGAACTTATCGGTGGTTCAGGTTCCCCTATCGCCGCGCGGACAAGCTCACCTTTGATCCGATCTCCACTCCTCTTACTCAACCTCACTTCGAAGACCAATTCGGTGCGAACCATCGCAAAGTAAGCTCGCTAACGGAAAGGGAATTAATCCAATGTCTGAAGAAGGCGGAAGTTGGCCGGTCGCTTAAGGAACTTTTTGGGTGCAACCCACGCTTGAGTTGGGCAGGCAGCCAGGCCGCGTACGTGATACCTGATGAAGCGAAACGATCAATTTGTGGTTGCACATTCAAGTCCGTCCGTCTTTCGTTTGAATTTTATCCCCCGAAGGTCAGGGTTGCTCTGGGCCTTGAGTCGGGCGAGACGCTGGCGAACTTGCCCCTGGTTGATCGTGACTGGAGCGATTTCATCGATGAAGCCGCACGAAAGGCCAGAAACAATTCCGACCCCAGCTTCAAAATTGGCGATTACTTCGAACACTTTGCCGAAGAGAGGGTCGCCTCATCTCCATACAGATTCGCGAGGATTGGACTCGCGCGCCCGCACGGCGGGAAGAAGTGCTGGCTGATGCTGGATTCACTTTTCCCACTTCCGCGGCTGGATTACCCATGAAAGCGGATTGAATTGAACGCCGCCGATTCGCACTTGGATTGAGAGATGGCAAATTCTGACTGGAACCCGGCAAATATTCGAGAAATTGTTGAGGGTTCTCTGCGTCTAGTCCTGCCATCTTCCACGCCCCTTCCACCTGTTGACGAAGATTGGATTGAAAGCGGATTGATTGATTCGATGGCGCATGTGGAGTTCTTGTTGTGCGTGGAAAAGGCGTTGAACTTGCCGAATCTGTTCGGCAAGGGTGGAAGCGCCCCTCCCCAGAGCATCCGCACCACGATTGAGGCGGTGCAGCGAGCTCTCGAGCAACGCGCAGAGAACCAAGCGGCTATGCATGAATCGCGGCCTAATTCGAGCGAGCCATCTTCCGATCACGCCGGAATTGTGGGCTGGGGATCAGCGCTCGGGTCGGTATGCGTTTCAATTGACCGGGTAGAAGCCGAGTTTGGTTGCTCGATTGGAAAATTGAAGGAGCGTGCAGGAATCGAGACAATCCGCCGGGTGTCCGCGGGCGAAGACGAAATCACGCTCGCATTGAGCGCGGCACAAAAAGCGCTGATGCGCGGCGGCATATCCGCGCGCGCCCTGGATTACATTGTCGGAACCAGCGAGACATCCCAAGGCCTCCCTTCCTTTGCCGCATCTCTGCATTCGGCTATGTTGGCGGGTACGAATTGCCGAGCCCTTGATGTCGGCGGCGGATGCGTGGGCCTGATTCATTGTCTTTCGATGGCGAATTCACTCCTTTCGGACCCGTCGGTGAATTGCATTCTCGTCGCCTCAGCGGATGTTCACAGCCGCATACTCGCACCCGGTAAAGTCTCCTGGGAATTTGGCGGGTTATTTGGCGACGGTGCGAGCGCGTTTGTTCTTCGCCGCGCGAGCGACAAGGGAGCCATTGCGCCATTCGCGTTACGAGCGCACGTCGGAGGTTGCGCGGGAACTTTTTCGTCGGCGTTGCAAATCCACCCTCGTGCTGACGGAACCATTGCGCTTGAATTTGATGGTGAGGCTTTGGCCCATGCTGCGATTGAAGTGTTGGGACAAACGATTAGTGACCTAAAGATGCAGGTGAACGTATCCCTAGGAGATGTGCACGCGTTTGCGCTCCACCAACCAAACCATCGCCTAACAGAGATTCTGATTCGGCGAGCGAGACTGCCGGCAGAGAAAGTTCCTCTGGTCGCTAAGTCGTGCGGAAATCTGGGGGCATCAACTTGTGGAGTTGCGATGTCCGCCGCCCTGGACTCACTGAGCCAAAAAACGAAGAGTGAGCGCGGACCAATTCTTGTTGCGTCGGTGGGGCCGGGGATGCTGTGGGCAGGAATTGCGCTAACGTAATCAGATCGGATGGACAAGAGTGGCGATGCCAATCAGCTCTCAGTGCGAGGCGATGGTGTCTTTGGGGAATTGCTTGATGCGGACTACTTTTTCGCCGATGAAAGTGACGAACATGGTGATGGCGGGAGGCTGGCCGTAAATCCAGTCTTCGGTTTCGTCGCCGTCGGCGTTGCGTTCGCGTACTTTTCTATCGGGCTTGCCGATGGCGGCTTCCACCATTTCGCGAGTCATTCCGACGATGGGCTTCTTTTCGGTGATCGCCTTTTGCACGTCGGGCGGCAGGGTCTGCACCCATTGCACGGCCGCAGAACGCTCCTGGGAAAAGTCGAGAACGTTGGCGAGATAGGCTTTCAGGTCCTCGGGCGTCATGTCGGGAACGGGGCGTCCGAAATCGAGAATCACGGTGCAGCCTACCGAAGTCCCGTCAGGGCCGTTGCTGCCGTCGTTGGCCGTGGTGGTGGCCGAGGGGAGACCGATGATGCCGATATCGATATGCTGGCGCCAATTCCATTTTTTCTTTCCGCCGCCGTTGATGGAAACTTCGATTTTTGTCTTTTGAAATTTTAGCGCGGTGACCTGCACCGGATCGCCGGGATTTGCCGCGGCGCCATGAATCCTCAAAGCCCTCTGAAGCGCCTGCTCGTCGAAATTCTTATTGGGATACAGGATCAGGCCTTCCTTGCCTCCGGGGATGGACCTGACCGCGTGCGCGAACTCGCCGTCCACGAAGCGGACCAAGGAGAGTTCTGACGCGGGCTTGAGCCGGCCATCGGACTTTGTAGCAGCGGCATCAGGAGACTGGTCCTGTGCCTGGCCTGCAGTCTGATTCCCCGGTTGACCTTGCCCTGGCGACTGAGATTGCTGAGGAGGGTTCATGAATGGGTATAAGGGCATCTTGACCCCGGCGAGCACGCCAGGCTGAGGGGCCGAATTCGAGCGCCAAGGCAGCCCCTGGGGGTTGTCTGCGGCAGACAAGAGAAGAAGGGAGCTTGCCGCAAGTATGGAAAGGCAATTCATAGATTGCTGCCGAGCCTCTATTGTAAATCTTCCGGAGCGGCAGGGGAAGGGGTCAATTGGCGAGTCCGGAGGACCCAGGCGATTGCCACGAGGGAGACGACGGTGACGACCGCGCCCCCTTCGGGGCCGTATTTGGCACCGGTAAGCCAGGATGGGCCCGATTCCCGAGGGATGAAAAAATTGGGGCCGAAGTTGATGCCGCTCACGGGGAGAGAAACGATGGTGGCCATGGTGAGATTCCAGGACCAGTGCAAACCGATTTGCATCCACATGGAGCGGGTGCGGATGTAGGGGATGGCCAGAAGCAAACCAGCGAGAACGGTGTTGAGCGTGGAGAACAAAGTGGCGCCGGGATTCCAGAGGTGGACCAGACCGAACAAAACGGCAGAGGCCACCAATGCCATGGGAGTCCCGACTGCGTCAATTAATCGTTGGAAGGCGTAGCCGCGGAATGCGAGCTCTTCGACGGCAGCGGCCAGCGCGAATAATGCGGCGTTCGCACCTACCTGGCGCAGGAAATGGAGATTGATGGCGTCGCCGGCTGAATAATGTATGGAGCGCGCAGCCAGCAGACCGGCTATTACGAGAAGCTGCAGTGTGACCCCGAGGGTGAAGCCGAGAGACAATTCCCTTCCCCACCCCCGGCGAAGGGTGAGGCCGAGCGCGAAGAAGGGCCGGCCGTCGGCGACGCGAAGGAAAACCCAGCTGAGAAGAAGAAATGTGATTGCGAGAGCAAGGGAGTTCCAGAAAAATCTGTACCATAGCGGCAGGTCTGATGTGAATGAAAAGACGAAGCTGCCTACTTCAATGTTGAGGACAATAGTTAGCACGACAAAGAGGACAATTTTGTAGATTGGCCGCATGTGGGGGGATTCGCCGAGGAAGAATCGCTCGGCCCAGGTGAGCGGGCGCTGAAGCCGATTAGGATTGGGTGGAGGCGGTTGCGAAGGATTGGACATTTTGAAATGGAAAAGAAAGCTGCTGGGCTCCCGAAGGAGCCGGGACAAATTCCCTCAACGCCGCGAAAGAAAAAACCATTGGCGGCGCACTAGCGCTTCATGATAACGCGGACACCGTGGCGGTCAATTTGAAAAGGAAGTAATTCACCACCGGCTGCTGCCACCGCTGCTTCGATGCGCTTACGCGCACCAGGATCAATTAAGAGCGCGACGCAGCCGCCGCCTCCTGCGCCGCAGACTTTGCCCGCGAGCGCGCCATTGCGTCGCGCCGCAGTGATGATGGAATCAATCACGGGAGTGGAAATGCTGGGGAGGTTGCGGCGGCGGAAACTCCACTCTTCGCGGACCAGCCGGCCCAGTTCCGTCCAATTGGCGCGCTGCAAGGCCACGCGAGTTTGCTGAGCGATGAGGGAAATTTCTTCCAAATTGTGCCAGATGCGTTTATCGCCATTGATATGCGCCTGAAAAACTTCCCAGTTGTTGATTCCGGATTGGCGCGGCTTGCCTGTGTAACAAAGCAGGAGGCGGCTTTCGAGCGCGTCCGGATTCACGGCGATTTCTTCACGAATCACGCTGCCAGCGCGAAGGTGAATCGCGCTGACTCCGCCAAATGCGGCGGGGAAATGATCCTGCGTGCCGGTGGGGACCAAGATAACTATGGCTTCGGCATCACGGCTGATCTGGATCCAGTTTTGGCGGGTGAGGCCGGCGCCCGCGAGGCGATCGAGCGCAGCGCAGATCGCTACGGCCATGGCGCTGGAACCCCCGATGCCCGCTCCGGCGGGCGCGAGGGAATCCGTGGTCAGTGTGAATCCCACTTTTGGTGAAAATAGTTTGGTGAGATGCGCAAGCAATGGGAGGCGGTAACGCTTGGCTTTTTCGAGCGCCGCGAGTGATGGGAAAATTTCTTTGCGCTGAGTGTCGAGCGAAACCAAAGTGATGCGCTTGCCGGCGCGCGGCTGCGTTTCAATCACGCAGCTGGCATACCGTGTGACGGCGCAATTCACCGTGACCGCGCCCTCGTGGAATAAGTAAAGCGGCCAGATGTCCAGAGTTGCTCCGGCCAGGTCAATCCGCGTGGGGGCTCGCGCTTCGATTCGCATAGGTCGAATCATTCTTTCGCAGAGAGGTCGCTAGGCGGTCGCAAAAAGCAGACTCGCGCGGCGAATTTGATACTACTGGACAGAAGCTGTCGCGGGCGGCGATGGTTGCTCCGAGGTTAGTTTATAGAAACTGAGGTAGGCGAGGCCGGCGATGGCGTCATAGGTGGCATGGACGGCCATGGCAATGTAGAGAGAGCCGGTGAAGCGCACGAGAGCATGGAAAATAAGGGACATAAAAAAAACAATGAAGATGTTCTTAAGCCCTTGAATGGAATGCCCCAGTGCGAAAGCCAGGGCACACAGGAGCACGGCTACCCACCAATTGCCAATCCAGTACCAAAGAATTTGCAGCAGGACGCCACGATAGACAATCTCCTCGACAATCCCAGCGGAAAGGCTGACGAGAAACCACATGGGTAACTCGCTGGAGGATGTTGGCATGCGGCGATAAGTCTTCTCATGCTTGCGAAGGGCGCTGTTTTTCCATTGCGGATACATGAATGCCAGGAATAAGAGGAGGACGCCGAGTCCGGCGGCGACATCTTTCCATCCGATGGCCGGACGCGGAAAAATATATTGGCCGATGCCAATTGTTCTCCAGGTGAAGAATGCCAGCAGAAGCATAAGCGCGTGCATGACCAGGGTTTGCTTGCGAAGCGCTGACTTGGGTGGAAATCTGGCCCCCGCTTTCAATCGGTAGTAAGAGCGAATGCAAAGGGCGGGCAGGAATACACCCATAATGGCAACGAAGTAGATGGATGCGAGCATGTTGTGTCAACCAGCGAAATGCCGCGAGAGTATACGCGGCAATCGTCGCATGGACAATATGAGTTTAGGATTGCAACGGACGAATCCGCCCGGGATGCGGGGCTTTACATGCCGCGTTGAGCTGGCTAGTGTGAGGCGTTGTTGGAATTCGAGGCGCATAAGATGAATCGTCAGATTCCGGAGGTTGCCACGAGCGAACTGCTCCAGAAATATCCGGTGGCGCGGAGATTTTTGGTTGGATTTGAAGGGACGAGTGCGCCACGAGAGTTGCTGGAGCTTCTGAAAAAGGGGCTCGCGGGCGTGGCGATTTATCCCCGGAACTTCAGCAGTGTCGACGGGCTGGCGGCATTAACCGCTGAAATTCGCGCGACTGCGGATGGACCTTTGCTGATCGGGATAGACCAAGAAGGCGGCACGCGATTTTCTTTGCCCGAGCCATTCACGCAATGGGCCTCGCCATCCGATTTGGGGAGATTGGGCGATGCGCAAGCGGTGCGGGATGTCGCGCGCGCCATTGGCCGAGAACTGGTTGCTGCGGGATGCAATCTGGATTTTGCGCCGATGCTGGATGTGCATGTGAATCCAGCCAGCCCCGTAACACAGGTGCGAAGTTTTGGCGCGGACCCTGAACTTGTGGGGCGCATGGGCGCGGCGTTTCTCGACGGACTTGGCGAGGCTGGAGTGCTTGGTTGCGCGAAACATTTTCCAGGGCATGGCGATGCAGAGGTTGATCCGCACCTTGATTTACCGGTGTTTCATGGGACGGCGGAAAGGCTGGAGAGGGTGGAGTTGGTTCCGTTTGCCGCGGCGATTGCCGCGGGGGCGGCAACGATTATGACCGCGCACATTTTGTTGCCGAAGATTGATGGGGAAAGGCCCGCTTCACTTTCGCGGAAGATAGTCACTCAAATCTTGCGCGAGAGAATGGAATTTCGAGGCTTAATTCTGGCGGATGATTTGGCGATGGGGGCGATCGCAAGGCGATTCTCGATTGGAGATGCGACAGTTGCTACGTTTTCGGCGGGAACTGATGTTGCGATGCTGTGTCACGATATTTCACTGGTTGAGCCGGCCATGGAGGCGACGAGGAAGGCGTTGGAGGATGGCACGCTATCGAAGGAGGAATGGGCGGCGGCGGGCGCGAGGGTTGAGCGAGTGCTGAGGAAGATTCATTCGTCAGGGGCCTCACTGGACTTAATAGGGAGCAATGAACATCGGGCGCTGGCAAAGAAATTGCGCGAGCGGCTTAACAAGTAAGCAGGCCTGAAAGGCTTTGGCCGATTTAAGTGCGAAAGGATCACGGCGGGGCTAATAGACCACCCTTCAAACCTGACCTTAAAGCTCTCCTACTTCCCAGCAACAATCTGTTGGTTAACGATGATCAATTTGTTGACGCTGACTTGAACCTGATCCGGGGAATAAATTGGCGAGGAACAGGTGCGCGCGGTGCAGACGAAAAGGGCCGCTTTGGCTAATTGCGGATACTGTACGTCGGGATTAGGGAGCTTGCCTTCCCGAGCGTCCCACCATTCAAGGCGCTTGTGAGTTGAGGGATAGCGCAGCGCAGCCTGGAAGAGAGCGCGGGCTGTGGGATCGTCTTTGTGACCGACTACGGTGAGATGGAGCGGCGGACGCGTGATGTCGCGATCGGCGAGCAGGACGCTGGCAACAGGAATGTTCTCAGCGATGTCCGTTGCGCTCAGGTAACGCATCGCGGTGTTGGCCGTTTTTCGATAGGTGGAGTTGCCGGTGTAGTGAAAAAGGAGGCTGGCAACACGGACCATGGTGACATTCTCATCGCGCTGTTGGTGGGGCGTGTAGGCCTGGTCCGTGGGAATCTTGGTGGTCAGAAAACCGGCGCCGTTCACATCGGCAAAGTTTTCAGTGATGAAGTGCAGGCCTGATTCCGCGCGCCTGAGCCAACTTCGATCCCCGGTCGCGCCATAAAGCGCCAGGAAGGCGTGTGACATCGCCAGGGTGTCGCCGAGATAGGGGCCGGCAGCGTCTACGTTGTCGTGGCGGAAGCCTCCGCCGGGAAGGCTGCGATTTTGGATGATCCATTTTGCGGCGCGTGCAGCCGCGTCCAAATATTTCTGTTCGCCCGTAGCGTCATAGAGCGCAATGATCCCGGTGATGGCCCATCCGTTTTCACGCGCATAAATATGCTTATCCACTCGGGGCAGACTCAGTTTGCGGCGGGACTGATCGTCCAACTTGAAATAGTTGGCGCTGTGTTTGCCATCGATTAGATCGGCGTCCTGGCTGGCGTAGAAAGCTCCGGTGGGACTCTGAAGAAATGTGGTCAGGAATTTGTGGATACTTTCCGCGGCGTTGAGGTCGGCTGGATCGTGCCACTGAGCGTAGGCCAGCGAATAGATGCGCAGGTCTTCAGATTGGTGCGACATTATTTTTTCATAATGAGGTTCGGTCCAGACTCCGCCGACAGAATACTGATAGACGCCGCCCCAGGCCGGGTCCAGAAGATTTAATTCTGCGGTAAGAGTCTGGCGAACCATTTTCGCGGCCTGCTCATTGCCGTCGGCGGCCAGATCCATCGCGTATTCGACGGAATCCCAATCCAGAAATTTCTGGTTATCCCCCCAGCCGCCCTGCTTGGAGTCGTAACCGGCGAAATAGTACTTGGTGAGCTTGGCGCGAAGCAATGCAGGCAGGAGTGGATTCACCGGAAATTTTATAGGGACTTCCGGCTCAACGGAGGGGCCCGGAGTAGGGTCATCAATGACCGCTTGCAGGATGCTAGCGAATTGTCCGGGGGGCAGGTAGCCGCGGCGCTTAATGATTTCATGGGCGTCGCCATCGAACACGACCGTGGCGGGCCAGCCATAATCTTCGTAACGATTGGAGAGATCGGGGCGGGAATCCTGGTCCACGCGGACGGTTAAATATTTTGCGCGCAGAAGTGCGACAACCTTGGGATCTTTGTAGGTAGTTTCGGCCATGACGTGGCACCAATGGCACCAGACGGCTTCGAGGTCGAGGAGGACGAATTTATTCTCTTGTTTGGCTTGAGTGAAGACCGAGTCAGACCAGCCAATCCACTTGAGCTTGGGAGCTTCCTGGGCGAGCGTGGATTGGACGAAGGAAGGCGCTGCTGCGAAGAGAACCAGAAGAAGAAAAATATGAATATGAATGCGTTTCAAGGACTCCTCCTGCTTTGGGTACGCAGGGAGCGCAATTTCGGATTTGTTGCCCAGTGGAGGGACCAGGCGGGGCAGACCCCTCTCCTACCAAAACGTGCGCGTCAAGGTTAAGAGGCGGCGCGGGCTTTCAGCCTCTCCGATGGAGTCGGCTCGACTTCGGCCTGCTGCGTTTTTTCGTGCGCCAGATTCGCGTCGAAGCAACGCCTGCAGCGCGCTTCATACATTCCGCCTGCTCCGACCACGATCAAATCTTCGCTGGCCACTAACCGCTGCGTGTGGACGGCCGGATTGCCGCAGCGCATGCAAATCGCGAGTAGCTTTGTGATTTCTTCTGCTATGGCCAAAAGAGTTGGCATGGGAACGAACGGGCGGCCCAGGTAATCTGTGTCGAGCCCAGCAATGATTACGCGCTTCCCCATGTTGGCCAGGCGTGTGGCTTCAGCCACCAGTGGCTCGCCCAGGAATTGGGCCTCGTCAATGCCGATGACTTCCGTGCGCGGATCGATTTTCTCAATAATTTCTGAGGCCTTGGAGACATTGTTGGAGCGAATGCCCAATCCGGAGTGAGAAACGATTTCCGTGGCGGAATATCGCTCATCAATTGCGGGCTTGAAAATCTGCACACGCTGGCGCGCGATTTCGGCGCGACGCAGGCGGCGGATCAGCTCCTCGCTCTTCCCAGAAAACATCGGGCCAACGATAACTTCGATCCAGCCCATATTGTGTTTGACGGTGTCCACGCAAACGCCTCCAACCCGTAAGTTAGCACAGGAGCTTGTGGAAAAGCAGATAGAGGAAGAATTGAAGCGAATCGAACCAATGCAGGAAGCCCCTGATCCCGCGCCAATATTCGGCGTGAGGATTTGACCTAGAATTGATACCTAGGTTCGAGTGGTTGAAATTCAGCACCCTTGGTGAAATGCAGCCAACCAGCGTCGGCACTCTCTAAGCGTCGAAGAGTTTCACGTTCCTAACTCATTGATTCAAAAGCAGTAATCTGAATATCCCCGAGATCGTTGTTTGGCACGGGCATTGCATCTAATGGGGTGAACGTCAGCCAGACCGTCACCCAGCACGGGGTGAGCTGACGAGGAGGCACGACAATGCGAAATCTAAAATATGCGGCTTTGCTCGGTCTTTTGCTTATGATTCCCGCGGGCAACACACAGGCGCAGGTCAGGTTCGGAATCGGAATAGGCGTTGGGCCGGGTTATGGCCCTTATGGCCCCGCTCCTGTGTGCCCCTACGGATATTTTGACTATTACCCCTACGAGTGTGCGCCTTACGGGTACTACGGCCCGGATTATTTCTACAACGGGCTATTCATCGGCGTGGGTCCGTGGTTCCGCCCCGGATGGTATGGCGGCCGGTTCTATGGACGCGGTTGGGATCGCGATGGGCGGTTCCGCGGAGGTTTCCGTGGCGATGACCGGGGATTCCGTGGTGGAGATCGCGGGTTCCGTGGCAACGGCGGATTCCAAGGAGGAGGGTTCCGCGGCAATGGTGGATTCCGCGGCAACGGCGCAGTCCGCGGCAACGGTGGGTTCCAAGGCGGCGGTTTCCGCGGTGGGAATAGTGGATTTCGTGGCGGAGCCAGTGGAGGATTCCACGGCGGTGGCGGAGGATTCCACGGCGGTGGCGGTCACGGTGGCGGCCACAGGTAATTAGAAGTTTCTTTCCTCTGAGAGAGGCGGCCCCGGTTGAATTTGCCGGGGCCGTTTTTTATTTGGAAATGAAAAACGCCGGCAGGATGCTGCCGCTACAGGACAACTTCGTTATCGAATTAATGAGGATGGCGGATGTTCGTAAAGTGCGACGTTGAAAAAAGGCGCGAAGGCACTGATTACCGCTACGCGGAAGGCGTCCTGTCGTGTGATCAGGTTGCGCGTAAGAACTCCCCAGG
>Ga0070733_10002071_pt1 | contig 14558 bp, 10 predicted proteins | sample Coa_R1_9_FD_66450 | JGI IMG/M metagenome (GOLD analysis project Ga0070733, IMG submission 66450) | Surface soil microbial communities from Centralia Pennsylvania, which are recovering from an underground coalmine fire - Coalmine... | ecosystem: Environmental > Terrestrial > Soil > Unclassified ... | reverse complement strand
GTTTCTGCGGTTACTGGTTCAGCATCGGAGATATGTTCCTCTCCTTGCGCTTCTAGAACTGCTCTAAAGTTATCGGCTGTGACCGACGTGGATGGCGCTTTGAACAGGACTTCTTCTACCACTCTGCGCAATTGGGCAATGTTACCATGCCGCCAGTCCTGTTCCTGCAGGATTTCATAAATTTGTTGAAAATCGATTAACTTCTTTCTCTCGCTCTTCTTTTTCCGTTGCTGGTTGAATTGTTCCAGGAAAATTGCAATCAGTAGAGGAATATCATCTTTGCGTTCGCGCAAAGGGGGTAAATCTAGAGGAATCATCGTATCCAGTATCTCGGGCAGAAATCTACTAAAGATGGGAAAGCCTTTACGACTTCTATTAATCCCCCCGATAATTCGTACATTATATCGGCGGTACTTCAGATAGTGCAGCAATTTTCTTTGTAGCCTCTGGCTCTCTTCGTTGTCTTGTTTTCCCATTTTGTCAAAATCTGCAATGTACAAAGTTCCGCCTTGTGCTTGACCAAGTAAAGAATCATCATCCGCCTGTTTGCTTGAAGGGAAAAGCATCTGTTCCAACTCACTTGCATCCATCGTGGTGTCAACAATACGAAAATTAGCATCACGTCGGTCACTATAATAATGCATCAAACGGGCGGTCAAGGTTTTACCGGTACCGGGCTCACCAAAGAGAAGAATACCACGAGAATTCTCCGCAGCACTGCGAATTTCACGATAGAGCTTGTAGTCCGGCAAGGCATAGAGATCATCGCCAAATCTAATAATTACTTCTGACAGGGAAATGGCATCTTCTTGTGATCTTGTTTCTGTTCTTTCGATATATAGACTTAGCGCGCGGCGCACAATATCTTTCAGTTCATTGGTGCTTCCTTTGGAGAAAACATCAAAGGGCTGTAATTTATATAAGTCATCGAAAAGAGGAGTCTCGCCGGACAGCTCTTTCTCGTGCCATGCGATGTTAGCGGTCAGCGGCACCCAATAGGAGCTAACAAATTGCTCGCGATACTGTTGCATCAGCCGGTAACCGGCACGTTTGTCTTTACGTCCCTTATAAGGAATCTCCATATCAAGCAGAATCAAGAGAGGAGCTTCTTCAGTTTCTTCTAGACCACGTTCCAGGGCGCGTTGAGCGTTCTCAAAATCTGAAGCTGAACGAAGCTGAATGGTAAGACCCAGTTCGCGTTGAACGCGAAAGACAATATCGGCGTAAAGTGACTGGTTTTCGGGCTGGTCTTCAACAATGAGGATAGTAGCCATGTGGATCTCTCCTTTCTAGGGGCGCGGAAATTTAAATGTAATACACACGCCTATGTCCTCACCTGGTATAGGACTGATTACTTCTTGATCACCACCTACGCTGCGCATAATCATTGCTGACAAGAACATACCAAGGCCCGAGCCACTTGGCCGGCTGACACGTACCAAACGTTGCAAGTCCTCTAAGATATCTGGAGCTAGCGCTGATCCGTAATTGATGAGGTCTAGGCATAGAAGTCTTTCTTCGTCATGAGATTGCAGCGACAGCTTCTTGTTTTCTTCATTTGGATGATTAATTGCTCGGAACATATTCTCAAGATGATTATAAAACACTTCTTCGATGACAGCCGGTGGTGATAAGATCAGCTCTGCACGAGAGCTATCGTTGATGTCAACCTCCAACTCTATGGAACTTTTCGTCTGCCTTTTCATCTCATTGAAAACGTACTCAACAATATCAATGAGTTCACCCAGTGTTATTGGTGTCCTGTCTGGTGCGCGTTCTACATATTGTAGCTGTTTTTCCAGGCGCCTGGCGCTGTCTAACTGGCTGTTCATAGCCCGTATTTTCTCTTCGTAGTGATCTGGATCCTTGATAACCTCCTGCGCCGTTGGATATTCTTGACCAATGAACTCAGCCACCTGCCGGTAATTGCGGAAGCGATGAACTACCATGTGAGCAATAAGGCCAAGAGCCCGGTTCTGGTTGTCCTGAATACGTTCATCCTGGCTAATAAGCGATGAGAGAAAGAAATTCAGGTCTCGGATGGCAGCATAATGTCCCGTCTCTTCGAGATACCTATTGAACTCCCTATTCGCTGCTTTTACCAGTGAAGAATGATTCGATTGAGCGAAATTCCGTTCATCGCCGTATAGAATGAGGAGGCCAGACAGGTCGCGCAAGCGTTTGCTCGCAGCTGCGAGCTTGTCTGGAATAGGAAAACAAATAACGAGCGATGTAGCGGCTTTTGGATGAGTATGGGGTAAATGACCGCCAAGGGTAGAAAAGATAATGTCTAGAACTATGTGTGTGCCACGCTGGTAGGTGAGATTCTCCAGTGGCTTGTGGTATGACGAAAGGAAGCTTGCATCTAACGTTTCATTGAAGAGTTGGCGAGCACTGGCGAGAGTGGTTATCAGGTAAGGGCGGAGTTCCAAAGGAAATGGCTCCGGCATATCTGCTGTATGATAAACGCAAAGGAGTTGCTCAGATCTAATAGGAAAATAAAACATATGTAATGCCGGATATTCAGCTAGCATTGGCCTGATCTTCTGTAAGAAGCCCAGGATAAGTTCATATTGAAGCAGGAGCCCGGTTGAATCCTCCTCAGAACGCTGTCTCATTCTTGCATCTGACATTTGTATTCCTGCACCTAGTGCCTGCTGTTTATGTGAAAGTCGCTCCTGCATTATCTCACCTCCTCGATTGGCAACAAGTCAATGTTCAATAAACTCTGCCCTGATAGAGCGAAATCAATAAATGCAGATAATGGTCTGCTGAGGTACTCACGCGCTTCGTCATAAAGCATATTTATGTAGGTAAATTGTGCAATTTCCTCGATACTATCCACGAAGAAGTTATTCAGGGATTTTCGTACAAAATCAGGCAAGACCCTGTTAGGGTCGTAGATATAAATAGTGTATCCGTCTTGAGAGAAGCGCCCAATCGCGAAAGTGATCGCAGAAAGTGTTGATGCAGATGCCTCGCCAGTTAAAGCAAGAATGGCCCATACTCGAAATTGATACATTTCTCTTTCGGTCAAATCCGTGACGACTTCGTCAAATCTGAAGATTTGACGTCTGCACTTGAATTTATATAGCTCACCAGGTGCAGCGCCAGGATTATCAGCAAAAATCAGGAGATTCAAGTCGCGCTCCACACCTCTTTCATACATCTTTTCCAGATAATAGATTGCTTCTGCTAAAATCTCATCAAAAGTATCAGAAGACACCTGTTCATTGAGCGAATGCTTGATCCTGTGGAATGCGCTCAAAATGCTGATTACATTCTCACGATCGAGTTTGAAGGATTCCGCGACATAAGGTGATGGCTCGTGCTCGTAGAGGACTGATAAGTGAGAGCGTATCTCAACGGGACTCAATTCTCCTACATCTTTCAGCCTCAATTCGGTGCGCACCTGATAGAGCTTCACATGTGCAAGTATATCCCAATCCTGGTTTGCCCGAGCGTAGCGCTCAACATGAGCTAGATACCCCCGGGCATTGGCAAAGCGATCTGTGCCCACGCCTGCCTCCGCCCGGTAAAAGTAAAGCGCATTTTCGAGCTGCTCATTTGCAAGGGCCTTCTCATTTTCAACGAAAGTATCAAAAAGTTGGATTGTCTCTGAAAAGCGCTTTGTTTCATTATATATACTTGCGAGGCAGCCGATATACATATATCCGTTCTTTCCCGTACTACAGGCAAGCTGCATATAATAGTCACCCTTCTCTCTATCCTGGACAGAAGCCTCGTTAATTCCGCTGAGACTGCGCTCAATGTAGAAATGGCCCAACGCGTGGAATAATTCTGCCCTTTCCTCGTCACTTACCTGGCCTTGTTCAGGGAGATGCTCTGCCGAATGTGCAGTTGCAATTGCTTGATCGAATCTTTTCAATCCAGCGTAAGCGTGGCTTAAGCGCACGAGGGTAGCAAACTGGTCAGGTCGAAGCCTGAGTGTCTGTTCCAGGCATGAAGTGGCCTGCGGATACTGAGCCAGCTTACAATGTAATTCACCCATTGCGAGCCACACAGCAAAGTCTTCAGTGAAAAGGGTTTCTGGCGTTTGCAGGTGAAGTTTCAATTTCTGTGCTGCTAGTTTGTGGCGATATTCATCGGTTCTATCGCGTATGGCTAACTGATCGTATAACAAGCAAAGGTTAGCTTGTTCTCCAGGTGTAAGGGAACCGGTATGTAGAAGTAAAGCAATGACTTGCTCCAGATCTTCGGGCTGTACTTTTCTTCGTTTTTCATGTTCATCATATTTCACAAATTGTGAATAAGCGGCCTTATCCAGGCTTGTGTCAGATCTTTGCGCAAAAACAAAAAAATTGCGAGATTCGGAAGAATTAGACTTGCTTTTAATATGAGCTTTCCCCACTACCTGATATCCAGCAGCTTCGAGCGCTTCTTCTAGTTCACCATCAGCAAAATCATGATAAAACATGGGCGACCCGGAGTGCGCCTCGTTTGTTTCCCAACTGTTACGTTTACCTATATTGACACCGAGGCCTAAAATACCACCTAGCTTCAATGCTCGTTTCCAATGTGCTAACAGATCAACTACCAGAGCCTGGGGTACATGAATTAACGTGCTTGTGCTCCAAATAGCGTCAAAGGTCTCTTCGGGGGAAAAATGCAGATTTTGTATACTCATATCTAAGAATTTTCCGCCCGGTACTCGGTTGCGTGCTCTTCGTAACATCTCAGCGGAAGTATCGATCCCTACGAGATCGAATCCTCGGGCCATCAGAAAATTTGCTTCCCATCCTGCGCCGCAGTTAATAGCTAAAACACGAGTATGCTGTTTGTGTTGCTTTTTGAGTAGTTGTACGAATGTCTCAAGGGGTTCAGCAAGATTAGAGTCATTGAATTGTTTCTCATCATCCACTGAGGCCGTAAATTCATAGGTATCAGCGACTATTGTAAGTATCTTATCGAGGTCAATTAGTGGTAATGGAGCATTAACGCCGGTGCGGCATGCTGCCAGTGAACTTAGCGAGGTGAGTAATTTGTTCTGCATTTTAGCCCTTTGTCAGCTAGTCGAATGCATTACTCAATTTCAGCATTTTGTTAAGTACTTTCCATCTTCGGTGTTCAAGTACTCTTTTGCTTGAACCGCATTACTTGCAATAAAAGCCTGGACATTAGTATACTACATTTTCAATCAATTAGCTATCTTTTCGAAAAACTCAGCTTTGCTCTCTACAATAGAGATAACGTCGAAAATGCTCATGCACCAAATGGTGTAGTTAGAAAAGGACATGTTCATCCCCAAAGATGGTGATTGGGAAACGACATATATCGTTTCCCAACCATTGTTATATCTTTATGTATCCCTTGAGGAATACCATACAGAGCAGGCAATCATCACGTGCGGAATGCAGCTCGCACATTGGGGTCGACAAATAGGTAGATCAGAATAATCGCGGCGATCACGATGGCAATAACACCGTTGGAGGTATTCCCTTGTGTGAATAAGAATATGCCATTAACCAAGGCCAGTATTTCAAGGATTACCGTTGCCCAGTACGCCCACCTTTGCAGACTCCACAATCCCCAGGCGACAATGAGTTCTAGAATGCCCAGAATTAAGGTGATCACTCCCGTTGTGGCGCTGGCCCCCAGAAGGGTTATCCCGCCTATAATACCTAAGATACCGAAAATCGCCATGATGATAGCGATAATCGTGATTCCCAGGGGGCGCGAACGACTAATGTTTAACATTGTATTCTCCTCCTTGCTTTCAAGGGTTTTAGCGTTCTTTCGTAACTTTCGTATTAGAATCGATATCACGGGATATCTATGTAATATACTCCTGGATAGGTAAGTTGGTTTCGTCATCCCTCGAATTAACGCTATCGCTCCCTTCATCAAATGCAACTTTTTACGCATCTGCCGCGTGTAAATAGACGTGTGAATCAATAAATTTTGAGGCAATCACGCTCCTTTTCTTATTCTCAAGAGAGGGGTGCAATACAACGGTTGGCATCAAGGATTGACCATACACAGGCAAATGAAACGGGAGAGTGAAAATAGATTACACTTCCCATGAAAGGGGTATCTTTATGACCACGACCATGACTCCACTCTCAACAGTGATAGGGGTCTTTCCAGATCATGACCAGGCGGACCATGCTATAGACGAGCTCCGACGCACTAAATTTAGCTACGATCGAATCAGATTAGTGGAGCGGGGAACGGGAAATTTTCTCGATACTCTCAAGGGCTTGTTTACGGGCCAGGCATCTATGGCATCAAGCACTGCTGATGTATTGATGAAAATGGGCATGCCAGAGCATGATGCACACTACTATCAAAGTGAACTGGACGCTGACCATGTACTCGTACTCATGAATGCTGATGAACGCCCGGAGGAGGCTTTCAGAATTATGCGTCAGAATGGGGCATTAGATATCAGCTCTCGTCTGAGGATGGCTTCATCGAATGCTCATGCCGAAGCGTACAATCCCAATGGATCACGAGAAACGTATAATCCTACAACGCCACCTTATCCCGATGTTCCACCACCCACTTCCAATCCAGATGTGCCCGCGGGATCGAACAATCCAGATGTGCCACTCACAACTAATCTTGATGCGCCTGCCGCTACATTTAATCCGGATGTAACGCCTACTTTTAATCCGAATGCGCCTGCGGGATCGAACAATCCCGACGTGCCACAAGAAACGCCCCGTAACTCTTAAAGTGTGGCAATGAGTGTTAAAATTGGCTCAAGTGAAACGGCCTCTAAAGGTGTTTCACGCTGATAGAGACCGCGGTTGGGAAAACACACGCGTGTGTTTTCCCAACGTTTTATCAAGCCTGAATGCAAGGAACAGAAACTCTTTCCTGCATAATTTCTTAAAACACCTGATGTACCATGAACAGTTGCCTTTCCCGTTGGAACAAATCTATAATAGGGTCATGCGCAGCAGTCCTTATGCTAGACGGAGGAGCCCATGGCGACGATTCTCATTCAGCTTTTATTGATAGCGATTATTAGCTATCTCTGGGGTTCCATTCCTGCGGGCTATTGGATGGGTAAACTACTTCGAGGCAAAGGCTTTGATATTCGCGCGTATGGGAGCCACAAAACAGGTGCGACCAATGTGCTGCGTACGCTAGGCAAAGTGCCAGCCGCGATTGTGCTCATCTTTGACCTCTCCAAAGGGATAGGGCCAACTCTGCTGGCCAGCCTGGTCTCCTTCTTCTATGGCTCTGGTTGGGGAGTGACAGTGGCGGGTCTGGCTGCCTTGATGGGCCACTGTTATCCTATTTTTATTCGCTTTCGAGGCGGACGCGGTGTACTGACAGGCTCAGGAGCGCTGCTCATCATTTCCCCATTGGCTTTCTTAATTGCAGCAGTTACTACTCTTAGCTCCATAGCGATTTCGCGCTTTGTCTCGCTCGGTTCGATTGCTGGATGCCTGAGCGCCATACTCTGTGGCATCCTTTTTTTCATCATCGGACGCTTTGATCCAACCTTCATTGGCAAAGTGAGCCTGGCGCAACTGGTTTTTATGATTGTTGGCCCGGCGCTGGTCATTATTTTCCACTATGATAATATTGGTCGTTTGCTTGCAGGAACAGAACGCAAAATAGGGCAGAAAGAACCCCTGGAAGAGAATAACTCTGCCACCGATGGGGCTTCAAAAGTGCAGGCGTGAGTAGGCGCTGTTCAAATCTTTGAAACTGCCGTATCTTGCTTTTCTCGTAACAGGGGCAATGCGCCGCGCAAATATTCTATGCCTGAAAGAATTGTCCAGATGACGGCCAGCAACATCAACGCATCTGCAATGAGCAGCAAGTAGTCGCCCACATTTAACAGGTTGCTATTGAAATTAAGTACTGGTGGGTACAGGGAAAGATGAGTTGCGCCCAATCCTTTTGCTAACAATATGCCACCGGTGGCAACCAGGGTAATGAATGTTTTCTGCTTCCCCAGTTTACCTGCGGAAATGACCGTTCCTTTTGCTGATGCTATAGAGCGCAGTCCGGTGACTAAAAATTCGCGGGCTATAATGATGACAACAATCCAGGCCGGCACAAGGCCAATCTGTACATAAGCGACCAATATAGCGGAGACGAATACCTTATCGGCAGTCAGGTCCAGGAAAATGCCCAGGGGAGAAACGAGGTGGTAGCGCCGCGCCAGGTAGCCATCTAACAGGTCTGTCATGGATGCCAGGAAGAAGATGACCGTTGCTATTAAAAAGGACCAGGGTTGGTTGAGAATAGCCAGCACAAAAACCAGAATAGTCGCTACAATCCGGCTAAAGCTGAGCAGGTTAGGCATGTTATTCATCGAATTGATACTCCTTTAACTGGTATCTAGCAAGACATGTGGTACCAGAGCGCGTTGGTACTACTGCTCAGTGGGGCGGCGTCCTGAACACGAGCATCCTCGGCAGCATCGCGGATAAAACCGCCGACGATAAAACGCGGAAACTCTTGTTTAGTCATATTAGTTTTTCTAACGTATGTAATTGTGATGCAGTCTGAGCGGAAGCAACAGCACTTAACTAAAGATCAGATATCAAGTACCATTATAAGCGAACCTGCCAACATTGTATAGCCAGATTTGGTTGGTGAATTTCTATCTAGCTCTACAGAAGATACCTGTTGAAGTGATTCCCATAAAGGTGAGAACTGTCAAGTTGGATCTCGTTGAGCATGATCCGGAGGCCGTCTGGTTCAGCCAATTGGCCGTAGCGCGGAAAGCGATGAAGCAGATGGGCGCTTCCGCTGCCAGGAGGGGCGCCCTGGTGGGTGTTCTCCTGTCCGCACGCACGCATTACTGGACAGGAGAACACCCACTTCGTGATTATTCAAAAATATCCAGAGGCAAGGCCGCGCTCCCTCTACTGCATCGGCCCGTTAAGTGGATGGATAACGCTGAAGTCAAGACGAGTGAGGATTTCCGATCTTGAGTGAGCAGGTATTTGATAACCAATGCCATGATATCTCTCCTATTCCTCAAGATAGATCTCACTACCGCGCGCCAGGGCTTGTGGGGTGCGCACGCTCAACAAAACAATAGCAAGGATACCGATTACAAACCAGGCAGCGCAGATCGGACCAACCAGGGTATACGGCGCTTGTTGCGGGTAGGGAACGAACTGGAAGTACAAGACGATGGCAAGCACGATGAATGGTATGGCCGGCAAGATTACATGTTGCAGGACGTTGAATTCTCCTGCCTGCTCGCGGCGGTAAAAGAATGGGACAGACAGGCAGGTCGCCATGTACACAATCAGGATCGGAATGCCGATGATGATTCCCAGCAAATTGAACGCCACGGCAGGGCCATAAACGAGGCCGGGCCACAAGGTACAGACCACTGCTACGATCATGGTGAATATAATGGCGATGTCGGGCGTGCGGAAGTGATTAACATGAGCCAGCCGACCCGGAAGCGCCTTGACGCGGCCCATAGCGAAGAGTACGCGGCTTGCCGCGTTGACACCAGCATTGGCGTTGGCAAGGGCGCTGTTCAGAATGGCGAGGCTGACAATGAACTCGAAAGGTCCCCATACTCGCGTTGCCATAGCCGCCCAGGGGTTGGCGTTCTGAGTATACGTACCGATGGTATTGAAGCCCCAACCGACCACGCCTGCATAGGAGCAGAACACATAGAAGATACCAATCAGGACGGTTGCCAGCAGGATAGCTCTGGGAACCGTGCGGCGTGGGTTGTGCGCCTCTTCTGCTAATGGCGCAGATGACTCAAAGCCTGCGAACGCCAGGAACACGAAGATCATGCCCTGTAAGATGCCCTGCCAGCCTCCTAAACCATGTACTGAGCTGGAGGCAGGATTAAAGGTCGCGGCGGTATTGCCATTTCCCGCAGTAACAATCAACCAGGCTGAAAGCAGAACAAAGACGGTGATCTCGATTACACCCAACACCACGCTCGTATTGGTGGAGAGCCTGATGCCGAAGTAGGTAAGGGCGAAGACAATGACAGCAAAGACCATAGCCCAAAAAACCCACCCATTTGCTCCAAGGGCGGTGAAGTGGAAATATTGCCTGACGAAACCATCCGCAACTGGTCCTAATACCAGGAGTTGGAAAGGGACGATGAGCAGATAGGCAAGGTCGAACAGCCATCCTGTCATCCAACCGACCTGAGATCCCAGGCCGCGGCTGACATAGGTGAAGTACCCTCCCGCAGATGGCAGATGTCTTGCCATTGCACCGATGTTTAAGGCGACAAAAGTGCAGACAACGAGCGCAATGAGGACTGCGAGCGGCAGTGCTCCACCGGTATATCCGATAGCGGCGGGTCCAAGCGTGAATGCAACGGCAGAAGCTGGCGCCATGGTCGTAATCGACTGAAACAGTACACCGGGAAGTCCAATAGCGTTTGGGCGCAGGGTTGTTTGTTCCGGCGAGCCAGAGGTAGATTCAACAGACATATGATTGCTCCTTTTCTATCTCTCAGGATAGAAAAATAGGCAGGAAAAGAGGTTTACCTGCCGGGGGAATAGAGATGAATTGAACCTGATATCTTAATAATACATATCTGTTGAGAAAAAACAAGGGAGCTTTTCGATAGAGGACGCTTCACGACATGTACATGATATACAGCAAAGCGGTTTCACTTCTTGACGAACAGCATCCCAATGGCAGCGAGCAGGAAGAACAGCGCTGCTGCGCCGAAAACCAATTGATAGCCCAGCCCTATACTACCGCTTCCGGCAACCGCATTGATTATGACGCTGCCCAGCAATGGAGCCGCAATTGTCGGAAGCGTCGTCGATGCATTCCACACGCCCAGGTCCTTGCCCACCCTCTCTAACGACGGCAGTACATCGATTGATAAAGCCCAGCCCACGCTCGAATAGGCCCCATACCCAAGCCCAAACAATATCCCCAGAGGCCAGAGCCAGGACATAAGATTGTTTGGGAAGATAACAAACACGAGCGAGGCCATGCTCATACACAGCGTTGCTACACTTACCACAGGAGCGCGCCGTTTGAAACGATCCGACAGGATACCTGTAACCAACCCACTGACAACCGCGCCACCCAATGCCAGGATTGCCACAATACCTGTCACCATCACAAAGTTAGCAACATGCTGCACGCTGGCGAAATAGTACTCGATATACGCCATGAAAAGCGATAGCCCCAGCATGAGAGACGCTCTTGTCAGAAATACCATGGTAAAATTGAAGTGACGCCATGGGTCTATCCACCCGTGCAGAAAACGGAGAACGAACGTGAGCAATGCCTTCTCTCTCCTGGCAACTAAGTCCTGCTTGCCTATCAGCCACCGGTTTTCAGGCACGCCAAACACTGTCACCAGTATGCATACCAGCACGATGAAAGCCGTCACCGCAAAATAGATGCCCGCGTTTGATCGAATCATACTCGTACTGTAGGAATGCTGGTTTATGCCACCAAGCAGCCACGCCGCGAGGCCCAGACCCACCACGTTTCCCAGGATCGTCATTCCACCTACATAACCCGCAGACTCTCCTCGCTGCTCCCCCGGCACGCGATCCGGCATCAAGCTTTGATACGCGGGCATCAGGATATTTTTTCCCACCAGCAGGAGCGCGAGTCCAGCCACGAATATCACCAGGCTACCGGCATCAACCAGCAAAGGCGTACTCAGTATCAGCAGCAGACCACCAATTACAATATAGGGGCGGCGGCGGCCAAAACCACCGGGTGTCCGATCAGAAAGCGTCCCAATGAGCGGCGGTATGAATAATGAAAGCAGCGACGCTCCCACCATAAGCCAGCTTAGAAATACTACCTGCTGTATACTGCCTATTTGCTTCGAGGAAATAAACAGCACTATCTCTGTGGGAATCACAATCGGCAGAAGCGCCGCCGATTGCGCATTGAGAGCAAACCACAGTACATTCAGAACCAGTTGTCTGCGAATCGAGAGCCTGGCGACATTCACCTCGCCGCAACTTCCATTCGTTGTATATGCATTATCTTTGACTTTAACAGAGTACATGTATCCTCGCTTGCGAATTTTTTTGCTGAAGCTATGCTCCGGTATAAAGTAACGTTAATTAAAGCATATCCTAAAGATGCAAATCTTTCCCTGAAACTTTCTGAAAGGGCATCATAAGGGACTTTAACGCACATATCCACGCTTTTATCCTGTGATAGATTATAGTACTTATTACCTCGTAATAATAATACTATTCCAACGGCAACCTGGACTCACTACAAACTTTAGTTGTCCTCAAAGCGAACGTATGACGGGTCGACCAATCAGCAGGTATAGCGAGTAGCTGCCTACGATCAGCGCGCAAATAATTACCGTCAAAGGGCCGCCAATAAGGGCTATCAGTCCGCTGGCGGGAAAATCACCAAGTGGGCGCACACCCATAACCAGCAAAGTATTGAGGCTCATTACTCGTCCTCGCATTTGCGGCGGTACACGCAGTTGAGCAAGGGTAATCACAGTTGCACCTACTCCATTTTGCGACATGCCGAAGATGAGCAAACCCAGCAGCGAGAGCCAGAGGACACGACTGAGCGCGAACACCACCAGCGCGCCGGTCCAGAGAAACAGCGACACCTGGAGCAGGAGACCTTTACGGCGGAAGTCACCCAGTGATGCAACGATCAGCGCGCCTGTGATCGTTCCCAGTCCTGACGCCGAAAAGAGCAAGCCCAACTCAAAGGCTGAGAGGTGGAGAATCTTTACGGCAAATATAGGCAGAATCAATGAAGAGGATGGACCGAAGAATAACAATGCGCCATAGCCTGAGAGAATCCAGGGCAACGCAGGATCGCGCTGTACCGCTCCCAGCGCAGCGCGAATAGAGTCCAACATTGGGCCGCGCATCTCTGTCGCCTGCTCAGCCGCTTCTTTAGACACGCGAATGGAATACAGCACGAAGAGAACGCCAAAATAGCTGATACCATTCAAGAAAAAGTTACCTGCGTACCCGGTCAATTGCCCTGTCAGACCAATTGCATGTCCTGCCAGCGCCAACAAACCGATGGCTATTCCGGCCAGAGTTGGCCCAAGCACAGCCGAACCGTTGAACACGATCGATTGCAGCGAAATGGCATTCATCAAATCCTGTTTCGGCACGAGCACAGGGATGAGCGAAGAACGTGTCGGTTGATCGAAGCTCAACACTGTACCGGAACAGAATGCCAGCAACACGACCATCCATACCTGTATCACACCTGTGATGGTCAATATGCCCAGGATGAATGCCAGCAGCATGGAGAGGCTTTGCGTTATCAAAAGGAAGCGGCGTTTGTCTACACGGTCAGCGATGCCGCCTCCGACCAGCGCGAACAGGAAAAAGGATGAAGATTGCGCCAGCGCGACGAGGCCCAGCGCAAGCGGGGAATTATTGGTGATCTGCAGTACGAGCAAACTCTGCGCGATAATCTGCATCCATGTACCGACAGAGGAGACGATCAGACTGATCCACAAAAAGCGAAAGTTGCGATAGCGCAAAGCGCGGAACGTTTGTACGCGCGACTTCGCTGCTGCGGGGGCTACAGATACCTCGTCGTCTGAGGTGGTACTACTCATGTATTTGTATACCCTGTCTATTTAGAAATAGCCTGAAGAGCGATCACGGCGCGACAAACTTCTTGCGCGCCAGGAACTGACCGCCACCTGCACCGCCAACATATTGCCCATCACGCACAATCACCCTACCCCGCAACAGTACAGTGTCAGGAACACCCTGTATTTGCATTCCCTCATAGGGTGTGTAATCGACGCGCTGGTGCTGGTTCGCTGCGCTGATCGTCATTTTGCGTTCGGGGTCAAAAATAACCAGGTCGGCATCGCTGCCGGGAGCAAGCGTGCCTTTGCGCGGGAAAAGGCCGAAGAGTTTGGCAGGCATGGTGGCAACCAGGTCAACAAAATGATGTATGCCTAACTTGCCGGTGCGCACGGCATCGTACATCAGCATCACACGGTGCTCGACGCCGGGCAGGCCATTGGGTATCTTCGTGAAATCGCGCAGTCCCAGTTCTTTTTGACCTCTGTAGTTAAAAGGCGCATGATCGGTAGATACAACCTGCAATTCGCGGCGCTGTAAGCCAACCCACAGGGCTTCATTATCGGCATCGCTGCGCATGGGCGGGGTGCAGACAAATTTAGCTCCCTCAAAGCCAGGTCTGGCATAGCAGCTATCATCGAGGTAGAGATACTGCGGGCAGGTCTCGCCCCATACCGGCAGGCCCTTTATGCGCGCCGCTGCAACAGCCTGAAGAGAATGGGCGCAACTGACATGCACAATGTAGATTGGGGCATCCGTCAGTGTAGCCAGCGTGATTGCGCGCTGCGTGGCCTCGCCTTCGAGTATAGCCGGGCGCGTCATGGCATGATAGAGTGGCGCGCTGTGACCGGCGGCGACGGCTTCGCGCACGATAAAGTCGATGGCAATACCGTTTTCAGCATGCACCATCACCAGGCCACCCAGGCGAGCAGAGCGGCGCAGCACGCGATAGATCGTCTCGTCATCCACCATAAACGTGCCGGGATAAGCCATCAAGAGCTTAAAGGTCATCACGCCCGCGCTGATCATTTCATCCATCGCTTCTTCAGGAGCCGCTGC
>Ga0070733_10002069_pt1 | contig 14562 bp, 8 predicted proteins | sample Coa_R1_9_FD_66450 | JGI IMG/M metagenome (GOLD analysis project Ga0070733, IMG submission 66450) | Surface soil microbial communities from Centralia Pennsylvania, which are recovering from an underground coalmine fire - Coalmine... | ecosystem: Environmental > Terrestrial > Soil > Unclassified ... | reverse complement strand
GCCGGTCCCGGCAGCAATGATCGCCGCATTGGCGATCACGCTGCCGTCGGTCGAATTCAGGGTCGAGACGCTGGGGTACGCATCCCCCGATGGCCACGCCGAGAGGAAACTCAGTGCGCCGTTCGGAACTACGGTGAAGTTCAACGAATACGCCCTTGCAGTCGCCGGAATGGAGCATCTTGAGGAAAGAATCGGAAAAGAGCGTTGCATGTACGCACCCAGGCTCGGAGGCCCAAACGCACCCGTGAAGGGTTGGCTGGCTCGGGTATCGGCGACGCGGCACGGTGCGAGCGCGTAGTACTGCAAGGCCGTCGCAGGAAGGATCGTGAAGCTCTGCGTGACCGGCACGGCCGCCGCAAAGTTTACGTTTCCCGGCTGGCTGGCCGTTATCAAGCAGATCCCGAACGCGGCGATCGTCACTGTGTTGCCTGAAACGGTGCAGAGCGCGGTTGTGCTGGAAGTGAAGCTAACCGGCAATCCGGAGCTGGCGGTGGCGCCTATGGCGAATGGTGCTACCCCCAGGATTTGATTATTAAGCGCCAGGAATGAGATGGTTTGCGATGCCTGGTTGACGGTGAAACTCTGTGTGACCGGCGTTGCCGCCGAATAGTTGGCGTTTCCCGCCTGGCTGGCGGTTATCGAGCAAATCCCGGCCGCGACGATAGTCACCGTGTTGCCTGAAACGGTGCAGACCGTGGTTGCGTTGGAAGTGAAGCTCACCGGTAGTCCGGAGCTGGCCGTGCCGCTGATGGCGAACGGCGACGCTCCAAATGTCTGGTTTGGCAGGGCGGGGAAGGTGATCGTCTGGCTTTGCGCTCCCGCGGCCAGCACGTTGAAGCTCTGAGTGACGGGAACAGCGGAAGTGAATGTCGCATTGCCGGTCTGGCGAGCGGTGATGGAACATGCCCCCGTCGCCAGCATGGTTGCCGTGCTGCCCGCGACACTGCATGTCGAAAGTGTGTTGGAAGCAAACGCAACCGGCAAGCCGGAAGAAGCCGAGGCGGCGAGGGTTAACTGTGCACCGATGTTTTGGTTGCCCGGCCCGCCGAAGATGATCGCCTGATTTGGCGTTTCTCGCTCAAGCAAGATGGAGTCCATCGGAGCGAGCGAGACCTGGGTCGCCGTCGAGCCGTCGTTATAACGCGCCGAGGAGGAGTAGACATAGACGGCATCGGCAATCAAGGCGCCGGATCCGCCATTGGATACTTGCAGCACAGGGGCGCTCGCCGCGCTTAGATTGACGTTCGCGATGGTGAACCACTGATCTCCGCCGCCAGCCATGGTCTGGTCCAGGGAAAACGTCGCAAGCACCTGTCCAGCCGCGATGACTTGATAGACAGCGTTCGTCGTCCAGGTGCTGCTGGCGGGCGCCGCGGGGAGCCAAACTTGAATGGTGTATTGCCCGTCCGCCGGAATCCCCAGATTCCACTGCGCGGTTCCCGACGGAGTATCCAGTTCGTGACAGGTGCCCTGCCACGCATGATAGTAAGGGCCAAACGCTTGCCGGAAGCCGGTGTCAAAACTATCCACGGTCCACTGCCCTGTCGTCGTGAAGCTGGAGCTGGAGTCATCGATAATGTACTGGGAGAGCGGCGCCTGGGTTCCCGTGAAGCGCTGGAATCCGTTCTCCAGCGAGATCGTCTGGGGGCTGGCGGTTCCGTTGAGCAATACGATGCCGTTGCTGAAATCGCGGCGGTAGAGACGCGTCGGCGCCTGCGAAAACTCAACGTCATCGAGCCAATAATGCCCGGCATACTCGCCGAACCAAAATTCCAATCTCGCGTCACTCGCAGTCACCGGCGATACGAACGACACCGAGTACTGCCTCCAGGTCGAGTCCAGATTGACGGTGGCGCCAAGCCCGTAGGGCAGGTAATCAGGAGGTCCGCCTTGTGTCGCCAGTTGGATAGGCAGAGGTGAGTCTGCCCGCGCCCAAAACTGCACTTCGTATTCCACGCCGGAAATCAGTGATAAACCGTCTTGCTCAAGATCGATATTCCAGTTCTGCGTGGCTGAGGAGTTCACGGTGACGTGCGCGGACGACGCGCCGCTCTCAAAACTCGTGGTGTCTAGCGAGATGCTTGCGCTGACCTGCCCATCGGGTGTGACCTCGAACATCCACGGCGCAAGCGTGGATTCAAAACCGCCGTTGGCGACCAGATTCGGAAAGGTAGTGGAAACCAGCGGTGAGGCCGGCGTCGCGGGAGTACCCAGGTTGAAATTGTACTCGTCGTACCACCACGTCACCGGAGAGGTCGTATCGCCGAAATCATACACCGAGAAGCCATCGTTCATGAGCGCCAGGCCCAGCCCGAAACGCATATTCGGATAGAAGGTTTGCCCGAACGCGACGGTAGACGGAGCCGCGGCTTGCAGCGGCGTATATCCGTACCCGTAAGCAATTTGATTGGGCGGCGAGGATTGCACCGTCGTCACCACGGGCGGCTTGCCTTGCGTAAACCATGCCTGATAGGAATCCCACAGCTGCCCGAAAGCCAGCTGCCCTTCCCGAATGTTCACCGCGTCAAAGACAAAAGAATCGCCATTGAAATTTGTCAACGAGCGCGGGTCGGGAGGGATCTGATTCATATGACCCGCCACATATGCGGTGGGAGCGAGCTGATGGAACTGTGCAATCAAATTGTAGACACCGGCGCCCCACGCGGCATCCAGCGTAGACGGATTATCAGCAATGCCATCCCCGTCGGCATCGATCTGTATTGGATTTCCATAGGCATCCGTCGTCATTTGCGAGATCGTCGTCAGAACATTATCGAAAAAGACTCCGTCATAAACAAAGCCGGTTTGCGTCATCTGCTGGTATGCGTACTGCGCAAGAAGCTGGATGACATCTGGATTAGTGATATTAAGAACGTAATTCGGTGGATTCCCGGGCCAGTTGACGATGTTCTGCCCCGTTACCGTCTTTAGATAGTAGCTATCGGGTACGGAGGGCAAGCCCCCGACGGTGGACTCCGCGTTGATGGTGGTAAGAATGGGCGTAGTCGGGGTCAATAAGCGCACGGCGGCAGCATCGGCCGCAGTAAAGTAAGGCGCCAGGTAGAGCTGAATCTGCGACGCATGGGCCGGGCTCGTGCTGTAAATCGAATCCCCCCACCAAAGACTCCCGATTCGCGGATACGATCCCGTCTGTCCCCGGAGCGGCAGGACCAGTAAAAGAACGCTAAGAGTTAAGGTGACGCACTTACTCACTCACATAACCTCGTGTTGTAGCCAAGCAGCCTCAATTGCCTTCGAAGCGACGTTCGATCAAGCCCACTCGATTCCTGGTTCATCACCGCAGAATCGACATGCCCCTGTTTCGAGGCATCGGTTTCCTGCGTTGCGATTCAGTGTAAAAGGAAACGTTCTCTCCGTCTTGCGCGATACGTCAACCGCCCCCAACGCCACCAGTTGTCCGGGAGGCGGCGTCAGGGGTAAAACGATTCTAACCGATAACTGGTCGCTGCCGCCATCGTGGACTCCCGCAAACCTTGGGATTCAGACGCGCACGCTGGCCATTTTCGCCGAAGCGTGAGGCGGGAGATCAAGTTCCCCGTGCGGGTTGCTCTGCCTGCTGCCGCGCCTCTCCAGTGAGTGTTGCACCGACTAACCAGTGTGATCGCGTTGGCTGCCAGATGACGAGAGCCAGCGTGGGCCCTATGGAAGTTCTATCGGCTAGAACGAGAAGCGGGCCACCAGCGTGCCGGCGCGCTGGTTGGAGGTACCTGCCTCCGGAACGATCGTGCCGAAGCCACCGCTATACAATCCGGTGTTCGGTCCGGATTTGAACGTTGTGGGAGCGATCGCGAAGTTCCCCAGGGTAATCGCTGGGTATTGCAGGCGATTAAAAATATTGGTGAATTCCGCGCGCACCTGGAAATTGTAGCGTTCTTTAACCCGGAAGTTGCGGCTAAAGTTGGCGTTCTCCGCAGGTAGGCGCTGGCCCCTGAAGGAACGTATGGAGGCCTGATTCGCCGCGAACTGCCCATTGGGAACGTTCGTCCATGCGGCCGGATTCAGCACTTGGGTCTTGGTCGGGTCAAAGCAGTGGCAGTTGATGTCGAGCGGCGTGGTGTGCACTTTGCCACTGTAATCAGTCCAATTTACCGACCAGGGATTCATACCTGGAATCAACTGCGCGGGGCCGGGTCCGTAGCCGAGGAAGTCGTTGATGGGCGCGGTCCCCGAACTGGTGGGCAGCCCAACCAAAGCCGCGCTCTGGTAACTTAAGTACCAGCCCGTACCCCAGCCGGACACTATGTAGCCAACAACTTTGTTGCTCAGGACACCGGAGTGAAAACGCGGCACCTCGTACTGGGCGCTTAGCCGGAACTGGTTCGGAAAGTCAAAGGGGCTGAGGTTCTTGCCCAAATTCCGGTTGTATGGATCGATGGTACTGGTCAGAGCCAGGCTCTTCGACCAGGTGTAATTCGCATTCGCGGTTAAACCGTGGCTGAAACGCTTGGTGAACTTGGTCTGGAGCGCGTCGTACCAATTTTTCCCGAGGGGAGCGCCGGCGGGACTTATAGACCCGCTGTATTGAGGGAACGGCACCAGCGCTTGGCGGACCGTCTGAGTTTGCGGGAAGTTGCTATAAGGGAGAAACTGCGTGAGGCCAACCGCCGCAAGCGCTTGCCTCTCTGCCGTCGTGAGGCCCGATATGGTTGTATTGAATGCGGTTGCCAGCGTCGCATTGGTGAAGTCCGAGCTAGGGATTCCAAGGCCCGCCAGAGTTGTTTGACTCAACTGGTTTTGCGGAGCCAGGCCGGAGCCGGCTACCTCCCAAACGCCGCGATTGCCGACATATCCGGCCTCAACCGCGATATCGCGGCCGATCGTGCGCTCCACAGTGAGATTCCATTGCAACAGGCGCATGGGCCGGCCCGTGTTCTGATCGAGGAGGATGGGCGCGCCCACGACGGCTCCCGGAGCCTGACCCGCGGCCGGATTATTTAAGGTCGGCCAGGAGGCTTGGACGCTGGATGGAATTCCGTTCTGGAGCAGTCCGACAATCTGCCCGAACGCGGGCGTGCTGGCGTTGGCGACATTCGACGCATAACCGGTAGCGGCGGAAGAGTCGAGGTTGCCGTAAACCACGCCAACACCACCGCGAAGGACGGTGTTGCGGTCGAGCTGGTAGGCGGCGCCCAGCCGCGGCCCAATCGCATACGGATAGTTGTGGGCGAAGTTGCAATTGCAGTTCGCCTCATAAATGATTGCTCCATCCCTTCCGCCAGCCGAGGGATTCGGGGTGGTAGCTGAGAAGTCTCCATAGCGCCCGAACTGCTCTTTCTGGTAGGTTCCGTAGTCCCAGCGCAAGCCGTAATCCAGTGTCAGTTTGCGACTGACTTTCCAGGAGTCTTGTACAAACAGGGCGGCCTGGTAATTCTCCGTCATGAGGTTGAAAGGTTGGTCTAGCGAAATCGCCTGCACGCCGCCCAGCAGGAACGAAGCGAAACCGAATCCGGCGAAGCCTGAGGATACAGTTGCACCGTTCAGCGAGGTCTGTGTGGTCCAATTCGAAGCATTCCCAACGCTAGTGCTGGTGCCCGTCGTGTAGTTGCCGGAGGCGCCGATCCAATTGAAATTGGGATATTTCATTTGCCGGATTTCGAAACCAATCTTGTAGGTATGCGCGCCACGCACGTACGAGGTTGAAGTAACGAACGAGGGACGGCGCTCCCAGAAATGTTGGTCATATATTGCTCCCAAATTGTTCATGCCCCCTTCCGCCGTATTGGTTGAGACGCCGGTGAGGATTGCAGGGAAGGCGCGGGCAGCGGTTTGGCCCGTTATGCCGAGCTGTTGCTGGGCGTTGTAACCGAGATCTTCGGGTCCCAAATGGAAATCGGAGTCGTTCCAACCCAACGTGTAGTGAATCAGGAGCCGTGGTGTCACCGTGTGGTCCAGGTTGAGGCGGTAGGCCCTGGCGGCATTGCCGGAAGTTCCGGAGACGGTAATAACATTCGGCAAATCGTCGGCACCCGTGGCAGTTCGGGGTGTAGAGGTGCTGGTCTTCTGGAAGTAGAAGGCCGCGTGCAACTTGGAACCAATATTGTGATCGACCTTGATCGAGGGGATATAGGATCTGCGGCTTCCGACGTACGGCGCGAGATAGTTGGAGCCCGCCTGTGAGGCATTGGCACCCAGCGGCAGGGGAACCAGGCCGAGAATTTTGGCGGCCACCGGATCAAGGCTGGTGAGCGGAATCTGGTTGTTCATGAAAGGACTGCGAACGAGGGCGCCTCCGACGGTCATGGTGGAGCTCGGGTCGAAGATGGTGCCGCTCGGAATCGTGTTGCCAAGCGGGTCCTTATAGGGGCCGGTGGCGGTGCTCACTAACCGGTTTTCATCGGTGATGAGGCTGGAAAAATTTCCGTTGCGGTACGCCGGGATGGGCACCGTGGCCGGAGTGGTGTCATTGATCAGATTTTGATAGAACTCTTCAAAGCTGACGAAGAAGAATGTCCTGTTCCTGCCGTTGTAAACTTTGGGTAGCCAGACGGGACCTCCAACTGTGAATCCGTAGTCATTCTGGTGAACCGCGTTTTTTAATCCGGTGTAGGGCTGAGCGGCGTTCAGCGCCGTGTTGACCAGGTAGTCATAAACGGTGCCGTGGACAGCGTTGGTGCCGCTCTTGGTGATTACGTTCACCACCGCGCCACCGCCGGCCCCGAACTCCGGGGCGAAAGTGCTGGTCAGGATGGCGACTTCCTGAACCGCCTCCGTGGACGACTGCGTCTCCATGGTGGCGCCCCCAAGGCGGGAGCTGGTGGGGTTCATGGTCGCGCCATCCAGTCGAGTCGTAAGTGTATTCGACGGAGTTCCGTTGATGACGGCTACGACGATCGCGCTGCCGCTCCCCAATCCGGGGCAAACAGCGCTATCGCAATACTGCACTCCAGGCAGCAGCCGCGAGGCGGCAAAATAATCGCGGACACCGTCATTGGTCGCGCCCACCGTCAGAAGCGGCAGGTCGTCGAGTTGCGTCAGCGTGAAGTTGCCAGCCAGTTCGCTGCTTTCGGTCTGCAGCAGAGAGGCTTCCGCCGTCACGGTTACAGAGTCGCTGGACTGGCCCACCGTGAGTGCTATGTCCTCGCGCATGGTTTGCTCCGCCGCCAAATGGAATTTGGTGTGGGAGTACTTCTTGAAACCGGACACGGAGACGGCAAGGTCGTAGTCGCCAACCGGCAACTGCGCCACGGTGAAGTTTCCGCTCTCGGAGCTGGCTGCCTTGAAAATCGCTCCCGTTTCCGAATTGTGGACCTCGATGGGAGCGCCCGCGATGGCGGCTCCGGACGGGTCGGATATGGTTCCGGTGATAGTGGCCAGGCCGGTTTGGCCAAAGCCGATGGAAGCAGGCAAAAGAAGTATAGCTACGAGCGAGATTCGCCTCATGAAGATCCCCCTTTAGATCAAAGACAAGCTACGACCCTACCGGATGTGAACCTAGGTCAACTCCCCGAGGTCAAACGGCCAAAGCGACCATTTATGCTGTAACTTTGTAACACCAGTAGTCAATCCATTGCGGTTGATAAAACGAATCAACTAGATTGATGTAAGGAATCGGGACCGAACAGAAGGAGAGAAGTCACGGGGACTCCCGGCAACCCCAAAAGCATAATGCTTGCCGGCCGCGCGAAGTGAGTAAAACTTGACCACTTGGGCGGAGCGGAAGCCGGCACCCCTCAGAGTCCGGCACCGGAACACAAGCCGCGGCAATTCGCCCCCTTCATCGGCTGTCGAGTGCGACCGGGAGAGCGCGCCCTGGCTGGGAATGCTGCGCGATGGGATCGTGCGCTGCGCGATGCAAATGGCAGGTCTCCACAGGCTGGGTCCCTTCGATAAATACTTCGTCGCGGATGTGCGGGCAACTTGGCGTCGCCAGTTCGCCCGTATCCGCATCGATTTGGACCGTTACGACGCCGCTCGGCACCCCGAATTCGTGCACGCTCCGATACTCGGCGCGCTGGTGTGCGCGCTTCATGAACTCTGTCCAGATCGGCAACGCACTCCGCGCTCCCTCGAGTCGGATGTCGCGATTGTCGTCGAAACCGACCCAAACCACGCAAATCAGTTTCGATGTAAAACCCGCAAACCAGCCATCGTGCGAAGTCCCGGTTTTGCCCGCCGCGGGCAGCCAAAATCCTCGCGAGCGTACCCCGGCGCCCGTTCCGGAGCGCAATACTTCCTCCATCATGTTCTCCATCAGGTAGGCCACGCGGGCGTCGATTGCTGGCCTGCTCTCCGGCTGCGACTCAAAGATCGAAGCCGAATGCTGGTCGCGAATGGAGCGGATGTAGCTGGTCGTCAGATGCTTGCCGTAATTGACGAAGATGGTATAGGCGCCGGCCATTTCGAGCGGCGTCACTACATATGATCCGAGAGCCATCGAAGGAGTCGGCTGGATGTTCTTGTTCAGTCCGGCCGCCCGCGCGACGCGTGCGACCCGTTCGTAGCCGATCGTCTCAGCGATCTTGACGGCTGGAACATTGAGCGAGTGCGCGAGCGCGTACCGCAATGTGACCGGGCCCGCGTAATCGCTAGCATGATCCGCCGGATCGTAAGGCGCTCCGTTGAAATAGAATGTAGTCGGCTCGTCTTCCACCATGCTTGCGGCGGTCAAGGGTGGACCGTCCGAGAGCGCGGAGCCCAGTGCAGCGGCGTACACAAACGGCTTGAAAGAAGACCCGGGCTGGCGTTTCGCGGTGGCGTGGTCGAATTGGCTGAGTCCATAGCTTCGGCCCCCGACCAGCGCTTTCACCTCCCCGGTTTGCGAGTCCAATGCCACCAGAGCGACCTGGGCGCGCGGCATCTCGCTGGTGCCGTATTTCTTGGAGCGGAGCTTCCACTGCTGGTCGGTCTCCTGAATGCCGATCCGCACGGCTTCCACCGCGTCTCTCTGGAGGTTGATATCCAGAGTCGTGTAGACGCGAAACGAAGCGTTCTGGAAATCGCGATCTTGAAAGCGGCTTTGCAGCGTCTCATCGACCAGGTCCACAAAGTAGGGCGCATCGGCCGACTCCCCTTCTTCGCGCGTTACGTGAAGGGGCGACGCGGCCGCGTCCTCAAAGGCGCGTTCCGTGATGTACCCGTTGGTGCGCATTGCCTTGAGGATCGCGTTCCTCCTGGCTTTGGCGCTGTCGGGATAGCGAAAAGGATTCCGGGAGTAGGGAGCTTGAATCATCCCGGCCAGCAGCGCCGCATCGGCGAGCGTCACTTGACTCAGATCCTTGCCGAGATAGAGGCGGCTGGCCTTCCCGAACCCGTGGATGCTGAAGCTCCCCAGGTTGCCCAGATAAATTGTGTTGGCGTAATCCTCGAAAATCTGCTTTTTGGTGAGCGTGTGCTCGAGGTGCAGAGTCATCAGAGTCTCGGGAATTTTGCGGCGCCAGCCCCGCACCTGCCCTAGCGACAAAGTGCGCGCCAACTGTTCCGTGAGCGTGGAGGCGCCCTGGGATCTCTTCCGCTCTTTTACATCCACCCAGGCCGCGCGAAGAATGCCCAGCGGATCGAAGCCCCAATGATGAAAGAAGCGCTTGTCCTCGGCGGAGAGGACCGCATTCACCAATACTTGCGGAATTTCGCCGAAGTGAACGATCAGTTGTTTCCCGCGGCTCTGATCGAATAGATTCGTGATGACCTCGGGCTCCAGCGGAAGTTGATTGAGATTGGAGTTGTCCTTCAGGGAGACGATCCGGGCGATGTGTCCCGCGTGAGTCTCAATCACAGCGCCTTCCTGGATATAATCGTCGGGGCCGGGATGAACCTCGATGGTGTCGCCCTGTGTTCGATACCATCCTGAGTTGTTGGTTTTTGATTCCGAGTATCCGCAGCGCCGCAGATAGGAGGCGAGCTCCTCGACTTTCCCTTCACTGCCGGAAAGGATGGTCCGCGGCGCGGCATAAATCATCGAAGCGCTTTCGGAAATCCCGGAACGCAGCTTCTCGTCGACGATCCTTGCGTATTTAAGGTAGTACAAGACAAACACTCCCACACACGTCATCGCGAGAGCGATCGACGCGCGCCAATACGGGTCGCGGGCGAAGTCGCGGGGCACGCGAATTTGCATGATTGCGGCGAACTTGGACTTAACTTCCTTGAGAAAGCGTTGCAAACACAGTGGCATAGCAACTCCGAGGGCAATATAAAGCAAATCAATGGCCATTTTGGGCCGCCCAGCCGGAATTTAAGGGGCCCGACGCAGCAATTCTTACCGTTCGCTTGGAGCGGAACGCATTCGAGCGGTTCTATCCCATTGAAGCGCCGAATCGCGGATGCGCTGGCACACCGGTTGCTGGTGTCAAGGCATGTTACGCACAATCACCCCGGCATTTCTGATCACCGCTCTTTGGCTTACGGCACAAGAGCGAAATCCGACGCAGCAGCCGGCGCAGCCAACACAAGCCGCGGCACAGCCAAGCGCAGCGGCGCCGATCTTCCGCGTCGAAGTGGTTGAGAGAACGACACCGGCGATTAATTACTTGCATCGTGGAGGGTCGACGCGAGTGGACTTTCGCGGCACTCCGCTTATGGCAGGCTCCAAGGGCGAGGCTACGGTGCAAAGCGAGCGCGGCGTGATCCACGTCGCAGCGAAATTCGATCACATGGCGCCACCGTCCAGTTTTGGTCCGGAGTACCTGACCTACGTCTTATGGGCTATCTCTCCCGATGGCCGCCCCGTTAACTTGGGCGAACTGACGTTGAGCGATTACGGAAAAGGGTCCGACAGCAGCATCGAGGCGACCAGCGATATTCAGACTTTCGGCCTCGTCGTGACGGCGGAGCCCTACTACGGCGTCACGCAGCCGAGCGACGTCGTCGTTCTGGAGAACGTTGTGCGTCCGGACACCCAGGGCGTGGTCGAGACCATCAATGCCCGCTATGAATTGCTGCCTCGGGGCATGTACACCAGTCAGGGCAGGGCCGCGGGCTTCGTGCCCGTGCAGGTAGGCAAGAAAGATCCCTTCGAGCTGTACGAAGCAAGTAATGCCGTGCAGCTGGCGCGCATCGCCGGGGCCGATCGGTATGCCCCGGAGAGTTTCCAGCAGGCGCTAGCCGCTCTCCAGCAGGCGAATCAATACCAGGTGCAAAAGCCCGGTCAGAAGCCGGTAATTACGATGGCTCGCGAGGCCGTGGTGCGCGCCGAGGATGCGCGTGTAGTCGCCATCCGCCGCCAGCGCGACGAATCGGAAACGGCGCGTCTGAATGCGGAGAAGGACAAGACTGAAGCGGCGCGAATCCGGGCTGAGGAGGAATCGCAGCGGCGCGCGAAGGCTGAAGCGGACCAAATCGCCGCCGATACCGCGAAGAAGGAAGCTCAGGCGGCGGCGGAGGCAGCCAATGCCGCGGCGGCGGCCGCAAATCAGGAGCGAGCGGCTGCGGAGACAGCGAAGTTGCAGGCGGATCAGGCCCGTCAAGCAGCGCTGGCTCAACAACAGCAATTGGCGGCGGAAGCTGAAAAGGCGCGCCTGGCGGCCGCGGAGTCAGAACGCCAACGTGAGGGCGCCGAGGAGCAGCAAGCCCGATTGCGGCAGCAACTTTTCGCACAATTCAACCAGATCCTACAGACGCGCGACACCGCACGCGGCCTCATCGTCAACATGTCGGATGTGCTATTCGACACCGCCCAATACACGCTCAAGCCCGGAGCGCGCGAGAAGCTCGCCAAGGTGTCCGGCATCATTCTGGCACACCCGGGATTGAGGATCGAGGTCGAGGGGCACACGGACAGTGTGGGCGGCGACGAATACAACATGAAGCTATCGGAGAACCGCGCCAATGCCGTTCGGTCCTATTTGCTGGAACAGGGCGTGAGCGGCGACGCCGTGAGCGCCAGAGGATTCGGAAAGACGATACCTGTGGCTGATAATGGGACGGCAGCCGGCCGCCAACAGAACCGGCGCGTGGAACTCGTAGTTTCCGGCGAGATCCTCGGCACCAGCCTGAGTGACGCCCGTACTTCGAGGTGAAGCAGGATCCTGCAACTCAAAATTGCAGCTGTCTTCAGCGAGGTGGAAGTTATGCAGTTATTCCAAATCGTGCTCGCGCTGCTAGTCGTGGCAGTGGCAACATGGCTTATCAACACGCGCGCCCGAATGCGCGGGAACATAGCACGTTTTCTGAACACCGTGCTGGCCCTGCTGGTAGTGGGAATGGCGCTGTGGCTGATCAATGCGTACGTTCCCATGGCGGGAAGCATCAACGCGATTCTGAACATCACTGTCGTGGTGGCAACCTGCGTACGGGTGCTCCAGGCATTTGATCTGTGGAACCCGGTGGTCAGACTCTGGAGAAGCCTCATTACCAGGCATCCTCCTCGCTCGCAGGTCGGATAGTCACGTACGTGGTACGGTCCTTGGAACTACCTTTATGTCCCACCATTGTCCGAGGTGTGTGTCCTTTGTGCAATCGCTTCACATGCCGGAAGCCGCAGACGTATCATGCGATCCGCCATTCGGCAAGAGTCGCGAGCGCATCCCGGCGACTTATGTCAGGGTTAATCGCCAGTTCCAGAATGCCGACGCCGTCCAGATGGACCTTGTAATCCTCAACCTCCGTCGTAGACCCCGAGGGACTGAAGTTCCATTGTTGCCGCACTATCTCTCGCGCTTGCCCGTTCTTCTCGGGTTGCCAGCGCAATGAGAACTCCTGAATACTCTCCATTTCGGTCTCATGGAATCGCAGCCATATTCGCCGTATTCGCCGGGGTGGATTGAAGATCAAGCGAATCGTCTGCTCACCTCTTCCTCCGGCGCGCCAGCCGGTTGTCGCATCCAAATTGAATGCGGATTCGACAGGGAAGTTAGGGTGCTCAGACGTTACTGCGACTTGAGCAACGTTGTCCAGATCTAGCCAAGCCTCATGCGCCGGACCTGAGTCATCCAACGGGGTGTAAAAGCCAACTTTGTCCATGCCCGCTCCTTAGAAACGCGCCAAAGCGTCGGATCAGCGGCAGACCGCTGCGATGGATTTGACGATGGTATTCATCTGGGACTGTATCTTCCTGCTGCCGCGATCGATCACATCGGTTGCATTCCTGGTAATCTCATCGGCGCGACGCTTGATGTAGTCAGCGCTCTCGTCAGCCCGGCGCCGCAGATCGCGACATGTCTCCGGACCCGATTTTGGCGCAAGGAAAATAGCGGCTACTGCGCCCATTGTGATTCCACTCAGGAAATAGCCAAGATTCGATTGGTTCTTATACATAGTCGCCTCCATAATGGAGAGCGGATGGCCGCGGCCGACGTTGCAGAGAGTTTGACAGGCCTCGTTTGTTGCAGTTGTTGATGCTCTCCCGGCGGCGTTACCGATTGGCTCCCCTGTCTTCTCAAGCTGCACTTTCTTTGCCTCATCCTCGCCACACCTTAGCATCAGAAGCGCACCGCTCCAACCGACCGGCGGTCGTGCCGCACGAGCGCCGTGCCAAGCTGACCACCCGCACCGGCGATTCCAATTTTCATAGGTTTGCTCCAACCGATTTATCATCTCCTATCTGTCTTCTCCGGACTTGCGCGCTCGCCTGGCTTTGAACGGGAACGGATGTTAGCGAATCCCGCTACACCGACATGATTCCACAAGGCAGAATTCTGAGGGGGTCATCGGATACAAGAGTGAACCGGCAAATTCCTGAGCTTTCAGCTACATCCGATAGTCACAGGCTTTTTTCCCTCATAGGTACACACGCAGTACCCGCATCGCCGTTGCACACGCGGGAAGCTATTTTTTTGGTTGAGGTACTCGCGCTCAAAGGTGACTGGATGGAAAAGCGTCGAAACGAAGATAGAAATGACCGGCGAGGATTCCCGCACGAGGGGGGAACGGAAACCGGGCGACTGCACTCCCCGGCGAGCTTGGCGACGGTTCGGAGGTACCGGCGCAGAACTCAACCGGTTAGTGCAGCCGTTCGCATCACGAATACTGGTTGGAAAAGGTCGCGCATGAACGTCGCGATTCTCGCAAACCTCGCCGGACTGGGCGAGGTCCGCGTCTACGTGGCCGATGGTAAGCCATCCGCCCGCGAAATACGGAACACGCAGAAGGCAAAGCCGAAATTCTTCCGGAAGCGAGGAGAAACCAGTTTCGGTCCGAGTGACGCGCCACTCGGAGAATGCGTGCTCGGCGACGACCGCGCGACTCGGAGAATGCTCGCGGCGTCCGTTCTGTTCCGGCTCCTTACGGATCGCCGACGATTCACTCGGAGCCGGCATTTGGCCCTTCAGTGGTTCTGGCGTTTCCTGTCAAGTGGGCCAATTCATGCGGTTCCAATAGGAAGCGCTTGGGTAGAATGCAGACCCATCTGCTGTCACCGCCCTGGGGCGATTGACCTACAATGGAGCATGTCTATCGCGCGCAAGCGGGTTTTTCTCGCAGTTCTCGCCCTGGCGATGCGCTGCCTGGCCCAATCGCCCAAGCCTCCGACGGAGGCCAGTTTTATGACTCATTGGGGCAAGATTGAGCAAATGTATGGTTACGAAGCCTGGGGCGTGGCGACGATCCCACCCGACGGCGCTAACCAGGCGAAAAGGTACGGCCGCCACTGGAACCTCTTCGTACGCA
>Ga0070733_10002067_pt1 | contig 14567 bp, 7 predicted proteins | sample Coa_R1_9_FD_66450 | JGI IMG/M metagenome (GOLD analysis project Ga0070733, IMG submission 66450) | Surface soil microbial communities from Centralia Pennsylvania, which are recovering from an underground coalmine fire - Coalmine... | ecosystem: Environmental > Terrestrial > Soil > Unclassified ... | reverse complement strand
CGAAAGGCGAATGGTTGGCGAAACTACGGTTTCGGGCTAGAATGTTTGAATGCCGTCCCCTCCTGCCGCACTCGCCTGGGCGCATCCTCTCGTGGCGGAGTGGTTTGTCCGGCGGTTTGGCACGCCGACCGAGCCCCAGGAGCAGGGCTGGCCGCACATTCTGGCCGGCAGAACCACACTGATTTCCGCGCCGACCGGCTCGGGAAAAACTCTGGCGGCGTTTCTCGCCTGCATTGATCGCCTGGTGCGCAAGGCGCTGGCCGGCGACCTCATGGACCGGACCGAGGTTCTCTACGTTTCTCCGCTCAAGGCGCTGGGCAACGACATCCAGAAAAATCTGGAGGTTCCGCTGGGCGAGATTCTCGCTCTGGCCAACGAGCGCGGACTGCTCATGCCCGAGATTCGCACTGCGGTGCGCACCGGGGACACCTTGCAGCCCGAGCGCCGGGCCATGCTGAAGCGGCCGCCGCACATTCTCGTCACCACGCCCGAATCGCTCTACATTCTGCTGACCGCGGAGAAGAGCCGCGCCATACTGCGCGACGTCGAGACCGTCATCGTGGACGAAATCCACGCGGTGGCCGATGACAAGCGCGGCGCCCACCTGACGCTGTCGCTGGAGCGGTTGGAGGCGCTGACCAATGTTCCTCCGGTGCGGATCGGGCTGTCGGCGACGCAGAAGCCGATCGAGGAAGTCGCGCATTTTCTGACCGGTGTTCGGGGCGGCGGGCGCGCCTCAGCGGCTAAAGCCGGGAATCATCCAGACGAGCTTACGGCACGACTGAAGTCGTGCCCTTCCCGAACCGTGCCCGGCTCGGACGGCGATCGAACTACCGATCCGGTGATCGTCAACATCGGGCACACGCGCAAGCTCGATCTCGGGATCGAAGTGCCGCCGATGCCGCTCGGGCCTGTGGCCTCAAACGAAATGTGGGACGCGATTTACGACCGGCTGATGGCGCTGGTGAATCAGCATCGCTCGACGCTGGTGTTCGTCAACACGCGGCGCATGGCGGAGCGGTTGTGCCATCAACTGGGCGAGCGGATGGGCGAGGAAAACGTCGCCGCGCATCATGGCAGCCTCTCGCGCAAGCTGCGCCTGGCGGCGGAGAAAAAGCTCAAGGAAGGCCAGGTACGGGCGCTGGTCGCGACCGCGTCGCTCGAACTGGGAATTGACGTTGGCACGGTGGACCTGGTGGTGCAGATCAATTCTCCGCGCTCGATCGCGGTTGCGCTGCAGCGCGTGGGCCGCGCGGGACACTGGCGCGGCGCGGTTCCAAAAGGCCGATTGTTCTGCACTACCCGCGATGACTTGCTCGAATGCGCCGCGCTGGTGCGGGCGATCAAGCTCGGCGATCTCGACCGGCTCATCATTCCCGAGGCTCCGCTGGATGTGCTGGCGCAGCAGATTGTGGCAGCGTGCGGCGCGGAAGAGTGGGATGAGGAGGCAATGTTCGCCCTGGCGCGCCGGGCTTATCCGTATCGCGATTTGAAGCGTGAAACATTCGATGCGGTTCTCGAAATGCTGGCCGAAGGCATTGCCGCCAAGCGCGGGCGCTACGGAGCCTACATCCACCGCGACCGGGTGAACGGGAAGCTGCGGGCGCGGCGCGGGGCGCGGCTGGCGGCGATCACGAGCGGCGGAGCAATTCCTGACAACGCACTTTATACGGTCGTGGCCGAGCCGGATCAGGTGAATGTGGGCACGGTGGACGAAGATTTTGCGGTGGAGAGCAGCCGCGGCGACATCATGCTGCTCGGGAACACTTCATGGATGATTCATCGCATCGAAACCAACGCCGGCCGCATGCTGGTGCAGGATGCGCATGGCGCGCCGCCGACCGTCCCGTTCTGGCGTGGCGAAGCGCCGGCGCGGACGCAGGAGTTGTCGCAGCACGTGGGCGAATTACGGGAGAAAATCAGCGAGATGCTGCCGCGAACTTCGCCCGTAGGATTTTCGGCGACGCAGCCCGAAGTGGCTGAGGCAGTTGCTTTCTTAAGAGAAGCCTGCGGGCTCGACGACTCCGGCGCGGAGCAGGCGATTGAATACATCCTGCAGGGCCGCGCCGTGCTGGGCGCGGTGCCGACACAGACGACCGTGATCGCGGAGCGTTTCTTCGACGAAGGCGGCGGGATGCAACTCGTGATCCACGCGCCGTTTGGCGGAAGGATCAACAAGGCCTGGGGACTCTCGCTGCGGAAACGCTTCTGCCGAGGATTCAATTTCGAATTACAGGCGGCAGCCACCGACAACGGGCTGAATATCGCGCTGGCCGAGCAGCACAGTTTTCCGCTCGGCGATGTGTTTCATTTCCTTCAGGCCGACTCGGTGCAACCGATTCTGGAGCAGGCAGCGCTGGATTCACCGATCTTTGCCACGCGCTGGCGCTGGGACGCGAACCGGGCACTGGCGCTGCTGCGTTTTCAGAACGGCAAGAAAGTTCCGCCGCAGATTCAGAGGATTCGCTCGGACGACCTTCTGGCGTCAGTGTTTCCCGACGCCGCGGCCTGTTTTGAAAATATCGAGGGAGAGAGGAAGATTCCCGATCATCCGCTCGTGGGCGAAGTCATGAAAGATGTGCTCACCGAGGCTATGGACGTGGAGGGATTGAAGGCGCTGTTGCGCGGCACGGCTTCGGGCGAGATTCGCGTGCTGGCGGTGGATACGCCGGTGCCTTCGCAGTTTTCACACGAGATTCTGAATGCGAATCCCTATGCCTATCTCGACGACGCGCCGCTCGAAGAGCGTCGAGCGCGGGCGGTCGAGATGCGGCGAGTGCTACCGGAATCGGTGCTGGAGGAGGTCGGCAAGCTCGATCCGGGCGCCATTGAGCAGGTGAAGAGTGAAGCCTGGCCGGATGTGCGGGACGCGGACGAGTTGCATGATGTTCTGCACACGCTGGTGGCGCTGCCGGAGGGGATTCTCGCTGGGGAGGAAAAAATTCCCACTTCTCGCGCAAAAAGCGCGCGAGAAATGGGGCACTCGGGATGGGATTGCGAATGGAGCGCGTACTTCGAACATCTGGTAAACCAGGGGCGGGCTGGGGTTGCAGTTAGTGATGGTCAGCGCTACTGGGTGGCAGCCGAGCGGGCAAAAAGCTTTGCGGCGTTGTATCCCGGCGCGGAATTTGCGCAGGCCCTGGCTGACGTAGAAAACGCGCAGGTTTCGCGCGACGACGCATTGCTTACGCTGGTCACGGGATGGATGGCTCATATGGGTCCCGCGACTGCTTCAGAACTCGGAAGGATTCTTGGGCTTCCACCTGCGGATGTCGAAAAGGCTCTGTTACGTATGGAAGCCAGCGGGACCGTGTTGCGGGGAAAATTCTCCGGCGCCGCTTCGAGCGAAGTCGAATGGTGCGAGCGGCGGCTGCTGGCGCGGATTCATCGCCTGACCGTCGGCATGCTGCGCAAGCAGATCGAGCCGGTCACACCCGCGCAATTCATGCGCTGGCTGATGCGCTGGCAGCATGTGGCTCCGGGAACGCAGGTCGCCGGCGAGCGCGGAACGCTTGAAGTCCTGCAGCAGTTGCAGGGATTTGAGATCCCGTCGAACGCCTGGGAACGGCAAGTGCTGGCGCGGCGCGTGGCCGATTACGATCCCAAATGGCTGGATCAGCTTTGCCTGACTGGAGCGGTAGGATGGGGCAGATTGTCGCCGCATCCGGCGACGCTCGATTCGGGAACGGCCCGCAGCGAGGACGGTTCGGCCGCTCCGCGGCAGCGGCGGGTGATTCCGACCAGCGTGGCGCCGATCACGTTCTTCGTCCGCGAAGAGGCCGATTGGATGGCGATCCGGGAGAACCCACACTCCGCTCACGATCCTGAAGACTCTGAACGGGCAGGCAGCGGCCTCAGCCCGTCGGCGCGGCTGGTGCATGAGTTTCTGCGGCAGCGTGGGGCGTCATTCTTTGCCGACATCGTGCGCAGCACGGGCAAATTGAAAGCCGAGATCGAAACTGCTTTGTGGGAACTGGTGGCGGCGGGCGTGGTTACCGCGGACGGATTCGACAATCTGCGGTCGCTCATTGACCCAAAACGTCGGGCGGGGCAGGGAACCGGGCGTGCGGCGCGTCCGCGGCACAGCGCGGGCCGATGGGCGCTTCTGCACGCCGATGTTGCGGCGGAAAGGCCGCGCGCGGTGGAAGCCGCCTGCTGGATGCTGCTGCGGCGCTACGGCATCGTCATCCGCGACCTGCTGGCGCGCGAGTCCAACCTGCCTTCCTGGCGCGAATTGCTGATGGGCTTCCGGCGGCTGGAGGATCGAGGCGAAATTCGCGGCGGGCGGTTTGTAGACGGGTTCCTGGGCGAGCAATTCGCGCTGCCCGTGGCGGTCGAATCGGTGCGCGCGCTGCGGAGCCTGCCGTTGAGCGGGGAGGCGATTACAGTTTCGGCGGCGGATCCGCTGAATCTGGTGGGAATTCTCGTTCCGGGTGAGCGAGTGCCTGCAATTTCCGGCAGAACGGTCAGTTATCGAGACGGAGTTGCGGTTCTGAGCGCCGAGTCATCCGGGCAAAGTCAGTCCGCGGCGAGTTAGGGCGAACTGCCGAGAAAATTTATTTATCCCTCCGCCGATCTAGTCCAACACGTCTTTCCAGTTCTACCGCCCAAAAAAATCAGAAGCTCGATGAGGGGGGCCCCCGAGCCTCTGATTGGCGTTCCCGGCTAGAACAGATTGAAAGCGCTTCCCCCGTCGCTTTTGCCGAAGTGCCGCCATATCGGCATCATGCACGCCGCGTACCATTTCCCACGTAGCTCCTGCATCATTTGCATTGAAACCCCAATAACATCACGCTGAACAGCGAGTTACTGGATTTTCTGTTAATGCCTCTTTCATCGGATGTGTTCCTCGGAAGACTACCAATCCTATCTGATCAGATAGCTCGACTAACCGTTCGGATATTAGTCAGACAAATAGGGGCGGAATGATTTTTTCCCGCTGCTGTGATAAGAAGGCTGCACGAATCTGGAGGCAGCCAAGTTGCGCCCTCGATTGCTGGCGATTTCCGGTCCCCTGCGAGACACCACCGTCCCGGTGCCGGCGGGGGAAGTCTCACTCGGTCGAGAGCCGAGCAACGGTATTGCCGTAGTGGACCCCTCAGTTTCCCGCCGCCATTGCCTCCTGCGCCAGGAGGAGGACGGCCGCTTTCTGATTCAGGACCTCGACAGCCGAAACGGCACGCTGGTGAACGGAGTCGCCGTCCGCGAACATTGGTTGCGGCACGGGGATGAAGTCGCGGTCGGAGACTCGGTGTTCCTGTTCCTGCTCGAGGAGGAAGAGCGCGGGACTCCGGCCAGCCGGGTGGAGTTCGATGAGGAAGAAGTTGCCGCCGAGACGCGCGTGATCCATCCCCGGGACGTGGTGTACTTGCAGCCAGATCGTCTGCTGCAGGAGTTGCCGCCGGCGTCGCAGGTGGCGCGGAATTTGGGGGCGCTACTGAAGATCAGCCGTGCCGTACATGCGATCCGGGACCTGGAGCAACTGCAGGCGCGGCTGCTGGAGCTGATTTTTGAAGTCGCGCCAGCGAGCCGGGGAGCAATCCTGCTTACTGAAACCGGAGCCAAGGACTTCAGTTCGTTTTACGCCCGCAGCCGGCAGTCCGGCCAGCCCGTGCGCGTGAGCCGGACGATCGCCCGGCAGGTGATGCAGGAGAACGTCGCGATTCTCGGCGTGGACGTTCCCGGCAGCGGAAAACTGCGCGACGTCGAGAGCCTGGCCGCTTCCGAAGTGCATTCCCTGCTGTGTGTGCCGCTCACAGTGTTTCAACGCACGATCGGATGCATTTACCTCGACAGCAACAATCCCGCCAACCGTTTTCAGGAGGACCATTTGCAGTTGCTGGCAGCGATCGCGGCAATCTCCGCGGTCGCGCTCGACAATGCCCGCCGCCTGCAGTGGCTGGAGCAGGAGAATCAGCGCCTTATCACTGAGATCAGCCAGGAGCAGAGCCTGGTCGGCGAGGGGCCGAAGATCAAGGAGATTTACCAGATGCTCGCCCGGATGGCTCCGTCAGATTCCACCGTGCTGATTGAGGGGGAAAGCGGAACGGGCAAAGAACTGGCTGCACGGGCGCTGCACCGGAACGGACCACGCGCCAGCAAGCCGTTCATGGCGATCAATTGCGCCGCGATTCCTGAGACCCTGCTGGAAAGCGAACTGTTCGGACACGAGCGCGGCGCATTTACCGGTGCGGTCGGCTTGAAGAAGGGAAAGCTCGAAGTTGCCGACGGCGGGGTGGTGTTTCTGGATGAAATCGGCGACATGGCTCCGGCTCTGCAGGTGAAGCTGCTGCGTGTTCTGCAGGAAAGAGAATTCGAGCGCGTCGGCGGCACGCACGCGGTCAAGGTTGACGTTCGGCTGGTTGCGGCGACCAACCATGATCTTGATGAAGCGGTGCGGAAAGGCGATTTCCGGCAGGATCTTTATTACCGTCTGGCGGTCGTGAAAATGACGATGCCGCCGCTGCGTGAACGTAAGGAAGACATTCCGATGCTGACACGGCATTTCGTGCAGAAATATGCCAAGCGCTGCAAGGTGAAGCCAAAACCAGTGTCACGCGAGGCCATGGCGGTACTGGTGAATTACGAGTGGCCCGGCAATGTCCGCGAACTGGAGAATGCCGTGGAGCGGGCGCTGGTGCTGGGCGCTTCCGACACGGTTCTACCCGAAGATTTGCCCGAAGCGCTGCTCGAGCATCCGGTCGCGGAGGATGTGACCGAAGGCAACTACCATGCCAGCGTCAAGGAACGAAAAAAGCAGCTGATCCTGAATGCGGTCGTGCGCACGGAGGGGAATTACGTCGAAGCAGCGGCGATTCTCGGCGTGCATCCGAACTATCTGCACCGCTTGATTCGCAATCTCGGGCTCAAGGACGAGTTGAACGAAGCCCTGCAGGAAAAATCCCAGGACAAGCGGCGCACGAAGCCGATCTGAGCTGCTCGGCGAAAAATCGGCCGTTCAGGGAAGCGCCAACTGCGTCAGCCGCGCCGGATCGAGATAGGTTCCTTGCCAGCGCACCGCCACATGCAGATGCGGGCCGGTGGCGCGTCCCGTACCTCCGCTGAGTCCGATGATCTGCCCGCGCTTTACGACGTCCCCCTCCTTCACTTTGAATTCGGAGAGATGCAGGTAGAGCGTGAGCAATCCCTGGCCGTGATCAATCACTACAAAATCTCCTTCGAAATAGAGCGGGCGAGCCAGCAGCACGGTGCCGTCGTTCATGGCGGCCACGGGCGTGCCGGTGGGGACGCGGAAATCGAGACCGAGATGCAGGCTCTGAGTCTTGCCGTTGAACACGCGTGCGGCGCCGAAAACATCGGAAATTTCGGCATTCGCAGGCTCGGCGAAGTTACCCGACCACTCGCGGTCGGGCGTCACGCGGTTCAAAGTCTCGTCCTTGATTTTCTTGGACTCTTCGATTTCGCGCGTCTGTTCTTCGGTCGGAGCCGTGAACTTTCCCGGTACTTCGAGCTGGCCGGGGCGCTTGGGATATTTGCCGCGACCTACCGTCAGCTTGCGGGTGAACGAGAGTGGCGGCAGGGACGGCACATGATCAGGCGACGTCGCTCCGGCGGGCTGGCCGCTGATCTCAAGCGGATAGCTGCCGGGCGCGGTCTCGAAGCTGGTTCCCGCTAACGCAAACCATGTGTTCGATCCCGAATCGAAACTAAAGATAAGTTGATGCGATAGCCACACGCCGCTGAGCGAAGAAACTCTTGACGGGGTGCGTACCCGAACCAGAAACGGCGCTCCGTTGACCAGCTTGGACGGCTCGGTGCGTACCGTCCAACTCGCGGCTGATGCGGGGAGTGCGGTTGCGATCAGAATCAATGCGACGAGCACGCCGAGGGGCTTTCGGAAATTAGTTTCTTGAACCCAATTTCGCGGTCGGATCACCCCCACAGCCTAGCATCGGAGATCGCCCCGCGCGCCAGATGATTACGAAGAGTACCCGGCTTCTTAACGGGAGCCGGGATCCGCAAGGCGATCCAACTCGCATGCTACGATTTTCGCACCCTGTGGTTGGCGTCGGGCCAGGATCGAACTTGAGAGCTCTGCGAATCCATCTATTCGCTGCCCTGCTGCTCGGACTGTGCGGATCGGGGTCCGCCCAGACAACGCCGAGGCCCGCATTGAATGCCGATCGCGTCATGGTGCTAAAGAAAGATCGCGTCCTGGAATTGCTAAGCGCAGGAAAGGTAATCAGAACATATAAAGTGGCGCTGGGCGGTGACCCAGTTGGTCCGAAGACAAGGCAGGGCGATCACAAAACTCCCGAGGGAGTCTACGTTCTGGATTCCCGCAATGCGCACGATAAGCCCGTTTATCAGGACCTGAGGTCGTTCCTCGATCGATGCCGTTGCCATAGGGCTTTGTTTAATGGAACGCCAGACTGCCATCGGACCAATACGGCACTTCGATTGGGACGGTCCGCAGCGGCGGCAGCTCTTTGTTCAGAGGACTATCCGGTTTGTCAGGGTCCGGAAACCACATAGACGTAGAAGAAATGGGTGAGTTCGGATCATTGGCGTTCAATTCAGCAGGATCTTTTATCGGCAAGAAAAACATCACGTGGCATAAATTGTGTGAATGGCCCAAATGGCTAAGGTATGCATCCTTCGACATCATAAAACTCATTGCCCCCGGCTCCACCGCTGGAATCTCCTTCTTCGCATACGCCTCTTGAATGCCCGCGATGCGCTCTCTTACCGAGGTCACTCCAGCCAGCGTCATTTGCGTCAGCTTGCGAAAAATCGGCAGGATCGATCGCACCGCCGCTGGATTGAGGCAAATCGCCCCTCTCTGCTTCGGACTCCAGACGTCATAAAAGTCAATGCTGGCCGTCCATGACGGCCCCGCCATGCACACAAAACCGTTCGTACCTTGGACCGCCGTTTCCCAGCCTTTGGGCGTCAGCACCAGAACGGACGCATCCTTTGAAATGCCCTCCGGAGCGGCGCTTCGCGCCAGCGCGATTGCCGCATCCCGGTCCATTAAATACTGCGAGAGTGGGAGCATGGTCGGATAGGGCCTCTCTGCCTCCTGTGCCCGCGTACTCACAGTCATGCTCAGCAAACTCACGACAGCGAGCGCTCCCACTGCAACTCTGGCCGCAATCTTTTCGATCTTTGCAAATCGCATCATGCTCGTTCTCGTTCCTTTCTGCGAAGATGTGTGCGCAACTACTCAAGGCCCGCCGCTTAGCTTGCCCATGGCTGCCGATTCCACGGTTCAGACCATGTGGACGTGCCGAGGCCGCTGTCACGCGGATCGTAGTTCGCCCCGTTCGAGTTGGGAACCGCGGTTGACAATTTGGTTCCAGTGTACATTCCGAAATCTGGCAGCTAAGCCATGCCGACGCGGAGGATCCCCCTTCTGCTGAGACACGCTGCAACCGAAAGTCCAAACTCAACCCTGTCATTTGCAGTGGCTTAGAGCGGCGCTGATCTGTCGGAATTATGAGTTTCTGGATAAGTCCCGGTAAGTCGGCTTATGCGGATCGATTCGAAGACGCTCTGGACGACTAGCCACCGGAAGGATGTAAAGGGGACCATTACATCGAAGGCGCGAGGAATAGCAGTTCGAGCGATGGCGCGGTCAACCTAAAATCACGCTCGCTTGGCGCGGGAGTCGCGCGTTATAGGCTGCTGCACGTGCCCTACGAACTGAGCAGTGAACCTGCAGCCATGCGTCACAATTGGCGCGAAGTCCGATGTGCGTTTCGTTCGGCGGCCCAGAAGCGGAGGCGCCGACCTAACTCTGCAAAACTCATCGCTCGCCGATCGAAGAGCTGATCCCCTACCAGTCCGTTGTTACCCTAACGGACCGCATCTGGGCCTTGCAAAACTTCATGTCATGCATTCCAAAACAGAAAAAGGACCCTGAGAGTGGGTTGTCCGCTTCACGTAACTCGTTTATTATGAATAATATGGCGGAGAGAGTGGGATTCGAACCCACGTTAGAGTTTCCCCTAAACACGCTTTCCAAGCGTGCGCCTTCAGCCACTCGGCCATCTCTCCGGCGAAAGTCGGGAAGCAAAATGCCCGGAAAAACCGGGAGCGGCAGAAGCTGAATCTCGTTACCGCGCTCGGTCCGACTTCAATTCTATGGGGGATGGCTCGTGACCGCAACCAGCGCAGAAAAAGAGCGCTCGGCAAAAGAAAAAGGCCGAGTCCCCCCAGTTCAGAGACTTGAACGCAGGCTTTGGCCGAAGAGGCGAAGAGGCGAAGAGGCGGTGAGGCGGTGAGACGAAAGGCACAGCTGCTTGAACCCTATGAAGTTGGTTCGGAAGAATCAGGAACTGTCGGAATATTCGCGCTTGTGGCAGAGGAGCCAGGCGTGGCGGAGGCGGCCATGGCGTTCGTTCCGGCATTTGCGCTGTCGCCATTCTTCGGCGTGACCGGAAGCGCCGGTATCTTGGCGTTATCCACCACGTGGTGATTCAGGCAGTACAACGCAAGTTCGAGACGGTCGGCGACACCGAGTTTGTCGTACACCTTGCGCAGGTAATTCTTGACCACTTGCTCGGTGGTGCCGACGCGCAGGGCAATCTCTTTGTTCTTCATCCCCTGGGTTACGCAGGAAACGATGAGGGTTTCTTTCGGCGTTAGCTGAACTTTTGGCCGCGATCCGGTCGGGCGCGTGTTCTGATTGCGATAGGCGTCCATGACCCAGTGAATTCCCTGGCTGTCGAGCCATGTATCTCCGGCGGCGACTTTTCTCAGGCAGTCGACAAGAAGCTCGGGCTCGACCTCGCGGGAGACGATGCCGTGAGCGCCGCGCCGGAACAACTCCAGAGTGAGTTCCTCGTCGGCTCCCGGCGTCACCACGACCACGCGCACCTGCGGATTGCCGCGCAGTAGTTCGGCCACCGCTTCGACCGGGTGCGGCGCCAGCGCCGCTTCAAAGATCACCACATCGCAGGAAAACTTCTTTACCGCGGACTGCACCTGGGGCAGCGTTTCCGCCTGCCCGACCACTCGAATGTCATCTTCCAGAGCAAACACCTTGCGCAGGCCGGCGCGGAAGATGGCCTGCGTATCGGCTACGATCACGCGGACAAAGTGTCCGTTGCCGTTGCCGTTCTCGCCTGCCCCGAAATTTTCTTCCACGTTTGCCGGAAAACTCGACATTGGATTCCTTGGCCTACGCCCGTTCGAAATGATATTCGTCGATCACCACGCCCACGCCGCGACGTCCGCGGTCCTCGAAACTGCGCACCACTCGGCCGCGGCAATCGAGCTGCACGTTCTGGGGCGCTCCCACGACGTCGGCCGGAAGCACGATGGTGAAGTCCACCATCGAACCCACGGGCACATCTGTCTCCATCGCGAGGAGCACGCCATTGGCGGAAATATTTTCGGTCTCTGCGGTGAAGTTGCCGCTCTGCGATTTCCCGGACGCGGTCAGGTGCAGCGGGAAACGCGGTGCACTCTGCATTTCCTCAAAGTGCAATCCGCTGGCCTTCTCTGCTATCGCGTTCTTGCCCGCATCCACGGCCACGTTGGCTACGACCTTCCCTTCCCGAGCGCGCAGCTTCGGAGCTGCTGGGCATCGGAACTTTCAATCGCAGGCTACACCTCGATAGGAGGGCCGCAAAGTTACCGAAGTCATTGAACAAACGCGGCTAACTTCTTTTCTTTGAGATGATTAGCTGGAATCCGAAGAGCGCCATCGGAGCCTGAAATTGTGCCCTGAAACTTCCAGATCAGCGGCAAGAAACGGGTAATTTCCGGTGATTTCAGGTTTCGGAATTAAGCCCTGCGCGAAGTTGGCGGGGCAAGGCGGCCAGCAGAGCGGCACGTGTTATCGCAAGGATCTGGTTAGAACTTCGTGACTTCGGTAAAGTGAAAATCCCGAACCTTCATTGCGGGTACGACCATATCAAAAGACTCTTCGCCGCTCGCGCGCACCGGTTCGCTCATCGCGTCCGCGGAGGAGAGCATGTGGACCAGACTCTCATTGAAACGGAAGTTGCGGACACCACCTTTGACGCGGCCGTTCTCAATCAGAAACGTTCCGTCGCGGGTCATGCCGGTCAGCATCTTCTCAAAAGGCTCGACTTCGCGGATGTACCACAGGCGCGTGACGAGCACGCCCCGTTCCGTGGAAGCGATCATCTGTTCGATCGTCTGCGGATGCGACGGTGAACCAAAGACAATGTTCTGCGGCATCTCTCCCATCTCGTTGGGCAGAATAAATCCGTGGCCGGTAGGCCCGATGGGGCCGACTTTATCGCGATACTCCGACCGTTTCATTCTCGCCGCCGTAGCGCGCGCATAGACCACGCGCTTGACGACGCCGTTTTCCACCAGTGTCACCGGCTGCCTTTGCATGCCCTCGCCGTCAAACGGGCAACCGGTCTGCAGAGGATGGTTCACATCGTCGCGGATGGTGATGTTCTCGCCAAACAACTGCGTTCCGATGCGTCCGTTCAGAAACGAGCGCTGGTCGAGAATGGCCATGCCGGAGTAATCCCAGAACATGAAGCCGACGATGTCGAGCACGGCCGCCGGTTCCAGCACAACGACATACTTGCCGGCAGGAATCTCCTGAGGATGTGCCGACTCCACGGCTTTCTTCGCTGCGGCTTCGGCCAGCAACCCAGGATTCAACGCAGCCGCATTCGGCGAGTTGGCCTTCTGCCAGCCGGAGGAATCCGCGGCCAGCATGGTGATGGAAACTTCGGCCAGCGTCTGCGTGTGCCAGTCGGCGAGGCCGCGCGAATTGAAGATGCCTTCAAAGGAATCCGCGCTTGAAAATACTCCCGCGGTCGTCAGCTTGTGTGCATCAGCGACGCGCACGATCTGGCCAACGCCCTCGGCGCGCCGCTCGGGAGTCAGGCTCGCCGTCTCTTCAAAGAAGCGCGATATCCGCGTCGCCGGCGCTGACCCGCCGGCTGCTTCCGCGGCATTCGCCATCGGCAGCAAGTCCGGATCTGCATGCTGGACTTTGGCCAGACTCTCGGCGGCGCGCACGACCTGGCGCAGGCTCTCGTCGTCAAGTTTGTTGGTGGAGGCGCGCGCGGTGCGTCCGCCAAAAACCGGGCGGACTGAAACCGTTGCGTTCTCTTCCGCCACGTTCTGATGGATGGAATTGTTGGCGAAGCGAGTCAGGGCAAAACGTCCGCCGGAAAACCAGACCTCAACCTCGTCAGAGGACGAGAGTTTGCGGATGCGATCAAAGACATCTCCGGCCTGTTCTTTCGTCAACATGACAGAGATCAGCTCTTGAAAGCGCTGCCTACTTGGATCTTTCGAAAGCGCGACGGCGCCGCGCCATGCCCGGTGCCCATCACCTGTTGCGGCTGTCCCTTGCCGCAGTTCGGAGTGCCCCACAGCGTCCACTCCTCGCGCGAGCAAATGGCATCGAGCGAATTCCAGAACTCGGTCGTGATGCCGGAATACGATGGGTTCTTCACCATCCGCACGCGTTTGCCGTTCTTGATTTCCCAACCGATCTCGCAGCCGAACTGGAAGTTGTAGCGCTTGTCGTCAATGGACCAGGAGCGGTTGGTCTGCATCAGAATCGCGTGGTCGGTGGCGGCAATCAATTGCTCCAGCGAGAGCGGCTTTTCGCCGGGCAGCAGGCTGATGTTGGTCATGCGGATCATGGGCAGCCGGTTCCAGCCCTCGGCCCTCATCGTCGCCCCGGAACGATTTTCGCCGATGGTATGCGCGGTTTCACGCGAACTGAGGTATCCGGTAAAGAGCCCTGCGGTGATAATCGGAGTACACTGCGCCGGAACGCCCTCGTCGTCGAAACCGAAAGTGCCCAGGCCCGGGCCGTGTTCCTGGCGCGCGTCCGCGACCACGTTCACCAGATGGCTGCCATAGCGCAGCGTGCGCAATTTTTCCAGCGTCAGGAAGGACGTTCCGGCAAAATTCGCTTCCATCCCCAGCACACGGTCGAGCTCAATCGGATGGCCGACCGACTCGTGAATCTGCAGGCCAAGCTGCGAGCTGTCGAGAATGATGTCGAGCACTCCCTCGGGACACTGATCAGCCTTATGTAACCCAACAGCCTCCTCGGCAATGCGCCGCGCGTTCTCGACCAGCTTCAGTTCTTCGATGAGTTCGTATCCCTTGTTCTGCCACTGCCCGCCGTAGGAGTTGGGATAGGAGCGCTTCTGAATTTCATTTCCCGAGAAGGCGTAGGCGGCGTATCCCGCCCCGCACGAAACCTTGGTCTGATGAATGTCGCTGCCTTCCGACGAGGCAAACCACTGTTCTTCGCGGTTGAAATTCAGGTTGGACTCGGCCAGCGTAATGCCGGCAACCGAGCGCAATTCGGCGTCAATCTTGAGCAGCAGTTCGATATTCTGCTCGACCGAAACGGTGAACGGATCAATACGGCAGGGTGTGGCCCACTCCGCGGTGACCGCCTTTTCCGGAGCGAGGCGAATATCCTCGCGCTTTACCCGAGCGGATGCGAGCGCGATTTCGACCGCTCGCGCGGCCGTCGCTTCCACTGCGCCGCGGCCCAATTCTGCCGATGCGGCAAATCCCCACGCGCCGTCAGCGATGACCCGGACGTTCATTCCGACCGATTCCGCATCCGAGGCGCT
>Ga0070733_10002066_pt1 | contig 14568 bp, 6 predicted proteins | sample Coa_R1_9_FD_66450 | JGI IMG/M metagenome (GOLD analysis project Ga0070733, IMG submission 66450) | Surface soil microbial communities from Centralia Pennsylvania, which are recovering from an underground coalmine fire - Coalmine... | ecosystem: Environmental > Terrestrial > Soil > Unclassified ... | reverse complement strand
CAAACAACGGCAGGAACACTTCGCGGAAAGGTCACGGATCCTACCGGCGCAGTCATCCCGCAAGCAACCGTCACCGCTACCGGACCTGACGGCCAAAAGACAACCGCGGTCACTGACAACCAGGGAAATTACGAGCTGAAAGGATTGCCAGCAGGCAGCTACACCATCACCACGGCAGCGAAGGGTTTCGCCGTATCTACCGAGGAGAATTTCGCGATCTCCGCAAGTCAAGTGCAACGTTTTGATATCGGGCTCGAGATCCAGGTGGAACAGGAAAAGGTTGAGGTCCAGGAAGAAGGCACAACCGTAAGCGTGAACCCATCGGAGAACGCCAGCTCCATCGTCATCAAAGGGAAGGACCTCGAAGCTCTTTCTGATGATCCCGACGAGTTGCAGCAGGAACTGGAAGCGCTGGCTGGGCCCTCCGCAGGACCAAATGGCGGCCAGATTTATATCGACGGATTCACCGCGGGACAACTTCCTCCCAAGTCCTCGATCCGCGAGATCCGCATCAATCAGAATCCATTTTCTGCGGAGTATGACAAGCTAGGCTATGGCCGAATCGAAATCTTTACTAAACCAGGCACCGACCAGTTTCACGGCCAATTCTTGCTCGATGGCAACTCCTCCGCTTTCGACGCGCTGAGCCCGTTCGCACCAAACCAACCGTCTTTTCACTCGGAGCTTTTTACTGGCAGCGTCAGCGGTCCAATTAGTAAGAAGGCTTCGTTCTTCTTCACTGCCCAAGTCAGGGATATCAACGACTCCAACATTGTGAATGCGATCGTGCCCACACTTGCTGACCCCAATCCAACGACCGCCAATTTCGCCCAGGCAGTTCCGAATCCCGAGACTCGAATCAATCTCGGTCCTCGATTCGATTTTCAGCTTAGCCCGAGCAACACTCTGACCGTTCGTTATCAGTATTACCGTGACAGCGAGACCAACGATGGAGTGGGACAGTTTTCTCTTCCTTCCCAGGCGTACAACACGACTTCTGTCGAGCACACCGCGCAGATCAGCGACACGCAGGTCGTGAACACGAATATTGTGAATGAAACGCGATTCCAGTATCTCCGCGACGACAACAGTCAGACGGTGCCGAATTTCTCGCCTACCATATCCGTGTTGGGAGCGTTTACTGGGGGAGGGAATCAGATCGGAAACAGCTCGGACACACAGAACCACTACGAGCTGCAGAACTACACTTCCATCGTTCACGGCAACCACTTAGTAAAGTTTGGCGGGCGGCTGCGCGCCATGACGGATTCCAACGTTTCGAATCAGAATTTCAACGGCGCATTTACGTTCTCTACTCTCTCGGCCTACGAGACAAATGTGCAGCCCGGAACCTCGTGCCTGTCATTGTTGATTGCAGCATTGCCGACTGTGCCCTCGAGCGCTGCACTGGCCAACTGCGGCGCCAGCCAGTTCTCGATCACGACCGGCCAGCCGTTATCCGAGGTCACGCTAGTGGATGCCGGCCTCTACGCACAGGATGACTGGCGAATCCGTCCCAACATGACGCTCACCTATGGGCTGCGCTTTGAAAGCCAGAACGACATTCACGATCACGCCGATTTCGCTCCTCGACTAAGCTTCGCCTGGGGATTGGGCGGTGGAGGGAAGAAAACGGCCCCAAAAACGGTGCTGAGAGCTGGATATGGCATTTTCTACGACCGCTTCCCATACAACCTTGTGCTGCAGGCAGAGCGTCTAAATGGGTTTACCCAACAACAAACGATTGTTCCTGGGCTCACGTTTGGAAACACTCCCGTGGAGCAGCCTTCTCCAACTCGGTATCAAATCGCTTCTGACCTGAGAGCGCCATATACCATGCAATCAGCCGTGGGCGTAGAGCGGCAACTTGCTAAAAGCACCACTGCGGCCGTCACTTACATAAATTCTTACGGGGAGCATCAGCTTTTCCTCCGCAACGCAAACGCTCCCTTGCCGGGGACACCCGGCACAAGGCCTTTCGGAGGCAGCGACAACATTTATCAGTACGACTCCGAGGGCATATTCCGGCAAAACCAGTTAATCGCCAATGTCCGTACAAGCATCGGAACGAAGCTTTCGCTTTTCGGTTTTTACACTCTCAACTATGCCCACAGCAATCTGGGAGCGGGGTCAGGCGGGGGCGGGGGCGGCGGATTTTCTCCGGGCACATCGACCATCAGCGCCAACTTTCTTTCAAATTCGTATGACCCGATGGTCGACTATGGCCGGTCGCAGTTCGATGTCCGCAGCCGTGGAGTTCTCGGCGGAACGGTTTCGCTGCCCTACGTGTTCCGTTTGAACCCTTTTATTATTGTCAGTTCGGGCGTGCCCTATAACGTCACCGTTGGGCAAGATTTGAATGGCGATTCCATTTTCAATGATCGGCCTTCGTTGGTTTCGACGGCCCGGTGTGGCAATACGGCGCCGTACACTTCCGGCATCGCGTGCACACCCTTAGGTACTTTCAACCTATCACCGACCTCAGGGTACACACCCATTCCAATCAATATTGGCACTGGCCCAACCCTGTTCACAATGAATTTGCGACTGAGCAAGACCTTTGGGTTTGGCAGAGAAGTGGGAGCCGGCGCTGGCGGGCCTCGGAGTGGACAAGGCGGTGGTGGAGGTGGTGGTGGTGGACGGGGAGGCGGTGGGATTGGAGGTGGTTTGGGCGGCCGCGGTTTGGGGGGTGGGGGAGGTGGCGGCGGTCCCTTCAGCATGGGAGCCACGACCAATCGGCGCTATAATTTAACCTTCAGCGTTTCTGCAAGAAATGTTCTTAATCGAGTGAACCTGGCGCCACCCACTGGGAATCTCAATTCGCCGCTATTCGGCGAGTCGAATGCGCTCGCCGGCGGGCCTTACTCGTTCGGCTCAGCGACTCGAAGGATTGATCTGCAGGTTCTGTTCTCGTTCTAGCGGCTTGCTGTTTCGCAAGGATATTGTTACAACTTTCAGTGGAGAAACCGTGAGAAAATTCAGACCTCTTGGCTTGTTGGTGGTGGGTATCCTTGTGTATTCGCTGGCCTTTACAGGTTGTTCGGGCAGCGGCGCGATCGCGGTTACGCTGTCTACCTCCGAAACGTCGCTGAATCCTGGCCAAACGGCGACGATTATTGCCACGCTTACCAATGACAGGACTGATGCAGGTGTGACTTGGACGCTTACCGGTCCCGGAACATTAAGCGGCAACACGACGACGTCCGTTGTCTATACCGCCCCCAGCACCGTAGCGGTCGCCACAAGCGCAACCATCACGGCAACTTCAGTGGCGAACACGACTATAACCTCGACCCAATCGATTTCGCTGGTCGCGGTGCTTACGATTACCACCACCTCGCTGCCGGCAGGTATTCTGGGCGTGCCCTATGACTCTTTTATCAACGCCGCTGGTGCACCCGCACCCTTTACTTGGACGATAATTTCGGGCAGTCTTCCTCCCGGCTTAACCTTTCAGACCACAAGCACGAGCACCTCCGCCGAGATCGTTGGGACGCCGACCGTCTTGGGCACTTCCAATTTTACCGTCCAGGTGGAGGATTCTTCGGACGCGATCGTTACCCAGGCACTGAGCATTGTGATCAATAAACCGCCACCGCTCTCGGTGTCAACCGCTTCATTGCAATCTGGCACCGTGGGCTTGGCGTACAGCCAGACCTTAGCGGCAAACAGCGGTGTACAACCCTACACTTGGAGCCTTGCAGGAGGCACTCTGCTGCCGCCTGGTCTTTCTCTTAGTTCAAGCGGCGTGATTTCGGGAACACCTATCGCGACTGGGACCACGAATTTTACGGTTCAGGTGACCGACTCATCCGAGCCCGCGCACCAGATCGCCACGGCGAATTTAAGCATCACCATCAATGCCGGGACAACCAACAACGGAAAGCTGAGCGGCAACTATGCCTTCTCCGTACGCGGTTTTGACGCGAGCGGACTTTTCGTAGCTGCGGGCAGCTTTGTCGCTGATGGGCAAGGAAACATATCCAGCGGCATGATGGATATAAATGATACGACCGGCAGTTTCCCGGTCAACCAAACTTTCGTAGGCACATATTCGGTGGGCACAACCGGGCTGGGATTCATGAGCTTTAACATCGCCCCGCCGGGCACGGGGAGCCGAACGTTTGCCTTCTCCATCACCGCCGGCGGGAATGCGAACATCATAGAGTTCGACGACAGCACCGGCGGATTTGCCAATAATTCGGCCCGCAATTCTGGTGTGCTCTTGAGACAGACGATCTCAGCCCCTATTGGTAGTTATGCATTCGGTCTTGTGGGAATCGACTCGGGCAAGAATCGTTTTGGCCAGGCGGGAGAGTTCACGGCAGACCAGACAACACTAACGATCAGCGGCGTTCTGGATTCCGATGACGCCGTTTCCGGTGTCTCTTCAAATGTTGGTTTCAGCGGCAAATACACGGTACCATCCACTTCCAATGGTCGCGGTACGATAACGATTGGGGCTGACAGTTACGTCTTCTACGTTGTCAACGCGAGTCAGTTGCTCGCCGTCGAGATAGATCCGTTCTCTCCCGGCTTGCACCCTCTAGTGAGCGGTTCGATGATGCAACAGAGCACCTTCAGTCTCACAGCCCCCGGCGTTTTCGAGCTGACGGCGCTCGATGGGTCAACAGTGGAGAGCCAAGTCGGCCTATTCGCTGGTACCGGTGGAAGCTTCAGTCTGACCTCCGACCAGAACAGCGGTGGTACGCTGACATCTCCGGCAGGGACCGGGACCTACAGCGTCGCTACCAACGGACGCGTGACCTTCCCAACCGGGTCGGGCTTTCAGAATTCGCTACCTGTCATGTATCTCATAACGCCGAATCAGGCATTCATCATCGGCACGGACTCTGCCGTCAGTTTCGGATTTATGACGCAGCAGTCCGGTGCTCCGTTTGTGCCTGGTTCTCTGTCGGGGACGTACGCGGGCGGATCGCTTGCGCCTGTTGAACCCAGCATCAGCAATGTGGTGAGCACCGCGGTGGCCGGGTCCGGCGCTATTACTCTTACGGCGGACGTAAGTGGAGTGAACGGTCTGAGCCAGAACCAGACGAATAGCGTAACCCAAGTCGCCAGTAGCGGCAGAGTTCTCGTAACGGTGAACGGTAATCCGGCTTATATTCTTTATCTGGTCGCGCCCTCGCCTCCGCCGCCGAACTCGGTTGGACAGTTTTTCCAGATGTCGACGGATCCTACGGCGCGAGTGGATATGTTTCAGCAGTAGCTTGCGGAGTTAATGCAGGAAATGCGCATTCACTGCGCTGCGATCAGCTCTTGGAGCCTCGCGCGGTAGCCTCGGCTGCACGAGAGTTGTTTGCCGTCGCGGAGAACCACTAGATACTCACCTCGATTGCAGGGCTGCAATTCTTTGATGTTCCGCACGTTCACAATAATGGAACGATGGATGCGGACAAATTCGTTGGGATCAAGCCTCTTGGAGAGACTGCCGATTCCTTCCCGCAATAAGTAACGGCCGCCAGTGGTGTTCACCTCAACGTAATTCCCCGCCGCTTCCACCCAGGCGATTTCATTAGTGTCGATGAACACCACACGGCCAGCAGTTTTGATCACCAGTCGTCGCTCAGTTTGCGGCCCGGTCTTGGCCTCGGCCAGCAAGTCGAGAATGCGATGGGTTAATTTACGATCATGCGCCTTAAGAAGCTCGGCCCGCGTTCGCTCAATGGCAGCGTGAAGCCTGCGCTCCTCGATGGGCTTCAACAAGAAGTCCAGTGCGCGCGCTTCGAACGCTTGCATAGCGTGCTGATGACTGACACTGGTTAAAATCACGATCGGCATATCTTCCTGAGCGATGCGATTCAGCGCTGCGAAGCCGTCAGCGTCTTGCATTTCGATGTCGAGTAAGAGCAAGTCAGGCTGGTGGGTCTTCACCGCGGCGATGGTTTGCAATGCGTTGCTGCACTCGGCGACGATCTCGACTCCGGTTTCCTCCTCCAACAAAACTCGCAACTGATCGCGGACCACTGCTTCTTCATCAGCGATGACGACGTCGATCTGAGGAATCATCATGCGAATTTCACGCAGACGGGTTTCGATTTGCGGAGACCATCCCATACAACTGTTTGACGCTCCAAAATACGAAATGGTTTGTCACAAAGTTCAGCGCATTGATATCTTTTTGAGCGCGGTTCGCACCCACTCTCTGTTATGCGGGCCCGCGTGATAACAGCATGTGTCAGCCACGACGACACAAACATGAAATACAAATTGACCAACAAAGTGGATACACAACACCGTGATAATGCATGTTGTGAGTGTCTCTGCGCTCTTCCTTCCATGGCCAAGAAAACCAGTTGTACTGATTTCCGTATAATCCGCGTTCTACTCTTATAGATTTCTGTAGGCATGCCGCGATCGCGGCGCAACCCCGAGCTTACGGAAGACCCATAAGTTTTGTTTCGTCCATCTGCGATTGAAATTCGTCACGCGAGAAGAACGATCCATCCCTACGAGCGAGTTGACGACTCGGTTTGGTGTGTCGGATGCATCGTGCAGTACGGACATTGGTGAGGCAAGGCACAGCTGGTTTGAACGCAAGCCTTCCAACAATCGAGGAGGAGATTCATGAGTATTGCAAAGACGAGAACTTCACTGGTGCTAGCACTGTTCCTGCTATCGCTTTCTGGACTGTACGGATTCGCACAATCTGTTACCTCCGGTGATTTAACGGGCACGGTGACTGACGCGAGCGGCGCTGTAGTCCCGCAGGCTACGGTCACTCTGAAAAGCACTTCCGAAGGAACCAGCCAAACCACGGCGACAAATCAAAGCGGAAGCTATCACTTCTCGCTGTTGAAACCGGGAAACTACGTGGTGTCTGCTACGGCCCCGAACATGTCCGAAACCAGACGCGCGGTAGACGTCCAGATCGGGCAGATAACCACAGTCGTGTTGAGTCTCAACGCCCGCGGGCAAAACCAGACGATTGAGGTAACCGCCGAGGCGCCTCTGCTGCAGACCGAAAACCCCAACCTCACCACGACGATTGATGAGAAGCAAATCGCACTGCAGCCGAATCCGGGGAACGACACTACCTTCTTCGCCCAGACTGCGCCGGGCGTAGCCATGAACGTGGGAAGTGCGTTTGGAGGTTATGGGAACTTCACCGCGTTCGGCTTGCCGGCAACCTCTAATCTGTTCACGATCGATGGTAACGACAACAATGACCCCTACTTGCAGCTCAACAACAGCGGGTCAAGCAACCTGACATTGGGGGCCAATGACCTTCAGGAAGTCGCGGTCGTAACCAACGGCTACACCGCGCAATACGGACGTCAAGCCGGCGTACAGATGGACTCCACGACCAAGTCTGGTGGCAATCAATTTCACGGGAACGCCAACTACTACTACAACGGAGATGTGCTGAACGCGAACGACTATTTCAATAAGTTCGTCGGACCTGGCAGTCCGGTAACGCCACGGCCGTTCGCTGTGAACAATCAGTGGTCAACTTCTCTTGGTGGACCGATCATCAAGAACAAGACATTCTTTTTCGTCGACTTTGAAGGTTTGCGTTACGTTTTGCCTTCGACGCAAAACATCTTCTTGCCCAGCCAGCAGTTCGAGGCGGCCGTTATCGGCAATCTGAATGCAGGTGGGTTGAATGGTAACCAAAGCGCGGAGGTTCCTTTCTACAACAAGGTTTTCGGTTTGTATAACGGTACCCCGACGTACTCACAATTCACTCCAGCGGGTCTGAATGCTGATCCTTCGGGAGATCAAGGGTGCGGGGACCTGAACGGAAAGACACTCAACGGAACACTGTTTGGCCAGGGCGCCGCCCCTTGCGCATTGTTCTACCACGCGAGCGGGACGAACCTTAATAAAGAGTGGTTGTTGGCTGCTCGAATCGATCACACCATTAGCAACAGCGATAAGATTTTTGGCAGAATCCACATCGACCGTGGAAAGCAACCGACCACGACCGATATCGTCGACCAACAACTGTTTGGCGTAAGCAGCGTTCAGCCCACGGATGACGGTCAGCTGAATTGGACCCACGTGTTTAGTCCCAACGTGGTCAATAGCCTGGTTGCTTCGGGGATGTGGTACAGCGCTATCTTTCAGCCGAACAGCCCAGCCTCGGTTCGACTGGCCGCAATGCCCTACGACACTATCGCCTTTGCGGGAAATGCTCTATTTTCTGACCTGGGCGGAACCCAGGGGAATAGCTCTGTGACTGCGAATTTTCCGCAGGGGCGCAACGTCACGCAGTATCAAGTTCTGGACGACCTCTCTATCAATCACGGAAACCACACCACCAAGGTGGGAATGAATTTCCGGCGCAATGATGTAAGCGATTTCGGGAATGAGAATTTTGCCGGTGGCCAGGTGACATTCAAAAGCGTCACCGACTTCGCCAACGGAGTTTTGAACGGAGCTGGTGGCGATCAATATCTGCAGCAGTTTACAAATTTCCCTGAGAATCCGATTGCGATCTATAGCTTGGGTATCTATGCCCAGGACGAATGGAAGATCAGAAGCAATCTCGAACTGACCGTCGCACTGCGCGCAGACCGTAACTCCGATGCGGTGTGCCAAACCAACTGTTTCTCGCGTCTGGCCGTCCCATTCGACCAGCTGGACCACGATGTAAATGTTCCCTACAATCAGATCATCCAGACCGGCCAGCACCGAGGATTCACCGCCTTGCAGTTAGCAGCGGTGCAACCGCGCATTGGGATATCCTGGAGCCCATTCGGACGCAACACGGTGGTGCGGGCGGGAGCTGGGTTATTCTCTGATCTATATCAGGGCGTGCTGATTTCCCAGGTCGAGCTCAATGCGCCAACTTTGAACGCATTCACCCTCTCCGGCGGCGCGCTGAACAATACTCCGGTAGCGCCGGGAGTAACTTTCGGCACGACCCCTGATGTCCAAACTTCGGCTGGAAATTCCAATGCTGCTTTCAACGCGGGATTCGCTTCTGGGGCCACGCTAGCCAGTCTTTCGACCGTTCCTGGGTTTGCTCCGCCTAACTACTACTCGACGGACAAGGTGAAGAACCCAACCTACTTGAAGTGGAACCTCGAGGTACAACAGGCATTGGGTTCGAAGACATCTTTAGATCTGAACTACGTGGGCACGCATGGATACGATGAGCTCGTCGTTAATGGCTCAGCCAACGCATACAACGCGGGATCGAATCTGCCTTTGCCAGCTACGGCTCCCGATCCGCGCTTCAGCCAAATCTTTCTCCTGTCCCCGCATGGAATCTCCAACTATGCGGGCTTGACGACCTCGCTCACCAGGAGGGCGGCATACGGATTCAGCGGCCAACTCAACTACACTTGGAGCCACGCTCTGGATGATATAACTGGGTTGCCAAACACGCCCTACAATTTCCTGCAGCCGACCTTCCAATTGAACCCGTTCAACCTGCATCAAAACTATGGCAATTCGGATGCCGACATACGGCACAATATGACTGCCACGTATGTGTGGGAGCTGCCCTATAAGTTCCAAAGCCGATGGTTGCAAGAGACAGCGGGCGGATGGTCGATTTCGGGCACTTTCTTTGCTCGCTCTGGTCAACCCTACTCTGTCTACGACACCAATGTCGCGGCAGGCAACATTCCGAATGCATTTGGTATCTTTGCCACACTGTTGCCAGGGCAGAGCTTCCCGAGCTGCGGCACGCCCGGAACGAACGCCCTCGCTCCTCAAGCATGTCTGACTTCCTCGATGTTCGTTCCCTCGGGGGCTGAAACCGGATTCGGCTCTCCGAACCGCAACTACTTCCGTGGGCCGAGCTATTTTGATACGGATACATCGCTCGTGAAGAATTTCGATATTAGTGAGCGAGTGCGCTTCAGTTTGGGAGCGAATTTCTATAACATTCTGAACCATCCTCATTTCGCTCTCCCACAAAATAATCTGGCGGCGGGAAACTTTGGACAATTCTTCGCCACCGCGCCTCAACCCACCAGCATTTACGGAGCTTTTCAGACCGCAGGTGTAACCGGACGACTGGTGCAGATCGTGAGCAAGATCACGTTCTAAGTGGCAACTGCCTTCAGGGGCGATCTAGCACAGATCGCCCCTGCTCGCCTCGGATCCAACGATGAGATAATTGTCCACGCTTCTTTGGGGCACGTACTGACGTTACGTTACGAGAGGGTTTAGAGCACGCAGAAACCCGACGCACTTGCTGCATAATGACTGCAGAGGTGCATTTCAGTGTGGTTGAGGCTCGATTATCTGTCTTGTGTGCTTACAATCTTCTCGACCATTCTAGTTGGACGCAGACACTGGGAGGGCTGGGTTCTGGCCGGCCTAAACAGCGTAATCCTCTGTCTTATCGGGATGAGAACATCGCAGTGGGGTTTTATTCCAGCGAATCTATTTTGCATCGTGCTGTACGCCGCGAACCTCAGAGCGTGGCGCAAAGCAGAGACGCCGTAAAGAGATATTATCGAAGAGACTCTTCAACTTCGGACAACCAATCGGGCCGCTTCAGCACTTCGCGCGGCTTGGGACCGTCCGCAGCGCCGACAATGCCATCTCGCTCCATCAGATCGATGAGATGCGCAGCGCGCCCGTAGCCAATGCGTAGGCGGCGCTGCAGCAGGGAAGTGGAAGCTTTACCGAATTCAACCACCAGCTTGACGGCATCTTCGTAGAGCGGATCGTTTGCCGCCTCCTCATCTCCATCAGCGCCGCCTCCAGATCCACCGTCTTCGCGTTCTTCTCTGGGAGCCTGCAGGAACTTTTCTTCGTATTCGGCGAGCCCCTGAGCCCGCCAGAACTCGACCACTGCGGCGATCTCCTTTTCGGTAACGAAAGGAGCGTGCAAACGGTGAACCCGAGCTGATCCAGACGGCAGATAGAGCATGTCGCCGCGTCCCAACAGAGCTTCGGCGCCATTGGCATCCAGAATCGTCCGCGAGTCTACCTTGGTGGCCACGCGGAACGACATACGCGCCGGGAAATTCGCCTTGATTAGACCTGTGATGACATCGACCGAAGGCCGTTGGGTTGCCAGGACCAGGTGAATCCCTACCGCTCGCGCCATCTGCGCCAGCCGCGTGATGGATTCTTCCACGTTGCTGGAATCGAGCATCATCAAGTCGGCCAGTTCGTCGATGATGATGACGATGTAAGGCAGCGGACGTTCCTCGGCACCCTCGCCAAACAGGCTCGGAGTTCCGTTCTCGTCGAAGAGCTTGTTGTATTGATCGATGTTGCGAACGCCCTTTTCCGCCAGTAATTTCAACCGCCGCTCCATCTCACGTACAGCATTGCGCAGCGCATTCGCCGCCAACTTCGGTTCTGTAATGATCGGCGTGTAGAGGTGCGGAACGCCCTCGTAGTTGCCCAGTTCCAGCCGCTTCGGATCGACGAGAATCAGGCGCACTTGATCGGGCGTCGCCTTATACAGAATCGACATGATCATGGCGTTGATGGCCACGCTCTTGCCCGCTCCAGTCGAGCCGGCGATGAGTAGGTGAGGCATGCCATTTAAGTCGGCGGTCACAATGCGTCCGTTGATGTCTTTGCCCAGCGCTAGAGTGAGCTTCGATTTTGATCCAATGAATTCTGTGGATTCTATGTTCTCCCGCAACCAAATGATTTCGCGGTCGCGGTTGGGGACCTGAATCCCTACGGTCGACTTGCCGGCCATGCGCTCGATCAGAATGCTTTCCGCTTTCAGCGCAAGGCACAGGTCGTCCGTCAGGTTGGTAATGCGGCTGTACTTGATACCCGCCTCGGGCTTGAATTCAAACGTCGTGACCACGGGGCCAGGATTGATCTGGGTGATTTGCCCATGCACGTCAAACTCCGCATACTTTCCAGTCAACACCTGGGCAAGCAGCTTCAATTCGTCGGCATCGATGGCCTGTTGTTCATCCGGACGATGCAGCAGGGAACTGGGAGGGAGCTTGAAACCGCCAGCGGCAATGCGAGGCAAAGTCGTCTTCGGTTTCTGCGCACTGTCGGCGCGCTCGGTGACTTCCGGAGAAACCGACTGCAGCTCACGCGGCGGTTCGACCGCCGGCTCATCTTCGTGCTCTTCGGCAAATGTCCGGTCAATACCGGATCGATCCGGCTCGGAAACTCGAGCCTGAGGTTGAATGGGCGGCGCGGGTCGAGCTGGAACCAACTGCGTGGTGATGACCGGCTTCGGGGCGGCGCGGCGTTTCTCCAGTTCCTTCTGCATCCGCTGCTTAGCGCGCCCATCCCGCCAATCTTTCCAACGTTCCCACAGGGCGATCGCGAAAGCGAACCGGGTCGGCACCCAGACCTGGAGAGCAGTGAAAGAGAACGCTGTCGAGAGATATAGCGCTACTGCCAGAACAGTGGCACAAACGATGTAGGCTCCCGCCAGGTTGAAGTAATGGATAAGAAAATCCCCGACCACCCTGCCAAACAGGCCTTCAATCGGGATTGCATTCATCCATCGCAAATGGCCGGGCAAGAGCGCCAGCAGAGCAGGGACAAAGATCAGCAGCCAGAACCCCCCTAGAACCTTGGCGATCGGGGAACCAACCTTGCGCGAACGAAACCAGCGGGCCCCAAGCATGGCAGAAAATACGGGAAGCAGAAACGCTCCGATCCCGAACCCTTGCAATACCAAGTCGGAAATCAGGGCGCCTACAACGCCAATCCAGTTGCGAGCCGCTCGCGACCCGGTCAGCACCGAGGCGCTGTTTAACGATGGATCCAGCGGAGAATACGAGGCCAACGCGAGGAAAAGAAGGAGCGCGGAGACGCACAACAAAAATCCGATCAGCTCGTTGAGCCGCCGGTTGTTGGTTGGGGCAAAGATCTGTGAGAGATACCTCATAGGCGATTTGGTACGACGCAGGAAGAAGTCTCCCGCCAGCGATGCCAGATCTATGCCAGAGCCTCTCAATTATGACAAGAATGACGCGAGCCTACAACTCAGGATTCCTAGCGGTACCCAGAATGACAAACACCACATGTGGCTCCGAGCGAAGCGCAAACACCAGCACCGGTGGCAAGGCCTCGGCTACTGAAGGTGCCACATAAACGCCAGACCGATCACGATCACACCCACGACGATGCGATAAACAATGAAGACTTTCAAGCTGTTGGACTGAAGGTATCGAATCAGCCAGGCAATCGCGACGTATCCGACGACTGCCGAAACCAGCACTCCTACCAGAAACGGCATGTGCATTTCCGCAGGTAAACCCTCTTTTCTCAGTTCGTGAGCCTTTAGCAGCGCAGCGCCCGCGATGAGCGGGGTCGAAAGCAGAAAACTAAACCGGACTGCAGCCTCTCGCGTCATATTGCGGAACAAACCGGCGGTAATCGTCGATCCCGAGCGGGAAGCGCCGGGGATCAGCGCGAAAGCTTGCGCACAACCGACAATCAGGGCATCCGCAAAGTTAATGCCGGTGAGGGACTTCCTCAGTTCGCCGACCTTTTCGCCCCACCACATCAACAGAGCTACTACGATTAAGGCCCCAGCGATGAGAAAGATGTGTTCGCGAAAGTAGTCTTCGGCAGAGTGTTCCAACAATTTGCCAGCAATCGCCCCTGGAATGGTCGCGATTGCGAGAAACCAAAGCAGTAAACGTTCTTCTCGCTGTTCGTCGGCTGTGAGGTTCTGGTCGGTGCCCCCCGCCTCGGAAAATCGGACAACCTTCCCGCCCAACGCCGCCCGAATAATCTGAATCCAGGTTCGCCGGAAGTAGAACAGGACCGAAAGCAGCGTCCCAAAATGCAAGGCAACGTCAAAAGTCAGCTCGTGTGCAGGCGAAAGTTCGTTCCAGCCCAGCAATCGACGGACAATAATCAGGTGCCCTGAGCTTGAAACTGGAATGAACTCCGCTAGCCCCTGAACGATGGCTAAAACCACAACCTGATAGATTGGCAAATTATTCGACCCCGTTCCCGTAGGTTGGAATGTTCTGTTCGATCATAAACAAAAGTAGTTGAGCGCGTGCGGCCCAGTCGCTCTGCGGGCCTTGCGTTACGGCTTTCTGTGCAAGGGCGATGGCCTTGCCTCTGGATTCGTCGGATTTCTTCGCCTCGCCGTCGGTCTTATACATTTCAATCAGGGCCGACATGCGCCATGCGGCATCATACAAAGCTTCCGCTACCGCCGGCGATTGCGAATGTTCGCTAGCGTACTTCTCGTACATCTCAGCTTCCTTCTCGGGACATTTGGAAGAGCCTTGCCAATCGCCGCATATCTTGTTTTCAATCAGGTGAAAGGCGGCAAGATCAGCCCACTTCGTTCCGGGGAATTTCTTAATCACTTCCTTCATGTACTGCTCGTCCATGCTCTGCCGAAGATAGGCTTCCTTTTCCTTGGCGGAAGGAAGGGACATTACGTCGGCTTTGTTGATCTGCCAGCGAATATCCGCTGACCGGTACATGGCTTGAGCCGCGAGAGGCGAGTTAGGGAAATATTCGGCAGTCCGGTAGTAGAGGCGCATGGCATCCTGCGCGGCACCGCGTCGGCCGTGCCGTTGGCTGGCTTGGTCTTCGGATTCCACGGCCTCGCCAAACACGATCCCGTCGCCGTTTGGCGTTGAACCCTGCACCACGAACTTTTTCATCATCCAGCCCGTG
>Ga0070733_10002065_pt1 | contig 14577 bp, 12 predicted proteins | sample Coa_R1_9_FD_66450 | JGI IMG/M metagenome (GOLD analysis project Ga0070733, IMG submission 66450) | Surface soil microbial communities from Centralia Pennsylvania, which are recovering from an underground coalmine fire - Coalmine... | ecosystem: Environmental > Terrestrial > Soil > Unclassified ... | reverse complement strand
TGCAGATAGCGCTGCCAGACCCAGAAGGCGCTCACCCCGACCACCGCGAGGCAGAGCAGAAGAAGAACCACCAGCACCAGCCACACCCGCGCGCCGGAGGAGCGTCGCGCGACCGCCGCGCCGGCGGCGGGCGGCAGCGGTGCCGGCCGCGCCGCCGCGGTGCCCGGAGGGGTGGGCCGCGCCGCCGCGGTGCCCGGAGGGGCCGGCCCCGCCGGTGCGCTGCCCGGAGGGCCGGCCGGGGCCGGCGGGATCGGCAGTGCCGCCGGGGGCGCGCCGCCGGCAGCCATCGGCGCAAACGCCACCGGCACGGGCGACGGTCCAACCGCGGCGCCCTGGCCGCCCGGACCGCCTGGGCCGCCTTGGGCGCCCGGAGCCCCGGCGACGCGCGGGAGACCCGCGGCGGCCGCCGGAGAAGCCCGCAGGCCTTGGGCGCCGCCAGATCCGATCGGCCCTCCCGGGCCGCCCGGAGAGGCGAGGGAAGCGGCTCCGCCGCCAGCGCCAGCCTGGGCCGCTGCCCAGCCGGCGACGGCGATCCCCTCCACGGGAGTGATCCCGCCACCGCCCGCGCCGCCGCTGCCACTGGCACCGCTGCCGCCGCCCGCGCCGCCGCCGGGCGCCAGGGAGCGCGACGGCATCACCCGGGTGACGTCGAGCAGCTCGGGGGCGGGCGCCGCGGGCGCGGCGAGCGTCGCCTCGGGGAGCTCGCGCTCGATCGCGGCCAGCTCCTCGGCCACCAGGCCGGCCGTGGCGAGGCGGTCGTCGCGGTCCTTGGCCAGCATGTGGTGGAGCAGCTGGTCGAGGCGCAGCGGCACCGCCCGCAGCTCGCCGATCGCCGGGTCCTTGTGCAGGATCTGGTAGACCAGGGTGGTGATCGTCTCGCCATCGAACGGCCGCCGCCCCGACAGCAGCTCGTAGAGCACCACCCCGAGCGAGAAGACGTCGCTGCGGCCGTCGAGCTCGTCGCCGCGGATCTGCTCGGGCGAGAGGTACTGCGGGCTGCCCATCACCGAGCCGACCATGGTGAGCTCGGTGTTCTGGCCCGCGACCTTGGCGATGCCGAAGTCGGCGACCTTCACGTGGCCGGCGGCGTCGAGGAGGATGTTGCTGGGCTTGATGTCGCGGTGGACGATGCCCTGCCGATGCGCGTAATCGAGGGCCTCGGCAACCTGGCGCACGATGCGCAGCACCTCGCGCAGGGTCGGCGGCTCGCCCGAGTCCAGCCGGCTCGCCAGGTCGCTGCCCTCGACGAACTCGAAAGCCAGGTAGAGGAGGCCGTCCTCCTCGCCGGCGTCGAACAGGGTAACCACGTTGGGATGCAGCAGCCGGCCGGCGGCCCTGGCCTCGCGCAGCAGCCGCCGGCTGCGGTCCTCGATGTCCTGCGGCCGGCCACCGGTGAGGCGCACCGTCTTGATCGCCAGGCGGCGCTCGATGTGCGGGTCCTCCGCGAGGTAGACCTCGCCCATCGCCCCGGCGCCAAGGAAACGGACGATCCGGTAGCGGCCGACGCGCTGGCCGCTGTCGAGAGTGCTCACCCGGCGTGGTCTCCCGGCTCTCCTGCTGCTTCCCGGTCGAGGGCAGCGAGCAGCTCCTGTGCCTCGTCGAGCCGCCCGGTCGGCACCTGGATCCGCACCTCGCCAAGGCCGCCGAGATTGACCGGCAGCTCCTCGACGTGCAGCGATTCGACCTGAGCGGGAATGCCGTTGCTGTCCAGGTACCCGGCCACGAAGATCGCCTCTTCGTTGCTTTCCACGACTTTGGCGACCGCCCAGTCCTGGTCGCTCGATGTTTCGTCAGCCATGCGCAATCTCCTCGCCGGTGGGCGTTGTCATGATAACGCAGCGGCCGCGACGGTGCGGGCGGAGGTGCCCACCCGCCTCTTCAGCCGCCGGGACCCGGGGGTGCCGCCAGGTCCTCGATCGTGTAGGGGGATACCTGGCGGCGCGGGTACCGGTGCCGGCTGGTCTCGGCGAAGCGGTTCAGCCCGGCCTGCCAGGCATAGGGCGACACCACCAGCGAGCGGGCGTCGATCTCGATCCGGTTGCAGGTGTTCAGGTGGCGCTCGCCGCCGCGGCCGCGGCTCGAGGTCGTGGTCCCGGAATGGACGACGATCACCGGCGGCCGCCCTTGCGGATAGAACTCCTCGGAGGTGCCGAGATAGGCCTGGTGCTGGTGGCCGGAAAGGACCAGGTCGACGCCGCCGGCCGCGAACACCGCCATTGCCCGATGCGCATGGGCCGCCACGCGTTGGCGGTGGAGGGTGGGTGGCGGGATCAGGTCGTGATGCGGCACCACCACCTTGCAGAGCTCCGGTGGCGCCGCGGCCAGCATCGCCGCCACTTCGCGCAGGCGTCGCGCGGTGAAGCGGCCGCCCTTGATGGTCCATTGGAACGCCGTGTTGATGCCGATCACCAGCATCTCCCGATCACGGTAGACCGGCTCGAGCTCCGGGCTGAAATGGGAGCGGTAGGCGCCGAAGGGCCGGTAGACTCGCTCCCAGACGCGGTACATCGGCACGTCGTGGTTGCCGGGAACGACCAGGCTCGGTACCGGGATGCGATCGACGAAGCGGCGGGCCTGCTGGAACTGCTCCGGTTTGGCGCGCTGGGTGAGGTCGCCCGAGATCACCACCAGGTCGGGGCGCTGCTCCTCGATCAGGGCCAGCAGGCCCGCCGCGACGCGGGGGAGATGCGGCGGCCCGAAATGGACGTCGGAACAGTGGAGAAGGACGCGCACGGCGGGACGGGTGCCGGCCCGTGGCGATGGGAGGACCCTGTGGCCAGCTCTCGCGGGAGCTCAGCCGCGGGGTGCCCGCCGCCTCAGGTCTCGAGCTCTTGGCCCAGCAGGCAGCCGACGTTCTTCGCCACCTCGGCGGCGGCGAAGCTCGAGACGGCTTCGATGATCTCGGGACCGTAGGCGCGTCCCACCAGGAAGCCGCCCAGGGCCGCCACCGCGAGGGCCGGCGCCGGATAGGAACGGACCAAGTGCTCCCAGTCCAGCCCCTCGGGCAGCACGCTGTCGAGCAGGTCGTGAACGATCCCTTCGGCCTTCCAAGATCTACCTTCTGGCATCGCCTGCTCTCCTCGCTTTACCTGGTATCACCGCGGATATGGAGCGCTCGCAGTATATCGGCGGCGCGGCTCGGCTGTTGCCGATGGACCGCGCCGCGCCGCCTTTCGTACCCCGACCCCACCCCCCTCTTCGATAGAGAGTTTCGCCTAGTCGTCGTCGTTGTCCCGGCGGCGGATCACCAGGCCGAGCAGGAACCCGACGCCGGCGGCGATCAGCACCGCCTTGCCCGGGTTCTCGCGCACGTACTCGCCGACGTCGCGGCCCATGCGCTTGACCTCGGAGCGGGTGCGCTTGTAGGTCTTCTGGACCTTGTCCGCGGTGTCGCGATAGGTGTCGCGGGCGGCATCGGCGCTCTTGCGGAGCTCCCGGCCGGCCCGTTCGGCGCCGCGCCGTACGTCCTTGGACACCTGCTTGTAGCGGTGCTGCACGTCGTCGCTCAAGCGAGAGAACTTGTCACGAGCGGCGGCCACGCTTTCCGCCACCGCCTCCGCTGCCTTTTCGGCACTTTCACCGAAGCCTGAGTCGGCCATGTTTACCTCCGTAGGGTTGAGCCAGCCAAACGTCAATGGGTGAGAGTTGCCGCGCGGCGCAGCCGGCGCGGCACCCATCCAGTTCTCTGTAGCAGATTTCATGCCGCATCCCGTTCGCGCCCGCGCCGCCCCGTGCCAAGGACCGGCGGTTTCGCCGGCCCGCGCGGCGATCGCGGCCCGCCGGAGGCGATAGGCTAGACTCCGTGACCTCTCCTGCCGCAGCCAGCGCCGACCTCCGACCGCCGATGAACCGCCGATGAGCCGCCGATGATGGACGACCGCAATGCCGACATGAGCGAGGCGGAAAAGCCTCGCCGCTCGCCGCCGCGGCCGCCGTTCCACCGCCAGCTGGGCCGCTTCTTCACCCTCACGGTCCGGCAGGGCTACGAGGACTCCATCTTCCTGACCGCCTCGGCTCTGGCATTCGTCACCATCCTGTCGCTGGTGCCGTTGCTCGCCGCCCTGTCCTTCGTCGGCGCCCGGGTGTTCAGCCAGTATCCGGAAAAGAGCCTGGAAGTCTTCATCCAGGTGCTGCCGTACGCGGAGAAGAGCCTCACCGACAAGTTGCGGGAGTTCCTGGACCAGGCCGAAACCATGCATGGTTTCGGGTTGGCGGCGCTGTTCGCCACCACCCTGTTCGCCTTCGCCACCATCGAGGAGACCTTCAACAAGATCTGGAACGTCTCGCGCCGGCGGCCCTTTCGCTATCGGCTGTTGACCTTCCTGTTGCTGCTCTTCTGGGGGCCGCTGTTGATCGGCGTCACCTTTTCGAGCCTGATCCTGTTGCGCCAGCGCTCGGCGATGCGCGAGCTGGTGCGCGGCTCGGTGCTGCTCCATCTCACCCCGTTCCTGGCCACCGTCGTCGGGCTGACGCTGCTCTACTGGCTGGTGCCGTCGACCCGGGTGCGCTTCCGCAACGCCCTGGCCGGGGGCCTGTTCGGCGCCATCCTGCTCGAGGTCCTGCGCCAGTCCTTCGGCTACTACGTCGAGTTCTTCCGCGGTGTCAGCACCGTCTACGGCAGCTCGGCCTTCGTCCTGCTGTTCATGATCTCGATCGAGCTCGCCTGGACCATCGTGCTGCTGGGCAGCGAGGCCGCCTACACGGCGCAGCACTTCGCCTTGCTGAGCCGCGGGCTGCACACCCATCCGCCGGTGGCGGCCAGCTGGGTGGGGCTTGCCGCCCTCGCCTTCCTCGCCGGCGGACCGGCCGTCGCCGGAGGCGACGAGCCCGCCGGGCGCCGGCGGGAGGACCGCGGTGGGCGCCGGCAGGAGGACCGCGTGGCGGCGGCCGGGCCGCCGCCATCGAGCGAGCAGCTGGCCAGCCACCTCAGCCTGCCGGCGCGCGACCTCGAGCGCACGCTGCATCCGCTGCTGGCCCGGGGCCTGCTGCGCGAGACGCCGGGCCGCGGCTACGTCCTGGGGAGGGATCCGGCGGCGATGCGCGTCGAGGAGGTCTTCGACGCTTACGAGCACCGAGCCCGGCGCAGCGTCGAGCACCTCGGCGACGACCTCCGCGACCGTCTCGAGCGCTGGGTGGCGGTGCTGGCCGGCGCCCGTGCCCATCGGCTGGGCAGCCTCACCCTCGCCGAGCTGCTGGCGCCGCCAGCCGCCGAAACCGCGGCTTCGGGGGCCGCGGCCTCAGAGAAACGGGTTGACGATCGCGAGGCCCTCGATCCGGCGCCCATGCTGTAGGGCCTCCGAGTAGAGCACCGAGCAGCCCGACCGGCTTGCCGCCCGCACCACCAGCGCATCCCACAGCGAGAAGCCGTGCAGGCGATGCAGGTCGATCGCGGCCAGGATGTCGTCGAGAGCGATCAGCACCAGGTCGAAGTGGGCAAAGAGCTCGACCTTGCGGCGGGCGATCTCGGCCGCCACTCCCAGTTTGCGGGTGGCGACCGCGAAGTACTCCTGCAGCACCTGGCTTGACACCACGCCGCTCGACCGCCGGCGGCACTCCTCGAGCACGGCGAGAGCGACCTCCTGCTTGCGCGGCTCGTCCCGGTCGTCGGTATAGACGAGCAGATTGCTGTCGAGGAAGCTACGGCCGGGCATGGATCTCGTCGCGGTCGAACTTCCAGCCGCGGGACCTGCCGCCGCTTTCCCGGGAAAGCCGCCGGAGCTCGGCGATCTCCTCCTCGACCAGCGGCTTGGAGGTGATCTGCTCGAGGTGGTCGCGGATGAGCTGGTTGACGCTCTTGCCCATGGTGGCGGCGACCTTGCGTGCCTCCTCGAGCAGGCGTTCGTCCAGGGACAGGGTCAGGTTCATGCTCCATTCCTCCGTGCACATAATAAGTGTGCACAGACCCTGTGTCCAGCCGATGCAGTCAGGGGTGGACCTCGGTTTGCCGCGCCGAGCCGGCGCGAGTACAATACGCGCCTCTCGTGGGGCAGTAGCTCAGCTGGGAGAGCACCACGTTCGCAACGTGGGGGTCGAGGGTTCGAATCCCTTCTGCTCCACCAATTCACTTATCTTGCCCGGAATCTCCTCTAAGCCCATGAAAAATTGGCATGTTAGGGGTGTTCGAAATTACTCGCCACCGATAATGAGGCACCCGGGGAAGAACAGCTTCTGCAACCTCTGCCGCTGAAACCAGGCCGGCCTCCAGCCATGGTCGGCTGGAGTGCGTTACCAGGTGTTCGGCGAGCTGCTTGCAGTTCCCTTCCCCGGCCGTGGGAGGGGCGCAGGCCGGGGGTGTGCTAGAGGGGAAGGCCCGAGCCCCTCCCACGGCTGTCGCGCCGTAAGACCCCGCTGACCGCCACTCCCGGTGTCGAGCCATGAGCCATCCGGAAACTGAATCACGACGGGCGAAGGCGCATGGGAAAGAGGCAGAATGATCGGAGCGAGAACAGGGTTGTGGGTTGCGGCGACGCACTGGGGTGTCGGTCGACGCGGCCTTCAACGGTCATGTGACCACATCGACCGGCACTCCGATCTCCGCTGCGACGGGCGTCCAGATATCGACGCCCTCGGCCTCGGTCTCGATGCTGACCACGAGTGCATATCGCGCACCGAGCGCACTGCGGTCTCGCTTCGGCTGGTCCTTCCACCAGCCCGATACAGGGTACACACCGATCACGCCGCGTTCTGCAAGGTCGGCAGCAGTGCCAGTCCAGACGTCCGAATGGATTGAACCCTTGTTGCGCGCCTGCTCGCCAAGGAACCATCCCTCGGAGTCGCCTGTAGTAGGCCGGTCTTCATCCTCGTCGAGTGCGCGCTGATTTAGGCGCTTGCGGAACTCCGCCGTACTCTCGGTGGGAGCCCTCACGTCGAAGCGAAGTCCGTGCGAGGCGTACCGGTGGCGACGCTTCCAGCCGCGCCGTCCCGGGTTCGGTTCGACGAAGTACGAGAGCGTTACCCGGAGGCGGACCGGCGTCTGCCCCAGCTCCTCAAGAACCTCCTTTGGCCACGGGAGATCGTGGAGATGCATCTCCTTCATCTTCCCATCGGCGAACGGATGGATCGAGGATTGCAGGACCAGCGTGAGTGCGTCGTCGGCGCTGCGCCGCGCGCGATCCAGATTGGGAACGCCGAAGCCATACCTTCGAGCGAGATTCTCTCGGGCCCGCTTGCCGCTACTGCCTCGGAGGTGCGCCTGCATCGCCGGCGTCCATCGCGCCGAGTGCACGACGAGAGCGCGAACGGTCTCGGGCCAGAACTCAGGGTAGTCGACGCGAACCAAGATCGCCATTCGTGCGACCTGTGCCGTCGCTGCGCTCGTCGCACAGGAAAGAACAAGTGGCTTCTCCGCCGGCTTGTAGTAGGTCGAGAGCAGGCAGAGGTCGGCGAGCGGGTAGTCAATGGAGGTCCCGTTCCGGGCCGCGTTGCCGCCCTCGAAGACCACGTCGGGCTTGATCGGCCAGACTCGCTGGAACGACACCGAGGTCGTGCTCCAAGGCGAAAGATCGCCGGACCGCGCGAGTGGCGACCACCCGTTGCGCCGCGGGTCGCGGATCACCGCCAGGTCGGTGAAGGCTCCTACGGTGAGGGCGTTCCACGCCTGCGCTGGATCGTGAACCGCCTCGACGTCGCTCCGGTCGAGGTGGGCCACCTCAAGGCTGTCGACGTTGCCTGCACTCAGCACGAATAGCCGCCGCGCGGCTTCCTCGGCCTGGTCGAGATAGATGAGCCCCTGCGTGGCGGCGTCGAATGCGCGACCAGCCGCAAGCGCGTCGATCGCCGCAGACCACGACGTTGGCTGTCCGCGATCGCGCTCGTCGGTCGCAGTCACCGCCAAGGAAAACGCGCGAATGCGAGTCGGCGACGTGACCTCCGGCCGTGCGACGACCTGCGCTGTGATCGCGCCATAGAGTTCGGGCGGGTTAGTCCCACGTGGCGGCAGGATCTTCACCGACTCGACCCGGTGCCGGAACACGATCTCCGCCCGCGACGTGAGCGCATCCAGGAGGTCGCCGTAGGCGGCAAGGCCAGCCATCTCGGTCCCGTGCCCCATGTTGTCCGGACCGCCACCATCGTCATGGGCGCCCCATGCCGGGTCCACGGCAGTCGCGTCGGCCGGGGCGATCACGTCCTCGATGGACGTGGCGAGCTTGTCGGCGGTGCCATGCACCAGTACAACGATTCGGTCATCGAAGGCGAGCCGGCGCTCACCGATGGCGAACTCGACCTGCGCCGCGAGCTCCAGCAGTCGCTCGAGCTCAAGCCCGTCCCGCCTGCGGAGCCAGACCTCCCACCAAATGGTCTCGCCCTCAGCGGGGTAGACCTCGGGCCCGTCAGTCCATAGAGCCCGCAAAGTCGCGCGGCGCAGGGTTGCGATGCGGTCGACGAGATCCTTGTGCCGCGGCTCGCCCTTCTTGGTCTTTTCCGCCGCGTATTGCTGGAACCGGGCGGCGAAGTGAGTCAGCTTCCCGTCGGGCACGAAAACCGTGGCGAGCTGGACGGGCGGCTGCTCGGGTCTCTCGACGGTCTGGACAGCAACGAGCTCGATGCCCTTGCGCCTGTCCTCGAGCGATTCGAGCTTGAGCTCGACGCCGGGTGCGCTCTCGAACTGGATGTACAGTCCCGGCTCCGCGCCGTGGACGGTGATGGCCAGTTCCTTCCGCTCCTCGGTGGTCTCCCGCTCGGCCTGCTGGAGCGCGGCCCCTAGGGCGGCGGCGTGCTGCCGCCTGTTCATCGGAGTCGGGACGGGCGGAGGCTCGATCTTCCGCGGATGCGGCGTGTATTCCTCCGCCGCTGGCGGAGTGTGAACGAGGAGATGCTTGCGGTTCCGAGGCGCCGGCATCGGTCACCAGGCTCGACGATCAGCCCTGCGACCCACGTCGCTCGTGGAGAGCTTCGACAAGCTCGGAGGTCTCGATGCGCGTTCGATTGGCAAGGATGGCCTTCTTCGCCGCGTGCTCGCAAGCACGCGTGAGGTCAGCGTGGCTTAGGACTTCCGTTGCGCCCAACACCTCGGACCAACGGAGGTCGGACGTGTCGAGCAGGGCGAGGCGCGCTCGCATCACCTTCTCTGTGATCTCACGCGCCGGCAGCACGTACTCGATGACGGCGTCGAAGCGGCGGAAGAGCGCCCGGTCGAGGATCTTCGGATGGTTCGTGGCCGCCACGATGATGCTGTCCGAATCGTCTAGCTCGAGGAACTGGAGGAAGGAATTTAGCACGCGCCGGATCTCGCCAACCTCGTTCTTGGCGGCGCGCTCGCCGCCGAGTGCATCGAACTCGTCGAACAGGTACACGGCCCGCGTCTGCTGGATCGTGTCGAAGATGAGGCGCAATTTCGACGCGGTCTCGCCTAGGTACTTCGTGATGAGTCCGTCGAGCTGGATGGTGAAGAGCGGAAGGCCGAGCTCGCCGGCCAGCGCGGCCGCGGTCATCGTCTTCCCGGTGCCGGGCGGACCGATCAGGAGCAGTTTCCTGAGGGGAGCGAAGCCGTGCTCCTGGATCCGCTCCCGCTGGCGCTGCTCGATGAGCTCGCGGTCGATGCGGGATCCGACCGCGTGGTCGAGGGCCATGTCGGCGAGCCGAGTCTTCGGGTACGCGGCGGTGAGAAGCCCCGTTAGTTCCCCGCGCGGCTGCACGACCGGCACGGGCTTCGTGCGTTGGCCGATGGGAGTCGCCTTCGCGCGAGCCTTCGCCTGGTCAACGAGCTCCCGGAGATCCTGCGCGAACTTCGTGTGCCCGTGGCGAGCCGCCTGGGCGGCGACCTGCATCGCGATCGCGTAGAAGCGTTCCTCGTCGCCCTCTGCGTGACTCCGGATGAGCGCTTTGACCTGATCAGCGGTCGCCATCGTGTCCTCAGTACCTTCGCGAATCGTCGAGCTCACCGCGAGCTCCGACTCCTCCTTAAGCTTCTCCTGGTTTCTCGAAAGGGTGCCGTATTCCGAATACCCTCGCCCTGAGACGGTCGGAGGCGCTAGAACCCATTACCATTCCCTCGTCCGTGGTGCCTCGCCGCCCTTCGCCAGAGATCTGCTTCAAGGCGCCGCGGTTGCCAACACTTTGAGCACCGGCCCGGAGGTAGCGGGCCAGCTGCGTGTCGCCGGTGAGCAGGGTGATGCCCTCGGCGAGGACCTGGGCCAGCGGCAGGCGATCGAGCGGGTCTCTGTGCAGGGGTGCCGCCCAGAGCAGGGGCTGAGTGTCGACCAGGAGCTTCACGCCCCGGTCCCAAACAGGGCCGCGATCTCGGCTTCGCCCATCTGGTCGAAGTGCTCGGGAACGGCGATCTCGCCCGCCAGGAAACCCAGCCGCTGCTCGACCATGGGTGCGTCCAGCGCCGCCACTTTCACGAGCGGCTTGCCTGCCTTGGCGATCACGAACGGCTCCCCCTTGACAGCCTGATCCACCAGTTTCGAGAGCTGCGTCTTGGCTTCGTGGATATTGACGATGACCATCGCCTCTCCTCGACTAAGTCGTTCAAACTAAGTCTAGCAGGAGCGGCAAGCTCCGTCAGCCCTGGCCCCGAGGTATCCGCGGGTTTACCATCTCGTTCCGCCGAGGCGCGCAGCCTAATGGCGGCCGGCACCGTCCTGGCCTCGCCTAATTGATGTCCTGGCCGCTCTTCAGCGTCTCGATCATGCCGGCGAGAGCGCGCCGGTTCAGCTCGTCCGGCACCTGCGCCAGGGCGAGCCTCGCCTCCGCCAGCGCCTCCTTGAACTTGCCCTGCGCCGAGTAAGCCCGCATCAGGCCGGCGTGCACCGGCCACTCGTTCGGGTGGCGCCTGGCGTTGAGCAGGAAGACCTCGATGGCGCCTGCCTTCTCGCCTCGCGCCAGCTTGCCGCGCGCATAGCCGTGCAGCACGATCGCTGTCGCCGTCGGATGGTTCAGTGCCTGCTCCCGGGCGTGCGCGGCCTCCACCGTCTTGCCGATCGCCTCCAGCATGGCCGCGAGCATGGTCAGCGTGGTGAAGTCCTCGCGCCCGAAGCTGGGTGAGGACACCGCCTGTCGGGCCCAGCTCAGGCCCTCTTCCAGGTTGACCTTGTGCAGCAGGCAGAACCGCGCCGCCTCCACCCAGCTGTCGTTGTGGAAGCCGGCCGGGCCGCGCAGCTCCTCGCGGATCGCCGCGAGATACAGGGAGTCGACGTCGTCGACGGCGATCCTGAACGGCACCGCCAGGTCTTCCCAGGCGAGCTGCGCCGTGGCGTGGTCCGGCGCGCGTTCCGGAAACTCATAGGCCAGCCAGGGGCTGAAGGCGTGAGCCGCCGGCTTCACCTTGACCCGCAGCGCATCTTCCCCCTGCTGGTAGAAGAAGCTCCCCCACGACGAGGAATTCTTCGAGAACAGGATCGTCCATTCCTCCTTGCCGGGCAGGAAGTGCAGCCCGTAGGAGCCCGCCGCCAGCGGCTGGCCCTCGATCTTCACCGCATGCGAGGTGGTGAAGACGGTGTTCTCGTTGGCGCCGCCGCGCCAGGGGCACCGGTCGCCGCAGGTGCCGAAACCCTGGCTGGTATAGCCGTAGGGCACCAGGCTCCCCCAGATCTTGCCGCGGCGGTCGACGCCACCGGGCGAGATGACCTTCGGGCTGTGGTAGGTGATCGCGACCTCCACCGGCCCGATCCACTGCGCCACCACCGCCTTCTGGTTGTCGCCGTCCGGCGGCAAGGTCAGCTCCTGCGCCTGGGCGCCAAACGCCAGCAGCGCGCCGGCGACCGCGACGACGAGGGCGCGCCCGGTGAGGTGACTGTGCCGCCGGCCGTAGGTGAAGTAGACCAGCAGGCCGATGCCAAGCCAGACGAAGAGACGGATCCAGTTCACCGCCGGCAGCGAGAACATCAGCATCCCGCACGAACCGATACCGAGCAGCGGCACCAGCGGCACCAGCGGCACGCGGAAGGGGCGCGCGGCGCCGGGGTGGGTGCGGCGCATCACCAGCACGGCGCCGCAGACCAGCACGAAGGCCAGCAGGGTGCCCATGTTGACCAGCAGCAGCAGGACGTCGATCGGCAGGAAGGCGGCTAGCACTCCCACGAAGGCGCCCGTCGCCAGCGTCGACTTCCAGGGCGTCTGGAAGCGCGGATGCACGGCGGCGAAGAATCCCGCCGGCAGCAGCCCGTCGCGCGCGATGGCGAGCAGGATCCGCGCCTGCCCGAGCATCGTCACCAGCAGCACCGAGGTGATGCCGGCGATCCCCGCCAGGGCGATGACGAATTGCGCCCAGCGCAGGCCGACGCGCCGGAAGGCGTCGGCCACCGGGGCGGTCAGATCCAGCTCGGTGTAGCGCACCATGCCGGTGATCACCGCCACCACCGCGATGTAGAGCACGGTGCAGATGAGCAGCGAGCCGAGGATGGCGATCGGCACGTCGCGCTGCGGGCGCCGCGCCTCCTCCGTCTGCGTCGCCACCGAATCGAAGCCGATGTAGGCAAAGAACGCCAGCGCCGCGCCCGCCAGCATGCCCACCGGCTGGCCGGCGGCATCGGTGCGGCCGCCGAGGGTGTGGCCGAAGAGGTTCAGACCGGCGAAGCCGAACGGCGCGAAGGGGTGCCAGTTCGCGGTCTTGACATAGAAGGCGCCGACGACGACGACGAACAGCACCGCCGACACCTTGATCGCGACCAGGATGGAGTTGAACCGCGCGCTCTCGCGGATGCCGACCACCAGCACGGCGGTCACCACCAGCACGATGGCCAGCGCCGGCAGGTTGATCGTCGAGCCGGTCGGCGCCAGCCCGCCGGTGGGCGCCGCCATCACCAGCGGGCGGTTGACGCTGGCGGGCAGCGCGATGCCGAAGATGCCCAGCACGTTCTGGAAGTATCCCGACCAGCCGTTGGCGACGGTGGCGGCGCTCACCGCATATTCGAGCGTCAGGTCCCAACCGATCACCCAGGCGAAGAGCTCGCCAAGCGTGGCATAGGCGTAGGTGTAGGCCGATCCGGCCACCGGCACCATGCCGGCGAACTCGCAGTAGCAGAGGCCGGCAAAGAGGCATGCCAGACCGGCCACCACGTAGGAGAGCATCAGCGCCGGACCGGTCGTCTGGCGGGCGATGACGCCGGTCGAGACGAAGATGCCGGCGCCGATCACGGCGCCGATGCCGAGGCTGGTGAGCTGCACCGGGCCGAGCACCCGGCGCAGGCGCCCCTCGCCCTGCTCGGCTTCCGCCAGGAGCTGCTGCAGCGGCTTGGTGGTGAAGAGTGGACCCGGCATCGTTTGCCTCCCCTCTCGAACGGCGATCGTGGGCGATCGTGCGGGGAGTCTAGGAAGGGGCGAAGCCGGCTCTCTATGCCGCAACCCTGTCCGGCCTCGGGCCGGCCGCGAAGCCCGCCGGAGGCCGGACAAGGCACCGCGCGGCGCCGCGGCGCTGCCGCGCTTCAGATTGCGCGGGGAGAGGCGACGAGGGGCGAGGGGGAGGAAGGGGAGACCAGCCGGCGCTCGGCGCGCCGGCGCCAGGTCAGGGATGCGGCGGCAGCAGGCTCTTGCCGTCCAGACGCTCGGTCGGCTGGACGCCGTAGAGGTCCAGGATGGTCGGCATGACGTCGCCCATCTTGGCTTCGGCGGCGCCGGTGCCGCTGGCGCCATTGGCGTCACTGGCGCCACCGGGGCCGCTGCCGGTGCTGGCGGGACTGAGCTTGAAGTTGGTGAACAGGATCCCCTTGACCAGCGGCGGATACACCGAGCAGTGGTCGCCCGACCAGATCTGGTCGTTCGGCTCGACGATGTTCTTGCCGATGCCGCCCAGGGTGTCCTGCCAGCCCACCCGGTAGCCCTCGTTGTTGGAGGGGATGAGGTCGGGGATCAGCTCGGGGTCGAAGGTACCGTACGCCTCCTCGCGGGTGAAGACGTGCGCCACCGGGTGCTCGCCGGTGGCCGGATCGACGTAGGCCTCGAGGCCGGAGCGGATGGCTTCCTCGACCTTCCGGTACTCCGCGCCCGGCTGCACGATCCCCTTGCCCTCGCGGCCGGCGAGGTTGATGTAGATCTGCCCCAGGCCCAGCGCGTAGGCCTTGGTCTTCGACCAGTCGACGTTGACGAAGAAGTCGCCCTGGCCGAACAGGTCCTCGAGGTTCATCCGCTTGCTGTCCTCGCCGGTGAGCGTCATCAGACCGGTGGTCGCCAGCCAGGTGTTGTAGTTCATGCCGCGCCGGAAGGAAGCGAAGCCGTGGTCCGAGAGCACCATCAGCGCGGCGTTCGCCGGCATCTTCGCCATCGTCTCGCCGACGATGGCATCCATCTGCTGATAGGCCTGCAGCACCGACGGACCCCAGCGCCGCGCCCCCTCGGCGGTGTAGAGCGGATGCTTGGGGTCGAGGAACCGGAACATCATGTGCTGCACCCGGTCGGTGAACTCGAAGTACTGCACCAGCACGTCCCAGTCGTCGTCGGCGAGCTGGCCGCGCAGCATCTCGCGGTCCTTGTCGACGGTCGCCTGCACGTCCTCGAGGAACACCTGCTCGTCGGTGGTGCCGTCGGTCAGCGACCAGGTGTCGATCTGCCAGCCGATGGTCTTGAACAACCCGAAGCGGCCGGTGAGCCGGTCGACGAAGGACGCCGGCGTGGTGATGGCGAGGCCGGGCGGCAGCTTCT
>Ga0070733_10002061_pt1 | contig 14591 bp, 15 predicted proteins | sample Coa_R1_9_FD_66450 | JGI IMG/M metagenome (GOLD analysis project Ga0070733, IMG submission 66450) | Surface soil microbial communities from Centralia Pennsylvania, which are recovering from an underground coalmine fire - Coalmine... | ecosystem: Environmental > Terrestrial > Soil > Unclassified ... | reverse complement strand
CAGGGTTGCGTCACCAGCCCAGATTTCGCCTCTCTCTAGTGACCAGGTCATACCCGTCAACTGCGTCAATGCCCACTTGTTCTTCAGACCGGCTGCGTACGGTATAAAGCGTGTGCAGATCGTCATGTACGGTAACCCCTGTGCTTTGCCAGTGGGCTCGGGGAGCGGGAGAGTCAGGTTGTAGGGGAACGGGAAAGTCGGCTTTCTGTTCGCTGGCAGGGGTATCGAGACCATCTTGCCAGCCTTCCTGAACGAGTAAGAAGCTACCCGGTTTCCGCTTCCTAGCGGACGTTGATGAGAGCGCTCAAGGTAACCGGTTCCCATTTCACCGTGCCATTCGAGCCCGATGTCGGCAAGCTTCTTCGGGTAGCCTCCGGCTTCGCGGCCCGAGGTCATGGCAGAGTCAGTGTCCACCCAGATCTGTGCCACATAGAGGTAGATCTGCCCCTTGTATAGACACGGAATCGTTTGAATGGCTTCTTTGTAGGCCGGAAGCGTGCCCCCACGGTAGTTTGCGAAGACCACTTTCACTGCCGTCTGAGTCGGCGCCATCGGAATGTTGATGAGTTCGCACTGAGCCGGCAGCCACTCGGCCGCAGGCTCCGCATCCGTCATATAGTCGATCATGACCATGTCTATGTCGAGCCAGTCCCAACCTTCCGGGCCGAATGCTGGATAGGTCGGCGCGTAGGAAGGCATGGAAGCCCCGAAGTTCTGCTTCGTCAATTTGCCTCTGAGTCCCGCTGCTATGGGCGTAACCACTTCTGCTGTCGCCATCTTGATCTCCTTTTCTTCTAAGTGTTTGATCGGTCGTAGCCGAAACGGGTTTACGCCGCGCTGCGAGCGGGTAACTTCTCTACTCCCACTTTCTGGGTTTTGAGCAACCGGGCTGCGTTGGAGTAGAGATACTTCTCCATCGTCTCGTCGCTGACCCGGAATTGCTCTTGGAGCTTCAAAGTGTCCTCAACCATCACCTTCATATTGGCGAACGGGAAGGCGCTGCCGAACACGAGCTGGTCGGGGATTCGCTCCAGGTTCATGGCATAGAGAAACCCGTTTGGCCAGAACATGTAAACGTCGGCCGAGATGTGGAGCTGCGGCCATTTGGCGCAAAGGCCAAGAACTTCCTGAACGTAGGGATAGCCCCCGTGGGCCAGCACTACTTGCACCTTCGGGAATGAGAACAGCAGCCGGTCGAGTGCTTGAGGATTGTTGAACGAGATGTCCGTGCCCGCAAAGAGTCCGGTCTGGATCAGCAGGAAGGCCCCCGTTTCATTGAGTACTTCCAGGATCGGCCAAAAGGACGGGTTGTCTGTGAACGTTCCCATCTTTCCTAGCCCGACCGTTTGATAGCCCGGCTCTAGGTTGGCACCAGCCAAGCCCAGCTTCTTGATACCCCTCTCAACCTCCTGCGCCGTCTTATCCGGGTCCTGATCAAGGTTCACTTGAGACAGCCCGAAGAATCTACCCTTATATTTGTTCTGCAGACCAGCCAACGTGTCGTTGTCCATGCAGAAGTCGGGCAAGCCGCCGACATAACGGCCGTTCACTACGACCGCGTCGATTCCCGCCTCGTCGATCTCTTTCCACCACTGTTCCATTCCTCCGGGCTTGTCCACCCCCATTTCTATCGTGGGCGAACTCGTGTTTGCCCCGCGGTTCTTAACAATCATATGGCTCTTCATCAGCAGGTTGTTCTTGAGATCGAACAAGCCCTTGTAAGGCTTGAGCGGCGGCCGGTTGCGGAAATCAATGATCTTTCGCTTGGGATTACTCATGATCGTTCCTCTCCTTGGCTTACGTGGCAACGAGGACAGCGAACCTAAGTCCTCAGTTAATGAGCGGACGAGAAAGAACTAGCTATCCGGACACTAGGCGTGCTCTGCTGCGCCGACTACTGGCAGAAGTAACAGTCAGCAAGGGGAGAGACTGGTTGATGCCTCACATTCCCAACCACTAGATTGTACGGATTGTTGGCGAAATATCGCGTCTCTGACAATGCTGGCCAGCGTCAAGCACTTTTGAGCGCACTACTGCACGTACTCAAGGAAGAGCGCCATTTCGCTCTCGTTGAAGGTTTTGTTTTTCCAACCGTAGGCTCGCTCGTAATCGTTTTCAGGTCAGGACTCAGTCCGACCCATGCATCTCTTCGGTCGCAACCGCGATCATGATTACTACCTCGGACTCTTCCGTGAAGAGCAGCCGGATGCCCAATCAGTTACTCGGTGATCGACTGCACACCGTCGCGATTTCCGGGCTATCTCGTGATCTCAGGTCCGTTTATTTGTTGGCGCAATTTGGGTACAGTCGCGGTCTTCCCGCTCCAACTTTTCCACTGCTTAGTAATCCTTACGCGCGTGGCCGGGTGCACGCTTTCGCCGTCAAGGAATCGCTCAATCGCATGTTGGGATACTCCGGACTCGCGCACTTGCCGCCGCATCGTCTTGACTTCGTCGCTGGCATCACTGTCCACTTGCAAGACCAGCAACTTCTCGAACAGCGCAGCCATCGTGTCGAACTGTGCCGTGAGTCTGCCTCCGTGGTGCGCGGAAGTATCCACGCGTCAGCGTCCACAAGCGCGGAGTACAGCATCATCAAAGAGAAGTAATCGCCTGAAGAGGCAAGACGTTCTCGTTTCGGGATTTGAAGCGTCTCTACGCGCTCGGCTACTTCTTGCCGTGCAGGTTCCCATTTCCCTGACACCATCTCCGCAATGAATTTATCGAAGTCAGGGATACCGCCATGATGACCCGCGATGAGCAAGGCTGTCGGAGCATCGTGATACTTCTCGTACACGTACCCAGCCCCAGCCATTTTGTGGTCATGGAGCATCTCGATAAACTTGCGTTTGTCAGCGGGCTTCCTGCCGCCTTCGTCCCACGCCTCCAGCGACATGATGCGCTCCTGCCAAGTCGCCTTCAATTTCCCTAGGTCGTGTGTGAGTCCAAGAAATGTTGCCGCGTCCTGCCTGCCCCATGCAGCCGCGTACCCAGCCGCCAGTTCAGCGACGTTGTGCAGATGTTCTTGCAGCGTCTGGCGTGTGCCGTCCTTCCCCTTCGAATGGGCGATTGCTTCGAGAACGCTCATTGCGCATCCTCGTTCTTGAGTTTCTTGATTATGAAGAAAGTCGCCAAATCGGGCTCCTGACGAGGCAGGACCGCATCGGTGGTCTCCCTGCGTCAACCGGGAAAAGGTTACGCCTAAGCTTGGAAGGTGAGAATAGCGCGATGGTGGAGGGTCTTTGCTTTCACATCCTAGTTTGCTGCGGCTAATGACCCGCCGCCCAAACCGGCACGCCAGACGCTCTCACGATCTGCCATAATCTTCTGATGTGCGGGCGCTACCGACTGTCGCGTAGAAAGCAAATGATCGAAGAGTATTTCGCCACCGTCTCAGGCGAAGACGACTGGACTCCGCGCTACAATATCGCTCCTACTCAGCCCGTCCCCGTCATTCGCCAGAATCTGAAGGAACCAACCAGAAAGCTGTCGCTGATGCGTTGGGGGCTGATCCCATCCTGGGCGAAAGACTCGTCCATCGGTGCCCAGACGATTAATGCAAGATCGGAGACAGCAGCGACGAAGCCCGCGTTCCGCGATCCGTTGACCAATCGTAGGTGCCTGATCCCAGCCGATGGTTTCTACGAGTGGCAGCGAAGAGGCAAAGCCAAACAGCCGTTCTGTTTTGAGGTTAATGATGGCGAATTGTTCGCGTTCGCGGGACTGTGGGATCACTGGAAAGACCAGAGCGGGCAGTGGATCAAGTCGTGCTCGATCCTGACGACAACTCCGAACGCCGTGACTTCAGCCGTCCACGACCGCATGCCCGTCATCCTTGATCCAGGCGACTACGACTTGTGGCTTGATCCTGGGATGACCAATGTCGAGGCGGTGTCGGAGATGTTGAAGCCATTCGAAGCTCGGCAGATGCGGTGCTACCCGATCAGCCCCCGGATCAATCACGTCGCCAATGACGACGCAGAGTGCTCGGCACCCGTTCAACTGACCGAGACTCAGGTGGAATTGTTCTCATAGATCGATCGGACCTTGGCGGTCAGCAGGACGTGAGGGGAACACAGTTGTCTATGTCTACGCGGACTCCAGTTTATCTTCTTGTCTGTGAACTGACGGTGGCAACGGCCAAGCCAGTATGACGGCATACAACGCAATGACTATTACCGTCGCTCCGGTAGATATCCAGCCCATCAACTCCAAGCCTCCGTGCCTCACCACGCGCATTGCGTTGGACGCCACGATGAAGCAGAAGGTAGCTATCAGCGCATAGGCCAGTCGCCCTTTGCAAACATAAACGAAGTTCTGCCATCGTGTGTAACCCGGCAATGGCTCTGGTTTCACGTTGGCCGTAGCCATCGCCCACACCAGCGAACCCATAATCAAAACAAAACCAATGAGTGCGGCGATCTTCAACGCTTGCTCCTTGTCGCCTCGAATCTATTCTCCGACGAGGTTACTGTCAATCGCGCGGGCGGCATCGCGACTTGATACATGGTCGGAAGAAATCTGACCAAGCCACGATATACCCAGGCTTGCTAACCAGCAACAACAAGAAGAGCGCCCATGATCTCCCGATCAAGGACGCTCTTCAAGCAGCCCTCCACCGAACTGCTCCCGGACAAAATAGATCCCCTACTGACATCCTGTAAATACCGGCGAGGTAAATCATGGCACGGGCGGGGTAGGGCAAAGAGAAAAAGGCTAAACGCTGTACTCCGGCCTTCGGGAAGGGGCTAGGAACATGAGCGATCGTGAGGGTCAAACGTCACGGCGAAACCTGCCGCCGACGCTGACCCAGATCGCTGGTCGAAGCGTGCGGGCCCTAAACTAGCGCGACTTGTTCGCCGAGCGCAATACAGTTGATACAGTAGTCATATTTCGTGACAAATTTACCCTAACGACCTGTAGCCGAAGTTAATATCAATCCTCTTCCGTTTGTGAAAGACTGGTGTCATGATTCGTGACACCATCACGATTGACCGGCGCAAGGATCTCAAGGATGAACTTTCGCGGCTATGGGAGCTGCACGCAAGTGTGACCAGAGACGCGGGGTATATCGGGATGTCGAAGGAGGAAACCCTCGCCTACGATCAACGCCGCGACCGCATGCAAGAGATTCTAGCCCTGCTCGAATCTCAGTAGGTCACTGGCTAGTTTCCTCAAAATTCTCGGTCGGCGGATTATTTTTCATCTTCATCGCGTAACACTCTTCGTGAACCGGCTGACCTTCATCGTTGGTCTTAGCGGTACGCAGGTCTACAGGCTTATGACAAATGCCGCACTCCGGGAATCGGGACCTTATCATCAAAGTACCTCCGTCCGGTACGTATGGCTGCACACGCTGTACCAAACTAGCGGTGGGTATGTCTGTACTTTAAGCGGCTGAGCACGAACTCGTTAGGTGCAGCGTTGTTCTTCGGGCTGCCACTCGGGCAGAAATTTTACCCTCGGAGGATCGGGATTTTCATACAGTATTTCCTGTATCGAACGCTTTAGGCACTTTGCAGCCGTGATATGCTCCGAGGCCAAGCGAGGACATGAAGAAAAAGATCAACATTCTCATGGTGGACGATCAACCAGCCAAGTTGCTGAGTTACGAAGTAATGCTGAGTGAATTGGATGAAAATCTGATTAAGGCCACTTCCGGAAAGGAGGCTCTCGATCATCTGCTGAAAAATGAAATTGCCGTCGTGCTATTAGACGTGAGTATGCCAGAACTGGGCGGTTTTGAATTGGCGCGCATGATTCGCCAGCATCCGCGATTTCAGCAGACTGCAATCATCTTCATCTCCGCCGTACACATGACGGATCGGGACCGACTGGCCGGATACGAGAGCGGAGGAGTCGATTACATTTCGGTTCCGGTTATCCCCGAACTCCTGCGTGCTAAGGTTCGCTTGTTCGCCGAATTGCATCGCCAGACGTGGCAACTAGGAGAGCTGAATCGGGAGCTGAGACTGCTTTCGAATCGCTTGCTCGCCGCGCAAGATGCGGAACGGCGACACATCGCGAGGGAGCTACACGACAGCTTAGGGCAGGAACTTGTTGCGGCTAAGATGATCCTGGAAGGTGCCCTGGCGCGAGATGCAAAACAGTTTAGAGAGTCGGTGAGCGATGCGATCGCAACTGTTGATCGTGCTCTTCAACAGGTTCGCAGCATGTCCCACCTTCTCCATCCGCCACTGCTTGATGAAGTGGGGCTAATTTCCGCGCTACGGTGGTACTTGGAAGGATTAACGAAGCGTAGTGGCATCGAGACCTCGCTCGATCTGCAACCCGTAGACTTCCCTCGACTTGCTTCGGACCTAGAGACTTCCGCTTTCCGAGTTATGCAGGAGTGTCTAACCAATGTTTTTCGGCACTCGAAAGCACGTCGCGTTTGGGTTGCCCTTGCCCAACGAGACGGCCAGTTATCCATCACCGTGCGGGACGACGGCAAAGGGATCGGATCGGAGGTTAGTGAGTTTAGACCAGACAGCCTCGGCGTCGGCATTGGAGGCATGCGCCAGCGAATCAAAGAATTCGGCGGGGAAGTACGATTCAAGAACGCCAATCCAGGCACACTGGTTGAGGTCGTCGTCCCGTTCCAGAGCCCTTCGTAAGAAACGCCGCTTTCGCTAAGCGGCAACAGCTAGGCGATCCAGCGCGTCGTACAACTCCTCGATCCGTTCTTTTTGATCGTCGTATTCGCGCAACTCCGCTTCCGTCAGGCCAACGCAGGTTTCCTTTGCGAGCATCTCAATTTGCTTCTCGATGAGTTGCACGAGTTCACTTCGAAGCTGCTTCTCCCATTGCAAAACACACCCCTTTGGACGAAGCGGCGTTAATTGAGATGGGAGACACTGTAAGGAGGTTGGAACCACAAAGCGGTTTTTCGACAGCCATACGATATGTACTGTATCGAACACTTCTGGACTTCGTGCCAGAATCTTATTTCGAACTAGGGCGTGCTTCATGGCGTACGACGTAACCTTGGAAAGGCGAATCCGTGAGCTGTGTGCTCAAGCTGTGGCAACCCCTCACGAGGCCGAGTTGGAGCCGATTCTGCCGAGCTGAGGGTCGCGCTACGGGAGCATGTCGAGCAGATCAAGAGCCTTGTTGCCGACCAAGCCAGCCGCTTAATGGGTTCCATCTCTTGTCGGATGCCCTCGATCTGCCGCAGTTTTCCGCAACTTACTTAGAAGAGCGCCCATGACCTGAGCTTAGTTAAGAGCCCCACCACCCATTGGTCCCCTGTGGTACGGCTATCCGGCTGCGCCAGACGGCATTTCCCGCAGAGTCAGTCTCGATTGGCCGAGTGAAATACCGAATCGTAAACTCGGTTTGCGAGTTCGATGGTGGCATCTACCTGTGATAGAGCACCGGTAATCAGGACTGCCAAGGGAAGCGACAACATTCTGGGTGCTTCCGGATCCAAAAACGCATGGATCTCTTTGAGGGAGGAATCGTATTGCATCGGAAACTCCTGAGAAGGATATTTGTGAAGACGATCTTCACGTCCTTCGATTGTGCGGCAGGAACAGCAATCCTTTCAATACGGTTGAATCCTAATTACGAAAGTACAATGTCCAGACTTGTGCAGATTGTTCAGGCAATTCGATTCGTGAGGGCTGAATGTCACGGCGAAATAAAATGACCTGCCGCCCCACGCTGACCCATGATTGCTTTACGAAGCGTCGAAAATGGGTAGCTATGCTGCTTTACCGGGAAGTCTCCAGTAAGTTCGCAAGCCTCCCACGTCTCGACGGACATGCCTCTCAAACACGATCCCGAGCCTGGCAGCAGCTCGTCTCATCTTTTTCGGGCCGATCCCATTAATGCGGCCACAGGACAGCAGGTCCTCCTGTGGTTCGATCATGCCCGGCGCAGCAGTAAGCTCGCAGAGCAGCAACTCAACCGCTTCTTCAACATGCTTACCCCATAGAACTGATTTCATGGGAATTCACCGCGAACGTAGGTCAATAGACATAGATCGATTGCGACAATACAGCGTCTGTAAATGTAGAGGACGGGATAAAGCTAGCGCAGGCGTCGCACGAGGGCAATACGGTAACTACCGTAGGCACGTTTTGTGACAGCGCCCAGCAGAGTTACGTCACACCCGACCAACCTGCACCAGATCGGGCACCATCTCAAGTTTGCGCCGCTCGTCCAGGAGCGTGCGATGAACCGTGACCACGAGAAACTCTACCGTGAACTCGCTGATCTCGTGAACGACCAAGCCGATGCTGCGGAGATGAGGACGTTGACGGATGCCGACCGTCGCGGATTCGAGCAGAGACAAGAGCGGATTAACGAATTGTGTGACGAACTACACCGAATTGCAGCTCGAACGACCGCTGACAAGGCCACCCTACATTGACCAACGTCAGAACGAATGAGGGCAGCCACCACGTGACCGCCGCTCTCTTCAGCGTGGCCAACTTCGCCCGCGATGGAGCACAATCGCGCCTGAATCGTCTTGATGCTTGAGTGGCCGAGCAGGAGCGAACTTTTTCTTCAGCGCCTCGTGCGCCAACCCAGCAATACACCTAATCCGATTCCCGCTAGCACTGCTCCGGTCAGTTTTTTTCGTGAGGTAATCGGAACGAAACTGGTCTGATGGTCACTGATTTCTATCACGCCTACAGGAACAGCCCGTACTCCCCCGCCTCCGCCACCTCCTTCTCCCTTAGCGCTAGCATCGCCCATGCCGCCAGTGCCAGCGCCCGCGCCGTAGGCGTACATTATTTTCGCAACCGGCACGACTGTCTTTCCGTTGGCTGAGATCGGATCGCCGTAGATGGCCTTTACGTTCGCTTGACTGAGAATGCTTTCCTTTAGTGATTGCAGGACTGGCAGGGTGCTCATTTCGGAACTCCTTTGAGGAATATTAGGAAGATTGTAGCGTGTGCGGCGAGTCTTGGGATCGAGGATTTGATCCGCAAAGTGTGCCCAATTTTGTGCCTACCGCCGAACTCTACCGATTACGATGGATTGCAGAGTATCCCCTGGAAACCCTTGCTGGATAAGGCATCCATAGCATTCCATCGCAATCGGTAGTTATCAGTCTAAGTCGTTGAGTTTAGGTTCCTCAGTCCCTTTTAAGGCATGGGTCGATGGTTCGAGTCCATCCGCGCTCACCACATTTTCCAAGAGCTTGCAGGCCGGGAGAGCAACTGGATTGATGCCTTAGCAAGGCGCCAGGCTTAGAACGACCTGTGTCCCGGCCACTACTGCGGGTCGGTTGTGAAATAGGTCCGACCGATCTTTTTGAAGCTAGACGACAGCTTCTGCCGGCTCATTGAGCGTGATCTCTTCGTCGCTCTCGATTCGAGCGTGGGTCTTCGCCACCAGCATGTAAATGGACGGCACCACAAAAAGTGTGAAAGCGGTACCAATGATCATGCCACTGACCAGCATGATGCCGATGCTGTTTCGCGCTCCGGCGCCTGGGCCTTTAGCAAGAACCAGGGGGAAATGGCCGCAAACCGTGGCTGCCGTGGTCATCAGAATGGGACGCAGTCGCGTGCTTGCGGCGCCAATAATTGCCTGCAGTTTGCTGAGGCCGGTTTCCTGCAAATGGTTTGCGAACTCGACGATCAGAATTCCGTTCTTTGCAATGAGGCCGACAAGAGTAATCAGGCCGACCTCGCTATAAATATTCAGAGTTGTGAAGTTTAAAAACGAAAATACCAGGGCGCCCGAGATCGCCAAGGGCACCGAACCAGCGAGAACAATGAAAGGATCCCTGAAGCTCTCGAATTGCGCGGCGAGAACGAGATAAATCAAGATTGCCGAGAGTAAGAACGTTCCCAGGAACTTACTTCCCTCCACGCGAAGCTGCCGAGACTCACCAGCGTAGTCCACCGTGAATCCCTGGGGCAGAATCTGTTTTGCCTGATCTTCCAGAAAGGTCAGAGCCTTGTCGAGCGGAACATTCGGCGGGATGACACCCTGAATCCGCACCGCGTTCAGTTGCTGGAATTTGTTCAGCGATCTAGGCTCAGTGGTAGTTTTAAGAGTAGCGAAGGTTGAAAGTGGCACGAGTTGGTCCGCGGAACCCTTCACGTAGATTTGTGAGAGCTGTTCCGGCGTCAGGCGGTCCATTCGCCTTACCTGGGGAATGACTTTGTAGCTGCGTCCCTGAATACTGAAGCGGTTCACGTAGTTTCCGCCCAACATCGTGGAAAGATCCGCTCCTGCCTGACTTAAATCCACGCCTTGCGAGCGAAGCTTGTCACGATCGAAGACAACTTCTGTTTGCGGCTGGTCGAACTTTACATCGGTATCGGCAAAGATGAACATGCCGCTGGCCATGGCCTTTTGCACGATTTGCTCGGCCAACTGACTGACTTGCTCTGGCTCCGCGGCTGACACAATCGCAAAATCAACTGGGAAGTTGCCGCCTCCAGGCAGCGGCGGCGGGGTCAGGGGAATCACGCGGACGCCGGCAATCTTTGACAGCGGACCCGACGACTCCACTAGCAATTGTTGCGCAGTCTTCTTTCGCTGACTCCAGGGTTTCGTAACCATCCCACCGAATCCACCGCCAGGATTCGTGATCTGGAATATGCTCGCGCTTTCGGGAAATGAGTGGTAGACGTCATAGACTTGCTGCGTAAACAGGTTGGTTTGATCGAGAGTTGAATTCGCGGCGGATTGAATCACGCCAAACACAACTCCCTGGTCTTCGGATGGCGCCAGCTCGTGCTGGGAGAACATGTATAAAGGAATCATCAGCGCCGCGACCACCGCCCAAACGGTGTAAACGACCGGGCGATAGTTCAATGTGCCGGTCAGCAATCGCACATACAGATTTCGAACGACTTCGAAGTGCCGGTTCACCATACCGGCAAAGCCACGATCCGTGTCGCCGGCCCGCAGTAACTTCGAACCCATCATCGGCGAGAGAGTAAGGGCCACGACGCCTGAAACAATGACAGCCCCAGCCAAGGTAAAGGCGAATTCGCGGAACAGCGCCCCGGTAAGTCCTCCCTGAATTCCGATCGGCGCGTAAACGGCCGCCAGAGTGATCGTCATGGCGATAATCGGTCCGACCAGTTCACGCGCGGCATCCTTCGCAGCTTGAAAAGGAGTCTTGCCCATGTGGAGGTGCCGCTCGACGTTCTCCACCATGACAATGGCGTCATCGACGACCAGTCCGACCGAAAGCACAATGGCAAGCAGGGTTAGAAGATTAATAGTGAAGCCAGCCACGAGCATCAGGAAGACGGCGCCAATCAGGGAGATTGGAATCGCGACAACCGGAATCAAGACGGAGCGGAATGATCCGAGGAAAAGAAAAATAACGACGACCACGATCAGCAAGGTTTCGACGAGCGTGTGCAGAACTTCGTTGATAGCGTCTTGAATGTACTCCGTCGAATCATAGGGAACGCCCAACTTCATCCCTGTGGGCAGCTGGGCCTGGATCGCGGGTAGCTCTTTGCGCACGTTACGGATTACTTCGAGAGAATTCGCAGTGGGAAGCACCCAGATGCCCATGAAGGTCGCGGTCTCTCCGTTGAAGCGAACATCCTGATCGTAGTTCTCCGCGCCCAACTGCACATCCGCGATTTCGCCAAGGCGAACCACCACGCCATTTTGTTGTTTCACGACCATCTGACGAAATTCGTCAGGAGTGCGCAGGTCGGTGTTCGCAATCAGGTTCACAGAAACCATCGAACCCTTGGTCGCTCCAAGCGCCGAAAGATAATTGTTCTTTGCCAGTGCATCGTGAACATCGGAGGGCGAAACTCCGCGTGCAGCCATTTCCTGAGGCTTCAGCCACAGGCGCATGGCGAATGTCCGATCGCCCAAGATGTCGGCACGCTGTACACCGCTGATCGAGCTTAACTTGGGCTGGACGACGCGGGTCAGGTAATCAGTGATTTGGTTCTGGTCGAGATCGGGGGAAGAGATCCCGATATACATCGCCGCGAACTCAGTGTCCGCAGTCTCTAGATCGATAACGGGGATTTGAGCTTCCGGAGGAAGATCGTTGCGGACCTGCGCCACTTTTGCCTGAATCTGCGTGAGCGCCGCGGTCGTGTCGTAATTAATTTTCAGGTGTACCGAGATCGTGCTGAGCCCCTGAGCGCTCGTCGACTCCATGTAATCGATACCGTCCGCGCTGGCGATCACTCGCTCGATTGGGGTCGTGACGAAGCCGCGGACCAGATCAGCGCTCGCGCCCACATATACCGTCGTTACTTGTATGACGGCGATGTCGCTACGCGGATACTGACGCACGCTCAGCGAACGGACAGCCTGCAAACCGGCGATCAGGATCACCAGATTTACCACGATCGCCAGCACGGGACGCTTAACAAATAAATCGGTAAACTTCACACTTGGCTCCTCAAAATGGCCGGACTAAGTCTAGCTATCCTCGGGCTTCGGACTTGGATTGTTTCCTGGCTTGACCGTATTGTTCACCTGAACCGGCGCGCCATTCCTCAGGCGAAAGACGCCCGAGCTCACCACTTCATCTCCCGGATTGATGCCGGAAGTGATTGCGACCTGATCGCCGCGGGAACCTTCTATCTTCACCACTTGCTGGCGCACACCACGATATGTGTTTCCTTTTGCGTCCTTCATTTGAGTGACTATGAATACGGAGTCGCCGTAGGGCGCATAATTGATTGCTGACGCTGGCAGCGGCACGACGTCACGAGGTTGCCCAACCGGCAGTTCAACCTGCACAAACATTCCCGGGCGCAGTTTGTTCTCTTTATTGGCAAAGGTCGCCTGCACTTGGATGTTTCTCGTCTGCTCGTTGATGACAGAATCGAGCGCAGTGATCGTCCCAGTGAATGCCATCCCCGGCAGATCGCCATTGGTCACGCGCACTACCCGTCCGGACCTCATCTGCGCTATCTGCTGCTGCGGAACTCCGAAGTTCACGTAAATGGGATCCACTGATTGCAGCGCGACAATCGCCTGACCTGCGGCCAGATACTGGCCTAAACTTACTTGACGAATACCCAACAGCCCGGTGAACGGAGCGCGAATCGTCTTGCGGGCGATGGCTGCTTTGATGTCACCTACCTGGGCCTCGGTGGCTTTCTGCTGCGCGCTGGCATTGTCATACTCAGAATGCGCGATCACACCCGCCTTATCGAGTTCCTGGGCGCGACCGTAGTTAATAACCGCCAGATCCCGCTGAGCTTCCATGTTGGCGAGCTGCGCTCTTTCCTGGCGAATGTCGAGTTCGACCAAAATGTCGCCTTCATGTACCCACTGGCCTGATTCGAAGTGAATTTTGTCGATCGTGCCCGGCAAATCAGCACTTACGGTTACGCCCTGGATCGCGGCCGCCGTGCCGATTACCGTCAATGTGGAGGGCCAAGTCTCCCGCTGAGCGACCACGGTAGTCACCGCCGTCGCCGGCATCTGGAAGGATGCGCCCTGCGCGATTGCAGCTTCGACTTGCCGGAATTTAACGAATCCAAGCGCCCCTAATATTGCGGCCATTACCACTAACGTTAGGATCAACCGTTTCGTCACATTTTCTCCAAAGTCTTTCAATTCATTACCGTTTCCCCGCGACAAGCGCAGAACAAAACGATAGCTCCTCAAGATAGATTTAGGTATAGACGAAAAGGATTCAGTTCGGATCGCTCGAATTTCGAATTAGTTATAGGGGGTGGGGCTAAACCGGCACAGTCCGGGCTCCACGTAGAAGTACTTGCTGTCGGGCGAGACCACGAGCGGCGGGTCGCCTATCGCTCCAGGCGCGGGCTGGCCCTTATAGCTGAAGGCTTTGTTGAAGCGAAGATTTCGCCGATGTCGATCCAGTGCAGGCCCTTGTCATAGCAGTTGTGTGGATTTTTTGCCGTTACGTCCTCAAAGTTGCACTGTTTGTCGACCTTGTCGTACGGCTTACCGTCGACCTCGACCTAATGGGTACACGAGGTAATCGAGCGGTGGACCGTCCTGCTTGGATGTCAAACGGGGATTCGTACACTGGAGACCGCCGAGACAAGATTTGAGCCTGTCGAATCTTTTCAGTCTGGTATAGCATCCTCTGGACGAGGTTAACCATGACGACGAACGCAACCTCACCGCGAAGTGACGGAACTACAGTGACCCACCAACCGCAAGCCGCAACCGGTCTTGCAATCGTGCGCGTGACGATCGGTGCGATGCTGGTGTGGGTCTTTTTCGAGAATCTGGGGAAAGGTCTGTACAGACCTGCAGGTTATGCAGGCCTGATCGGTTATTACATCAAGAACAGTCATTCGCCGGCCATATGGAAGTCGGTGATGGCACTGGCGGCGAGCCACGCGGCGATGGCAGCTCCCATGCAGGCCGTAACCGAGATTGGTCTCGGCATCCTGCTGGTTATCGGCCTGCTTACTCGTCCGGCTGCATTCGTGGCTTTTCTGTATCTCGGCAGCCTTTGGGTTTCGGAGTTGGGTACAGCGTGGATCTGGGAGTTGCTGGTTCCGGTGATGGCATCGCTCGGGGTCGCGATCGGAAGCGCCGGCCGGAAATGGGGCGCGGACGCGTGGCTGGCGGAGCGGTGGCCGTCGGCTCCGTGGTGGTGATCGGTCCAAGTCCAAGTGCGAGTGTCCGTCATAATCCCTACCC
>Ga0070733_10002060_pt1 | contig 14592 bp, 10 predicted proteins | sample Coa_R1_9_FD_66450 | JGI IMG/M metagenome (GOLD analysis project Ga0070733, IMG submission 66450) | Surface soil microbial communities from Centralia Pennsylvania, which are recovering from an underground coalmine fire - Coalmine... | ecosystem: Environmental > Terrestrial > Soil > Unclassified ... | reverse complement strand
TTCCCCGGTCTGACTGCGCAGATTACGGGTGGAACACCGCGTTCGGCCGGCATGTTTTACGACGTCAATTACGACCGGTCGCTGTCTCCGCCCTACGAAACTACGCCCTACGGCATCCAGGGTGGCCCCAAACTCTGCCCTTCGGTGATCGGGACCCAGGTCGGCTTTGACGAAGAGATCGACTTTAACTACCAGAAGCTTAACGCCGGCCAGGTCAATGGCTCTGAAGGAATTAACGGGATCAACCCTAAGTACCTGCCTCGCGATCCGCACAATGGTTGCCAACCCGTATACCCCCACAGCTACATCCGGGTGAATACGATTTTCAATGTGGTCCATAACGCCGGTATGTATACCGCATGGTCTGACAAGCATCCCTCGTATGATTTCACCAATGGTCCGACGGGAGATGGCGTGGTTGACCTGTGGTCGCCGGAAATCAACTCGATACCGGTTGGCCTGGTCACGGTTCCCGGCTGCAACCCGCTGCCCGATCCAGCTGACGCGCAATCCAGCAACGCCTGGACGGATAGTTTCCAGAACATCCAGTGCTACGACACATTGAAGGTCCAGGCCATCATCAATGAAATCGATGGTAAGACCCACGACGGCCAAAACTCTGCGCCGGTACCGGCCCTGTTCGGCATGAATTTCCAGGCAGTCAGCGTGGGACAGAAACTGGTCGAGAAGAATCCGCCCACCAACCCTAATTTCAGCCAGACTGGCGGCTATCTTGATCCGGTTGGCACACCCAGCGCTTCACTGCAGCAGGAGATCGAGTATATTGACAGCTCGATTGGAAGGATGGTCAGCGAACTCAACAAACAAGGGCTGCTGAGCTCGACCCTGATTGTTGTTTCCGCCAAGCATGGGCAGTCGCCCATTGATCCGAATCGCGTGCTCCGCATCCCGGCGGACGATCCCACCGGCCAACCGCCGTCCCAGGTTATCTCGCCCGGCGGCGTGGGGCCCGGCAACCCAGTCGTACAGGCTGATGAGGACGACGTTTCGCTGATATGGCTGGCTGATCAGACCCAGACCACGGCAGATGTTGCACTGCTCGCAGCCAACGAAAGCTTGTACGGACAAGGTGAAATCTTCGCCGGACCAGCACTCGACCTGATCTTCAACGATCCCTTAGTCGACTCCCGGACGCCCGATATCGTGGTGGCGCCGAACGTGGGAGTCGTTTACACCGGCGGCAAGGCAAAGATTGCCGAGCACGGCGGTTTCGCCAACGATGATCGCAATGTCCTTCTGGTGGTTTCAAATCCAGCCCTCAAGCCTTCGACTTTCAACGGCCAGGTCGAAACCCGTCAGATCGCGCCTACCATTCTGAACGCTCTCGGGCTGAATCCCAGCCAACTTCAAGCCGTCCAGCAGGAAGGCACGACCGAGCTGCCTGGACTTCCCTTCTAGTCAATCGCCCGGCCGTCGACACCAGCCGCAACGCGGGGAGCGCAAGCTCCCCGCGTTTTTGTGTTGGACACATCGAACTGCTCGCCGCCGCTCACTTGCCGGTCGAGTCAGCCGGGGGGTTACAAGGGCATGTGGCGAGGACTATCATCAGGAGTTAGCTACGGCGCTAGCAGGTCGACGGAGGTTTTTATGCATCGTACGAAGAATCTGATCGCGTTCATGACGTTTTTACTTCTAGCTGGGGGAGCGGCCGCGAAACAAGCATCTACCCCACCGCCGGCGGGCGACGATGCGACAACTCCGGCTCGCCACCTTACAACAGTTCGCGGCTGTCTCAGCGGGGAGCGCGGAAATTATATTCTGGTGGAAGAAAACAGCTCGGTGTATGTGCTGAAAGGCGTCGGCAGCAAACTGGACAGCTATCTTCACCACGAAGTTGAAGTGAAGGGGAAAATGCTGACCGGGGCAATCAAGACCGGCGTTCGCTCGGAGAAAGCGGGCAGTAATCCGAGCGACACCGTACATGGTATTGATGGCGTCCCATTGCAAGTGGTAGATGTCCAGAACGACATTCGAGTGATTTCAAAGCACTGCAAGGCTGCTGACCAGGAATGAAGCGGTTTTGCTGATCCGGTAACCCTTGACACGCTTCGCGCTCGGGCCTACGCGTGGAGTTTCGCGTTGCAGCCTGCGATTAAGGCTCGGTTGCTGCTGCCAGGCGGCATCCGGACTTTTTTACCGTCTTCCGAATATTCTTCCCGGGGTTTTGCCGTCTGATTTCTCAAGTGATCTTTATTATTCAATCACTTGCGAAGTTTGGCAGGCGTACTGCTACTTCTTGCTGATTGGCAAGGAGGCGCCATGAAAGCGTCAACGCGCAGAATACATTCATTCTTGTGGATCTCGATCCTGGTTCCGGTATGGCTTCTCAGCTCCATGTCGCACGCTGAAAATCAGGTCATGGGAGAGATCCAGTTTGAGGGGAAATCCCACATCGAAAAGACCTCTGGAGTTTGGATTGACGGTCAGTACGTCGGCTATTTGAAGGAACTCAAGGGATCGAAAAAGGTTCTGCTGTTGCCGGGGGAGCACTTGATTACAGTGCGGCAGGACGGCTATGAAGACTTCACGCAACGGGTGGTTCTTCAGCCCGGACAGAAGGAACTCGTGCGTGTGGCCATGGAGAAGGCCACGACGGGGCCGCTTCCTTCGGTGACCGCCACAGTCAAGATCGCGGTTCACCCATCCCGAGCCGCGGTTTTCCTGGACGGACTCTTTATCGGACACGTTGGGGAGTTTGACGGTGCGGGTCGAGGATTGCGGGTGGCGCCGGGGACGCATCAGATCAAAATCGCGCTGCCGGGCTACCAGACTTTTGAGACGCAGATCGATCCGCTGGCTAGTCAGAAGGTCGAAATCAAGACTGACCTGATTAAGGAGAACGCGCAGGCGGAGAACGGCATGGTAACTGGTGATGTAAGTGTGAGTCCCGCACACTGAAATGTGAGTGATAAGCAAACTATCCGCGCGAATCGGCCTCTAAGCTGCCCGGAGTTGTGAAGCGGTCTCCGTTACGCTAACATCTTCGCTAACGCCAACATCTTTCTGTGAAGGAAGTTTGTGGGCGTAGCGTTGCCCGAAACAAAGGGAAATGAATCGGGTTCATAAGCTTGGTCTTATCTGCGGAAAATGACCGGTCATCCACGCAACCCGTAGCAGCAAAGCAGCACCGGGAAAGCGAAGGATGAGCGGGCAAGAGGAAATACAATGCGCATCGTCCCTTCGGTTCGTGCTCTGTTGTTCGCAGTTATAGTGTCCACATTGGTTGTGCTCGCCATGCCAGCGTCTGCGTCGGCCCAGATAGGCATAGCGATCAGGATCGGGCCTCCTGCCCTGCCGGTTTACGCACAGCCGGTCTGCCCTGGCGATGGTTATCTCTGGACCCCGGGCTACTGGGCCTACGATTACGATATTGGCGATTACTACTGGGTGCCCGGAACCTGGGTGCTGGCTCCGCAGGTCGGTTTTCTGTGGACGCCGGGCTGGTGGGGCTGGGGCGGCGGTGCATTCATCTTCCATGAAGGTTATTGGGGACCGCACATCGGCTTCTATGGCGGGATCAATTACGGATTCGGTTACTTCGGCACTGGCTTCGCAGGTGGGCGCTGGGATGGCGACCACTTCTTTTACAACCGTGCCGTCGTGAACGTGAACGTCACCAACATTCATAACGTTTACAACACCACGGTGGTCAATAACGTCACGGTGAACCGCGTCAGCTACAACGGTGGCAACGGTGGCGTCGAGGCGCGCGCTACGCCGGAAGAAGAAAGGTACGCGAGCGAGAGGCACATTGGACCGGTCGCTGCCCAAACCGAGCACGCACAATCTGCCCGCTCGAATCCGCAGATGCGTGCGTCTGTGAACCATGGCAAGCCTGCGGTTGCAGCCACTCCGCGGCCGGGAGCTTTTAACGATCGCGCGGCCGTACCCGCCAAAGAAGCAGGAGCGCCATATCGCGGCGGCAACGATGTGCCACGCCCGCCAGTTCCGAACGATGCTAAAGAGTTGCAATCGCACACGCGGCCTGCTGCTCCAAACACGGGGAACCCCAAACTCGACCAGAAGTACCAGCAGCAGCAAGACAAGATGGCCGCAAAACAGGAACAGGAACACCAGAAGCTGGCCGCACAGCAGGAAAAGGAGCACCAGCAGATGGCGAAACAGAATGCCAGCGAAGCCGCGAGGCAGCAGACGGAACAGCGGCACCAGCAACAGACGCAGCAAATGGAAGAAAGGCACACTCAACAGCAACAGCAGATGCAGCAGAAGCAGGCCCCGCACGAGAACGGAGGACGGCCGAAGTAGAACGATTTCTCAGGACGCAATACGGTCCCAAAAAACAGCTCCAGCCTGTATGGCTGGGGCTGCTTTGTTTCTGTTCGAGTTCTTTCGAAACCCAACGACGTAGTCTGATCTCGGTCACATCCCCAGCAGGTTGGGCCGGAGTTTAGCGTAACCATGCTCTTGCGCCCACAGATCCAGCGGGACGGAGGCGAGTTCGTCCACCAAGGGATCAGCCAAGCCGTTCTTGGTGAGATCAACCGACTTGATATAGGTATGACAGGCATCGCAGCACTCGACACGTATGTGGGGAAATTGCTCGGCGGTGTAGACCGGAAGTTTGGTTTGGTCTTCCTGGCCACATCCGGCACAGACGATGCGGCGGAATTCCCATTCGCAGAGACAGAAACCACAGATCAGGTTGCGACGCGCGCCGTCTCCCAGCGGGCGCAAGACGCCGAGCGCGGCCTTGCGATTGCAGAATGGGCAAATCGAGTGAGTGTAGCCATTGACTTGTAGTCCTGCGCGGGAGCGTAACAATTCCGCGCAAGGCTGAAGAAAAGCCAGGGCGACGAATTCTTCCGCAACTTCGGGCTCGGTGGTGGCTGTCCAGCTGTGGTTGAGCAGGTCAGACTGGGAAGCAGGGGACGACTTGCGCAGATCGCGGGCGATTTGGGCAAATTGGGCTGGCGCCTTTTCTTCGACCACAGAAAGAAATGCCGGGAAACTGTGGAGCAATTCCGGAAACTTCGGCAAGCTGGATAGCGAAACCTCGGTCTTACCTCCCGAGCGCTCGAGCGTTCGGTGAACATCTTGCTGGAACCGGGCCACATGGATATAAAAACCCAGAATCTTTGCCGCAAAAGAGTGCTGGATAGCGAGTTTTTCCGCCCGCCGGATGCGCTGCTGCCAGGGATTGATGGCCACCGGGCGATTATGGGGCATCAGGTCGCGGCAAGCAACCGTGGAGCCGGCAGAATCGTCAGGGAAAAACCCGGTTGACGGTGAGGAGTCCGTAGGATTATAGTTTGTGCAAATTTATACACCCGTCTCGTAGTTCTGATGTGGGTTGGTGGTAAAAGCGGTCGGAGGAAAGACGATGGAACTCTCCCGCAGAACCTTCCTCAAAAGCGCGCTCGTGGGTGGAGCTGGCATCTCTCTCCTGGGATTCGATCTGACTCCCGCGGTTGCGCAACTCAAGAAACTTAAGATTGCCCGCGCCACCGAAACGCGCTCCACGTGTCCTTATTGTTCCGTGAGCTGCGGCGTCCTTATCTATACGATTGGTGACAAAGCCAAGAATGTCACGCCTCAGGTGATCCACGTCGAGGGTGACCCGGACCATCCCATCAATCGCGGCACGCTATGTCCGAAGGGCGCTTCGCTCGAGCAGGACATCCTCAATCCGCGACGCCTGCTGAAGCCGCAGGTGCGCCGGCCGGGCTCGGACCACTGGGAAGACATTGCCTGGGCGCAGGCGATCGACGAAATCGCCAGACGTACGAAGAAAACTCGCGACGACACCTTTATCGAAAAAGACTCGCAGGGACGCACCGTCAACCGCTGCGAGAGCATGGCATGGATTGGCGGCTGCACTGACACCAACGAATTCAACTACCTGGTCGTCAAGACCATGCGTAGCCTGGGCCTGACCTATATAGAAAACCAGGCCAGGGTTTGACACGGCCCCACGGTCTCAAGTTTGGGACCAACTTTCGGACGCGGGGCAATGACCAATGGCTGGATCGACATCAAGAACACCGACATGATGTTGGTCATGGGCGGGAACCCCGCTGAGAACCACCCCTGCGGCTTCAAGTGGGTCATGGAGGCCAAGAAGACCCGTAACGCCAAGCTCATTGTCATCGACCCGCGCTATACGCGGACGGCTTCCACCTCAGATCTTTTCCTCCAGATTCGCGCGGGTTCGGACATCGCATTTCTAGGTGGAATGCTTCACTACGCCATCGAGAACAATCGGGTTGCGAGAGAGTATCTCGCGAACTATACCAATGCTGCGTTCATCGTGAAGGAAGGCTTCAAGCTGCCTGAAGATGGCCTGTACTCGGGCTTCGACGCAGCCACGCAGACCTACGACCGGTCGTCGTGGAACTATGAAGAAGGAAACGACGCCGGAGGTGCCGCGCCGTCGCATACTGCTGCGCCTGCTGCTGCCCCCGGGGCGCCACCGCCGTTGCCCGGAATGCCTCCGAAGGTGGCTTACGACTTTACCTTGCAGCACCCGCGATGCGTGTTTCAGTTGCTGAAGCAACAGTACTCACGCTACACCCCGGAGATGGTCGAACGCATCACCGGCATTCCGAAAGACCAATTCCTGAAGGCTGCCGACCTGTTCACTTCCATCCGCAAAGATGGCGACATGAAGAAAGTGGCCACCATCATTTACGCGGTGGGATGGACGCAACACACTTTCGGCACGCAGATTATTCGCACCGCTGCAATGTTGCAGTTGCTGCTGGGAAACGTCGGACGCGCTGGTGGCGGCGTCAACGCTCTGCGCGGCCACTCGAATATTCAGGGCGCCACCGACATGGCGGGGGTGTTCGACAGTCTGTGCGGCTATTTGAAGGTGCCGAATCCGACCGACACTGACTTGGCCACGTGGTTGAAGCGGATCACGCCCACCGCATCCAAGCCCGCGCCATGGGATTCGTTCAACTACTACTCGAACACGCCGAAGTTTGCTGTCTCCTACTTAAAGACATTCTTTGGTGATGCCGCGACAAAAGAAAATGATTTCGCCTTCCACTACATGCCCAAGGTGGACCGCAATTACTCCTGGACCCAGATCTGGGACAACATGTATCGCGGAGCGGTAAAGGGCATGTTTGCGTTTGGCATGAACGGCGTGGCGATTGGGCCGGATTCGCAGAAAAACATCGATGCGCTGAAGAAAGCCGACTTCCTGGTGGTGGGAGAGATTTATCCCGACGAAACCAGCGAATTCTGGAAGTCCCCGGGAATTACACCGGAGGAAATGAAGACCATCAACACCACCGTCTATCGCCTGCCGTGCGCGGGTTTTGCGGAGAAAGACGGTTCGTTCACCAACTCGGCGCGCTGGCTGCAATGGAAGAACGCCGCCGTTCCGCCGCCGGGCGATTGCCGCCTGGACCAGGACATCATCGCCGAAATCTTTCTCAAGGTGCGTGAACTCTACCAGAAAGAGGGCGGAAAGTTCCCCGATCCGATCCTCAATCTGACTTGGCCTTACGTCGATGTACAGCATCCGGCGCTGGCGGATCTGGCCAAGGAGATAAACGGCAAAGCGCTGGCCGACATTACCGATCCCAAGACGCAGGTGACCATCAAGAGAGGCCAACAGCTACCGGGATTCGCCTGGCTCAAAGACGACGGTACCACCACCTGCGGAAACTGGATTTACTGCGGCAGTTGGACTGAAGCCGGGAACCAGCTTGCCCGCCGCGGCACCGACGATCCTTCAGGCCTCGGCATTTATCAGAACTGGGGGTGGTCGTGGCCGGCGAATCGCCGCGTGCTTTACAACCGCGCGTCCTGCGACACATCCGGAAAGCCGTGGGATCCCAGCCGGAAACAGGTTTGGTGGAACGAGTCAGCACAAAGTTGGGTGGGAAATGATGTGCCTGACTTCAAACCGGACTCGAACCCGAAAGATCATATGGGTCCGTTCATCATGACCGCCGAGGGAGTCGGCCGCTTATTTGCTCCTTTGGGTCTGTTCGCGGATGGTCCCTTTCCCGAGCATTACGAGCCGATCGAGAGTCCTGTCGAAAATGTGCTGCACCCGAAACAGTCGAACAACCCCGTGGTTAAGAAACTCAAGACGGCAACAGATAAGTACGCCACGCCGGGCGACGGCTTCAATATTATCTGCACCACTTACCGCCTCACCGAGCACTACCATTATTGGACCAAGAATAACCAGATGAACGTGCAGCTCATTCCCGAGCCGTTCGTGGAGATTCCGGTGGAATTGGCGGCGGAACTGGGAATCAAGGGCAACGACAAAGTTAAGGTCACCAGCGCACGCAGCTATTACGTGGCCAAGGCGTTCGTCACCAAACGCATCCGGCCGATGATGATCGACGGTAAGAAGGTCTATCAGATCGGTATTCCGATCCATCAGGGTTATCGCGGCATTCAGGAAGACGAAGGCAAGGACGCGAGGACACTCCTTAACCGGCTTACACCGACGGTGATTGATCCCAACGCGTTTACACCCGAGTTCAAAGGTTTTCTGGTGAAGCTCGAAAAAGCATAAGGGAAGGTTATGAGCCAGGCGACATTAGCGATCCGCAGAATATCCGGCCATGCCGGCCCCGCTCCCGGAGAGGGCGTGGAGCGCGACTATCAAGTTTGCAAACTGGTGGATACCACAACTTGCATCGGCTGCAAGGCCTGTGAAGTTGCCTGCCTCGAGTGGAACGGATACGAGTTCACCGACACCGTGTTCGACAACAGCTACCAGACCATGCCGGAGACGACGTGGAAGTACTGGAACCTGATCAAGTTCAATGAGCACGAGAACTCCGACGGCACTATCAGCCTGCTCATGCGTAAAGATCAGTGTATGCACTGCGCCGATCCCGGCTGCCTGGCGGCTTGCCCCGCGGATGGCGCCATTGTGCAATACACCAATGGCATCGTCGATTTTCAGCAGCAGAATTGCATCGGCTGCGGATACTGCGTCAGCGGCTGCCCGTTCGATATTCCCAAGTTCAACCCCACGACCAAGAAGATGTTCAAGTGCACGCTTTGTGTCGACCGGGTGAGCGAAGGCCTGGAGCCGGCGTGCATCAAGTCCTGCCCCACCGGGTGCCTCCACTTTGGGACCAAGGACGACATGAAAGACCTGGCGGAGAAGCGCGCAACCCAGCTTCGCGAGCATTTCGGCTTCGAAAAAGCAGGCGTGTACGATCCTGCCGGAGTGAGCGGAACGGGAGTGATCTACGTGCTCCACGACGCTACTAACCCCGAGGCCTATGGCGGATTGCCTAAGGACCCACACGTTCCGTGGATCGTGCGTTTCTGGAAAGGCCCGGCAAAGTGGATCGGGAACCTGGCCATGCTGGGCGGCATCGTCGGCGTGACTTTACACTACTTGCGTTTCGGTCCGAAGGAAGTGCACGAGGACGGGAACCAGAACGGAGGACAGCGGTGAGCACTTCACACGTGATTTCCTCTGGACAGAGCGCAGGCGAGACCGACGGTCGCATTTGCCGCTACACGCTGGTCGAGCGCATTCATCACTGGGCCGGCTTCTTTGCCTACTTTTATTGCCTGATCACTGGCCTGGCCTTCTGGTCTCCTTACATGTATTGGCTGGCCGCTGTGGTCGGTGGCGGACCAACTGCGCGCTTCTGGCATCCCTGGTTTGGAGTTGCTTTCACGCTCTCGATGCTCTGGATGTACAAGATGTGGCGGGGCGATATGCAGAGGACCGAAGCGGACCGTCGCTGGTCGAAACAGGTGAAGCATTACATCGAAAACGATGATGAGAACCTGCCGCCCGAGGGCCGCTTCAACTTCGGGCAGAAAATATTTTTCTGGCTTATGTTGTATGGCGTGATCCTGCTGCTGATTTCGGGCCTGGGGATGTGGTTTGTGGAATCCATCCCATGGAGTCTGCGCTGGCTGCGCTACACAGCGATCACCGTACATGTGGTCGCGGCCATGGCGACCATCGGCGGCTTCATCATTCATGTGTACATGGGCACGGCCATGATCCGCGGGGGGTTCACTTCCATCATCCGTGGAGAAGTCAGCACCGCCTGGGCGAAGACCCATCACCGCCTTTGGTACGAGCAAATGACAAAGGGAACGTCGGCAAAGAAGTGATAACCTGCCCCTGACCGCGACTCTGCCCTCCTTCTGCTGATATCCATTCGTTTCACTCTTCGTCTAAGTGGTTCGAAGCTTTGAAATCGTGAGGAATGCTATGCCAGTTGCGGTCCTAAGGTGGTCCTTGTTCATCGCGCTGGTATGGGTTCCCTCCTTCACTTGTGCAACAGCATTGGCTCAGCGGCCGGCCCAGGCTGCAACCGCGGCGGAGAATCCAGCGGCACTGCTGGCGCGCGCGAAAGAGGTCATGCGATTTGCGCGCGTGGGCCAGTCAGTGATCCACTACCGGGCCGTCGCTGCGGCCGTGCAGAACTACCAGTCGGATCGCACTTACCCGCCATTTTTTTCAGCCATGGAAGTCGAGGAATCGTGGTTCGATCCACGCACCGGCGTGGAGCGCGTAAGCACACAGACCACTTTCCCTGGGGGCGGCCCATCTCCGGCACAGATCATGGTTACCGACGCAAGTCGAGCTTTCAGATCGTCGAATGATCATCTGAATATCCTGCCCGCTACATCGATCCGAACGCGCTGGCTGAATCCCTGGGCTGTAGTTTGCGATTGGGCCGCCGCCAGCGATGTGCGGTTCGCAGGCCGTGAGCCATATCGCGACTATGAGCGCATTGTGCTGGTGCGCACCACACCGAGCGGGGAACAGCGGCTGTTTCTTGATCCTAAGAGCGGGTACCCGGTGAAGCTCGATCTAACGGAAAAGCACTATCTTTGGGGACAGCGCCACATCGAGTACCTGTATGCCAATTGGACTTTGGCTGCGGATGTAATGATACCTGGCTCCAGCTTCCGCCTCGCGGACGGCCAAATTGAGATCTCACAGACCACGGGAGACGTTGAGATTGGCGCGCAACCTGCCACCTCCTCGCTGCCTCTGCCGGAGGAGCCCGCACACGCGCCCGATACTCTGCCGCTTTTTCTGCAACCGATTGACCCCCGGACGACGCAGATCGGGACGAACACATATCTATTGACGAATCCGGGCTACACCGAAGCGGTCACCCGGATCGGCGATGAAGTTTTTCTGTTCGACGCTACTCAAGGCGAGGAGCGGGCGAAGAAAGATGCGCAGGTCATCGCACAACTTTTCCCCGGATACAAACATTTAACGTTGGTGGTTACCGACCTTGCCTGGCCGCATGTCGCTGGAGTGCGCTATTGGGTGGCGAACGGAGCAACTATCATTGCCCACCAGGCGGCGAAAGAGTTCTTGCAGTCCGTTGTTGACCGGCGATGGACGCTGGCGCCCGATCTGCTGGAGCAACGGCGAACAACCGCCAGGCTGAGGTTTGTCGGTGTCAACGCCACCTACAAGCTGGGTGGAGGAACGATTAGTTTGCATCCCATCGATGGAATTGGCAGCGAAGTGGCATTGATGGCGTATTTGGCCCAGGATCGTGTGCTATGGGCATCGGATTACATACAGACCGTGGAACAGCCGACCTCTTATGCGACTGAGGTGTGGCGTGCCGCGCAACGCGATGGCTTGCATCCCGAGCGCACGGCCGCTGAGCACCTGCCGCTCACGCCTTGGACAAAGATCGAGGAGTTGCAGAAGAACGAACGATAACTGGTTACAGGTCGCTTGTCCCCGAATTCACCGAACCTTGCTGGGCGCAGCCCCAGAGCTGAATTCAAGCACCGTGCCGCATCCGCTGTTGGGCTGGCAGTAGTTCAGGTCCCCGCCTTGATTTGTCGTCAGGTAAAGGTTGCCGGCAGCATCAAGAATGACCCCATCCAAAGGATTAGCGCCGAGCCCTTGGCCGCTCACGGCAAAGCTGTAGAGCAGATTTTCGGTCCATCCGTCAGCGTTGGGAATGAGCTGAAAAACTGCGCCCCAGTCATTGGCCCCGCCCTCGTACGCGGTTCCGTAGAGATTTCCCTCGCTGTCGAGCGCAAGCGTTCCCGAGGGTTCGAGGCCGTTCAAGCCATCGAAGCTGTACACATTTCCCAGCTTCCAACTGCCGGACGTATTCGTCATCGAGAAGACCGTGCCCTTATTGAGCGCGCCTCCGGAGGTCGCCGCGCTGAAAAGAGTGCCGTTCCCGTCGAGGGTTATGCCAGCCCGCGGAAAAGCTCCATTGGTGCCATTGAAGACCAGCAAGGTATCGAGGTGCGGGCCGGAATCCAGCGTCAGTTCGAACACCGTGCCGCAACCGTTGCTGGCGCAGGACGGATTGCCGCCGTAGTAGGTAGTTCCATAAAGATTCCCAGCCGCATCGATCACCAAGCCAGTGCGCGGTTCAGCGCCTTCGCTGAACGCATCCAGAAAGCGGTGCAGCACTCTCTCATGTACGCCGCCACTGGTCGTCCGTGACAGCCGATAGATAGTGCCGCAACCCGCCAGGCAGTTGATATGGCTGTGGCCGCCGATCGAGGTCGTACCATACAAATTGCCAGCCGCGTCGAAGACTACATTGCCAAACGGTATCGCGCCGTCGCTTCCGCCCTGAAAGCTGTACAGTTCCTTCTCGCGCCAGAGTGTGCCAGGTGTTGGATTTGCGGGCGGACTCAGTTCAAGCACCAGCCCAAACCCGTTTGCGCCGCCGGAAGACGCGGTCAGAAAAGCGTTCCCCGCCGCGTCAAATACGAAGCTGCCAAGCGGATAACCGCCGTCCGCTCCTCCGGTAAATTCATGCAGCACCGTAAACTGCCAGTGACCGTTCGAGTCTGGCGACAATTTAAATGCGGTGCCGAGTCCGAAAGTGCCCCCGGTCTGGGTCGTCCCGTAAAGATTCCCCGCGGCGTCGGCAGTGAGACTCGCGTAAGGATACGATCCATCGGTCCCGCCCGTGAACGTGTGCAGCACGGTTGCCTTCCCCTCGGCATACATTCGGGTAGCAAGTGTCACCAGTAGAATTGTCGCGATCGCAACCGTGCGGGATACTCTCCAAAGCCGTCGTTCACTTGCGTAAGCTGATGTGGTATTGGCAGTTGTGGCAGACTTCATCGAACTTGGATCCCCCAAGGAGTGTCGTTCAGAGACGAGATTCCGTGCGTCCCGCTTGCGCAGCAGCCGAAAGCGGCGTCCCGCAAGGCTTTTGAGCCGCCCGGACAGGAAGCTTAACAGAAGTTCTGGCAAGACGGCCAAACTTTGAGAAGCAGCCCCGGATCTCCGCAATCGACGATGCTACAGCCGGTCGTAATTCGGATTGTCAGCGAGATGTTAAATTCTGCCCATGTAATGGCAACCGGTCTCCGCCCCCAAAACCCGCATTGGACGTTGCATTCCGGGGCAGTCGGTTGTACCTTATCGGGGGTTGGAAATCGAAGAATTAAATCCTTAATGAGGGCTATTCCGATGAAGAAGGTGGCAGAGCTGAGAGTTGCAATACTGAGCGTGGCCGCGCTTATGCTGGTAACAAGTTCCGCCCTGGCGGAGTCACACTTAACCATGACGCGCCATGTGCCGCAGGCGGTTGCAAGCGGAAAGGCGCGGCTGGTCGGCCAACTTTCTGCCATGCAGCGCCTCAGCCTGGCCATTTCCCTGCCCTTGCGCAATGAGAACGGCCTCGACGCTCTGCTCAACCAGATCTACGATTCGCAAAGCCCCAACTATCGGCACTATTTGAGCGTGCAGGAATTCACCGAGCGCTTCGGCCCGGCTGCCGCGGACTACGAAGCCGTCCGCCAGTTTGCGCACGCCAATGGCCTGACCATCGTTGACACCGCCGCCAATCACATGGTGTTGGACGTCGAAGGGCCGGTTGCCAGCATCGAGAAGGCGTTTCAGGTGAAGATGGGGCTTTATCAGCATCCCACCGAGAACCGCACCTTCTACTCGCCCGATCGCGAACCGTCGCTGGATCTGGGAGTTCCGGTGCTGCACATCTCCGGCCTGGATAATTTCACACTACCCCGATCGAAGAACGTAAAGACTTCCGCGAAACCCGGCGCGCCTCAGCCCACCGGTTCCGGTCCCGGAGGCCAATACGTGGCCAGCGACATGCGCGCGGCCTACTACGGGTCCGGTCCGCTCACTGGCACCGGTCAGACGGTCGGGCTGTTTGAATACGCGGGATACAACGTCGCGGACGTCCAGACTTACTTCAAGAACCTGAACCAGCCCTTCAATGTTCCGGTGAACGGCGTGTCGCTGAACGGCGTCCCATTAAAGTGCCAATACCCGCAGTGTGACGACAGCGAGCAGGTCATCGACATAGAGATGGCGGTGGGGATGGCGCCCGGCCTGACGCAGGTGCTGGTGTACGTAGGGGGTAACGATGTTTCCATCTTCAACCAGATGGCCGTCGACAACGTTGCCAAGACATTAAGCTGCTCCTGGGGATGGAGCGATGACGAGAGCAGCCTCGACCCCATCTTTAAAGAAATGGCGATGCAGGGTCAGACCGTATTTGTGGCTTCTGGCGACGATGGCTCCAACACTCCCGGCGACGTCGTCTGGCCAGCTGATGATCCCTATATTGTTTCGGTCGGCGGCACCGACATCAACACCAACGGTCCCGGCGGCCC
>Ga0070733_10002059_pt1 | contig 14602 bp, 13 predicted proteins | sample Coa_R1_9_FD_66450 | JGI IMG/M metagenome (GOLD analysis project Ga0070733, IMG submission 66450) | Surface soil microbial communities from Centralia Pennsylvania, which are recovering from an underground coalmine fire - Coalmine... | ecosystem: Environmental > Terrestrial > Soil > Unclassified ... | reverse complement strand
GGGTTCTCGAGGAACTCCTTGATCTCGTGGAGCTCCTCGACGGCCTCGTCGACGCCGGCGACGTCGCGGAAGCTGATCTTGGGCGAGTCGGCCGACAGGCGCTTGGCGCGCGACTTGCCGAACGACATCACCTTCGAGCCGCCGCCCTGGAGGTTGTTCATCAGCAGGAACCAGAGGCCGAAGAAGAGCACGAACGGCAGCAGATAGAGCAGCAGCGATGACCACGTGCTCGACCCCTTGCCGAGGTAGTTGAACGGCACGCCCTCCTTGTTGGCTTCGCTGATCACCGTCTGCAGCGACGCCGGATCGCCGGGCTCGTAGCCGACCGAGTAGCGCGTGTGGCTCTGGTCGTTGAGCGTGACGTTGATCGTGTTGCTCGACGTGTCGACGACGAACGACTGCACGAGGCCCACGCGCAGGTCGTGCCGAACGAGCGAGGCGTAGTTGTGGACCGGACCCGTCGTCGTCGTCCCCGAGAGCAGCTTGGAGACGAAGAACGCCAGCACGATGACGATCACGATCGGGAAGAGGGCGCCTCTGAAGACGCGGTTCATCGCTGGCTCCGGCGGGTCGGGGACATCATGTCCAAGGCAGGCAAGCGTACCACGGCGACTTTCGGGCTCGGCCAGGCCGCCACTGGCCGTGCAGCGCCGATCAGGTGCCCGCCAGGGCCGCAACGAAGGGCAGGCTGCGGAAGCGCTCGTGGTGATCCAGGCCGTAGCCGATCGCGTAGCGGTTCGCGATCTCGAAGCCCACGTAGCGGACCGGCAGGTCGACCTTGCGACGCTCCGGCTTGGTCAGCAGCGCGCAGACCTCGACTGAAGCCGGGCCGCGCGCCCCGAGGCTGCGCAGGAGGTACTGCAGTGTCAGGCCGGAGTCGACGATGTCCTCGACGATCAGGACGTTGCGGCCCTCGATCGGCGCGTCGAGGTCCTTGAGGATCCGCACGACGCCCGAGGAGTCGGTCGCCGAGCCGTAGGAGGCGACGGCCATGAAGTCCATCTCGACCTCGATCTCCAGGTGGCGCATCAGATCGGCCGTGAAGAAGACTGCGCCCTTCAGCACGCAGACGAGCAGCAGATCGCGCTCGGCGTAGTCGCGCGAGATTTCAGCGGCGAGCTCGCGGATCCGCCGCTGCAGGTCCTCGGCCTCGACGAGCGTCTCGCCAAGCAGCGGATCGGACATCGCGGCCGCAGTGTATTCGGGTGGTCTGTCACGCACGCTGCGCGCGCAGCACGGCGAGGCGGTTGGTGGAGGTCTGGGGCTGAAAGCGCTCCGCGGACGCGACGCCCGGCACCCAGACGATCTCCTCGCCGCTGATCAGCAGCGGGATCGCCGCGCGCTCGGCGCGCGGGATGCGACGGTCCGTAAAGAGGTCCGATAGCGCGCGCGTCGAGGTTCGCCCGGCGGGCTGCATCCGATCGCCCACGCGCCAGGCGCGCACGCTCAACGTCCCGAGCGTGTCGGCGTCGAAGGTCGCCGTGAGGTCGGGGTCGGGGGCGCTCGCCACGGTTGGCGATCCAAGCACCGCGGTCAGCATCCAATCGCCGAACCGAAGCGTGCCGGGCAGCGCCAGCGCCCGCTCGCCCTCGGGAGCGTGGGTCGTCGAGTGACGCGCGAAGCGCAGGACCCCGTACTCGACAACGACCTGGACGCCTCGTCCCACGTCGATCGACGCGCTGCCACCGCGGCGACCGAGCGCGAGGACCTCATCGAGGCGGCTGCCGATCGCGGGCAACAGCGCTTCGGCGGCGTCCTCGGCGAGGCGGATCAAGACGAGCCGCGCGAGCGCGCGCGGGAGCTCCGCGAGCCGTTCGAGCGAGATCCGGTCGCGACCGGCGAGCGCGGTGGCGACGACCTCGTCGAGCACCTCGCCCTCAGCGCGCAAGAGGTCGGCTGTGGCGACAATGTTGCGCTCGGCGTCGGGGTGGACGGCCTCGAGCGCCGGCATCACCTCGCGCCGGATCCGCGATCGCGCGAAGCGCGGGTCGGCGTTCGAGGAGTCCTCGCGCCAGCTCAGGCCGCGGGCCTCGCAGTGGCTGCGCGTCTCCTCGCGCGTGAGCGTCAGAAGCGGACGGATCAGGCGGCCTTCGCGAGCCGGGATGCCGCCCAGCGCGCGGCGTCCTGGCGAGGAGGCGAGCCGGTGGATGACGGTCTCGGCGAGGTCGCTTTGAGTGTGACCCGTCGCGATCGAGGCGCCTGGGTGCAGCAGCTCGATCGCGCGCGCGTAGCGAACGTCGCGCGCCCACGCCTGGAGGTTGCCGCTGCCCGGCGGCTGTGCGGCGCGATGAACGTCGAGGCGAACGCCGAGCGTCGCGCAGAGCTCGCGAACGTAGTCCTCGTCGCCGTCCGACTCGGCGCCGCGCAGGCCGTAGTTGACGTGCAGCGCCGCAACGTGCGCCGCGCCGAGGATCGAGACGAGGACGTCTACGAGGCAGGTCGAGTCGCGGCCGCCCGATACGAGCGCGAGAACCCGCTCGCCGGGCGTCAGGATGCCCGCTGCGCGGACCTTCGAGAGCGCTGAGGCGGCCATCGGCAAAGGTTCGCAGAGGCGATAATCGCTCGCCTGAGCCGCCGCCCTGCCGTGATCGCCCCCACCGCGCCGCTCGCCCCCCGGGCCGTGCTGTGCGCCGACCCGGGCCGCGCTCTGGCGCTGGCCCAGGATCTGCTGCGCGAGCCGCGCATGTTCAACCACAACCACGGTCTGTGGGGCTACAGCGGCGCCGCCACGGGCGACGGCGAGGAGCTGACGATCCAGTCAACGGGGATCGGCGGGCCTTCGGCGGCGATCGTCTTCGCAGCGCTGATCGCGCTGGGGCTCGAGCGCGCGGTCTACATCGGCGAGGCGGCGGCGATCACCGCAGGCCCTGGTCTGGTGATCGCATCGAGCGTGATCTGCGAGGACGGGGCCGGCCGCGCGCTTGCCGGCGGCGAGCGCGCGGAAGCCGACGCCGAGCTCCTCGAGCGGCTTCGCCGCGCCGCGCCGGCGGCCGCCGTCGGCGCGGTCGTCTCGGGCGACCTCTACGACGACGAGCCGGCCTGGCGGCGCTGGCCCGCTTTGGGCGCGCTCGCCTTCGACATGCAGGCCGGCGCGCTGATCGCCCTCGGCGCGGCGCGGGGCGTGCCTGCCGGATGCCTTCTGGAGGTCGGCACAGGCGACGCGCTGGCGGCGGCGCGCGCCGCGGCGTCAGCGATCTGAGCCGGTCTGCTCGACGGCCAGGCGCTCCTGGCCGGGTGCGGGCGGCGGGATGCCGGGCGGCGGCGCGGAGCCGAGCGCGCGGCCAAGCTCGGCAAGCTGCGCCTCGATCGCGTCGAGGCGCTGGGCAAGCGACGGGCCGCCGTGGATCCCGTCCTCGAGGCGCTTGAGCGTCTCCTCGATCGCCTCGAGGCGCTGAGAGAGTGAGCGCACGCGGCGTGTCAGGCGCTCCATCTGGGCCGCCGATGGAAGGTTGAGGAAGTCCATCGCCACCTCCTGAGCCTGCGTCGCCTTGCCGCGAGCATCGAACGCGGCGGTCAGCGCCGAGTTGATCCAGGGGTTCTCGAGCAGGTCCTGCGCGAGCTTGCCGAGCGCCTCCTCCCCGCGTGCCGCGACCTTGTCGCGAATGCTGTCGCCCTGTTCGGAAGCGCCATTTTGGATGGGAGGCTCGCTCACCTGACGAAGCGTACTCCGACTATTGCCCTCAGTCAGCGGCGAAACGCGGGGTGCGCTTCTCGATAAAGGCCGCGATCCCCTCGCGAGCGTCGGCGGTCGCAAAGACGCGCGCGAAGGCCGCCTTCTCGAGCTCGAGTCCGGCTTCGAATTCCTGGCCGGCGGCGAGGCGCTTGATCTCCTCGACGGCGGCGCGGGGCGCCTGCGCAAAGCGCTCGGCCCAGTTCAGCGCGGTGTCGAGCAGATCGTGGTCCGCCACCACACGGTTGACGAGACCGAGCTCCCAGGCCTCCAGCGCGTCGATTGGCTCGCCGCTCAGGTTGAGCTCGAGCGCGCGGCCGGAGCCGATCAGCCGCGGGAGCCGCAGCGTGCCTCCGAACCCGGGCACGATCCCAAGCTTGATCTCGGGCTGCGCAAAGCTGGCCGAGCGGGCGGCCAGCCGAAAGTCGGCGCCCATCGCGAGCTCGCAGCCGCCACCGTAGGCGAGCCCGTTGACGGCCGCGATCGTGACGATGCCGGAGCGCTCCATTTCCAGCAGCAGCGACTGCATCAGATCGACGAGGCCCGACCGCGCCGCCTCGTCCATCGTCACGAAGGACTTGATGTCGGCGCCCGCGCAGAACAGCTGGCGGTGAGCCGAGGCGAGGATCAGGACGCGCGCGCGCTGGCGCGCCGCAGCCCAGGCGGTCACGAGGGCGTCGGCCATCTCGACCGTGATCGCGTTGGCGGGCGGACTGTCGATCCAGGCGATCGCGACCGCGCCGCGCGTCTCGAGCTTGACCGGGCCATCGGCGTGCCCGTCGTCGGGGCGCGGGTAGGGAAAGAAGCCCTGCCCGGCGGCCGCGCCGAGGCGGCCCTGGGCGTTGAGGCGGCGAAGGATCGCGGGTGCGACCGGCAGCCGGGTGAGCGCGTCGTCGAGACCGGTCTCATCGGCCGCGGCGAGGGGCGGGCGAAGGCCCGCTGCGGCGGCCGCGAGCTCGATCTCGCGGGCCGAGCAGACGCCCTCCTCGAGAATCAGGCAGGCCTCGTTGAGCACGGCCAGCTCGACACGCTCGGAGAGGTCGCCGCGCGCCGTCGAGCCGCCCGCACCCGCCGCCGGCGCGCGGAAGCGCTCCTCCCCGTAGGCCTCGGCGAGGACCGCGGCGATCCGCTCGGACTCGGGCGGAGCGGCCGGCGCACTTGCAAGCGCCGCCGTCGCATCGAGCCCTTCGCTGTCGATCGCCCGCCAGAGCGCACCGTGAGCGGCCAGCAGCAGACGGTTGACAACGCCCGCCGGCGAGTCGAGGACGCGCACCGCGCCAAGGCGCGCGGCGGCGGCGAGGGCGAGCGCCACGGCGATCGCCTCGGGGTCGCTGTCGGCGCCCTCGACGATCTCGGCGAGCGCGCCGGACGGCGCCAGGCGGAATCCGACGACGAGTCCGGGGCGCGTCGTCGCCTCGGCGAGGTCGGCGATCGAAACGCTGACCGCGGCGGAGGCGAGAACCGCCCCGCCGGGCGCCGCGCCGTCGAGTGCGGCGATGCCCGCGCGGCAGCGCTCGGGATCCTCGCCGCTTGCCTCGATCGCGATCTGCACGCCGCCAAGGCCCTCGAGCGCCTCAGAGGCGGTGATCAACTCGAGCGTGCGCTCGCGTTGCGCCCCCGCCTGCTCCTCGCTGAGGCGGCCGCGCTGCACGAGCTTCGCAAGCCGCGCGGCAGCGAGTTCGCCGGCCCGCTCGCGGCCCTCGGCCGCGCCCTCGCCGGCAAGGACGACCGCCACCCCGCCCGCGGCGAGCGCCTGAGCGATCGCCACGCCGGTTTCGGTGACGCCGGCGACAGCCGCCCTGACTAGAAACATTGCGCAACTCCTCGGGGTCGGGGGTGTCTGAATCTAGCGGCCGGGGTAACTACGAGCACTCGCAGGGCCGCGGCCTTTCAGGAACGAGGAGGTAGTGCGAATTATGTTGACGTTTCGTCGTCTGCTGTTCGTGTGCGCCATAGCAACGCCGGCCGCCTGCCTGGCGCTCGCCGCGCCGGCGCTCGCGGCCGCCCCGAAGGTGACGACCGGCGCCGCCGGCAGCCTCACCTACCAGTCGGCCACGCTCACCGGAACGGTCAACCCCGGGGGCGAATCGACCGAGGTCTACTTCCAGTACGGCACCACGGCCAAGTACGGCGCGCAGTCGGCGCCAGCCGAACTGCCTGCCGGAACAGTCGCGGTCGCGGTCTCGATCCCGATCGCCAGCCTGACCGCTGACACCGTCTACCACTACCGGCTCGTCGCCACCAATGGCGCGGGGACGGTGCTGGGCGCGGACAGGGCGTTCAGGACGGCCAAGATCCCGCTCTCGCTGGCGATCACGGCCGCGCCGAATCCCGCCCCCTTCGGCGGGCCGGTGACGATCGAGGGAACCCTGTCCGGCACTGGCAGCGCCAACGCCGCGGTTCAGCTCCAACAGAGCGCCTATCCCTACACGGAGGGCTGGACCAACGTCGGTAACCCCGAGCTGACGCTCGCGAACGGGACGTTCCTGTTCAACGAGCTGGGCATCGGGATCAACACCGAGTACCGAGTCGTGTCCGGCAACGTGGCCTCGGGCGACGTCGCGGTCGCCGTATCGCTGGCCGTGTCGATGGTCGCTCAGCCCAGGGGGACGCGCAGCCGTCCAACGATCCGCTTCACCGGGACGATCGCGCCGGCCGAGCCGTCGGCACGGATCGCCTTCGAGCGGCTCGTCGGAACGCATTGGAAGGTCGTCGGCGGGACGATCGCCAAGGTCGCCGTCACCAACGGCGTCGTCGGCTTCTCGGACACCGTCCGCGTCTATAAGGGCGGCTTCTTCCGAGCGCTCGTGCTGCCCGTCGAGGGCTCGCACGTGTCCGGGTACAGCGACACCCAGATCGTCAAGATCAAGTGAGCTCAGGCGCGGCCCGCCGTACGGGGGCCATCGCGGGCCGCGCCGCCCGCTCAGCCGCGCTCGCGCAGCAGTTCGCGCGCGATCACGATGCGCTGGATCTGGGCCGTGCCCTCGAAGAGCTGCATGATCTTCGCGTCGCGCATCAGCTTCTCGACGGGGTAGTCCTTGATGAACCCGTAGCCGCCGTAGACCTGCACGGCGTCGGTCGTCGCGCGCATCGCCGCGTCGGCCGCAAAGCGCTTGGCGTGCGAGGACAGAAGCGTGCTGCGGCGTCCTTCGTCGACGGCGACCGCCGCCTGCCAGGTCAGAAGCCGCGACGCCTCGACGTCGCTCGCCATGTCGGCGATCATGAACTGGACGGCCTGGTGCTCGGCGATCGGCACGCCGAACTGGACGCGCTCGCGCGCGTAGGAGATCGAGAACTCGAGCGCCGCGCGGGCGATTCCGGTCGCCATCCCAGCCACCCCCGCGCGCGTGCGGTCGAGCGTCGCCATGGCGATCGCGAAGCCGCCGTTCTCCTCGCCGACCAGGTGATCGGCGGGAATCTCGAGGTCCGGGAAGGTGATCGTCGCGGTGTCCGAGCAGCGCTGGCCCATCTTGTCCTCGTGTCCGTCGACGATCACGCCCGCCTCGCGCGGAACGACGAAACAGGAGATGCCGCGGTGGCCTGCCTCGGGGTCGGTCTTGGCGAAGACGATGTAGAAGCTCGCGTGGCTGCCGTTGGTGATGAAGCACTTCGAGCCGCTGATCACATACGAGCTGCCGCGCCGAACGGCGCGCGTCTTCAGCGACGCGACATCGGATCCGGCGTCGGGCTCGGTCAGCGCGAAGGATGCAAGCAGCGGCTGCTCGATCAGCATCGTCACGTAGCGGCGCTTGAGCTCCTCGGAGCCGGCGAGCAGCAGCGGCGCGATGGCCAGGTTGTTGCAGCCGATCGAGGCGTTGACGCCGGAGCAGCCCCACGAGAGCTCCTCCTCGAGGATCGCTCCGTCGAGGTAGCCGATGCCCGCGCCGCCGAGCTCCGCCGGCGCGTGGATGTTCATCAGACCGAGCTTCCAGGCCGCCTCGACGAGCGCGGCCGGGAACTCGGCCGCGCGATCGAGCTGCCAGGCGAGCGGGCGTATCTCTCGCTGCGCGAAGTCGTGGGCGAGCTCGCGCAGCGCGAGTTGCTCGTCGCTGAGCGCGAAGCCGATCATCGCCGCGAAAGCGGCGGCTCAGCCGCCGCTCGAGCTGCCGTTGAAGAGGCTGCCGAGGCCGCCGCCCGAGCCGAGGCTCGAACTCGCGCTCGAGAAGAGCGAGGCGAGCGAGCCGAACTTGCTCTCGAGCGAGAAGATCCCGTTGAGGAGGTCCTTCGCCGGCTGGACGTTCGCCGGCGCGCTGATCGTCTCGGCCTTGCCGAGCTCGGTGAGCGTCACGTCGAAGCTGAGCGAGCCGCCCTTGAGGCCGCCGAACTCGCTCGCTGCGATAGCCGGTACGGTGAATGCGATCGCGAGGTCGAAGCGGCGCAAGATGTGATCGGAGACTCCCGTGTAGATGTCGACCTTGGCGGAGTTGATCGCCGACTCGATCAGCGGCAGCGCCGAGGTGATCGAGCTCGTGCCGCTCGAGCCGGTGGCGCCGCTTGCGCCGATGACCTTCTCGAGGTCGCCGAGAACCTTGGCGATGTCGACCTGAGCGGTCAGATGCTGCGTCTGCACGCCGCCGATCGTCGTGTCGCCGACGATCTTCGGGTTCGTCAGCCAGCTGTGCGGGTCGATCCCAAGCGAGCTGAGCAGGCCGGTCGCGCCGGTCGCGGGCCCCGCGGCGCCGCTGGAGCCGCCGGTCAGCGAGCCGAGCGTCGAGCCCGCGCCGGTCGGCAGGTCGTAGAAGGTCCCGTCGATCCCCAGGTAATCGTGGCCGGGGAGAACGTCGACGCCGAGATGGGCCGTCGAGGAGCCGATCGAGATCGTCGCGGCGAAGTCGGCCGACGTCTTCCCCGCGGTGCGCTGAAACGGCCCCGAGAGCGCAAGCACGATCGGCTTGCCGTCGAGCTGCTTGAGGCCGTCGAGGTTGATCGTCGCCGTCAGCGAGATGTTCCCCGAGTCGACCGCGTCACTCGCGTCGAAGGCCTTCGAGACGAGCGCCGTCGGGGTCAGCTTCGGCGCGTTGGCCGCCGTGTTGTTCTTGTGGCCGCCGCCCCCGCCGCATGCCGCGACGACGATGCACACCGCGAGCGCGAGGGGAACCGAGGCGGTCCGTCGAAGGTTCGGACGTGACGCGCTCATTCCTGAATCGGGAGGCTACCACTAGGAGGCTGCGCCGCCTCGGCCTTGCCGGCGCCGCCGCGCTGCTTCTCGGCGGCGCCGCGGCGAGCGTCTCGCCGGCGCGGCTGAGCGCTCGCCCGACCTCCGGCGCGGCGCCCTACACGCCGCTCGAGCTGGTCCTCGACGGCAGCCGAGCGGTGCCGCTGACGGCGCTTGCCGCAGCCGCCTCGGCTTCTAGTGAGAGCTTGCCCGGCGCGCCCCGCGCGGGCGCCGCCGCGGAGGCCGGCCTGACCTTCGCGCAGGCGGTGACCGCACTCGCCTCCCGCCAAGAACTGCCCGCCTCGCTCGCCTCGAGCTACCGCTCGACGTGGATCGCCGCGCGCTCCTCCTACAAGCGCCTGCAAGGTACGCGGCGCAGCGAGCTCGGTGCTGTGCTCGACAACCTGACGGCGATCGCGCGTGCCGGCCTGCTGACCCCCTCGCGCCTGCCCGCGCTCGTGCTTACGCTTGCCAGCAACCGCCAGTGGTGGACGAGCGGCCCGCTGCTGGCCCCCGACCAGCGCGTGGGCTTCCCGGGCAGCGGCCTGGTCTGGGAGTACTACCCCGGGCAGGGGATCGAGATCCAGTGGCTCGGCACGTTCGGCGCCGCCAACGGCCTCTATGACCAGCACAACTGGACGGCCGCGACGAACCTGCTCAACCAGGCGATCGGCCTGGCCGTGCTGCGCGGCGGCGGGATCGCCTGGGAATACAACTTCTCCTTCGACGGAGGCGCGCCGCCGTGGGTGTCCGCCATCACCGAAGGCACCGCCGTGCAGGCGCTCGGCACGACCGGCGCGGCGCTTGAGAACTCGGCCTTCATCGCCGCTGCGCACCGCGGGCTCGGCATCTTCACGGTCGGCGCGCCGACCGGCATCCGCTCGCCCACGGCGGCCGGCGCGCGCTACCTCATCTACAGCTTCGCGCCGCACGAGTACGTGATCAACGCCTTCATCCAGTCACTCGTCGGGCTCTTCGACCTGGCCGCGAGCACCGGCGACAGCGAGGCCGCGGCGCTGTTCCGCGCGGGCAACGCCCAGGCTCGCCTCGATCTGTCGCACTACAACACCGGCGGCTGGTCGCTCTATGACCAGTACTCGGACTCCTCGCTGGCCTATCACGAGCTGCTCACCGGCTTCCTCTCCGATCTGTGCAAGCGCACGCGCGAGACGAGTCCCGTGGCGCTCGCGGTCCTCGGCGTGCGCGCGCCGACCGGCCCGACCGGACCAACAGGGCCGACGGGACAGACAGGCGCAAGCGGACCGACCGGGCCGAGCGGCGCGACCGGCGCCACCGGCACAGGCGGCACCGCCTACGGCTCAACCGGCGCAAGCGGGCCGACCGGGCCGACGGGGCCGGTCGGCCCGCCGGCCGCCGACGCGATCTACTGCACGACGGCGTCGGCCTTCGCCGCCGACCTGAAGACACCCCCGGCGCTTCGGATCTTCGCGCCCGCCCGCTCGCACGCCACGCTCGCCGCGCACGTCTCGATGTCGATCTCGAGGCCGGCGAGCGTGCTGTTCGCGGTCGCCTACGCCGGTCACGTCGTCTCGCGCACGACGCTGTCGCTGCAGGCGGGGCGCCACACGCTCGTCTGGCGGCCGCCGCACGCCGGCACGTGGACGATCACACTCGCCGCGACCGACCTCGCCGGCAACCACGCGAGCACCAGCGCGACCGCCACGATCCTCGCGGCGCCAACCCGCCACCATCATAAAAAGAGCGGCTGAGCGGGCGTACAATCGGGTCGGTGACCTCCGCGCGGACCTGGATCCTGACCGGCTCACCCGAGAACTTCGCGGCGACGCGCGAGCACGACTTCACGGTCATCGGGCTCAAGGAGCGCCGCCACCGCCAGGCGCTCGAGATCGAAACCGGTGAGCGGATCATCTTCTACCTGACGAGGGTGATGGCGTTCGCGGCGAGCGCGCGCGTAACCGGTGAGCTGTTCGAGGACCGAACGAAGCTCTGGCCGGGCAAGCCCGGGAAGGCTGACAGCTACCCATGGCGTTTCCCGATCGAGCCCGAATGGGTGCTCGATGAGGCCGCCTGGATCCCGGCCGAGACGCTGATCGACGACCTCGAACACATCCGCAAGTGGCCTCGCGAGCACTGGAAGCTCGCCTTTCAGGGCCAGCTTCGCACGGTCTCCGACGCCGACGCGCAGCTTCTCAGCGCGCGTCTGCAGGCGGCCGCCGCGGTGAGCGTGTGAGCACGGCCGCGCCCCGCCAGCGTCCGGCCCGCAGCACAGCCGGCCCGCTGATTCGCACGTGGCGCTCGTGGCGGGCGCTCGGTCGCGAGCAGCGCGTGACGGCTTTCGCCGCGCTCGCGCTGTGGATCACGATGTTCCTGCCCTGGTACAGCGAGAGCCCGGCCGGCGCGATCCACAAGAACGAGACCGCCATCACCTCGACGTTGACGGCGTGGGGAGCGTTCTCCTGGGTGGAGGCGGCGGTGCTGCTCGTGTCGATCGCGGTGCTGGCGCTGCTGTTCGCGCGCGGCGAGGCGCGCGCCTTCCACCTGCCGGGCGGCGACGGGTTCGTGGTGATGGTCGCGGGCGGGTGGACGACGCTTCTGATCCTCTACCGGATGTTTGACAAAAGCAGCCAGAAGGTCGCCAACGTCGTGATCACGACCGGCAACGAGTGGGGCATCTTCCTCGCCCTTTTTGCCGCGATCTGGCTGACCTGGACCGGTGTGACGATGCGCCGCGCGCATCGCGCGGAGCCGGCGCTCGCCCAGGACCCGAGCGTGCACCTCGACCCCCGCGAGCGCGGGCAGCGCCGCGTCGCCGCGGCCGTGGCAACCCGCGAGCACAGCCCCCGAAGCGAGAACGAACCGCGCCTCGAGCACCGCGGCGTGACGCGCGAGGACGCCGAGCAGCTGTCCTTCGATCTGCCCGACGATCGCGGCAAGCGCTAGGCGCATTCGCTTGCACGGCGCGGGCCGCGCCGGCGACCCTCCTTATGATTGACCGGCGATGAGCGCGCTTCCCGAATCCGTCGAGGAGATCGCCGGCGGGCTGCTGGCCGCCGGCTACCTCGCCGGCGAGTCGACCGCGCTTGTCACCTACCTGGCGACGCGTCTCGACAAGCCGGTACTCGTCGAGGGCCCAGCCGGCGTCGGCAAGACCGAGCTCGCCAAGGCGCTCGCCGGCTTCCTCGGGCGCGACCTCGTGCGCCTGCAGTGCTACGAGGGCCTCGACGAGGCCAAGGCGCTCTATGAGTGGAACTACCGAAAGCAGCTGCTGCGGATCCAGGCCGAGTCCGACGGCACCGGCTGGTCGGAGGTCCAGGACGACATCTTCGGCGAGGAGTTCCTGCTCGCGCGGCCGCTGCTGGCCGCGATCTCGAGTGCCACGCCGGTCGTGTTGCTGATCGACGAGATCGACAAGAGCGACCAGGAGTTCGAGGCGATGCTGCTCGAGCTGCTGTCTGACTTTCAGATCACGATTCCCGAGCTCGGTCGCATCGCCGCCACCTCGCAGCCGGTCGTCGTGCTGACGTCGAACAACTCACGCGAGCTGACCGAGGCGCTCAAGCGCCGCTGCCTGTATCTGTGGCTCGACTACCCGACCGTCGAGCGAGAGCTCGAGATCGTGCGCCTGCATGCTCCGGAGCTCGCCGAGACCGTCGCCCGCAAGCTCGTCGAGGTCGTCGCGATGGTCCGCGAGCTGGACCTCAAGAAGCCGCCGTCGATCGCGGAGTCGATCGATTGGGCGCGCGCGCTGCTGCTGCTCGGCTCAACGGACATCGACTCGACGACGTTCACCGACACGATGTCGGTGATCGTCAAGCACCGTACCGACCTCGAGCTGGTCGCCGAGCGGGTTGGGCTGGCGCTCGCCTCGTGAGCATCGACCGCCGCCTGCTCGAGCTCGGCGATGAGCTGCGCGGGGCGGGTCTCGCGGTCGGGACCTCCGAGCTGCTGGACTCCTTCGCCGTCCTCGGTGAGGTCGACTGGCGCGACCGCGACACCTTCCAGCAGGCGATCGCGGCGACGCTGGCCAAGTCGCCGGAGGACCGGCGCGTCTTCGACGTGGTCTTCGAGCGCTTCTTCTTCCGCGCCGCCGAGGCGGCCGCGATCGAGGCCGGGATCGTTGAGGTCGGCGGCGCCGGCGGCGTTGGCGGCGACGAGGACGGCGCCGGTTCGCAGATCGATCTCGAGGAGCTTCGCCGCCAGATCGCCCAGGCGATCGCCGACGGCGACGACGCGCGGCTGCACGATCTGGCGCGGCTCGCGCTGGCCGCCGTCGGGCGGCCCAACGACGCAAGCGGCGTCGTCGGCGTCGACGTCCAGCGGATTCGGCGCCTGCTCGGACTGCGCACCGACCCCCAGCCCGACTACCCGCCGGACGATCCGCGCCACGACGGGCTCCCGGCCGACGTCCTGCGCCGCTTCGAGGCGATCATCCGCCGCGAGCTCGAGCGCGCGCAGATCGAGCGCACCCAGACGCTTCCCCCGTCGCGCCCGCTCGGCGACCTCGACAGGGCCCTCCCGAGCGGACCCGCCGCCGATCTCGCGGCCGTGCACAAGGTCGTCGCGCAGTTGCGCCGGCGCCTCGCTACCCAGGGGGTCGAGCGGCGCGGCGCCAGGCGCCACGACCACGTCGATTTTCGCCGCACGATGCGCGCGTCGCTGCAGACAGGTGGCGTCCCGGTCGTCGTCAAGTACCGCCCGCGGCGGCCGCGGCGGCCCGAGATCTATGTGCTCTGCGACGTCTCGACGAGCGTCACGTCGGCGTCGGTCTTCTTCCTCTCGGTGCTTCATGCGCTCCACGACGCCTTCCGCCGGATGCGCTCGTTCGTGTTCATCGAGCGCATTTCGGAGGTCACGGAGGTCTTTGCACGCCAGCGGAACTTCAAGGCCGTCAGCGAGGCGATCGCCGCAGACGCCGGCGTCGCCGACATCTCGGGCTACACCGACTATGGCCGCGTGTGGGCCGAGTTCCGCGATCTCGTCGAGGACGACCTGCACCCGCGCGCGACCGTCATCGTGCTCGGCGACGCGCGCACCAACGGCCGCGACCCGCGCGCTGACATCTTCGCGACCGTCGCCGCCAAAGCCGGGCGGACGTTCTGGCTGAACCCCGAGCCGCGCCTGTACTGGAACTATGGGGATTCGGTGATCGACGCCTACACCCCGTTCTGCCGCGCGTTCGAGTGCTGGACGACGCACCAGCTCGAGGACTTCGTCAAGGCGCTGACCACGCCGGCCTACCGCTGAGCACGACACCGGCCGCGCGCCGCCGAAACGTCTACGATCCGCCTCCTCCGATGTCGACGCGCCCGGAGCTACGCAGGCGCGGCGCGCTTGCAGCCGCCTGCCTGACCGCCGCAGTGCTGTGTGCCGGCTGCGGCTCCTACCACGCGAAGACCGCGCTCGGCCCCGCACGTCCCGTCACGGTCGCCGTCGGCTCCCCGGCGAGCGCCCCCTACGCGCCGCTGTATGAGGCGCAGGCAAACGGCGACTTCGAACGCGGCGCGATGCGCATCACGATCGATCACTCGCCAGGCGGGAACCCGCTTGCCGCGCTCGAGTCGGGCTCGGCGACGCTGGCCGTCGTCTCCGAGCCGGCGCTGCTTGCGGCGCGCGACGGCGGCGCGAGCCTGGTCGCGATCGGCGCGCTCGTCGGCCAGCCGCTTGACGGGATCGTGACGCTTGCGTCCGCCGCCCACCAGGCGAGCGGAGCGACCGGCCTGCGCGGGCGAACGGTCGCCGTCGGCTCGGGAGCGCTCGGCCAGGCCGAGCTGAGCAGCGCGCTTGCGAGTACGCAC
>Ga0070733_10002058_pt1 | contig 14604 bp, 10 predicted proteins | sample Coa_R1_9_FD_66450 | JGI IMG/M metagenome (GOLD analysis project Ga0070733, IMG submission 66450) | Surface soil microbial communities from Centralia Pennsylvania, which are recovering from an underground coalmine fire - Coalmine... | ecosystem: Environmental > Terrestrial > Soil > Unclassified ... | reverse complement strand
CGCACGGCAAGCCCCCGCCGCCACCCAGACCGCCGCACGGCCCCCGCCCCGGCCCCAAACCCCCAGGCAGGCCCGCAGGCCCCCGAAGGCACGATCCGCAGTGGTGACCCACGTCAGCAGCACACCAGTTCAGCGATCCCTTGGATGCTGCCACGGCACGGACCAGAGCTTATCCAGGCCAGTGCCGCCATTCAGGCCCCAGCGGCACGGTGATCTTGTGGCCGGTGGTCTGTGTCCTGGTGATCACTCGGCCAACTCGGCCTCGATCTTGCCGGCCAGGTCGTTCGCGCTCTGCATGGCTTCGTCGAACGAATGGCCGAGCGCGCCGAGGCCGCCGCTGGTCCGGTTGCCCTCCGGGGGTGGAGGATGCGGTCGCCGTGTTTGGCCGTGATCGTGATGTAGCGCAGCACCTTCAGCACCGCATCATCCCTTTTCATGAGACCGCCGTGAGGCCGTCGCCGCCGAATTCGCCCGCGAGGGAATCAGAAGTTCTCGATGGCGGGGATGACGCGTTCGGCCATCAGTTCCAGCGGGCGCAGCGTGCCGACCCTGGCCAGCGTGCCGTGTGCCACCGTGAACCCGAGCTCGGACAGCTCATGCAGATGCTCGATGGTCTGCTCCACCCGCTCGCCGTTCTCGCCGAGGTCGTACCGGATCTGCACGGTCTTCTCGATCGTGTCGTAGTCGCGGCCCTCGGCGGCGCAGTGCTCGCGCAGCACGGCGAGCTTGTGCTTCAGATCCGTGGTGCCGAACAGGTTGCAGGCGTCGGCGTAGCGGGCCACAAGCCGCAGCGTCTTGCGTTCCCCCGATCCGCCGATCAGGATCGGCGGGTGCGGCCGGGTCAGCGACTGCGGCGAGTTCAGCGTCCGGCCAAGATGGTAGTGCGCGCCATCAAACGGGCCATCATCGTCGCTCCACATCTGCCGGCAGATGCGCAGCGCTTCCTCCAGCCGCTCGTAGCGCTCGGCCAGCGGCGGGAAGAACAGGCCCAGCCCGCGCGCCTCATCGGAGTTCCAGGCCGCCCCGACGCCCAGCATGCCCCGCCCCCCGGACAGCACGTCCACCGTGGTCACCGCCTTGGCCAGCAGCCCGGGCTCGCGGTAGACCACCGCGGTCACCATGGTGAGCAGCTTGACCCGGCTGGTGCAGGCAGCCAGGAAACCCAGCGTGGTGTAGGCCTCGAGCATCTCGTGCTCGGGCGGCCCCAGATGCCCGATCTGCCAGACGTGGTCCATCACGCTGATCCGGTCCACCCCGGCGGCGTCGGCCTGCCGGGCCACCTCACCCAGCCGCGAGCCCAGTTCCGGCGGCCCACCGTCCCAGGTGAAGTCCGCAATGTGCAAGCCCACCTTCATCCGCGTGCTCCCTCCTGCTGGCCGGAAGGCTCCTCCGGTCCAGTACAATTTTCCGCCATGCCGACGGTGTACGAGGCGGCGGGTGGCGACGACGGCCTGCTTCGGCTGGCTCGGGCCTGGCATGCCAGGGTGATGGCCGACGAGGTGGTGAGCCACGCGTTCAGCCATGGCTTTCACCCCGAGCACAGCGAGCGGCTGGCCGCCTACTGGGCCGAAGCCCTGGGCGGCCCGGCCAGGTATTCGGCCGAATGTGGCGACGAGAGTTCGGTCGTGCGGATGCACAGCGGCAACGGCGAACACGTGGAGATGGACCGCCGGGCGATCGCCTGCTTCGACCAGGCGCTGGCGGACTGTAACCTGACCGGCGATCTGCGTCAGGTGCTGCATGACTACTTCGCCTGGGCGACCACCACGACGATGGCGCGCTATCACGAGTCCGCCGACGATGTGCCGGACGGCCTGCCCATGCCGCAGTGGTCCTGGGACGGGCTGGTCAGCGGCGGCTGAGGCTCAGGGCTTTGACCGGCGGCGCTTGCCGCGGGCGTAGATGATCGCCGGCTTGCCGTCGCCGGGGCTGCGGCGCTCGACCTCAAACAGCGTGGTCGCGCTGATCAGATCGCTGAGCTTGGCATAGCCCCAGCTCCGGGAGTCGAAGTCGGGGCTCTGGTTGGTGATGATGTGGCCGACCGAGGCCAGCGGGGCCCAGCCGTCGTCGTCGGAGGCCGCCTCAACGGCGTTGCGCAACTGGTTCACCAGCGCGGTATCGCCCTTGAGCTTCACCGTGGAGGTGCGCGGTGTGGGCTTGGGCACCGCGTCGGGCAGGGCGATGGCGCTTTCGGGGTAGGTGAGGTTCTCGATATAGATGAATTTGTCGCAGGCCGCGACGAACGGCTTGGGCGTCTTGCGCTCGCCGAATCCGTACACCGTGAGCCCGGACTCGCGAATGCGCGAGGCCAGCCGGGTGAAGTCGCTGTCGCTGGAGACGATGCAGAAACCGTCGAAGCGCCCGGAGTAGAGCAGGTCCATCGCGTCGATGACCATCGCGGCGTCGGTGGCATTCTTGCCGCTGGTGTAGGCGAATTGCTGGATCGGCTGGATCGACTGGGCGAGCAGCTGGTCTTTCCAGCCCTTCAGGCTGGGTGCCGGTCCAGTCGCCGTAGGCGCGCCTGACGTGCGCGGTGCCGTACTTGGCGACCTCGGCCAGCAGTGCCTCGGTGATCGTGGGCGGGGCGTTGTCCGCGTCGATGAGCACCGCGAGCTTGTCGGCGTTCTCGCTGACCATGCTGCTCCTTCGAGGTTGAGCGACCGGAATAAGACCTAACATGCCCGTGCTGCTTCGGCTAGTCTGGCGGTCTGGCCGCCGCTGCGGCAGATCGAGACGTACGTGATACAGGTGGACACTAAGGTGCGTGCCCGGCTAGAGGTTCCCGGCGGCATCGCGGAGGACGCGCTCCGCGAGCTGGCGCTTGGTGCGCCAGAAGCAGCGCCGGCGCTCGCCGGGCGTGCGGTACGCAGAGCCTGATGCGCGCACCCAAGCTCGTCAACGTGGTCACCCTCTGATTTTCGCGGTATTTCAGCTGGCCAGCCTTGATTGGCTTCGTTTTTCTATTCCTCTTTTACGAAGGAAGGAGCGTGGCGGCTCATCGGCACCCTCGCCGGCAGCCGCCCAGAAACCCATGCCGATGCCGGAGAAACCGTCGATCGACGGACTGGAATTGAAGTGGGACGCACGCTGGCACGAGCAGGGCACCTACAGGTTCGACCGCTCCAGGCAGCGTGCGGATATCTATTCCATCGACACGCCGCCGCCCACCGTGAGCGGATCGCTGCATATGGGGTCTTTCTTCGGCTACGTGCAGGTCGACGCGATCGCCAGGTTCCACCGGATGCGCGGCAAAGAGGTCTTCTACCCGATGGGCTGGGATGACAACGGCCTGCCGACCGAACGCCGGGTGCAGAACTACTACGGCGTCTGGTGCGATCCGTCGGTTCCCCACGACCCGGCCGCCGCCGCGGCCATCGCGGCGAGCGCGGACGGCAACCGGTCACCGAAGAGCGGCCCGGCCCCCCGGCCAGTCTCCAGGCGCACCTTCGTCGAGCTGTGCCACCTGCTCACCGCACACGACGAGCAGGCATTCGAGGAGGTCTGGCGCTTCGCCGGCCTGTCCGTGGACTGGACACTGACCTACGCGACCATCGGCGACCGCAGCCGCCGGGCGGCGCAGCGGGCGTTCCTGCGCAACGTGGCCCGTGGCGAGGCCTACGCCGGCGAGGCGCCGACGCTGTGGGACGTGGACCTGCAGACCGCGGTGGCCCAGGCCGAACTGGAGGACCGGGAGATCTCCGGGGCCTGCTACCGGCTGGCCTTCACCCGGCCCGGCGGCGAGCCGGCCGAGGTGGAGACCACGCGCCCGGAACTGCTGCCCGCCTGCGTGGCCCTGGTCGCGCACCCCGGCGACGAGCGGTACCGGAAACTGGCTGGAAGCCACGTGACGACTCCCGTCTTCGGGGTCAGCGTGCCGGTGCTGACCCATCCCCTGGCCGAGCCGGACAAGGGCACCGGCATCGCGATGATCTGCACCTTCGGCGATGTGACCGACGTCATCTGGTGGCGGGAGCTGGGCCTGCCGGTGCGGCCGGTGATCGGGCGCGACGGCCGGATCGTCCGGCAGGCACCGGACTGGCTGCCCGCCCGCGGCGCCGCGGCCTGGCCCAGGCTGGCCGGGAAGACGGCCAAACAGGCGCGCCAGCAGGTCGCCGCCCTGCTGGCCGAATCCGGCGACCTGATCGGCACGCCCAGGCCCATCACCCACCCGGTGAAGTTTTACGAGAAGGGTGAACGGCCGCTGGAGATCGTCACCAGCCGGCAGTGGTACATCCGCAACGGTGCGCACGACACGGCGCTGCGCGAGGTCATGCTCGGCCGGGGCCGCGAGCTGAACTGGCATCCGCCGTTCATGCGGGTCCGATACGAACACTGGGTCGGCGGCCTGTCCACGGACTGGCTGATCAGCCGCCAGCGCTACTTCGGCGTCCCGTTCCCGGTCTGGTACCCGGTCAGCAAGGCGGGCGAGGTGCTGTGGGACGAGCCCATGCTCTGCCCCGAGGACGACCTGCCCATCGACCCACAGGCCGACCCGCCGCCCGGGTTCAGCAATGCCCAGCGCGGCCAGCCCGGCGGTTTCGTGGGTGACCCGGACGTGATGGACACCTGGGCCACGTCCTCGCTCACCCCGCTGATCATCTGCGGCTGGACCGAGGACCCGGAGCTGTTCGCCCGGACCTTCCCCATGGACCTGCGCCCGCAGGGGCCGGAGATCATCAGGACCTGGCTGTTCGCGACGGTCCTGCGGTCACAGCTGGAGCAGGCGGCCCTGCCCTGGCGGAACGCGATCATCAACGGCTGGATCCTCGATCCGGACCGCAAGAAGATGTCCAAGTCCAAGGGCAACGTGGTCACACCCAAGGATCTGCTGCGGCAGTTCGGCGCGGACGGGCTGCGTTACTGGGCCTCCTGCACGGCGCCCGGCACCGACACGGTGGCCGGCCCGGCCCAGATGCGCACGGGCCGGCGTCTGGCCAACAAGGTGCTCAACGTCTCCCGGTTCGTGCTGGGCCTGGACGGCCAGCAGGGCGCGCGGCTCGCCACTGCCAGGCCCGAGCCGACGGTGATCACCGAGGCGCTGGACCGGGCCATGCTGGCCCGGCTCGCCACGGTCATCGACGAGGCGACGGCCGCCTTCGAGGCCTATCAGTACCAGCTCGCGCTGGAGCAGGTGGAGACGTTCTTCTGGGACTTCTGCGACAACTACGTGGAGCTGGTGAAGGGACGCGGTTACGGCGACGGCCCTGTCGGTGACTCGGCGCGGGCGGCCCTGGCCTGCGGCCTCGATGTGATCCTGCGGCTGTTCGCGCCGTTCCTGCCGTTCGTGACCGAGGAAGTCTGGTCCTGGTGGCGTCCGGGTTCGGTGCACCGGGCCGCGTGGCCGGCCAGCGGGGAGCTGCACGTGGCCGGGGATCCGGCCGTCCTTGCCGCGGCCACGGCGGCGCTCACCGACGTGCGCAAGGCCAAGTCCACCCGGAAGCTGTCGCTGCGTACCGAGGTGTCGCGGGTGGTCCTGCGGGATATCCCGGAGCGGATCGAAGCCCTGCGCCGGGCCGAGCCGGATCTGCGCCAGGCCGGTGTCATCGCCGAACTGGTCCTGCAGGAGGGCGCCGAGCGCTCGGTCAGCGTCGAACTCGCGTCGCCGGCGGGCTGATCCCCGCCTACCCTGACGTGGTGGCGCATCTTCTCGGAGCCGAGTCCCTGCACCTGGAGTTCCCGGCGAAGACCGTCTTCGGCTCGGTGACCCTGGGGATCAGCGAGGGTGACCGAATCGGCATCGTCGGGCGCAACGGCGAAGGCAAGTCGAGCCTGCTCGCGATGCTGTCCGGGCGGCTGGAACCCGACGGCGGCCGGGTCATGGCGCGCAGCGGCGTCACCATGGGCGTGCTCGACCAGGGCGACACGCTCGACCCCGGGCTGACCGTCGCGCACACGATCGTGGGCGACCGGCCGGAGTACGAGTGGGCCGGGGAGGCCCGGATCCGGGACGTGATCGGCGGGCTGGTCCGCGAGATCGGCTGGCAGGCGCCGGTCGGAGAGCTGAGCGGCGGCCAGCGCCGCCGGGTCGCCCTGGCCCGGCTGCTGGCCGGCGACTGGGACGTGCTGGCCCTGGACGAGCCGACCAACCACCTGGACGTGGAGGGCATCACCTGGCTGGCCGGGCACCTGCGGGCCCGCTGGCCGGTGAACGCCGGCGGACTGCTGGTCGTGACCCACGACCGGTGGTTCCTGGACGAGGTGGCCACCACGACCTGGGAGGTGCACGACCAGATCGTCGAGCCGTTCGACGGCGGGTACGCGGCCTATGTGCTCCAGCGGGTCGAACGGGACCGGATCGCCGCCGTCACCGAGGCCAAGCGGCAGAACCTGATGCGCAAGGAGCTGGCCTGGCTGCGCCGGGGCGCTCCGGCCCGTACCTCCAAGCCGAAGTTCCGGATCGAGGCGGCCAACGCCCTCATCGCGAACGAGCCGCCGCCGCGTAACAAGGTCGAGCTGGCCCGGATGGCCATGGCCCGGCTGGGCAAGGACGTGGTCGACCTGCTGGACGTGTCGGTGTCCTTCGGTGACAAGCAGGTGCTCCGCGACGTGGAGTGGCGGATCGGCCCCGGCGAGCGCACCGGCATCCTTGGGGTCAACGGTGCGGGCAAGTCCACCCTGCTGGCCTTGGTCAGCGGGGACCTGCAGCCGGCCACGGGCCGGGTCAAGCGGGGCAAGACGGTCCAGGTCGCCGTCCTCGGCCAGCAGCTCGCCAGCCTGGACGAGTTCGCGGACCAGCGGGTCAGCGAGGTGATCGCGGGCAGGCGCACCAGCTACGTCAGCGGCGGCAAGGAACTGACGCCGGGGCAGTTGCTCGAGCGGCTCGGCTTCACCAACGCCCAGCTCTCCACGCCGGTCAGGGATCTTTCCGGCGGGCAGCGCCGCCGTCTGCAGCTCCTGCTGGTCCTGCTCGACGAGCCCAACGTGCTCATCCTGGACGAGCCGACCAACGACATGGACATCGACATGCTCGCGGCGTTCGAGGACCTGCTGGACACCTGGCCGGGCACGCTGCTGGTGGTGTCGCACGACCGTTACTTCCTGGAGCGGGTCACCGACCAGCAGTACGCGATCATCGACGGGCACTTCCGGCACCTGCCCGGTGGTGTGGACGAGTACCTGCGGATGGAGACCTCCCCGGCTCCCACGCCGCGGCGGCAGGGCGGGACGGCGCCCGCGCCCGCGGGACTGTCAGGCGCCGGCCTGCGGGCCGCGCAGAAGGAGGTCGCCGCCATCGACCGGAAGCTGGCCAGGCTCGCCGAGCGGATCGAGGCCGCCCACGAGGCGATAGCCCGGCACGACCAGAGCGACTACCAGGGCCTGATCCAGAAGACCAAGGAACTGCGCGCGCTGCAGGACGAGGTCAGTGACCTGGAGACCCGCTGGCTGGAACTCTCCGAACACGTCGGTTAACCGGTTCGGCCGGTCCGGTCGTGTCGTGCCCAGCTATTCACCGTGGAGCCCCGACGACGGCCGAGAATACGTCTACTCTAGGTGGCTATGGAATCAGCACCACATAGGTCGCGGTGGACATGAGCCGCTATCCACACCCACCCCGGGGCAGGCGCGGCCGTCGGGCCGCGATGACGGGCCTGGCCATGCTGGCCTCAGCCGGCATGATCCTGACCGGCAGTGGGAACCAGACACCGGCGATGGCGACTGTCAGGTCCTTCCCTGGCGGGAGCGCCAGCGCCACTCGCACCCTGAGCACGTCAACCGCTCGCCATCTCAGCACCCCCGCGCAAACCCGGTCGGGCGACGGCCCGCAGTCCGGCGTCAGCGGTGGTGTCCTGTTCGGCGGGACCCAGCAGTTGGTGCCCGAGGAGTCCACGCTGGGCCGCAAGCTGCGGATCATCCGGCTCTACTACTTCATCGGCGGCTCGTTCCCGGGGAAGCCGGCCTTCCGGCAACTCATGATGGGCGGCAGGACGGTCCTGGCCAGCCTGGACAGCCCGGGACACAGTTACGCCTCCATCGCCGCGGGCAACTATGACACCCAGATCCTGAGCTTCCTCCATGCGATGAACAACGACGCGATCAAGTACCACCTCGGCTCGATCTACATCTGTTTCGAGCACGAACCGGACAGCGTGCATCACCGCATCCTGGGCTCACCCCCGGAGTTCATCCAGGCCTGGGACCACGTCCACGAGCTGGCCCAGTCCGCGCACCTGGACTGGAACGACGGCGGACGGCTGCACTGGGTGTTCATTCTCATCCACAACACGTACGCGAGCTGGCGAGCCGCCACGTTCTGGCCCGGAGCCAGCGAGACCGACATCGTCGCTACCGACGGCTACAACAGCTACGCCTGCGGCGACGGCGGCCAGACCCAGAACCAGACACCGGACATGCTCTACAACCCGGTGGTCAGCTTCGCGGCCTCGCACGGCGGGCTGCCCGTGTTCGTCGCGGAGTGGGGCAGCGACAACATCCAGTCCGGCGAGCAGGCCAACTTCATCAGCCAGATGGGGCCCTACGTCAATAACGAGCCCTCGATCGCCGCGGTGAGCTACTGGGACATCAACGCCGGCAAGTGCGACTACCAGGTCAACGGCAACCCCGCGTCGGTTTCCCAGCTGACCACGCTGGGCCAGACGCCGACGATGCAGGGCCACATCTCCGGCTCGGGCGGGACCGGCTGACCGGTACCGGAATCGGGCAGCCAAGCCCGGGCGGGCCCCGCGGCGCCCGCCCGGGCTTGGGTCAGCTCGTGCTGATCCGCCCGATCGTGTCGCTGCTGCGAGCGGTGAACCACAGCGCTCCGTCCGGCCCGGAGGCGATCCCCTCCAGGTCGCTGAGGCCGTTGCCGGAGAAGTTGCTGATCGTGCCGCCGGTCGTGATCCGGCCGATGGAGTTGTTACCCGGGTTGGTGAACCAGAGCGCTCCGTCCGGCCCGGCCGTGATCTGCTGCGGGTTGCTGATACCGCCGCCGGTGTAGACGGTTACGTTCCCGGAGGTGGTGATCTTCCCGACGGAGTTGCTGCCGTCGTTGGTGAACCACAGGTTCCCGTCCGGCCCGGCCGTGATTCCCTCCGGCAGGTCGATGCCGTTGCCGGAGAAGGTGGTGACCCTCCCACCGGTGGTGATCCGGCCGATCCACCCCTTGCCGTTGGTGCCGATGTTGGTGAACCAGAGCGCTCCGTCCGGTCCGGCCGTGATCGCCTGCGGCTCGATGATCGCCTTGCGGAAGTACATGGTGATCTTCCCGGCGGTCGTGATCCGGCCGATGGTGTTGTTCCCGTCGTCGGTGAACCAGAGCGCTCCATCCGGCCCGGCCGTTATCGCCTCCGGCCCGACGATGCCGTTGGCGGTGTGGATGGTCACCTTCCCGCCGGGGGTGATCTGCCCGATCGAGCCGGTCCCCCCGGTGTTGGTGAACCACAGGTCGCCGTCGGAGCCTGCCACGATGGACTGCGGGCCGGCGATGCCGTTTCCGCTGAACGTGCTGACGTTGCCGCCGGTGGTGATCTGCCCGATCGAGCCGTTGCCCTGGGTGTTGGTGAACCACAGCGCGCCGCCCGGGCCCGGCGTGATCCCCATCGGCTCCATGATGCCGTCGCCCGGGAAGTTGCTGACCTGTCCCGAGGTGGTGATCCGGCCGATCGAGTCGGAGGCGTAGTTGGTGAACCAGAGCGCACCGTCGGGGCCCTTGGTGATCCCGTCCGGCGGCGGCGTGGTGTCGATGCTGGAGTCGGTGTAGCTGGTGACCTTCCCGCCGGGTGTCATCCTGGCGATCGAGTTGTTGCCGTTGGTGAACCACAGGTTCCCGTCCGGCCCCTCGGTGATCGCCTCCGGTGCCCCGATGGAGGTGCTGGAGTGGAACGTGAGCTTGCCGCTGGTGGTGATCTGCCCGATGGCGTTGTTGTCGAAGCCGATGGTGAACCACAGGTCCCCGCCCGGGCCGCTGGTGATCCCGTATGGTCCCCGGATCCCCTTGCGCCCGCCCTTGGTGAAATCGGTGACCGTGCCACCGGTGGTCATCCGCCCGATCGAGTTGTTCCCCACGTTGGTGAACCACAGGTCGCCGTCCGGGCCCGAGGTGATTCCGTACGGGCGGTGGATGTTCGTGCTGTGGAAGATCGAGATCGATCCCCCGGTGGTGATCCGCCCGATCGTGCTGTTGTCGAAGTCGGTGAACCACAGCGCCCCGTCCGGGCCGGCCGTGATCTGCTGCGGCCCGCTGATGCCCGAGGCGGTGTAGCTGGTGACCGCGCCGCTGGTGGTGATCCGGCCGATCGAGTTGCTGGCGTAGTTGCAGAACCACAGCGCCCCGTCCGGGCCTTTGACGATCCCCTCCGGCCGGCTGATGCCGCCCCCGGTGAAGTCGGTGATCGTCCCGCTGGTGGTGATCCGCCCGATCGAGTTGGTGCCCTGGTTGGTGAACCACAGCGCCCCGTCCGGGCCCGTCGTGATGCCCTCGGGGCGGCTGACCGGGTTGGCGAATTTGGTGATCGTCTGGCGGATGCTGGGAGTGGCCGTGGCTGCCAGTGCGCTGGCGGCCGGCAGTGTCGCCGCCACACCGGCCACCGCAGCCAGCCACAGGCGGCGAACCGGCCGTTGCCTCGGGTTGCGCATCGGTATGGCGCTCCTTCGCTCGGATCGATGGACGCGGGCCGCGAGTGGATCGGCGGCCGTTGCACCGGCTCCCATAAGATCCGCTCAATCTCGATCGGTTCTAGCCTGCCCTATTACCGGGATCGATGCACAGTGCTCTCGGGTAAACGTTACATTTCGTGCGCCGCCGTCCGTTGTCGCGGCTAACCCTGCTGGCCGAGCAGATCGTCGCGGATCAGTTCGACCAGTTCCTGGGTGGCGGTGCGCAGGAAGAAGTGGCCACCCGGCAGCGTGTGCAGCCGGAACGATGCCGCCGTATACCGTGCCCAGTCCTGCATCTCCTGCGGGGCCGGCTCACGGTCGTCCGCCCCGGCGATCGCGACGAACGGGACCGTGAGAGGTGGCCCAGGGCTGGGCCGGTACCTGGTCACCCACTCGAAATCGGCGCGCAGCAGGGGCATCAGCAGCTCCCGCAGCTCGGGTTCGTCGCGCAGCTCATTGTCGCCACCAAGGCGTTCGGCCAGGGTGTCGAGGAACTCGTCATCGCCCAGCCGGAGAGCCTCGCCCAGCGGCTCCACATGATGCGGCGGCCTGACCGCCGCCGGATAGAAGCGGACCGGCGGCGGCGCGCCGATCCGGCCCAGCGAGCGGATGACCTCGAACCCGATGCGGCCGCCCATGCTGTGGCCATAGATCGCGTACGGCCGGTCCGCCCGGGCGGCGATGGCGGCCGCGATATCGTCCGGCGAGTGGCTCACCGGCTCGGTGAACCGGGCTTCCCGGCCCGGGAGCTGAATGGGGAGCACTTCGATCGCCGGGCCGATCAGCCGCTGCCAGGTGGCGAACAGGCTGGCGCCGCCGCCGGCGAGCGGCAGGCAGAACAAGAGGTGGGAGCTGCCGGGCGAGCGGTTACTCCGGCCGAACCACACGGCCACGGACGCCGGGGTGTCCCCCTGCGACTCGATGCTCTGGTATCCGCCGGCTGAGTGAACCACCCGCCAAGGGTATCCAGGCGCCCGGCGGATAATACCCACTGACCCGGGCCGGCCCTGCCGCGACCGCAGGGCATCACGGCCGGGCGACAGGAGGGCCGATGACCAGCGGGATCCTGCTTCGCGGTGGCCTGGTGGCAGATGGGATCGCCGCTGTCACCAGCCGCGCCGACGTCCTCATCGATGGCGGGTTCATCTCCCGGATAGCAGCCGGGATCGAGCCGCCCTCCGGCTGCGCGGTGGCCGGCCTTGCCGAGGGCAGCGTGGTCTGCCCAGGGTTCATCGACGCGCACGTGCACGCGGAGGGACCTCTGCTGGCCGACGGCCGGATCGACGGCGCCCTGGCGCAGGGCGTGACCACCCTGGTCGCCGGTCAGGACGGCCAGTCCTGGATCGGCGCGAACCCGGCGACCGCCGAGTACCTGAACCAGTACTTCGGGCCGGTCAACGGCACCGTGGACCCATCGCTCGCGGGATCCGTCGCCGCCTACCATGAGGCGCTGCGGGGGAGGCTCACCCAGAACGTTGCCGTCCTCGCCTCCCAGGGCACGATCCGGCACAACGTTGCCGGCCTCTCGCCGGGCCCGCTGGGCCGCGACGAGCTGGCCGCGGCGAGGCGGGAACTGGAGAACGCGCTCGTCGACGGTGCGGTCGGCCTGTCCAGCGGCCTGGACTACCTGCCCAGCCGGCTCGGCGCCGTCGAAGAGGTGGCCGGCATAGCACGGCCACTGGCGGCCGCGGACCGTCCCTACGTCTCGCATCTGCGCGGCTACGGCCACGAGGTCAAAATGGGCCTGGACGAGCTGGTGGCGGTGGGCCAGCGCGCCGGTGTCCGGGTGCACGCCAGCCACCTGTGGGGCCTGACCAGTCAGATCCAGGATTCACTGGACGCGGCCGGAATTCCGGTCAGCTACGACATGTACCCGTACCGCAAGTCCAGCACGATCCTGGCCATGCTCATCCTGCCCGCCGGCCTGCAGACCCGCGGCCCCGATCACACCATCGCCGCGCTGCGCGACCCCGGCCAGCGGGCATCCCTGCTGGCGGGGGAGAAGCTCAGCGACGCCTTCCTGAGCGATGTCTATCTCGGCTGCCTGCCGCCCGGCCTGGCGGAGTTCGCCGGGCTCCCGGTGACCGAAGCGGCCAGCCGCAGCTCCCAGCCGCCGGGCGAATGGGTCCTGGATCTGCTGGCCGACGCCAGCCTCAATGTCGGCGGGCATCTCGACCGCCCGGCGTTCACCGGTGCGGAGCTGGCCTGGCTGGTCTCCGATGACCGGTTCTGCGGCGGCTCGGACGGTATCTATCAGGGTCAGCATCCGCATCCACGGGGTTATGGCACGTTCGCCCGGCTGGCCCGGCGCTACCTGGCCGAAGGACCCGAGCGCGGATACCAGTCGCTGGCCCGCCACCTGGCCGCGAACACCGCCGACGCCTACGGCCTGCGGGACCGGGGCCGCCTCGCCCCCGGCATGGCGGCGGACATCTGCGTCATCGGACCGGCCGGGATCAAGGACATCGCGACCTACGCGGCACCCACCAGGCTGGCCACCGGCGTAGACCTGGTCATCGTCAACGGCACGATCGCCTGGCGCGACAACCAGCCCGTTACGACGCAACATCCCGGCCGGTTGGTCAGCTAGCCGCCCGCCGCCGGCCGGGAGATCCGGCCCACGAGAACGCGGTCGCGGATGTGAGGTGGCTAAAACCGTCAGGCGATTCGTTTGCCACCAGCGGTTGGCTGCCGGTTCAGGGGCGGCCGCGGGTCCATTGGGGCTTGCGCTTGTCCAGGAAGGCTCGCATTCCCTCGCGGGCGTCGGGGAGCTGGCTGGTCGCGGCCATCACCTCGATCGCGTAGTCGTACGCCTTGGGCTGGTCCAGGTCGATCTGGGCGTAGAGTGCCTGCTTGCCGATGCCCTTACTGACCGCGGAGCCCCGCGTGACCCGTTCGAGCAGGTCCTGGACGGCCGAATCCAGCTGTTCGGGCGGCACGACAGAGTTGACCAGGCCCCAGTCGAGCGCGGTGCGGGCGTCGATGACGTCGCCGGACAGGGCCATTTCCATGGCGCGCTTGCGGCCGACGTTGCGGGCGATGGCGACCATGGGCGTGTGGCAGAACCAGCCGCCCTTGCCGCCGGGAGCGGCGAAGCCGGCATTCTCGCTGGCCACCGCCAGGTCTGTGGTGGCGACGAGCTGGCAGCCAGCCGCCGTGGCCAGGCCGTGTACCCGGGCGAGCACCGGCTGCGGTATCTGCTGGATCACGGTCATCAGCTCGGTGCAGGTCATCAGCAGCGAGCGGACCGCCGGCAGGTCGGCGCCGGCCACATCGGCGAAGTCGTGCCCGGCGCTGAAAACCGGGCCGTTACCCGCCAGGACCACGCCAAGGGCGTCGCTGTCGGCGATGTCGCGGAACGCGGCGATCAGCTCCCGCATATGCTCCAGCGACAGAGCGTTGCGGCGCTGCGGCCGGTTCATCGTGACGGTGGTGAACTCACCCGACCGCTCGACCAGAATGTGCTCGAATCCCATGGCGGCCTCCCTCATCGTCGAGCGTACGCCGCCGCCCTCGGGGGTCCGGGGTCGTCCCGCCGTAAACCGTAAAACCAACCCAGCCACGGTCGTGGGAGTCCGGGGGTCGTCCGCCCACAAATAGCAAACCCTAGCCCCGCTCGTGGGGGCCCGGGGGGCTCGACCCCCCGGGCAAACACTGCAGGCTACGGCGCGGTCGGCCGGAGGCCGGCAAGCACAGTGCGGCGCCTCGGCCGAACGCCGGCAAGCACAGGGCGGCGCCTCGGCCGGACGCCGGCAAGCACAGGGCGGCGCCGCGGCCTCGCCGCTAACTGCGTGCCCAGTTGAGGGTAAAGGCGCTCAGCTTGTAGCCCAGCGCGTTGAGCGTCGGCTGGATGAAGTTGTTCCGGATGGTCTGGGTCGCTTCGGTCTCGGCGGAGGAGATGAGCGGCCGGGTAATCTGCGGCGAATGGTCCGACCGGTAGAACGCGATCTGCTGGGCCTGGGCGTACAGCACCGACTGAGAGAACTGCGGGCGGATCAGCACGCCGCA
>Ga0070733_10002056_pt1 | contig 14606 bp, 11 predicted proteins | sample Coa_R1_9_FD_66450 | JGI IMG/M metagenome (GOLD analysis project Ga0070733, IMG submission 66450) | Surface soil microbial communities from Centralia Pennsylvania, which are recovering from an underground coalmine fire - Coalmine... | ecosystem: Environmental > Terrestrial > Soil > Unclassified ... | reverse complement strand
GGGCGGACGCGCCCTTGAGCGCCGGAGAAAACGCACCCCTGGACATGACTCGGATCGCGATGACGGAAGAAGAACTGAATTCCGAAGTGGAGTTGCTGCGGGATGACGACGTATTGCGCGAAGTAGTGGAGCAGGGCGGAGTGACTGGGCGCGACTGGTTTCACTTCCTGAGGATCGGCGAAGGACAGGCGCAGCGCGTGGAACGGGCAGCCCGTCTGTTGGCGCGAAAGCTGAAAGTGGAGCCGGTAAAAAAGACGAACCTGATCACCATCAGCTACGCCTCGGACAATCCGCAACGGGCAGCGCGCGTGCTGCAGTCGGTGGCGAATGCATACCTGAAAAAGCACGCCGTCGTGCACCGCCCGGGTGGGGAAGTTCAATTTTTCGAACAACTCACGAAAGACTCGCGGCGTGAGCTCGAGGATGCAGAGCGCAAGTTGCTCGAATTCACCTCCGGGCATGGCGTCGTGGTGGCGTCGCAGGAGCGCGACTTGGCATTGCAGAAATTGAGTGACGAGGAAGGGAATGACAAGCAGACCCGTATCGATTTGATGGAGACGCAGCAACGCGTCTCGGAATTGCAGGCACTGGTGTCCACCTTGCCGGAGCGGACCACCACGCAGGTTCGAATCGCGGACAATCCTCAGTTGCTGCAGGTGTTGAAGGCAAACCTCCTCGATTTGCAAGAGAAACGAACGCAGTTGCTCACCAAGTTTGAGCCGAGCCACCGGCTGGTTCAGGAAGTGGATGCCCAGATCAAGCAAGCGGAAGCGGCGATCGCTGGCGAGATGAGTTCTCCCTTGCGCGACGAGACCACCGACAAAGACGCGCATTACGAGTGGGCAAAATCAGAATTGCAACAGGCCCGTGTGCAGTTGAAAGCGCTGCAGGCGCGGGAAGTAGCCACGGGCGCGCAAGCGATAGCTTACCGCACCATGGCGCGTCAATTGGGCGACGACGCCATCGCGCAGGAGGACTTGGAGAACGCGGAGAAGGCCGCGGAGGAGAGTTATTTGCTCTACGTGAAGAAACAAGAGGAGGCGCGAATGGCGGATGCGCTCGATCAGCGCGGCATTGTGAATGTGGCCATCGCGGAGCAGCCGGTGGCGCCCGCGCTGCCCGCATCGTCAACCTGGACGCTGCTGGCGTTGGGTTTGGTTGCGGCAGGCACCGTCGGCACGGGAGCGGCCTTCGCCGCGGACTACGTCGATCCGGCATTTCGCACGCCGGACGATGTCGTCGTGTACTTGAACGCCCCGGTTCTGGCATCGCTGCCACGCGTTGCGAGAGGAGGACTTTCGGCATGAGCGCGAGACACGAAGTAATGAGCGAGGAACTGTTCGAGTCTCCGGAAGCGACGCGGACAGCAGAGACAATTTCGGAAACGGCGAATTCGCAGACAGGATGGAATCTCGAGAACTTCGCGCGCGAGCAGATCCAAGGGCTGGTGCGAAAAGTCTTCCTATCGAAAGCGGCGCCTCCGGTACGGCAAGTCGTGTTCAGCGCGGTAGAAGCCGAGACCGATGTGCGCAGCGTCTGCCGGCGCGTGGGTGAAGCGCTGGCAGCGGAGACGGCAGAGAGGGTTGCAGTCATGGGCGGGTTCCCGCGGCTCTTGCAGGATGCCGAGGTACCGCAGGCGCAACTCGCCGAGGATGAGACCAGAGCGGCGAGCATACCCCCGCTGCGTCGTATTGCAGCGCGGGTACGCGGCAATCTGTGGCTGGTTCCGGGCGCGGGGAGCGACGGAAATCGCCTCACGACCGCATCGTTGCATTCCTATCTGGGCGAACTGCGGCGGGAGTTCGAGTATTCGATCGTAGAAGCCGCGCCTCCCGGAGAGTCAAACGACACAACGGCAATGGCACAGTTCGCGGACGGAATCATCCTGGTGTTGTCAGCGCAGCATACGCGGCGGGTTACCGCCCGCACGATCAAGGAAGCTCTCGAGGGGGCGCAGGTGCGACTTCTTGGAGCGGTGTTAAGCGACAGAGTGTTTCCGATTCCAGCGCGGATTTACCGGAGGTTGTAGCCGTGTCTTCGCCCTTCCTTAATCCCAGACCGCAAAAACCGCAGCAAGTCGACTGGGCGCGGTTGATTCCCGGCGAGGCTCCCGCATTTAAGGCGGACCGGAAAAAGCCGGTACAGTCGGTGCGGCGATTCGCCTCGGAAGAAGCGATAGAGACTCGGGAATCCTCCACGAGTGTGAAGCGCAAAGCGCTCGCTCTCCTGGTGCCTCGCCCCCTGCAGGGTCGGACGGCCGGGAGATGGGCGCGGTGGGTGACGACCGACGTTGCTCTGGTGGGGCTGGATTGGCTGCTGCTCGGGGCTTTGCTGGTTCCGTTGCACCGTGTATTTCCGCAGGTGCAAGTGTTCGGGTTCGCCGCGGGGCGTCCATTTTCGCTGCTCGGGATTGGGATGCTGCATGCGTTCTTGATCACGCTAATGGGCGACATCGAAGGCCTCTATGCCGGCGGCGGCGATCTGCGCCGACAGACACGAATGATCTGCAAGTCCGTTCTGTGGTCGACGACCGGGCTGTGCTTCGCCTACGCGCTGCAGGGAGTTCGATGGACGACGGGCGGCTTGATCTGTGTTGCCGGCTTGCTGCACGCCTGCGCCCTCATAACATGGCGACGCCAACTTGAGCAGCCGGATCAGCGACAAGAACTGGAGGGTCGCGACAACCTGCGCACGTTGCTAATCGTGGGAGCGGGTGGCACGGGTCGGCGCGTGGCCGCGTATGTGGAAGGTCATCCCGAGGCTGGGTGGAGACTGTACGGGATTTTGGACGACGAACGGCCGCTACGCAAAGGAGTGATTGGCCGGGTCAGCGACCTGGCCCGGTTGGCGCGCACGGGATTTGTCGACGAGGTGATTCTGGCCGCTCCGCACGACCGAAGCCTGACTCTGCAAGTTCTGCACGAGGCGAAGCGTCTGCGGCTCGACGTCAAGATGGTGCCGGAACTGTTCGGGTGCGCAACCACGGGCTATGAGGCGGAACGGATTGGGGACTCACCCCTGATCGGCCTGCACGAGGAGCGATCACCCGCGGCTGGTCTGGCGTTCAAGCGGATCGTGGACGTGGCGGGAGCGGGGCTGGCGTTGATGGCCTTGGCCCCGGTGCTGGCCGCGATTGCTGGTCTAATCAAACTGGATTCGCGAGGAGCGGTTCTCTACCGGGCTGCGCGGGCGGGGCGGAAGGGACGGCTGTTCCGCTGTTACAAGTTCCGCACCATGGTGAGCAATGCCGATGAGTTGAAAGCCCATCTGCGACGAACCAACCAGAGGTCGGGACCATTCTTCAAGATCGCGCGCGATCCCCGAATCACGCGGCTGGGGCACTTCCTTCGCCGCTACAGCCTGGACGAGCTTCCCCAGCTTTGGAACGTGATGAAGGGGGATATGAGCCTGGTGGGGCCGAGACCGCATCCGGTGGACGATTTTGCTGCGTACGAGATCGAGCATCTGGCGCGGCTGGACGTGACGCCGGGGATTACCGGCCTGTGGCAGGTGACGGCGCGACGGGATCCGTCGTTCGAGCGCGGGATCGCGCTGGACCGCGAATATATCCGGACCTGGAGCCTGGGAACGGATATGCGAATCCTGCTGAAAACCGTCCTGGCAGTGGTCCAGGGGAGCGGGGACTGATGCAGGCGATCGCACTCGGCGCGCCAAAGCGTGGCGGGTTCGCGGAGGAGTTCGTGCTGCGGTCGGCGCAGATTCTGCTGCATTCGCTACGGGCGCTGATGGCTGCGCCCAGCCTTTTGTTCCTGGCGGCGTTGACGGCAATGCTCTTGCGGCATCCGGATGTGGCGTTTTATGAGATTGACCGTGTGGCATTCATTCTCTTGGTGGTTGGGGTCGTGGGGAGCGCGGTGGTGTTGCGCCAGCCATTGTTCGTGGCCGAGCGAGCCACGTGGCCGATGGTCGGTCTGACGCTGTTGGCGCTGGTCAGCGTCATGGGACGGCCATTCGACAACGAGACGTGGTGCCTGCTGGCGGCGAAATACATTGTGCCGTTCACGTTGTTTCACCTGGCGCGGCTGGTGTTTCAGGGCGAGGTAAGGTTCCGGCAGTTTGAAGTTTTCGTGGTGATCGTCCTGGCGTACCTGAGTTTTACGGCGATCGCTTTCATGGTGGGCGCAAACTCCCTGATCTTCCCGCAGTTCATTCTCGATGAAAGCCTGGGGCATCACGCCGACCGGGCGCGCGGACCCCTGCTGCAGGCGGTGGCTAATGGAGTGTCACTGAACCTCCTCGGATTGCTGGCGCTGCATGCCTACCGGCGCGGCAGTGTCCGCGGCATCAAGATGGTTGGATTGCTGGCGTCAGTGCCATTCGCCATTCTGGCCACAATGACGCGCGCGGTCTGGCTTTCGTTTGCCGGGACAGTCGTAGCGTTGGTCGTCTTTAAGAACCGTCACCTTCCGGCACCTCAGTTCCCGACGCCGAAGATTCCGAAGGCTCATTTGCCGAAGGGCCGGCTCTCGATGAACCGGGCCTTGCTGAGCGCCTGCCTGGGATTGGTTGTGATGGCGGGCGTAGGGCTGGGGGTGGCTTTGAGTCCGGCGCAGTCAGACGGCGCACTCAGCGAGCGACTGGAAGAGCGCGGTCCAGTGGAATATCGCGAGGCAGTTTATGCCGGCGGCTGGGACATGTTTCTGCAGCGCCCGCTCATGGGGTGGGGCTTCAACCGGATGCCGACCGAGTTGCCGCGGCACGTCACTGGATACAAGGAAAAGGTTCTCTATCCGCACAATACCTATTTGGAGTTGCTGGTCGAGCATGGGGCGGTGGGACTGGGGCTATATCTGTGGCTGATGTGGGAGATGTGGCGCCTGGGGCGCGGAGCGATTCCGCGGGAAGAGAAAGGCGGGTTTCTCGACCGGGACTTTCACCGGCTGTGGCCAATTCTGCTTGGAGTTTATTGGGTCAACGCGGCGATGGTGGTGATGAGCTACCAGTTCGTGAACGGATTGCTGTTCACCATGGCGGGGATGCTGGCCGCGCAGCGACGCAGGGCAGAGGCTTCCCCATTATGCTGACGATTGCTTATCTCGCGAATCAATTTCCTTCCGCGGTTGAACCCTACGTGGGGGAAGAGATCGATGAGCTGCGAAGACGCGGAGTGTGCGTCATTACCGGCAGCGTGCGCAGGTCGCGCCCCACGCACCGACGCACACCACAACCGGAGCGAGCGCCGGATGTGGTCCTGCAGCCGCTCTCGGTCCTGGTTTTGCTGCGAGCCGTCTGGCTTTGCGTGCAGAGGTGGAGACGGATTTCAGACTTGCTCGTGCGCGTGATTTGTCGCGGGCCGGAAGGGCCTGTGCAGCGGGCGAAAGCTCTGCTGCACACCTGGCTGGGTGCTTGCTACGCCGTCATGCTGAAACGGCGGCGAGTGGAGCACATCCATGTGCACCACGGATATTTCGGTTCGTGGATTGCGATGGTGGCGGCGCGTCTGTTGAATATCCGCTTCAGTATGACCCTGCACGGGTCCGACCTGCTGCTGCACGCAAGCTATCTCGATGAAAAGCTTGAGAACTGCGCCTTGTGTCTGACCGTGTCGGAATACAACCGTCACTACATTCTTGAGCATTATCCCGGCGTTGCGGCGAAGAAGGTGTTGGTGTCGCGCCTTGGTGTGGAGGTGAGCGCGCTTCGCGCTTCCTCTGGTCATCGCGTACGTGGATCCGGCTTGATGCTGCTGGCCGTGGGGCGGCTCCATGCGGTGAAGGATCATGCATCTCTGGTACGGGCCTGCTCGGAGCTTTATCAGAGCGGCGTGGAATTTGAGTGCTCGATCGCGGGGGAGGGACCGGAGCGAAGTCGCTTGGAATCTCTGATCCGCAGGTGCGGACTCGAGGATCGCGTGACTTTGCTCGGGCACGTGGCGCGGGAGCAGATGACCTCACTTTACGACCGGGCCCACGTTGTAGTCCTGACCAGCCGCAGCGAGGGGCTTCCTCTGGTGCTGATGGAGGCCATGGCGCGAGGAAAGATCGTGCTCGCGCCCGCCATCACCGGAATTCCCGAACTGGTTGTCGCTGGCAAGACAGGTTTCTTGTACGACGCTGGGGCGCCAGACGACTTTGTGAAACGTCTGCTCGCCATACGTTCGCTGCTGCGCGCGCCAGATCATCCTCGTCATCGTCCCGACACGGACCCTGGTTTTTTGTCGGCGCACAAGCCACTCGACTGGGTGGCACATGCGGCTCGGGCGCAGGTGCGCCACAACTTTAATCGCAAGAAGAATCTGGAATTATTCGGCGATTTATTCATACGGCGCATCGCCCCGCCGGCAGGGAGACTTCGTCATGAGAGTTCTGTACTGCAACAAATACAACTATCGGTTCAGCGGCACAGAAGTCTACCTGTTTGAGTTGATGGAACTGATGCGGACTGAGGGTCATGAAGCGGCGCTATTCTCCATGGCCGATCCGCGCGGCGAGCCCACCGCGTACGACCACAATTTCGTTCCCCATATCGACTTTAAGGCGCGGTCGGGGTGGTGGCAAAAGACGAGACAGGCAGGGCATGCCATTTATTCGCCGGACGCACGGCGGCGAATGCGAGCAATGATCGCCGAGTTTCGTCCTGATGTGGCGCACGTGCGGAATATCTACCACCACTTGTCGCCGTCGATTCTGTGGGAGTTGAAAGCGCAGAACGTTCCCGTAATGTATCACCTGAACGATTTCAAGTTACTGTGCCCGAGTTACAACCTGGTCTCGCACGGTCAGGCCTGCGAGGCGTGCAAAGGGGGCGCGTTCTGGCACGGTCCCCAGCAGAAATGCTATCCGGGATTGGGCGCGCAAATGACACTCATGACCGAGGCCTACGTGCAGCGTTGGCTGGGCACGTACCAGAAATGTGTGGACCTGTTCCTCGCACCCAGCCAATTTGTGCGCGACAAATTTGTCGAGCACGGATGGGACGCTGGCAAGTTTGAAGTGTTGCCCCATTTTCAAAGGATTCCTGAAATTGCGGGCACTCCGCGCGACGGCCCGCTCCTTTATTGCGGGAGGCTGTCGGTGGAGAAGGGCGTGGACGATCTCCTGCGGGCGATGCAGAAAATTCCACACATGCGGCTGGTGGTTGCCGGCGACGGCCCGCAGCGCGGCGAGTTGCAGAGTCTGGCGGCATCGCTGAAGTTGAACAACGTCGAGTTCGTGGGCCAGGTGGGGCCGGAGGAAAGGGATTTGCGCATTGCGCAATCGCAGTTCACCGTGCTGCCCTCGCATGCCTACGAGACCCTGGGAAAGACGATCCTGGAGTCGTATGCGGGAGGACGCGCGGTCGTGGCTTCCGATCTCGGGTCGCGGCGCGAGTTGGTGCGGGAAGGCGAGACCGGGCTTCTCTATCGGAATGGCGATGTGAATGAATTGGCGACGGCGATTGAAACGCTCCGCTCGCAGCCGGACCTGGCCGAGAAAATGGGGCGCGCAGGGCGTGCGCTTGTGCGGTTGCGGTACACGCCGGAGGAACACTATCGGAAGATGCGGGGGCTGTATGAAGATCTCATTTCCGCGAAAGCGCGAAAGAATTGGAGAGTGGTTCGGACCACTCCGTCAGACCTGTCGAGACCGCTGCCCGGTCTCGCCTCGGCAGTACCGACCGTGAGAGTAGTCGTGGCTCCGAAGCGCAAGCTGCGCGTGGCTTTTATCGGTGGGCGGGGAGTCATCTCGAAATACAGCGGGATCGAAGCTTACTACGAAGAGGTGGGGAAACGGCTGGTCGAGATGGGACATGAAGTCACCGTCTACTGCCGCAACTACTTCACTCCTGCGCTATCGGATCACAACGGTATGCGCCTTGTACGTTTGCCGACGATTCGCTCGAAGCATCTCGAGACTCTGGTACACACGCTGTTGAGCACGGCACACGCCCTGACGCAGAAGCATGACATTGTGCACTATCACGCGCTGGGACCGGCGCTGTTCTCCTTTCTTCCGCGGTTGGCGCGGCAGAAAACTGCGGTCACCGTGCAAGGGTTGGATTGGCAAAGAAAGAAGTGGGGACGTTTGGCCTCGGCTGTGCTGCGCCTCGGCGAGCGGGCGTCGGTGCGGCTTCCCAACGCGACCATGGTCGTGTCCCAGGCTCTGCAGCGGCGGTACCGCGAAACCCACGGCGTGGAAGCGTCCTATGTTCCCAACGGCGGGGTACTGCGCGAATGGCGAGAGCCGAGGAAGATTCTGGAGTGGGGACTGGAGCCGGGGAAGTACGTTTTGTTTCTGGGCAGATTTTCCCCCGAAAAAGGATGCCATCTGCTGATCGAGGCGTTCGAGCAGATCGAAACGGATATGCAGCTGGTGCTTGCCGGTGCCTCGAGTTATTGCGACGACTACAGCCGGGAGCTACGGACTCACGCCAGCGATCGCATCCGCATACTGGATTGGGTTTCGGGAGAGACGCTGGACGAACTGCTGACCAATGCCATGATTTTTGTGCTGCCGTCCGACCTGGAGGGCCTGTCGCTCGCGTTGTTGGACGCCATGGGCGCAGCCAGGTGCGTGCTGACTAGCGACGTGCCGGAAAACCGCGAGGTGGTGGATGAGGCGGGGTTCACATTTAAGCGTGGAAGCACCGCCGACCTCGCGGATCGTCTGCGCTTTCTGATTGCGAATCCAGCCGTGCGGGAAGCGGCGGGGCGGGCGGCGCGACGGCGAATCGAAGAACAATATCAATGGCAGCAGGTCGCCGCCAACATCGAGAAGGCATACTTCGAAGTCATGGGATGGGAACTGCCGCCGGCCTCGGCGAAGAAGCCGACCGCGCGGGCGGCCTCGACCGTCGATGATGGTGCGCGCCGGGCAGGATAGACGACGCCGGTGATCGCGCAACAGCGATTTTTTAACACTGCTTTCACAAGAAGGCACCAACAACAACGAAAAAACGAGACAACTAGGCAGAGGACGGGGCTTGCTCCCGTCCTTTTTTATTACAATCGAATACTTGTTCCTCCCGGGGTTGGGAAGCGACCTGTTCCTGACGGTCGGAATTGCTTATGAGAAATACTACTCTGGTCACCGGCGGCGCGGGGTTCATCGGGTCGAACTTCATTCTGCAGCGGATGCGGGACGATGCAGCGTCGATCGTTAATCTGGACCTCCTGACTTACGCCGGAAATCCGAGCAATCTGGCGAGCATCGCGGGCAACCCGCGGTATGAGCTCGTTCACGGAGATATCGGAGATCGTGGCCGTGTCCGCGATCTGTTGCAGAAGTGTCAGCCGCATTCGGTCGTACACTTCGCTGCCGAAAGCCACGTCGACCGCTCGATCCGAGGCCCAGAGGCGTTCATTCGTACGAATATCGATGGAACGTTCGCTCTGCTGGAAGAGACGCGGGAGTACTGGGCGGCGCTCGCCGACGAAGCCCGCAAGTCATTTCGCTTTCTCCACGTCTCCACCGACGAAGTCTACGGATCGCTCGGGCCCAGCGATCCGCCATTCAGCGAGACCACGCCCTACGCTCCGAACAGCCCGTACGCCGCGTCGAAAGCCGCGTCCGACCACCTGGTGCGTGCCTATCACCACACTTACGGATTGCCCACCCTGACCACAAATTGCTCAAACAATTATGGGCCATTTCAGTTTCCGGAAAAACTGATTCCGCTGATGATCCTCAACGCGCGCGATGGCAAGTCGTTGCCGGTTTATGGAGACGGGAAGAACGTGCGCGACTGGCTTTATGTGGAGGATCACTGCGCAGCCATCGCGGCTGTGCTGCGCGACGGTCGGCCCGGCGAAACTTACAACATCGGCGGCTGGAACGAGAAGCCGAACCTCGAGATCGTGGAAACAATTTGCGACTTGGTGGATGAGAGGTCGCCGCGCTCCGGAACCTCCCGTCGCGCACTGATCACGTTTGTGAAAGATCGTCCCGGACACGACCGCCGCTATGCCATGGACGCACGCAAGATCGAACGCGAACTGGGATGGAAACCGAAAGAAACGTTCGAAACCGGCATTCGCAAGACGGTTCGCTGGTATCTTGAGAATGAAGCGTGGGTGCGCGATGTGACCAGCGGCAGTTACCGGCAATGGATTGCGACGCACTATTCGGGATAGGCCGGACGAGAGAAGATATACGAAATCATGACTGAGACCACGCGCTACAAAGGCATCATTCTGGCGGGCGGGTCGGGCACTCGTCTTTACCCGGTGACGCAGGCGATGGGGAAAAGCCTGCTTCCGGTTTACAACAAGCCCATGGTGTATTACCCGCTGTGCACGCTGATGCTGGCGGGGATTCGCGACATCCTGCTGATTTCAACCCCCGACGACGTGCCGAAATTTGAAGCTCTGCTGCGCGATGGGAGTCAGTACGGAATTCGCCTGAAATACAAAACGCAGGCCAGACCGGACGGAATTGCTCAGGCGTTTCTGCTGGCGGAAGGATTTCTTGCAGGCAGTCCGTGCGCCTTGGTGCTGGGCGACAATATTTTTTACGGGCACGATCTAGCGAAAGACCTGCGGAACGCCGCTGCGAAAGTTGAGGGCGCGCGGGTGTTCGCATATCCAGTGCATGACCCCGAGCGCTATGGGGTCGTCGAGTTTGACAGCGGCGGGCGAGCGCTCAGCATTGAAGAAAAGCCGAAGCAGCCGAAATCGCGCTACGCCGTGACCGGGCTTTATTTCTACGACAACCATGCGGTCGGGATCGCGAAGTCGCTGAAGCCGAGTGCGCGCGGCGAACTCGAAATCACTGACGTGAATAAGTCCTACTTGAATCGCGGCCAGTTGGAAGTGGTCGTGATGGGGCGCGGCATGGCGTGGCTCGACACCGGCACGCACGAATCGCTGATGGATGCGTCGAATTACATTCAGGCGATCGAGAAGCGGCAGGGGCTGATGGTGGCCTGCCCCGAGGAGATTGCCTACCGGTCGGGCTACATCACCGCGGCGCAGGTCGAACAAATCGGGGCCGCGATGAAGAATAGTAGTTACGGAGCCTACCTGCTGCAACTTCTGCGCGAGAGAGTGTTCTGAATAGCGGCGCCTTTTTTATCCGATGGCTGCGATTAAGAAAATCCCGACTTCGTTGCCCGGCCTGTTCATGCTGGAGCCGCGCGTGTTTGGCGACGATCGAGGATTCTTTCTGGAGAGCTACAACGAACAGGCCATGGCCGCGGCCGGCATCGCGGAGCGGTTTGTGCAGGACAATCATTCTTGTTCGCAGCGCAATGTGCTGCGCGGCTTGCACTATCAGATCAAACAGGCGCAGGGAAAACTGGTGCGCGTCGTAGAGGGAGAGATCCTCGACGTGGCCGTCGACCTGCGCCGAAGATCGCCCACGTTTCGCGGATGGGAAGCGGTTACGCTGTCGGGCGAGAACAAACGGATGCTGTGGATTCCACCGGGTTTCGCGCATGGATTCCGCGTTACCAGGGACAATACGCACGTTCTATATAAGGCGACGGATTACTATGCACCGGAGCACGAACGCACGCTGGCGTGGAACGACGCTGAGCTGAAAATCGACTGGAAGCTGGAAGGCGAACCCGTCGTATCCGCGAAAGACCAGCGGGGCGCCGCTCTTCGCGATGCCGAGACCTTCGACTAGCAGAAAGAAAACTACACTCATGAAAGTTATGACCCTTGGCGCCTCTGGCCTTCTCGGCAAAGCACTCGTGCGCGAATGGAGCGGTGACGAAGTTGTCGGCCTCAGTTCCCGCGATGTCGACATCCGCGACCCCGCAAAGGTGCGAGAAGTTGTAGAGGCTGTTCGCCCGGAGTGGATCGTGTTGGCCGCCGCCTATACGGATGTCGATGGCTGCGAGCGTCATCGGGATCTGGCGTTTGCGGTGAACCGCGACGGGGCGGTGCATGTCGCGAAGGCCGCGAAGTTTGTCGGCGCGAGGCTGCTGTTTTTGAGTTCCGATTACGTGTTTGATGGCAAGAAGACTTCACCGTATGAAGCGAGCGATCCGCGAAATCCGCAGAGCGTGTACGGGCGAACCAAGGCGGAAGCGGAGGTCCGCTTGCTGGAATTGTTACCGGAGTGCTGCGTCGCGCGGACGTCGTGGCTCTTCGGGACAGGCGGGAAATGTTTTCCGGATACAATTTTGAAACTGGCAGCGAGCCGGCCGGCGCTGGATGTCGTGAATGATCAGCGGGGCTGTCCGACGTATTCTGTGGACCTGGCGAGAGCGATCATTCAGTTGTGCCGCAAGGGCGCGAATGGAATCGTGCACGTGACCAATGGCGGAAACTGCTCGTGGTTTGAGTTCGCCCGCGAGATCGTAAACGCGTCGAGCCTCGCCGCCGAAGTGCGACCCGTCAGTACGCAGCAAATGGCGCGCCCAGCGCCGCGTCCGGCGTATTCCGTTTTGTCCCCGGCGAGCCTGACGCGATGGAGAATCCTTCTGCCGGCTTGGCAGGATGCGCTGCACCGGTATCTAGAGGAGCGGACGAGCTGAGAATTAAGTTGCTGACTCTCACTGGCATTGCCTCAGCGGATGTGAGGCTGTTACGATGCGGCGGGGTTCGCGCCAAGTGAAGTCAATCCTCAACTACATCGGTGGACAGTTCGTGCGCGGCAAGCGCGAGTTCGCCGATGTGAACCCCGCGGATGGCACCGTGATCGCGCAGGTTAGCGAAGCAGACGCTGGTCTGGTCGACGATGCAGTGTGCGCTGCGCGCAAGGCGTCTCGCGGGGAGTGGGGTCGCGCTGGCGTCCGCGAACGCGCAGCCCGGCTTCACAAAGTAGCCGATGCGATCGAAACGCGATTCGATTGCTTCGTCGCAGCCGAAGTAGCCGACACGGGCAAGCCGGTCGCGCTTGCTCGCAAACTGGACGTTCCGCGCGCAGCGGCGAATTTCCGCGCCTTCGCCGATTTGATCAAGACCGCCGGCCTCGAATCCTTTCACACCGAAACTCCTGACGGGAAAAGCGCGCTGAATTATGCAGTGCGCAAGCCGCTAGGCGTGGTGGGGATCATAACCCCGTGGAATTTGCCGCTCTTGCTGCTGACCTGGAAAGTGGCGCCGGCACTGGCCTGCGGCAATAGCGTAGTAGTCAAACCTTCGGAAGAAACTCCGGCAACCGCCACCTTACTGGCGGAAGTGATGAAAGAGGCGGGGATTCCGGACGGAGTCTATAACGTTGTGCACGGGTTCGGGCCGAATTCCGCGGGAGAATTTCTCACCCGGCATCCGGATGTGGATGCGGTAACGTTCACCGGCGAGTCGCAGACCGGAGCCGCGATCATGAAGACGGCAGCGACGTCGGTGAAGCCGGTGTCGTTTGAACTCGGCGGCAAGAATGCCGCGATCGTGTTCGCAGACTGCGATTTTTACGACGCGGTGAACGGAGTCGCTGAGTCCGCTTTCCTCAATACCGGGCAAGTCTGCCTGTGCACTGAACGAGTCTACGTTGAACGCGTGATTTTCGCGCGGTTCGTCGAAGAATTAAAACGCAAGGCGGAGAATCTGCGACTTGGATCTCCGTTGGAAACGACCACCGATTTAGGGCCGCTGATTTCCGCGCAGCATCGCGAGAAGGTACTCTCGTACTACCATCTCGCGCGAGAAGAAGGAGCGGAGGCGGTGACCGGAGGAGGTGTTCCCAACTTCGGCAGCGCGCTCGACAACGGCTTCTATGTACAGCCAACGATCTATACTGGGCTGCCGGAGTCTGCGCGCTCGGTGAAAGAAGAAATATTTGGACCGGTGTGCCATGTCGCGCCGTTCGACACCGAAGAAGAAGCAGTGAGCATGGCGAACGAAACTGAGTACGGACTGGCCGCGTCGATTTGGACGACGAACCTGAAACGCGGCCACCGCGTCGCGCAGCAGATGAACGTCGGCATCACTTGGGTGAATTGCTGGTTTCTGCGGGATCTCCGAACGCCCTTCGGTGGTGTCGGACTGTCCGGGATCGGCCGCGAGGGCGGCATACACTCGCTCCACTTTTATTCGGAACTGAATAACATTTGTATCCGGCTTTGAGTTAATTCATGGAGCAGCGGACCACGCGGCGAGTCGAAAGCAAGGTTGTGCCGGGGAAGGCCAAGCCCCGTGGGAAATATCCGCACCTCAAACGCGCGGGCGATTTCGTGATTGTGTCCGGAACCAGCGCGCGCCGCGCCGACAACACGATTGCCGGAGCCGAAGTCGACGAGTTTGGCACTACGCATCTCGACATTCGGGCGCAGACCAAGGCAGTGATCGAGAACGTGCGCGACATACTCGAGACTGCAGGCGCGCAACTCGCGGATGTCGTCGAGGTCACCACCTACCTTGTCAGCATGAACGATTTCGCAGGCTACAACGAAGTCTATGGCCAATACTTCGGCTACGACGGTCCGGCGCGAACGACCGTAGCCGTACATCAGTTGCCGCATCCACATTTGCTGATTGAAATTCGGGCCATGGCGTACAAGCCAGAGAAATAGGAGGCGCAATGCCGTCCATCAAGAGTTTGAAGGCGTTTAACTTTCAACGCTGGATTGAGGAGAACAAAGACAAATTCAAGCCGCCCGTCGGAAATGCACAGGTCTGGGAAGACGGCGAGATGATGGTGACCGTGGTGGGTGGGCCGAATCATCGGCGCGATTATCACGACGATCCCACAGAAGAGTTTTTCTACCAGCTCAAAGGT
>Ga0070733_10002055_pt1 | contig 14607 bp, 11 predicted proteins | sample Coa_R1_9_FD_66450 | JGI IMG/M metagenome (GOLD analysis project Ga0070733, IMG submission 66450) | Surface soil microbial communities from Centralia Pennsylvania, which are recovering from an underground coalmine fire - Coalmine... | ecosystem: Environmental > Terrestrial > Soil > Unclassified ... | reverse complement strand
GGACTGCATATTCCTTCGCCAGCCCGAGTTCTCCCTGGTCCTTTGCGACCTTTGCCAGGCCGTAAAGAGCGCGAGGATGCTCCGGACTCAAAGCTAGAGATTCTTGGTAATAATGTTTGACCAATTCTGTTTTGCCGAGGACGCTTGCGATTACGGCGGCGTGGTGGTTTAGGGCGATTACCCACTTGTCGTCGTGCTCGCTCATGGCCAGCGCAATCGCGTCATCCACTAGTCGCAGAGCTTTGTCGCCATCATCCAGCGACAATTTAGCGCTCGCGGTCATCGCATCTTTGAAGCGGTGCCAGGGCTGATACGCTTTGGTATCCGACATTTGACGAGCGTAAGCGACGATTGAACCAGGCGTCAACGGAATCTCGTGGATCAATTATTCGCTCACACCGAAAGTATAGCAACTCTTTCGACGGCGAGTCGGTTTCAGAGTAGAGCGTTTATCGGGCCCGAGATATTTCCTGGCTCATCCGCATCCGGTGCATCGGCGGTATAATCGCCTCGCTCGTAAAACTATGTTCGCCGATGTTTGGGCTCGACACCAGTTCGGGGCCCGTGCGTGGGCGAGAGGAGGATGTGGTATGCGTTCTTTACGGGAGCTCTTGCAGGACGCGCTACAAAGTAGGAAGGCGATTGGGCATTTTAATATTTCTGACTTGGTGCTATTGAAAGCGGTGTTTGGCGCTGCGCGCGAACTGAACGTGCCGGTGTTGGTTGGATTATCCGAGGGCGAGCGCGAGTTTGTGGGAGCTCGCCCGATTGCAGCCTTCGTGCGCAGTTTGCGCGAGGAATTCGACTTCCCGATTTTTCTGAACGCAGATCATACCCACTCGCTCGCGAAGGGGGTGGAGGCCGCAAAAGCTGGGTTCGACTCGATCGTGTTTGATATGTCGGCGTTGCCCTTTGATCAGAATGTGCAGCAAACCAAGCAGGCGGTCGAAGCGCTGAAGGCGATCAATCCTTCGATGCTCGTCGAGGGAGAAATCGGCGACATCGGAAGTGGCTCTGAAATCCACGACAAGGCTCCCGACCTCTCTAAGGGGCTCTCAACGCCGGAACAAGCGCAACAATTTGTGGAGAGCACTGGTGTGGACGTGCTGGCTCCGGCGGTGGGCAACATGCACGGCATGCTGCGGAGCATGGTGAGTGGAGAAACGAAGAAGCGGCTGGATATTGAGAGGATCGCCAGCATCAAGCGAGCGGCGGGGGTCTTCCTGACACTTCACGGCGGCTCAGGAACCGATGATGAAGACTTCCGCAAGGCAATCGCGGCGGGAATAAACATTGTCCACATCAATACGGAACTGCGGGTTGCGTGGAGACGTGGTATGGAACAGGGTTTGGCCAAACATCCTGACGAAGTGGTGCCATACAAGATTTTGCCCTCCGCCGTGGATGCAGTAAAACAGGTGGTCAGCTCGCGTTTGCAGCTGTTCAATGGTGAACAGCATTTCGCCCGGGGAGTCTAGGCAAAGCGTGCCTAGAGTCCTTGTTCTCGACATCTGTCCGAAAGTAGAGCGTATACTCGCCTAGCGCAGCAGGAACAACAGCGGCGTCTGCGTGGCAACTGCGAAATCGGTACTTGAGCGGCTAAAGCCGCAACGATTTTGCTGTGTTTATGTCGTGGGTGAAGCCACGCGCTACGAAGATTCCCGAGTTGCGACACAGACTCAGAGACGGGCCCATGGAATCCAACAATTCTCAACCGGCGAGTACTGCCGCGCAGGAGCTTCAGCGCCGCGTCAGCGAGCGGTTTGGCGTGCTTCCGAACTTTTTCCGGCTCGCGCCAGAGACACCGGAGATCACGGAAAAACTGTGGGGTCTTGCCCAGGCAGCCTATCTCGATAATCCCCTGCCCTCTCTATTTAAGGAACGGCTTTTCGTCCAACTCTCTCGCTTTTGCGCAGTCCGCTACTGCATAGCGCGCCACGCGGGTTTCTTGCTCGGACTTGGGTGGCCGGCCGGCGATGAAGCTGCTCGCGCTGCCAGCGTAGTGGATGTAGTGAAATTGCTGCGACGGCCAGTGCCACGCGGGCCTGAACTGAAGTCACGCCTATTGCTTTGTTCGCAGTGTCCCACGCCTCTTACTGAGATGCCGACGGCGGACACGCAGATGGAAGATGCGGTCTTTGCGCTCGCCAGTCATGTGTTCTTGCAAACGGCGGATGCTCCGGAATGCCTCGACGCATTGGAACGGTTGCTGGGCACGGTTCGACTGCAGTACCTGCTGCTTTTCCTGGCATTCGTGCGCGCGGCGCACTACTGGACCAAGGTGCATCCTGAAATCCAGCTGGAAGAAGACATCAAACAGCTTCTGGCGACGCACGAATCACTTGCTAGCTGCATCCTTGATGACCCGGAAGCCAGCGCCGACAAGGTTACGCAATCCATTTTGGACGAGCTTCCGGCGTTGCGCCTGCAAGCCGATAAGGCGACCGGCCTGCTCGCCGCAATCGTAGATTCTTCCGACGATGCGATCATCAGCAAGACTCTAGATGGGATAATTACGAGTTGGAACGCCGGTGCCGAGCGGCTTTTTGGATATACGGCCAAAGAAGCCGTAGGCCGGCCGATCTCGATGGTCATTCCCCTCGAGCGCCGCGACGAGGAGAGAACAATCCTGGCGCGACTCCGCCAAGGCGACCGCATCGACCATTTCGATACGGTTCGGGTGCGGAAAGATGGCACGAAGCTCGAGATATCGCTGACAATTTCTCCCGTCAGAAACGCCGCGGGGAAAATCATCGGTGCTTCGAAAATAGCGCGCGATATCAGCGCGCGCAAGCGGGTGGAGCGCGAATTGCATGAGAGCGAACAGCGTTTTCGCACGCTGGCTGATGCGCTCGATACCCAGGTGCAATTTCGCACGCAAGAGTTGCGGCGGCGCAACGCTGAGATTCTGCAACAGTCGGATCAACTGCGAGACCTTTCAGGAAGACTGATGACGATGCAGGACGAGGAACGCCGGCGCATTGCTCGTGACTTGCACGACAGCGCGGGACAGAATCTGGCTGCTCTGGCGATGACTCTTTCGCGGATCGAAGATGACGCTCAGCGCAACCCTGCGCAGTTGTCGCAAACGGTCAAAGATGCCCGGGATTTGATTGAGGGTTTGTCCCAGGAGATACGCACGACTTCTTACCTTCTGCACCCGCCCATGCTGGACGAATTCGGACTTTCGTCTGCGCTGGGATTGTATCTGGAGGGATTGGAACAGCGCAGCGGACTTAGCATTGAGCTGAATATTCCCGCCGATTTTGGAAGGCTTGCCCCGGAGGTGGAACTCGCTATATTTCGAATGGTGCAGGAATGCCTGACAAACATCCATCGCCATTCAGGAAGTAAAACCGCGGTCATACGTATCGTTCGTCAGCCCGACAAAATTTATGCAGAGGTGCAGGATCACGGGAAGGGGATGTCGCCGGAGCGATTCGCAGAGGTGCAATCGCAGGGCGCAGGGGTGGGCGTCGGGATTCGGGGAATGCGAGAGCGCGTGCGGCAGGCGCATGGCGAATTGAACGTGGATTCCAATGCTTTGGGTACAACGATTACCGCTATTTTTCCGGCCACGAGACCCGCGGCGAAGGAACAGGGCCCTACTTCGCGACACAGCGTCGCCTGATTGTTACGCGCGTTGACTTGTCTGGGCGTGGAATCTAATATGTGCACGGAATGACAGACTCCCAGCCCCTTATCGGGCAGATTATCTCTCAATATCGCGTTATTGAACGGCTTGGTGGCGGCGGCATGGGCGTGGTGTATAAGGCCGAAGACACCAAACTCGGGCGCATGGTCGCGCTGAAATTTCTGCCGGACGAAGTTTCGCAGGACAAGCTGGCTCTCGATCGCTTTCTGCGCGAAGCGCGCGCTGCGGCCGCGCTTAGCCATCCCAATATCTGCACGATCTTTGAAATCGGCGAATATCAGGGGCGCAGTTACATCGCGATGGAATTGCTGAAGGGCGCGACGCTGAAGCATCGCATCACCGGCGGTCCCATGGCTTTCGATGCCCTGCTCGATTCCGGCATTCAGTCCGCCGACGCGCTTGACGCCGCGCATTCTGAGAACATCATCCATCGCGACATCAAACCCGCGAATATTTTTCTCACGGATCGCGGCCAGACAAAAATTCTGGATTTCGGCCTGGCCAAGATGATGGCCGTTCCTGGCAGTGACGGCCACACCGCATCCGGCAGCGCCACCCTCGATAATGCCAATCTCACCAGCCCGGGCATCGCCGTGGGGACCGTGGCGTACATGTCGCCGGAGCAAACTTTGGGCAGGGATCTCGATTCGCGCACGGATATTTTTTCTCTGGGTGTGGTGTTGTATGAAATGGCTACCGGGCGTCAGGCCTTCTCCGGCTCCACTTCCGCGGCGGTTTTTGACGCGATTCTGAATCGCGCGCCCGTCGCGCCGGTGCGCATCAATCCCGAAGTGCCGCAAGAACTCGAGCGCATCATTAATAAGTCGCTGGAAAAAGATCGCACCATGCGCTACCAGACTGCTGCGGACCTGCGCACCGATCTGAAGCGCCTGCAGCGCGATTCGGGCTCCGGCAAAACGCAAGTCAGCGCCGCCGAGAATCTCAGCTCTGCGAATCTCGGCGCTACCGCTTCCGCTGCCGGCTCGTCTGGCGCGAACTCCGCCGCCGTCGCGCCGCCATCGCCGCCGTCAGGCTCGGGTTCGTCGGCGAAGATTTCCTCCAGCGGCTCCGGCAGCGCCGCCATCATCCTGGGCGAAGCGGGAAAGCACAAAGGCAAGCTGATCGCCGTCGTCGCGCTCCTCGCGCTCATCGCGGCCGCAGCTGTGGTATTCGTCGTCTTCAAATCGCGCGGCCACCAGAGCTCGTTCAACGCGCAAAATATGCACATCGAAAAACTTACCGAATCCGGCAAAGCGGCCGGCGTCGCCATTTCTCCCAACGGACAATACGTCGTCTACGTGCTGCGCAACGGCGAAATGCAAAGCCTGATGGTCCGCCAGGTCGCTACCGGCAGCGACGTGCAAATCCTCGCGCCTGCCATCAGCATCTTCTACGGCCTCACTTTTTCCCCCGACGGCAACTACATCTATTACTGTGAAGCCTCCAAAGAGAACCAGCTCTTCAGCTCGCTATACAAAATGCCCGTGCTCGGCGGCAACCCGCAGCAGATACTGCGCGATATAGACACCTCCATCAGCTTCTCTCCCGACGGCAAGAAGTTCGCCTTCATCAGAGGAATTCCCGACAAAGGTGTCTTCGATCTGCTGGTCGCGAATGCGGACGGCTCGGGAGAGAAGGTCCTTCTCTCTAAGAGCGGCAACATATCTACAAGTGGTCTGCTGACTCCCGCGTGGTCCCCGGATGGAAAGACGATCATCTTCGCCTCGCTGCTTCCTTCCGTGAGCAGCCAGCTCAACGAATTCACTGTCGAGACCGGAGCGGTGCGCACTCTCTACGCAACGCGCGGCGCTCTGGGCCGCCCGCATTGGCTGCCGGATGGAGATGCGCTGTTGGTTCCCATGCGCGACGAGAGCGGGGGCGCACAAGGCCAGCTTTGGAAAGTGTCCTATCCCTCGGGAGAAGCGCAGCGGCTGACCAACGACCTGACGGACTACAGTTTGCCCTGGCTGGACTTGACCGCGGACGGCTCGGCGGTTGTCACCGTCGAGACCAGCCTTTCGCTGGACCTCTGGGCCGCGGCCGGCGGCGATTCCTCGCGTGCCACGCAGCTCACCTCGGGCGGCCCTTCCATATTTGGAGTTTCGATTTTGAGCAAAGATCGCGTTGTATTCGTCAATCGCAATCGCGAAGTATTCACCGCAAATTACGACGGTAGCGATCGCACCCTGGTGGCAGGCAGCGATCGCAACATCCTGTTCGCCTACGGTTGCGGCGACGGAAAACACATCGTGTACTCTGTCCCGAGCGGTAATGGATCAGCAATCTGGCGTATGGACGCGGACGGTTCGAACGCCGTGCAGCTGAGCCACGACAAGTCCGCGCTTCTGCCGGTATGCTCCCTGGATGGTTCCACGATCACTTTCGACTATGAGGATCAGCTGAGCAGTTGGCGCATGGGAATTGACGGCACGAATCCGACTTCGCTGAGTCTGCAACATCAGACGAGCCCATTCGTGTTCTTGTCCAGGGATAACAAGCTCGAGCTATATCGGCTTGGGCATCCGGAGTCGCCGCAAGTGCGCGATGATTTGGTTGCCGTGCCCGTACAAGGCGGCGCACCCGCTTTTTCGTTTGAAGTTCCTGTTGGGGGCGGCGCACAAGGATTGCCACAATGGGCGCCAGATGGTCACGGTGTGGACTTCGTCCTTACGCGCGGGGGCGCCACCAATGTTTGGCGGCAACCCGTCCCGAGCGGCGCACTGAAGCAAATCACAAATTTCCCCAGCGGCATCATCCGTTCCTTCAACTGGTCGCCCGACGGCAAAGTCCTGTTCCTCACGCGCGGTTCGGTGTCCAGCGACATCATACTGCTGAAAAGCGCCAAGAACTGATCGTTGCGAGAGTTCACGTGACGGCAAATTTCTGTGACGCTGGCGTCACGACCGAGCGGTCAGCGGAAGAGTTGCGCGCACGGTGCATCCCTCGCCGGCGACACTTTCGATGCTGAACTTGCCGCCCACATCTTGCACGCGTTCGCGCATCCCCGAGATGCCTACTGTGAACTCTGGCGCCGATCCGACGGCGAAGGGCTGCATACCCTGCCCCTGATCGGTGATTTCCACCACTACTGTTTCAGATTCGCAGAACAAGCGAACGGAGGCGGTGCTGCTTCCGGAGTGACGATAGACATTATTGAGGGCTTCCTGGGTGACGCGAAATAACGTCAATTCGGTTTCTGCTTTCAAGCGGCACAGGTCGGTCGCTAGCTGCAACGAGATCGCAATTCCACTGCGACTGGAGAAACCGCGCACGAGCCATTCCAAGGCGGATACCAGACCCATCTCTTCGATGGTGGGCGGATGCAGAAGATATGAAATGGAACGGATTTCTCCGGCCGCTGAGTGTATCAAGTCACGGCATTCCGCGACGACCTTTTCATGCTCGGGATTCTTTTCGTCCAGGAACGTGCGTATTTTGCCCAGGGCCAGGCTCAACCCGGTGACGTACATCCCGACACCGTCGTGCAACTCTCTCGCGACCTTGCGACGTTCATCGTCTTGCGCTTGCAGGAGGCGCCCCGACAGATGCCGTAGCGCGGATTCGAAGCGCTTGCGCTCGGTGATGTCCTCGCCTGAGCTAAGCGTTCCGATAACGCGTTCGTCACGGTCCCGCAGTATCGAATTGTGCCAACCAATTATTCTTTCCTCGCCGGAACGGGTGACCACCGGGTTCTCGATATACGCCACGTCTCCGTCCAGCAGGCTGTGGAAACTCGCGCTCAGCTCGCGCCTGATCCTGGCGGGCAAGCAGGTCTCCACCCAGTCGCGCCCCATCAACTCACTTTCTTCCCAACCCAGCGTCGCACATCCCTTGCGGTTGATCAGGGTGATGCGCCCCTCGGCGTCCAGCGCCAATAGAATCACATCCGCGATATCCAGGTAGCGTTGCGCGCGGTCGCGCTCCTGGCGAATCAGCTCTTGCGCGCGTTTGCGCTCGGTGATGTCCTGCAACACGGAGGCGACCCGCTCGACGCCCGTGGGTCCGATGATTGGAAAGTACGATATCGAGAGATTTCTCTCTCCCAGATGGGGATAGGAGTACGTCAGCTCGAATTTAACGACGTGATTCTGAAAGCATTCATCCAGCTTCGGCTTTATAACCGTCTCGAAGACCTGTGGACTCACTACCTCACGGGCATGCCGGCCGATAAATTGTTCTCGCTGTGCAGCGCGAAATTTTAGATATGCTCGATTCGCCATGAGGTAGCGGTAGTCGCGATCTACCACGACGATCATCTCTTCGAGATTTTCCACCACCGCTTCGAATTCGCGGAATCTGTCTTTGGCTGAGGCGTGAGACTGCGCGTCGTCAATGCTGCGTGACAGCGCTGCGCGCGGGCTATTTGAATGCATATGAACTTCCAGGCTTGCCGGGGGATTTACACGCGAGAATCTCCATTGAATCCAGGTCGAGGGCGAAAGGAGCTGCTACTGCTGAGTGTCGAATGCGCTCGGATTGAATCACGGCGAGCGCGTTTCGCCGGGATCTAGTTCAAGTTACTCACTGGGCGTAGTCTGTACCTCATTCGTGCCTTAGTCAAGATAACTGCTGCACCGAAAACCACGCCTATTCTGAGCGCGGCAGGGCGCGTGACCCGGAGTCAATGCTTCGCAGCGTCCGGCGGCATCGCAGCGTCTTCTGATAATATGAAACTGCATCGCGCTGCGCGTGATTCGCGTGCGCGGTCTGAAAATTATGGAAACACCTTTACTGGACGAACACCAAACTGCTGGCGCGACACTCGCGTCCTATCACGGTTGCGCGTTGCCGCAATCCTTTACTACTTTTGCCGACGAATACCGTGCCGCGCGCGAGGCTGTAGCGATATTCGATACCAACTGGCACACCATTGTCGAACTTACAGGCCCCGATCGCGTGCGTTACTTGAACGCCATTGTTTCGGGCGACGTGAAGACGCTCGGTGAAGGACGGGGCATGTTGGCGCTGCTGCTTACCCCGCAAGGGCACATTTTGGCTGAGCTGGAGATTTACGCGCTGCAGGAAAAATTGCTGGTGCTATCGCACGCTTCGGTGCGCGAACGCACCATCGCGACGCTCGATAAATTCATCATTATGGATGATGTCACGCTGAGCGACGTCACGGAGCAATTTGGCAGCTTCGCCATCGAAGGCCCGCGCGCCGGAACGGTGGTCGCCGAAGCCTGCGGCTTGGCGCTCGAAGGATTTTCTGAACACGCCTTCGCGGAGGTAGAAATCGATGGCGTCGCGTGCCATTTGATTCGCCATTCGCACTTTGGCTTGCCAGGCGCGGAGATCATCGCGCCGCGCGAGCGGCTTGGACTTCTTTGGAAACATTTGCGAGCGAGCGTCCACACGCAGCACGGCGCTGCGATTGGAATGCGCGCGCTGAATTCCCTGCGCCTCGAAGCAGGCATCCCGTGGTTCCCCGATGATTTCAACGACACGGTGATTCCGCAGGAAGCGGCGCTGGAAACGACGCACATCAGCTTCAGCAAGGGCTGCTACACCGGGCAGGAAATTGTGGAACGCGTGCGCTCGCGCGGCCAAGTGAATCGCCGCCGCGTGCAACTGAAATTCTCCAGCGAGGAACCTCCAGCTCCGATGACGCGCCTGCGCGCACGCGACGGCGCGGGCAGCGGTACAGAGCCGAAAGAAGTGGGCATCGTAACCAGTTCCGCGCTTTCACCTGCCGCGAACGCGGCGATCGGAATGGCTTATGTGCGCCGCGAACATAACGCAACCGGCTCGGTTCTCGATTTCAGCGGCGGGACAGCTGAAGTCTTGTGAGTGGCACAGCCACTCCTGGCTGTGCGGCTTTCCAATTCCACCGCACACACAACGCTCGCGGCTTTCACTTGGTTTGCATTGGCCTTTCGCTTATATTCCGCTTGTCATGACAGATGACGATTCCGAACGCGAGCGGCAACGTCTCGCGGAATGGTACACCGGGAAGAGTGACGAAGAACTGACGCAACTCGCTTCCGATGCCAGCTCACTGACGGATGTGGCCAAAGAAACTTTGCGCGCGGTGATTTCCCGTCGCGGCCTGGACATTCCGCTCGTCGAAGAGATTCCTGCGGGCGACGCGGAACACTTCGAAGTGATCGCAATCCGCCGCTACCGAGACATTCCCGCGGCGCTGCTCGCAAAATCTATTCTCGATTCCGCAGGCATCGAGAACTTTCTTACGGACGTCAACACTGTTCGCATGGATTGGCTGTGGTCCAACGCTCTGGGCGGAGTGAGACTGTTCGTGAAGGATTCTGACGCGAGCGCGGCCGAGGAATTGCTCAATCAAACTTTTCAGGATTCATTCGAGGTGGAAGGTCAGGAGCGTTTCACGCAACCGCGCTGTCCCGTTTGCCAATCTTTCGACGTTTCCTACAAGGGATTGCACAAGCGGATTGCCTACGCGTCAATTATTCTCCACGTTCCAATTCCGCTTTCGCGACTCGGCTGGCGTTGCGCTTCTTGCGGTCACATGTGGGAAGATCCGGACGATATCGCGGCGCGCGAGCACGACGAGCGCTGAGAAAATTCACGATTCAGCTCTTAACTTTTGACTCTCAACTTTCAACTGTGAACTGAATTCTCAGCTCTTGCTGAAATTCATGGAACGCATAAAGCTGCCGCGATCGTTGTCGATTTTTTTCTGCAGCTGGAAGATGGCGTAGAGGAGCGCTTCGGGGCGCGGGGGGCAGCCTGGGACGTAGACGTCAATCGGGATTACTTGATTCACGCCTTGCACCACCGCGTAATTATTGAAGACGCCACCGGAGGTAGCGCAGGCGCCCATGGAGATGGCCCACTTGGGTTCGGGCATTTGTTCGTAGAGCTGCTTGATGACCGGGGCCATTTTTACGGAGACGCGGCCGGCGACGATCATCAAATCCGACTGGCGCGGGGAGCCGCGGAAAACTTCGGCGCCGAAGCGGGCGATATCGTAACGCGACGACGCCATGGACATCATTTCGATGGCGCAGCAGGCTAGGCCGAAGGACATCGGCCAGATGGAGCTGCGGCGCGCCCAGTTCACCACTTTGTCTAGCGACGCGAACAAGATTCCTTCGTCCTTCAGGAAGTTCGCGTCCTGTCCTGGCGCTTCGAGCGTGACGCCCTTTGCGAGTTCGACGGCCATGGCCTGTGTGACTCCGTAGCGGCGCCACTGCCGACGCCGACTGCACTCATTTTGCCTGTTTGCGCCGTGCTTTGCAACGCAACCGCCTCGGGTTGTTCTCGCGCCCGTCGCCAGCATCTCGCGGTCCCGGCCGCGCGACTTCTTTAGCGCGGTACGGTCAGCGCACTTTTATCAGCGCGATTTGTTCAACACAAATTCGTCAGCGCACCTCGATGGTCAGCTGCGCGGTTTTGGTTTCGCCTTTGCCGTCGTCGGCGGTGAACGTATAGGTCGTCGTCTTCTTCGGCGAGACCTGAAAGCAGCGATCCACGGACGGCCAGACGTTTGCGACCGGCGGATCCAGTTTCACTGACTTCGCGTTGGAGACGCCGTAGCACATGTCCACGGTGTCGCCGCGCTGAATCTTTCCCGGCGTCGCGTAAAAACTGATGATTTTGAATTCGCTGCCGCCGAGGACTTCGACGGATTTTTCGGCGGCGTCGCGTTGGGCGGCGGCTTGCGCGGTTTTTTGTTTCGCGGCAAGATCCGAATTTTCCTGCCAGCGCGACCAGAACACGAAAGCTGTGTACCCGACTACGATCGCGGCGAGCACGGCAAATCCCATCCACATGTTTCGCACAGTGCGCGGCGTTTTTTGTTCTGGTTGTTGCAACATTCTGCTTTCCTCGATTGAACCTTACGGCCGAATTTCGACTGCGGTGCCCACTGCGACGAGCGGATAAATCTCCTCAATTTCCGCATCGGTCACCGCGATGCATCCGTCCGTCCAATCGTGTTCGCGATGCAAGCTCCCGAGCCACGCATATTTCTTCTCGAGACCATGAATTTCAATCTCGCCGCCAGGATCAACCCCCAGTTTCTTCGCGCGCGCCCGATCCGTTGCATTCGGGTATGATACGTGCAGAGCTAGATGAAACCGGCTCTCCGTTTTCTTTTCGTCAATCGTGTACTTCCCTTCCGGCACTTTGTGATCCCCGACGCGCTCTTTCGCTCCTATCGGCACCGTGCTCAGCGCGACTCTGTAGGTCTTCAGCACGTTTCCGTTGCTCATCAGCGTGATGGTGTGTTGCGACTTTTCAATCAAAATGAGGTCAACCTTTTTCTCCGGCGCTCCGGGAGCGGCTGGCGCAGTTGCTTGAAGCAGCGAAACGGCCAGCAGTAGCATGCAGCGAATCCACATCGTCACGCCACCTGCAGGACGATTTTGCCGAAGAGTTCGCGGTTTTCCATGCGCTTGTGGCCTTCGGCACATTTTTCGAGGGGCAGGACTACGTCGATCACGGGCTTGAGCAAGCCGCGACGCAGCAGTTCCAGCGCGGAAAATAATTCTGCTTTGCTACCCATGAACGAACCCAGGATTGTGAGGTGGCGCGTGAAAAGATAGGCGATGTTGATGGCGCCATCGAAGCCCGTCGTGGCGCCGCAGGTGACGAGGCGGCCGCCGATGGCGAGGCTGTGGATGCTGCTGTCCCATGTGGCTTGGCCGACGTGTTCGAAGACCACTTCGACGCCGCGGCGATTGGTGAGGCGTTTTACTTCGTCGGCAATTTTTTGCGTGGTGTGATTGATGACGGCGTCGGCGCCGAGCTCCCTGGCCTTTTCCAGTTTTGCATCGGAGCCGGCGGTGGCGATCACGCGCGCGCCGGTGGCTTTCGCGATTTGAATCGCGGCGCTACCGACGCCGCTGCCTGCGCCGAGCACCAGCACAGTTTCGGCGGGCTGCAATTTCGCGCGGCCGATTAGCATGTGCCACGCGGTGAGTGAGACCAGCGGAAACGCGGCGGCTTCTTCGAAGGAAAGTTTTTCGGGAATTGGCACGCAGTTCACGGCTGGGGATTTCACGAACTCGGCGCAGCCGCCGTCAACGCCCTGGCCGAAGAGTGTGTACGCGGGGCACATGCTGTCTTGCCCGCAGAGGCAACTCGCGCATTGCCCGCAGGAGATTCCCGGTTGCAGCAGGACGCGCTCGCCGACTTTTACGTTGGTGACTTTGTCGCCGACGCGAGCGACTTCGCCGGCGATGTCGCTGCCGGGGATGTGCGGCAGGGGGACGGGCAGATTCGGCAGGCCCATGCGCAGCCAGAGGTCCAGGTGATTCAGGGCGCAAGCGTGCACGCGGACCAGAACTTCGTAAGCGCCGATCTGCGGTTCCGGGACGTCTTTATATTGCAGAACTTCGGGGCCGCCGTTCGCGGCGTAGACGATGGCTTTCATGAGTGCTCCTGGGTTTGGTTGAGGAACACAATTAACAACGGTGGTGGAGTTGAGTCAAGTGTGGAGATGGCCTTAAACGACGGCGCGATTAGTGATTGGTGATTAGTAAGTAGTGTTCGGCGGCGGCGGGATAGTAGTTTGCGAGTGCAGCCGCTAGTTAGTCAAAAGATTTGACGCGGAGGGTGTAGAGGAACTGCGGAGGAAAATCTGAGAAAGACCGGGGCATCTACCACAGAGGCACGGAGGGGGCAGAGAAAGCCTGAGCCAAGTCTGGACCAGTTTGACATCTTGGCAAGCTGGGGCGCGGCAAGCAGCGCCCCTGCCCCGCGTTGTTGGAATTGCGATTGGGATCGATGCGACGATCGCGACAGGCAAGCCTTGCCTGGAGCGCTTCTTGTCGGACATTTGGCTTCGACGAAGGCGGCGACGAGCCGACGAGCACAGCCAAGAGTGGCTGTGCCACGATGCAGCGGGGGCCTGCGAAAAACGCCCATCGGGAGATTGGCGTTCCCAGGAACGGCGGGCTTAGTGGTAGAGGTTGGGAAATTGTTGTTGGAGATGTTGGACTTTGGGGAGGTCGAAGGTGGCGATGTAGGGGTTGTCGGGATGATTGGTGGCGTAGTTCTGATGGTAGTCTTCGGCGCGGTAGAAGGCTTTTAGTGGGGCGATTTGGGTGACGATGCGGCTGCTGAAAACTTTGGCTTGATCGAGCTGGTCTACGTAGGCCTGGGCTACGCGTTGTTGATCTGGCATCGTAAAGAAAATTGCGGAGCGGTATTGCGTGCCGCTGTCTGGGCCTTGGCGGTTTAGTTCGGTGGGGTCGTGGGCTACGGAGAAAAAAACTTTCAGGAGTTGGCCTAGAGTGATTTGCGACGGGTCGTAGATTATTTCTACGGATTCGGCGTGTCCGGTTGCGCCGCTGCTGACGTCTTCGTAGTCGGGATTTTTTACCGTACCGCCGGCGTAGCCTGACGTGGCGCTGGTGACGCCTTTCACGTGTTGGAAGACGGCTTGCACGCCCCAGAAACAGCCTCCTGCTACCACCAGCGTGGCTTGACCCTTTTGTGGGGCTAGGGTTTCATCCAGCGTGGGATCGGGGAGGGCGGTGGCGGCGCTGGCTGCGTCGTGACGGAGCGCGGCGTAGAGGATTAGCATTGCGGCGCAAAGAATTAATGTAATTTTTATGGAGCGATTCATTTTTTTTGCCTTTGGGCGTTCGCCGCCCCGTTTCATTGTTAGATGCGGTGAAGAGCGTTTCGGCTCTTTGCTTGATTCATCGAGCCAATTTGTGTGGCGCACTCGCACGGCGTGCTCTGCCGCGACGATTCCAAGATCGACAGCAAGTTCAAGAACGCCCGCCTAAAAAAGCAGGCGGCCGCTACAAATTCAAGGGCAACAGCAACGGCGCCCAGCTAAAGCCGCCGCAACCATGGAAAAACCAAAAAACGGCTGCCCGGTCCCGCTTCGCGGGACCGGCCGCTACAAGTTCAAGACCAACCTTTACTGCAAAAACTGACATGACTCCACAATTGAGGTGGGCGAGGCTAGCCTCGCCTGGGGCGTTTTGTTTCGGACATTTGGTGCCGGCGAAAGCGGC
>Ga0070733_10002054_pt1 | contig 14612 bp, 14 predicted proteins | sample Coa_R1_9_FD_66450 | JGI IMG/M metagenome (GOLD analysis project Ga0070733, IMG submission 66450) | Surface soil microbial communities from Centralia Pennsylvania, which are recovering from an underground coalmine fire - Coalmine... | ecosystem: Environmental > Terrestrial > Soil > Unclassified ... | reverse complement strand
CCCAGATGCCTCCCGAGCGGCGCCCCGCCTCGGTATCGCCGCAAGCCCGCCGGCAACTAGCCGAGCAACTGGCCGAGATGATAGCCATGGCCCAGGAAGCGCGCAACCGGAAGCTCGATCAGAACCCCGACACCAAGATCCAGCTCACCATTCGGACCGATCAGTTGCTGGCCACCGCGCTTTACCAGCAGATCGCCAAGGACACCAAGCCCAACGACGCCGCGTTGCACGCCTACTTCGATGAGCATAAAGGCGAATGGGACCAGGTGACCGCACGCCATATCTTGATTCGCATGACCGGCTCGGCTGTGCCGCTCCGCGAGGGAGAAAAAGATCTGAGCGATGAAGAGGCTTTGGCCAAGGCCACCGACCTGCGCGCGAAAATCGTCGCGGGAGGTGATTTCGCCGCGCTGGCCAAAGCTGAATCCGACGATAGCGGCTCGGGGGCCAACGGCGGAGCTCTGGGCGAATTCACCCGCGGCCGCATGGTGCCGCAGTTTGAGCAGGCGGCCTTCGCTCTTCCTGTCGGCGAAGTGAGCCTGCCGATCAAGACGCAGTTCGGTTATCACGTCATCGTAGTCGATAAGCACGAAACCAAGAAGTTCGAGGACGTGGAGCCGGAGATCCTTCAGAAAATGCAGCCTGAGCTAGCGCAAAAAATCGTGGATGACATCAAGACCAAGACCACCATCAACTTCGACCAGGACTATTTCGGGAAGTAGAAGATCGAACGAGAATGTTAACCGCTGCCGCCTACGACATACACGTGGAGCAATTACTCGAAAGAATGCGGCGCTTCCATACGGCGTTGGACGCAGCAGGTGTTCCATACCGGATCATCGGCGGCATGGCCGTGTTCATTCATGTTTTTGAACGCGATCCGGCTAAGGCCCGTGTGACCAGCGACGTGGATGCCGGAATCACTCGAGCGGACCTGCCGCGAGTCATCGAGGCCGCCAAGCAAGGCGGATTTCAATTCCGGCACGTGGCCGGCATCGACATGCTGGTCGATGCCGAGAAGCCGCGTGCCCACTCCGCCGTGCACCTAATTTTTGTCGGCGAAAAGGTCAGGCCGGAATATGTCGAGGCGGTTCCTGGCTCTACGCCGACCCGCACCAAAGAAGGCGTTCTCATCGCTCCTGTGACCGACTTGGTCCACATGAAGCTCACCAGTTTCCGCTTGAAAGACCAGGTCCACATCCAGGACCTGGATGCGGTCGGCCTCATCACGCCCGAGATCGAGCAAACGCTGTCGGCGCCGCTGCTGGCGCGACTGGGGGAAGTTCGCGCAAAAGAATAGCGGATTACAGGAGCAGCTTCTCAATATCTCGAGCGCCATGCAGCAGCCGCAAAATGCGCACGGCCCCGGCCAGCCCTGCGGTGGTAGATCACGTACTTGCCTGTCGCGAAGCTGCGGATTCCCGCTGCCAATTCGTCTCTCGACCGCCCAATCGATGGTTGGCCAGCGATAGTCAGGAACGTCTGCTGAAATTGCGAATGCATCCGGCGGGCGGCCTCAAGATTGTCCTGCGCAATAAACAGGAACAGTTCCACCAGGTCCTGCTTGGCGTCCGGCGAGACGCTGAGGCGCGCCACCTAGGGCTGCCTTGGCATCTTCTCCCGGAGAATCCGAAGCGCGTCGGCCTCGGTTCCTCGAAACAGCTCCGCGAGCGTTTCGGTAATGCTCCCGCGCTATCAGGTACTGGCGGATGGCGACACTGAGAAACGCCTCGGGGCTTTCGGAAGCCCCCGCGCCGCACGGCGTCAGCGACCAGGTTCTCCAGTTCGCGTTCGAGCCTAAGCTAGCGGGAAGAGTTGCTGGCCGCCGATGAGCGGATCACGCGCGGTGAGGGCGCCGAGTACGATTGGAGAAGCCGCCGCGCAAAAGCTCGCGACGCTACCAAGCGGACACTGTTTACAGCCGCACGATCTTTTTCGACTCGTGTCCCTTGAGCGCGTTGCGCGTATCGACGATCAGCCGGGCGCGTTCGATGATGCGCGCGTAGTTGAACTTGGTGTGATCGGTCACGATCACCACGCAATCGGCTTCCGCGGCTCCTTTCTCAGCGTCGATCGACGCCATTTCCGGCACGATGCCGTCGGCACGCAGCGTGGGCACATACGGATCGCTGTAGCTGACTACCGAGCCGCGCCGTCCCAGCAGGTGCATGATATCGACCGCGGGCGATTCGCGCACATCGTCAATATCGCGCTTGTACGCCACCCCCAACACGTGCACGCGCGAGCCCTTGAGCGGCTTGGAATGGTCGTTCAACGCGTTCTGAATCTTGTCCACGATGAAATGCGGCATGGAGCCGTTGATGTGCCCCGCCAGTTCGATGAAACGCGCCTCGATGCCCGCCTGCTTGGTCTTCCAAGACAGATAAAACGGGTCGATCGGGATGCAGTGCCCGCCCAGACCCGGCCCGGGATAAAAGGGCATGAAGCCGAACGGCTTGGTGGCCGCCGCATCAATCACTTCCCATACGTTGATGCCCATGCGGTCGCACATCAGCGCGATCTCGTTCGCCAGGCCGATGTTGATCATGCGGAAGGTGTTCTCGAGCAGCTTGACCATTTCGGCCACGCGCGTCGAGCCTACCGGCACCACCGTCTCGAGCGCCTGTTGATAAAACAGCGCGCCCATCTCGGTGCATGCGGGCGTGATGCCGCCCACCACTTTCGGGATGTTCCTGGTCTGGTACTGCGGGTTGCCGGGGTCGACCCGCTCCGGTGAAAAGCACAAAAAGAAATCCTCGCCGACCTTGAAATGATCCTTCCGCTCGAACATCGGCAGCATCAGCTCGTCGGTGGTGCCCGGATAAGTGGTCGATTCCAGAATCACCAGCATGCCCGGATGAAAATGCTTGACAACCTCTTGGCAGGAGCTGACGATATAGCTCATGTCCGGGTCCTTGGTCTTGCGCAGCGGCGTCGGGACGCAGATGTTGATGGTGTCGAGCGAGGCCACGGCCGCAAAATCGGCAGTGGCCCGGATCTTGCCCGCTTCGACCAAAGGCGCGAGCACGGCGGTGGGCACGTCCTGCACGTAGGATTCACCCCGGTTGATCGACTCCACCTTGGCCGCATCGACGTCGATCCCGGTCACGCAAAAACCCGCGTTCGCGAATTCCACAGCCAGGGGCAGCCCCACGTAGCCCAGTCCGACGATGCCGGCTCTGGCTTGCTTGGACAGAATCTTCCGCTGCAGGTCCTCAAAATAACTCACGGTTGTTTTCCTTCCCAATAGAATTCGCCGGTGGCGGCAATTTCGGCTGGGCCTTCGAGCAGGATATCATCGCCCTCCCAGCGCAGGTCGAGCGGGCCGGCCGGCGTCAAAACGCGCACCGGGGTCGCGACTGATCCGCGGGCCCAGGCTGCGGCGGCCGCACCGGTCGAACCCGTTCCCGAGCTCATGGTTTCTCCAGCGCCGCGCTCGAAGAATCGAACGTCGATTGTATGGCGGTCTATCACCCGCACAAAAGAGACGTTGGTGCCGCTAGCAAAGCGCGGATGGCGCGAGACGCGCGCGCCCACCCCCTGCCAGTCGAAATCGAAGCTCTCCACCAGTACGGCGCACTGCGGGTTGCCCACGTTCAAAGTCACCGCATCGCGCCCCTCGATGGCGGCATGCAGCTCTTCGATGACCGCCCGGCCCATGTTCATCTCGAAATAGAAAATGAGTCCGCGGCGTTCGAGCAGCCGGAGACGCTTCAGCCCCGCCCCGGTGGCGATCGACACCTGTTCACCCGCGCATCCGGCCTCGATGAGAAGTGCCGCGGCGCAGCGCGTCCCGTTGCCCGACATCTCGCTGCGGCTGCCGTCGGAGTTCCACAGCTCGATTGCGGCGTCGGCGGACCCATCGGCTCCCCCGTTCTTCGACACCAGCAGCCAGCCGTCGGCGCCCGCTCCGGTGTGACGGTCGCAGATGCCCACTGCGGCCGCTCTGAAGTCCGAAAGCTCCGGCGGAAGATGGTCGCGCCAGGTCAACAGAAAGTCGTTTCGCGCGCCGTGCGCCTTCGTGAAGGGGATTTTCATTGTGGTTTCGCGAGCTGGCGCCGATAGATTTCGATCACCGGCGCTCCCTTCACGATAATCCGCCTCCGTAGTTCATAGTGCGGGCCGTGCCTCTGTGCTCTCAGTATTGCTGTGGCCACGGCATCGCCCGAAATAGCCAGTGCCCATTCCTCGCGCAGAAACAATTCCGGACGTGTGGTTGCCGCTTCCCAGTAAGGATGATTGCCCTGGTGCAGTCCCTCGCGCAAAGAGATACCCGCCTCCCGCAGCACCCCAGTCAAATCGCCGAACGAATAAATGATTCCGGAGCCGGGCCTGTAATTCGCGGCCAGTAACACCGCCGCTTCGTGAGTCCAAGCGCGCCGGACGATCGAGTTGACCTCGGCTTCCTTCCAGCACACCGGTTCGCCTGCGAATGCCAGCGCCGCCGATACTCCGCCTGCCAATAGCAGAGCCGCGGCGACGCGCCCCATGGAAGGACCCGGGCCGGAAGAAATCAGCGTCACCAGGGCGCCCGAAGCCAATGCGGCGAGCGGCAGCGCGGCCAGTCCATATCGCGTGTTGTAGAGGGCGTTGGGCCATAGGTGCGGCACGTACAGCGGCGTGCTGGAGGAATGGATACTCCAGACGTAGAAAATCGGTGGAAGCGCCAGCAATACAATCGGCCACCAGATCCTTCGATACAGCGCGACCAGCGCGCCCGCCGCGCCGGCCGCCAACATCCCCCAGCCGTTGGTCAGCCGCATCGCCTCAAAATAATACTCAATCGCTTTGCGCCAGTCGTGATCGCCGGGGTAGCGTGCGATGCCCTGGGCAAGCTGCCGTTGATAAATTGCCTTCGCAGAATAGTAGCCGTTATAAAACTCCAACGGATTACCGTAATAATACTGATTGTGCGCCAGCCACGCCGCTGGCCCGATCAGCGCCAGCATGCCGAACAGGACGGCGTGCCGCTTGGTTCGCGCGACCACGAGCAGGTACAGCACCACGAACGGGATCATGAACCAACCCTCATAGCGCGTGAGTGACGCCACGTTGGAGGCTACGGCCGCGGCCACAATCGCCCCCAGCGACTGTGAATCGCGAAACCACACTGTGGCCCACAGCAACCCCGCGAGGGACGCCGCGAACACGGCCTCCGTCATGGGAGTCGATTGCAGATACAGCATGTTCGAGTTCAGCGCGAAGACCAGCGCGACCGCGCACCCGGCCGCGGCCGAAGCGTAAACACGACGGGCAGCGGCGAACAGGAATGCTCCTGCCAGCACAAAACAGGCCCCCGAAGGAATTGCGCCAGCCATGCCGCTGCGCCACCAATCGTCTCGCATCACAAAAGGAATCATGAGCAAGTGAGGCAACGGGAGCCACACCGTGCCGAATTGTTCCGGGCCGGGCGTGCGCGAATCGAGTATCCGCCGCGCGATGTTCAAATGGGCCTCGGCATCCCCGTAATAGAGTGTCAATCCGTGGCGCGCGCACCATGCAACGGCGGCTACGCTGATCGCGGCCAGCGCTGCGATCACCCCCACCAATTCAAAAAGACGTGAACTGGCGGAACTCTTCGAATCGGGCATCGATCTCCGCGCGTGAAAGCGTGCGGAAACGCTCCACGCCAAAGCGTTCGCAGCAGAAGCTCCCCATCACGGAGCCGTAAATGACGGCGCGGCTCAGCATGCCGCGGTTGATGTGATCCCCTTCCAGGCTGAACCCGTGCTCGGCCAGATAGCCGATGAAGCCGCCGGCAAAGCAGTCGCCGGCGCCGGTCGGATCGAAGACGTCCTCCAGCAGATACCCGGGCACGATGAAGTGGGAATCGTGCCGGAACAAAATAGCTCCATACTCGCCGCGCTTAATGACCAGAGTGTGCGGGCCCATGTCGAGAATCGTGCTGGCAGCCCTGCGCAGATTCTGGTGGCCGGAAAGCATTCTCGCTTCGCTGTCGTTGATGAGCAGAAAATCCCACTCGCGGACGGTGGCCAGAAGCTCTTCGCGGTAATCTTGAATCCAGAAGTTCATCGTGTCGCCGCCCGCCAGGCGCAGGTGATTCATCTGAGCGCGCACGCTGCGCTGGAGCGCGGGTTGAATATTGCCGAGCAGCAGATAGCGCGCGGCGCGATAGCTCTCCGGCAGCTTCGGCTTAAAATCGGCGAACACGTTCAGCTCGGTGGTCAGCGTAACGCGGTCGTTCATATCGTCGGTATACTTGCCGGCCCAGAAAAAGGTCTTGCCGGGGACGCGCTCCAGGCCTTCCAGATCGATGCCGCGGCTGGCCAGCAGCCCTGTATCTTCATCCGCAAAATCGTCGCCGACCACAGCCACGATGCGCGTCTGCGTAAAGTAACTGGCGGCCAGCGCGATATAAGTTGCGGCCCCGCCCAGCATTCGGTCCACGCGGCCATGCGGCGTCTCGACGCCATCGTAAGCCACCGAGCCAACCACGACTAGGGACATTTTTTTGATTGTAGAGGAAGTCTTCAGGCGTCGGCGGGCCGATAAGATGGAGATAGTGAGCGAACGCCTTCTCAGAATCATTCCAGACCTGATCTTCCTCGCGTTGGTGGTGTTGGCGCAGGCCGGCGGGACGCTGTGGATCCTCCGCCGTTTCGCGGCTGGCGCCAGCCGGCGCGCGCGGCTGGTGATTCAGTTCGCCGCCGCCCTTTCGCTGATTAGTCTGATCCTGGGCTTTCTGCTGCGGTATGCGCGCTTCGCCAAGGTACTTCCCGGAAAATGGCTCACTTGGGGACAGGCCTTAGTGATCACCTGGGCGCTGCTTTCCATGCTGTGGCTGATCGCGCTGGCGGCTCTTTCCCTGCTGCCGCGCCTGCGCCCCGGGCATAACGCGGCGCGCCGGAATTTTCTGCGCGTAGCCCAGGCCGCCTTGTTTGGCGCGCCCGCGGCGGTCATCGGCTATGGCGTTTTCATCGGGCGCTTCCGGTTCCAACTGCGCGAGCAGAAGGTCGAAGTGCCCGGGTTGCCGCACGACCTCGACGGGCTGCGGCTGGTTCAGTTGACCGACATTCATCTCAGCCCTTTTCTCAGCCGGAACCAGCTCGACCGCGCCGTCGTTATGGCGAATGAAACGCGGGCGCATATTGCCGTGGTCACCGGCGATCTGATTACCGCCCGCTTCGACCCTCTCGACGACTGCCTTCAATCGCTGGCCGGCCTGCGCGCGGAAGCCGGGATTTTCGGCTGCATGGGGAACCACGAGGTTTACGCCGGATCCCAGCGATATACGGAACTTGAGGGCGCCCGCAAGGGAATACACTTCCTCCGGCACGCGCAGGCTCCGCTTCGCTTCGGCGATGCGGTGCTCAATCTGGCCGGCGTCGATTATCAGCGCTACCACCGGCCTTACTTGCAGGGAGCCGAGTCGATGGTGGCGCCCGGCGCGTTCAATGTGCTGCTATCCCACAATCCGGACGTCTTTCCCGTCGCAGCCCGGCAGGGCTATCAACTGACCATCGGGGGCCACACGCACGGAGGACAAATCCGGTTTGAAATTCTGCATGCGGATTTGAATGTAGCGCGGTTTTTCACGCCGTATGTGGATGGCCTCTACCGCCGCCGTCCCGTCGCAGCCCCCGGCGGGAGGCTACCGGAGGGCCAGGGCTCGTCCTCTGTTTTTGTTTCGCGCGGACTCGGAACGATCGCGGTGCCCGCGAGGTTTGGCGCGCCGCCCGAGGTCGCGCTGCTGCAGCTATGCCGCGCCTGATTCTCAGCGATCTTCACGGAAACCTGGAGGCGTTGGACGCGGTGCTGGCCGACGCGCAAGGCCTCTATGACCGGATCTTGTGCCTGGGCGATCTGGTGGGCTACGGCGCCGATCCGAATGCGATCGTCGACTGGACGCGAAAAAACGCGGCCGTCATTGTCCGCGGCAACCATGATAAGGCGGGCGTCGGGCTCGATGATATGGAGACTTTTAGCCCGTTGGCGCGGGTCTCGTCGTTGTGGACGCGAACCGCTCTGACGCCGGAAAGCCGCGCCTACCTGGAACACCTGCCGCGCGGGCCGCTTCCTTATGAAGGCATCGATCTGGTGCACGGCTCCCCCGCCGATGAAGACGAATATCTGCTTTCGATCGAGGACGCGCTGCCGGTGCGCGCCTACCTGGGCGCGCGGGTCACTTTCTTCGGCCATACCCACATACAGGGAGGATTCCTGCTGGCGCAGCACGCCGCCATGCGCATCGTTCCCGCCGGAGTTCTCCAAATCGAGCCGAAATATTTTTACCTGTTGAATCCGGGCTCGGTGGGACAGCCGCGCGATGGCGACCCGCGAGCCGCCTACGCGCTCTGGTCGCCCGATGAACGCACGGTGGAGTTTCGCCGCGCGCCCTATGATGTCGATCGAGCCGCCGCGAAAATTCGAGCGGCCGGGCTCCCCGACTTCCTCGCGGCGCGTCTCTATCAGGGAATCTGACTGGAGCGGAGATCTTAAGCCGGCGAGCCGACCCAAGTGATCTGCGTAGTCAGCCAGTTCGTTGAAGTTTACGTTTGGGGCGGGCGCCCCCTACCGCCCCCACTCAGTCAACTGCTGCAGGATCTGTTGCGCGGCCTTCTGCCCCGCGCTTTTCTTGGAAAGGCCCTGGGCCTGGCTCACCCACTCCTTGCCCAGCCGGACTTCGACGGTGAAGGTTTTCGAATGCTCAGGTCCGTCCTCGGCGACAATCACGTAACGCGGGGTAGGAAGCTTGAGCGTCTGCGCCATCTCCTGCAGAGTGCTCTTAAAATCGGTGACGGAGCCCTCTAGATGATCTTCGGGCGCGTCGAGCGGTCCGATGATGCGAGCCTCGATGAACTGCCGAGCCACTTCCAGCCCGGCGTCCAGATAAAGCGCCGCGATCAGAGCCTCGACCGCATCGGAGAGCAGCGCCTTTTTCTCGCGCCCCCCGCTCATCTCTTCGCCCCGGCCCAGCAGCAGGTATTCGCCCAGATTCAGATCTTGCGCGGCTTCATGCAGACGTGTGGCGCTCACCAGGTGCGCCTTTACCTTGGATAAACGTCCCTCGGGAAAAGATGCGAAGCGCCGGACCAGGCTCTCGCTCACCGCGAAGCCCAGAATGGCATCGCCCAGAAACTCCATTTGTTCGTTGTCGGAGGATGGTTCCCCCTCCCCCGACTTCTCGTAGATCCTCGACTTATGGGTGAGCGCCCTTTCCAGGAGTTCCCGGTTGCGGAACGTGTGCCCCAGCGCTTTCTCGAGAATCCCGGTGTCCGCGCTCATCGAATCGGCGGCTGGCGCTACTTCGTGGCGGCCTTGATCTTCTCGATGCGCATTCTCTCGTTCTGGGCGGCTTTCTTAATCGGTTCGCTCGCGCCGGGCTGCGCGCTCACCTTGTCGAGCAGGGCCAGACTTTCGTCAAACTTGCCGGCATTGGTGTAGGCCGCTGCCAGGCGAACCGAGGTGGTCAGGTCAGGAGTAGCGGCGCCGTCAATCGAGGTCTTGAATTCGTTGATCGCCGCGTCATACTTCTTATTCACCATCGCAACCATTCCCAACGTATCGTGCGCCTGCGAGACCATGTCCTTTTTGATCCCGGCCCACTGATCGTCGGTGAGAGCGGGGTTCGGTTTCGCGGCGGCGTTCACAGCGGCGATCGCGTCGTTGGCCATCTTGGTGGAGCGCCCCAGCTTCTCGTCCTTGTCCAGATCGAATTCGCGCGTGCTCTGCGCCAGCAGGCCGGAAACCAGCAATAGGGCCTGAAAATTCTTGGGGTCCGCTTCAATCGCGCGGTTTCCATACTGGAGCGCGGCCACCGGATCGCCCTTAATCTGTGACGCCTGAGCGGCCTGCAGCAGCGCGAAACTCTTGAACTCCGTGTCCTTATATTTCGCAAGCAGGTTTTCAGCAGCCGCGATTTTCTCATCGGGGGTGGTTGCCTTCATCACCGCCATCACCGCTTCCGTCTCTTTTGGGGACTTGGGTTTCTGCCCCATCATTAGGGTGGCCACCGCCAACAGGCCGCCAACGAGAACCAAAGATTTCCTCATGTCTCCCGCTCCTGAAATTTATTTTTTGAAGGCATCTTCGAGGCCTTTCTGCGCCGCTTGCCGAACCGAGTCCGGCACGCCTTCCACGGCGAGAGCCCCTTTGTAATTCTCCACTGCCTGGTCGCGCTCTCCCTGCGAATCCGCCAGCCGTCCCAAATACAGGAAGCTCCAAGCCTTGGTTTCAGCATCCGGCTCCAGTTCGAGGACTTTGCGGAACAGGTGGTCGCCCGTCTCGGGATCTCTCTGAAGCACGGCAATTCGTGCTAATCCATAATACGCCTTTGCGTGTACCGGTTTCTCACCGGTCTGCTCCACCACCCGAAGATAGCCCTGCTTGGCCCTTTCGAGATCTCGGTCCGTGTAGGCCTGCTCCGCGTCGGCTAGCGTTTTGGCCACCCCGGTTAGCGCGGGCGGCGCAGGCGCCGGCGTGGTGCGCACGGTGCGGGGCCGCGCTGAGGCGAACTCCACCTTCTCCAGACGCTGCTCCTCGCGCTTGAAGTCCAGACCGGCGATCAGATTTGGAAAATACAGCCGCAGCGCCACATCCTGCTTTTCGTATAACGCCAACTGCTCGGCCAGCGCCGGAGTCAGTACAAAGCCTTCCTTCAACGCCTGCTCGGCGGCCGCCGGTTTCCGGTCCATACGGCTTTCGATCGCTTTGATCAGGCTTTCGTTGGTCAGCTCCAGAAAATTGGATTTGTAGCGATCCTCCAGTGCCGGAGCGCCCTGGGCGTAATCCCCCAGCGCGCGCTTTTTCTGAATGTCGGCGGAAAATTTCACCGTGAGCGGATCGACCACATAATGCAGGTAGGCGTGCCGGATGCCATCGATCTGCAATTCGGCTGACGGCGTTACTACCACGAAATAATCGTCAGCGTAGCTGCGCGTCTGCACCTGATTGGGCGCGCCCAGCAGATCCACGATGACCTGGAACCGCCGCCCCAGATAGCCGCTGGTGGTATTGCGCAGATACGCATTGGCCTCGAGTACGGCGCGCGACACAGGCTCGTGATACTGCTCGATCATGGCGTCGGAGAAGGGTTGCGAGCGCTGCCACAACTCCTCTAGGCGAGCCTCCTTGTAAAACGCCGCCAGGAGCGGCGAAAGACCCTCGAGCGAGGTCGCGTCCGGCGGCCGGACCATGTCCGGATCGCGGTATTCAAAATTGGGTGCGCCATTGATCAGCAGCGCATAGGAAATATACCGATTCAACTCGGCTTTCTGATCCTGCAGGCGGCGCTCGAGGAAGAAGCGCTTCAACTCACCGACGCTCTCCAGATTGCGGGCGCCCAGTTCCACCCGGACTGTGTGGCGGAAGGCATGGGTGGAGGGGGAATCGATCTGGTCGTCGTAGCCGGCCATGTTGATCGCCGCGAGCACGGTGAACAGCGCTTGACTGCTGTCGAGCTGATTTTGACCCGCCGGGGCCGCGGCCGGGGTGGGGCGAAAGGGCGGCCGGAGTGGCGCCGCTCCCTGTGGAAGGGCGGGCAGCGCGGACAGGGACGAAATCACCAAAAATAACGCGGTACGCCGCAAGAGGTCCTCTATCCGCCCAGTATAGCGAGAGCCGCTTCCAGCTCGCCCCGCGCGTGCGGATCGCCTGTCGCGGCGATGCCCCGCCGGTAGAAATCGCGGGCTTGCTCCAGCCGGCCCAGCTTCTCCAGCGCCTGCCCGCCGTGAAAATAGGCCGCCGAATAGCTCTGGTCGGCGCGGAGAACGGTCTCGAACTCGGCCACCGCTTGTTCGCACTCGCCTTGTTGGATGTATTCCATTGCCAAACCGTAACGGGCAAGTTTGTTGGATGGGTCCTCGGCCAGCAGTTTTTGCAACAGTTCTATACGCGGAGTCGCCAATCTGTTAGGATACCGCCGTGGCGTGCCCTTTTTTTCTTCCTGTCCGGAGGATCGGCTCCGGAGGCTGGAATCCAGCGCCGCGCCTGCCTCTGGGCGACGCCTACGGCGGCGTCTGCCACGCCCGCGCGTCGAGTCCGTTTGAGCCGCCCGAGGAGACCCAGCGTGAGTTGTGCAATTGCGGCTACGCCCGCCGCCGGTGTTCTCACTTCCCCGATGATGGCGCAGCCGATGCCGTGCGCTTCTCCGTCACAGGCGATCAGGACGCCCGCGTCACGCTGGTTTACATTCTGGAAAAAGACCACGCGCCCATGGAGCACGGGTTTATGGATTACGACGCGGCCGGCGCGCTTGAGCCGCTCGCCAGCCAGGCCCGCGCGTTTATCGAAAGTTACCTGCGGCAGCGCGATACCGGCCGCTCAAATGCCGCAACTTCTCAGCCGCTCTAATCCTTTACTACACTCCCTTTTTCGCCAAACGTTGGGAGTCGGCACGCGCACCTCAAGGCACACGCTCAGACCGGTTTTTGCATATACTGAGTGGGCATATGAGCACCCTTTCCCGGACCTTTATCACCACGGCGATTGCGGCCGGGTTGGTGGTTCCCTCCGCCCCCGCGCAATGGCTGAACTACCCCACCGCGGGCCTGGCGCGAACGCGCGACGGGAAACCCGACCTCGCGGCTCCCACGCCGAAAACCGCCGACGGGAAGCCGGATCTTTCCGGGATCTGGCTGCCGGTCGAGGGTTCTCATTTCATGGACCTCGGGGCCGATCTGAAACCGGAAGACGTGCCCTACCAGCCCTGGGCGAAGGCCTTGGCCGATCAGCGGCAGGGAGGGGTGCATAAAGACGATCCGCTCGCGCAGTGCATGCCCCCGGGAGTCCCGCGGGTCGAGACCCATAGCGGGCACCCCTTCAAGATTATTCAGATGCCGCACGAACTGGTTATACTCTACGAAACCTCGACCAACGACGTTTTCCGCGAAGTCTTCACCGACGGCCGTCCCCTGCCGAAGGACCCGCAACCCTCCTGGAAGGGCTACTCGGTGGGCAAGTGGGAGGGCGACACGATGGTGGTGGATACCATCGGATTTAACGACCGGGGCTGGATCGACACCGGAATGGGCCGGCCGCAGACTGAAGCTCTACATGTTATCGAACGCTTCCGGCGGCGCAACGTCGGCAATCTGGAAATCGGCATCACCATTGACGACCCCAAGGCTTACACCAGGCCGTGGACCGCGAAGATCAACCTGGGCCTGGTTCCGGACACGGAGCTCATCGAGACCGTTTGCGAAAATTCACGCGGTATCGAACACCTGGTGGGCAAGTAGCGACTGCGCCGTCACCCCTCCTGGCTCCACCCTTTCTCCCGCTCGCTCTGTCACTTCCCGCTTCAGTTCGCTCCCGTTTCGCGGCCCCCGCGTCATACTGTGATCAAGAGTGCGGGGGCGTCCACCGTCTTCCGTGCCGCTAAAGCCCGGAAGAGTTCGCGCGACTACCCCGGTGCGATGCTACACGGGGCGATCGCCGATATCGACAAATGGGCCCCTCGCCGGATGGGTTGCAACCGGTTGGAGGCGCCTTCAATAAAGTTTTGAGGAGTTGAAAGATCCGCGAGTGCCGGCTTGCCGGCATCCTGACTTTTGTCTTCTTTTTACAGTCCCTTTTTCGCCAAAAATTCGATCAGGTCCACGACGCGCATCGAGTAGCCCCACTCGTTGTCGTACCAGGAGATCACCTTCACCAGGTCTCCGCCCATTACCTTGGTCAGTTGCGCGTCGACAATCGAGCTGTTCGCATTGTGCATCATATCCGTCGACACCACCGGGTCTTCCGTGTAAGCCAGAATGCCCTTCATCGCCCCGAAAGCCGCGTCTTTCAGCGCTTGATTCACTTCCTCGGTGGTCGTGGGCTTGGAAGTCAGCACCACCACGTCCACTACCGACACGTTGGGAGTCGGCACGCGCATCGCGTATCCATCCAGCTTCCCTTTGAGCTGCGGCAGCACTAGGCCGATCGCCTTGGCGGCTCCGGTGGTGGTCGGAATCATGTTGATGGCAGCCGCGCGAGCACGCCGCAGGTCCTTGTGAGGGAAATCAAGCACCGGCTGATCGTTGGTGTAGCTGTGGATGGTGGTCATCGAGCCTTTCTCGATGCCGAATTTCTCATACAGCACCTTCACCACCGGCGCCAGGCAGTTGGTGGTGCAGGACGCGTTCGAAATGATGTTGTGCTTGGCGGGATCGTAGGCGTCGTCGTTCACACCCAGCACCACGGTGATGTCCTCGTTCTTCGCCGGCGCCGAGATGATCACTTTCTTCACGCTGCCGCGCAGATGCTTGGCGGCGTCCTTGGCCTCGGTGAAACGGCCAGTCGATTCGACCACCACCTGCGCGCCCACGCTCGACCAGTCGATCTCCGCGGGGTCCTTGATGGCGAATACCTTGATCCGCTTGCCGTTGACCACGATGGCGTCCGCCTCGATTTTTACCTCTCCCTTGAACGGGCCGAGGATCGAGTCGTATTTCAGCAGGTGCGCCAGCGTCTTGGTATCGGTCAAATCGTTGGCGGCGACAAATTCGACATTGGGGTTGAGAATTCCGGCGCGGACTACATTCCTGCCAATGCGGCCGAAGCCGTTGATACCGACTTTTGTGGGCATAAACCTCCAGTATATTTAAGTGTTTTAGTGATCCGCGCTACTTGGCACGCACAAAGGCCGGCGCGCGGCCCGTTTCCGAACT
>Ga0070733_10002053_pt1 | contig 14614 bp, 17 predicted proteins | sample Coa_R1_9_FD_66450 | JGI IMG/M metagenome (GOLD analysis project Ga0070733, IMG submission 66450) | Surface soil microbial communities from Centralia Pennsylvania, which are recovering from an underground coalmine fire - Coalmine... | ecosystem: Environmental > Terrestrial > Soil > Unclassified ... | reverse complement strand
AGCCATCAATCACGATTGCGCCGCCTCGCGCGGTTCTTGGTCCTTCTTGATCCAATCTTCCAGAAGATCGGCAAGCTCGCCCTCGTCATAGACCCGCGCGAAACGATCGAGCGTTCCGAACTTTTCGAACAACGCGTGCAGAAATGAACCGGCTGGCGGCGCAGCCTCCTTGTCGTAGCCGGAGCGTTCGAACATTTCGCTCCAGAGGTGCAAGAAGGCCGCGGCTTTCGCCGCCTTGGCGACCGCGCCACGATAGGCCGGGAGCAGCGGTTGCCAAAAATGGTCGGCGTCGATCGGATAAAACTCGGCGTCGCTGCGCGCCAGGCTATCGACGCCGCATTGTTCGGCAAGATCGGTCAAAAGGAAGGGGCCGATCGCGCCCCAGCTTTGATCGACGTCGACGGCCGCCTCGGCCCGACGAATAAGCGCGCCGAGCAGCGGATGATCCGCCGGCAGCTTCAAGACGGCGTTGTTGATCAGCGCCTTGCCGCGCGCCTCAGCCTGCCGGCCAAAGACGATCGGCTCGCCCGCCAGATCCGGCGGCGGCCCCAGGCAAATGAGGTCCGTGTCCACCCAGCAACAGCCGGTATCGCGGATGAGCTTGTAACGGAACATGTCGGCGAACATCGCGAGCGATGGCTTGCCGGCGACGCGATAGCGGGCAAGCAAGGTCTCATCCGGGCATATTTGCCGGGCGTCCGCCAAGTCCACGCCGGGCGGGGGACGAAGCGCAGCGTCGTAGCTGAAGAGGCGCAGCCGCGCCCCGACTTGAGGGAAGGACGCGAGGCAGCCGTAGGCGATCGGGTTCAGAGGCCCATGCCAAAATGTCGCAAATTCCGGGTCGGGCGCGCTCATCGGGCGGGTGTTTCGCAACGCGGCGAGCGTCGGCTGATCAAAGGATACGACAGGTCACAAAATCCTGGCCAAGACGTTGCGATTGATGTCTTCCCAATCGCCGAAGAACGTTTCCGTCGCAAGATGGCCCAGCGAAACAAATTCGCAATAGACGTCGAAAATCCAACTGCCGTAGATATCGTCCAACAACAGATGCTTGCCCGCGCCGCCGCGCGCCAGACGAAGGCAGTTGGATACGTCCGCGCGGCAGACCTCGTCAGTGTGGCCGCCGTCGACATGGAAAATGTCGAAGTTCAGATCCGCGCGGTGCGTGGCGAGATAAGGCAGCACTTCGCGCGAATCCCCTTTGTAATAGTGAACGCGCCCGGGAAATTCTCTCGTCAGGTAGTCGACGCAAGGCGCGACATATTGGTGCGAGCCAAGATCGACCCCGTGATAGACGAGGATCGGATTGGCCGAGAGCGCCAAGAGCGCGCTGTGGCCGGCGTTGACGCCGATCTCGAGCAAGGATTTTTTGAAGCGCGTCGCGCGCCAGAAGTTTCTTCGCGCTGGCGCAAGATCGGCCGCGGGCGCGACGTCCTCAGACGCTCGGTCGCGGCGCCAATAGAAGATACTCCCTTCGAGCAGCTCCCCCGATTGATCGACGACGGCGTTGAGCGCTTTCAACCGCCGGATGAAGGCCTCGGCGTAGACTTCGGAAAGATCGTCGCGGTTGATCGTATAGTCGCGAATTTCCGATGGCGGAAGCTCCTTGCCAGGCAGCATGCGACGGCCGCCTGAGACCTGGGCCGCGCGAGGAACGCCGTCTCCCTTCGCGGCCACGTCGGCCGCGTCATCAGGCGAAAGCTTTGCGAGCCGCGAGGCGAGCATCGGCTATTTCATGCTCAAAAACCGATCGGCGGTCGCGTTGATATGCGCCGCGGTTCGGATATCGAGATCGGTGATCTTGTGGCCGGCGTCATGAGTGCAGAACGAGAAGGACACCTTGTTATAGGAATTGTGAAACTCGGGATGGTGATTCATGACCTCGGCCTCGATCGCGATCTCGACGATAAAGGCGATGGCGTCGCGAAAACTTTTGAATTCGAAAGCCGCCTCGATATTCGACCCTTTGACGGACCATCCTTTGAGCTTTTTCAGCTCTGAATTTATTTCGGATTCGGTGAGAATCTTGTAGTTCGCCATCGTGGGCCTCCTGGTCAAATTTCGATGGGTCGGAACTTTATTTTGCGACCCTCGCCGATGGAGCGGTTTGCGGCGCGGCAAGGCCAGATCACTCAATACGCCCGAAACTTGAGGGCCGGGGTTCCGTATTTCAATGCGGACGATGAGAAAGGTCGCCATGAGATTGGCGCATATCCGACCTTGGGGCAACGGGTGTGAATTTCGGGGGCTCGACCCCACATAGCCGCTTTAACCGCCGAAGAGCGGGGGCGGAGCCTGGGTCGGCGTTCGGTTGCCAACCCCGGCGAATTGCGCAAAGGTCTAGCGTTAATTCTCCGCCGGCTGAAGACGTAGGGCTGGAAATTCCCACCATATTGTAAAGGTGTTTCCATGTTGGAGCTCCGAACAAGAGAGGCCGTGCGCAGCGCGGTCCTCGCAAGACTTGGCCTGTCTTCCTTGGTCTCGACTTCCAAAATCGACATTTCGGCGTCTCATCACGCTCACGTCGCAGAACAAAACATTCCCGCGCGGTTTGTGATCGACGGTTTGACCCTCGACGTTCCCGCCGGGGTCTACCATCCGACCCCCAATTCGAGCTCGGAGCTGTTCCTTCGCAACCTGAAGGCGATGGATCAGAAGAAAATCAAGAAGACGTTGGAGGTTGGAGCGGGTTGCGGCGCGATCTCCCTCTACATCGCCGCGAATTGGGATTCCAAGGTCGTCGCGTCGGACATTTCGTCGGTCGCCGTCGAGTGTGTGAAAAAAAACGCGGCTTTGAACGGGTTGGAGATCGAGACGATAAAATCGGACTTGTTTGAAGACATTGCCGAGAAGGACTTTGATCTGATCATTTTCAACACGCCGCTGATCGACAAAAGGCCGGAAAACACCATCGAGAAATATAGCCTGTGCGATCCGGGCGGCCGGATTCTGGAAGCCTACTTGCGGCAGGCCGAGAAGCACATCCGAAAGACCGGCCTGATCATCTTCTCCATTTGCAGCAATACGGCCTATGAAGTGCTCGGCGACATCAACCTCAAATTCAGGATCGTCGGTTTCGAGCTGTCCTACAGCGGCTTTTGGTGGGCGATCGTCGGCGCTGAAATTTGATCTGGCGGGCGGCCTTTTGGCAGTCCATCACGGATTTGTTGGAGGCCGCCGCGCCTATTAAGGCGAGGCGACGGCGAAGCCGGCAAGATGCTCGGGAATCCGCCAATCCTGGCTTGGATCGGGCCGGTGCCTGACAGGCGAGATTTCGCCGCGCCAGGCGACCCCCATCATTTGCGCGGTCTGGTAGATCATCGTTCGCCATCCCGCGTCCCGCAGCGCCCGTAAGGCGGCCGAGACATGCGGCGAGACCAGGTCGTGAAAAAGAACCATCGCGGTCGGTTCGAGAAACCGTATGGCGGTCAGCGCGTCCGTTTTCGGCGCCTCGCCGTCATGGTCGCCGTCGATGAAGGCGAAGGACCAGCGGACGCCGGCTTCGCCGAGCCGGATGACCTCTTGCGGGCTTGGACCGGGAACGAGAATGGCGCGTTCTGCGCCGCCCGCGCCGGCGACCGCGGCGGCAAATTCGCGATTCCATTCAGGATCGCTCAGCAGCGGCTCGACGACATGCACCGAGGCCAGGCCCGATGCGACGAGATGGCAAGTGGACCAGCCCCGCCAAGCGCCGATCTCCAACGCGCGCCGACCGGCGAAAAGCCGCGCGTTGGAGTACAAAATCGCCGCTTCATCCTTGTTGATGAAGCCAACTTGCGGGTTCCGGCGATCGACGTACCAATTGTGGTCGATTTCTTTGCGAAAGTACGGCCAAGTCGCCGTCGCCTTGTCGCCGATCGTCATATTGGGAAAGAGATGAGCAAGGTTGGGGACGCTGAGGTTGTCTGAAACATAGTCGGACATTGGCGGAGCGTCCTTGAAGTGGATCGGGACGATGGCGCAGATATTCAGGACCGCCGCGGACGAGACTGGCCTCGTCGAAGCGGCCGCACGCCCGCCTTCTATCCCGACGAGGCAGGGCCGCCTAGTCGGCTGCTCTCAAGTCGGCTTGATCCATTGAGCGCGCGCGTCTAAGCCATGTGTTGGCCGAACCGGCGGTCGATTGCCGGCGCGGGAGAAAATGCTGGACTGGGGCGGTCAAGCGAGCGCCGGCCCCTTGCGCCTTAAAGTAGGAGGGGGATGCGCATGTCCTCTCGCTTTCACATTCCCGGCTACGCGATCGTCTCCGCCGATCATATGATTGCGGATTCGACCGGCATCATGCCGCCGGCGCTGATATTCGACGCGGACAAAGAATATTTCCAACGCGAGCTCGATCGCGCCGACATCTTGATTCACGGCCGCCATTCTTACGAATGGCAGCCGAACTCGGCGCAACGCCGCCGCCTGATCCTGACCCGCCAGGTGCCGGCGCTCGCGCCGAGCCCTGACTATGAGCGCGGCATGCTTTGGAACCCCGCCGGCGCGCCCTTCGAGGAGGCTTGCGCCTCGCTCGGCGTAACCTCCGGAATCGCCGCGGTCCTCGGCGGGCCGGAGGTCTATAATATATTCTTTCCGATCGGCTATGACGCTTTCTATCTGTGCCGCGCCTCCAGCGTGAAGCTGCCCGGCGGCGTGCCGGTATTCCCTCAGGTGAAATTGGGCCAGGCCCCTGAAGAAGTTTTGGCTGACTTTGGCTACGCGCCCGGTCCGATGACGTTTCTCGACGAAGCCAACGGCGTGACGCTCGTCAGCTGGACGCCGAAAAAATCGGACTGACGCGCTCGCTCCGGCCTATTTGTCCAGAACGACGATCACTTGTTCGAGCGCCGCCGGCGATATGCGCAGCGGGCTTGTGTAAGGCTGGCTGAAATCGAGGATCAGGAAGATGGCGCTGGCGACGGAACAGGCGCCAAGCGCGAGCGCCACGAGCGTTGTCGGGTTGACCCTCGAGAGCAGGCCGAAGCCGCAGAACAACAGGCACGACCATGCCGTGACGGTGACGATGAGGGGCCAAGACACCGCGTCAACGAGTTGCAGCGACATCAACAGGCGGTTCTCGCCGATCGATCCATAGTGAGCGCTGGCCTGGGCCAGAAGTCCGCGCTGGGCGTCGGTGGTGGGATGTAGATTTTCCAGAAAGGCGCTCATCGAATTCATATTCGCGTAGGACGCGTCATAGGCCGCCGCCTTGGATTCGTCGGTGCCCCAGAATTGTTCGACGGCCCACACAAGATCCTTCCGCAGGACTTCTCGCCCCTGTTTTCCCTCGGGACCGTATTGCGCCATCTCCAAATCAAATTCGAGCGCGCGCGCCGCGAGCGTCTGCAGCTCCGTCTTCTGGGTGTTGAAAACGCCAAAGGCGGTCCAGATCAAGAGCCCAAGCACCAAGGCGAGCAGCAACGTGATCAAGCCGATCATCGCGCCGATCATGTCGCGAGAATGATCCTTCGTATGGCCTTCCGGCAGCACGCGCTGAAGGAACAGTCCCAGAAGGCCTGACGCGAACATCAAGACCGCGACGCCGATCGAAATGACGACAGAGTCCATGCGGCCCCCCAGCCAACGATGGCGAGCGCCCGCCTCTTTCGCGAAGCGCCCCCTTAAATGCCCCGTTTCGAGCCTAGCGGGCGGCGCCCGCTCGGATCAAGCGGACCGCTGCGAGATGTCCCTGCTCCCCGCAAGAAGCTCGTTCCTCTTCTTCCACGCAAAGGCGAGGAAGACGCCGGCAAGCGCGATCGCGATCCCGAACCAGGTGATCGCATAAGAGAGGTGATTGTTTGGGAAGGCCAGGATGGTTTCGCCGCCTTCCGGGAGCGCCGAGGGATCGGGACCCGCGTCGGCGTCGATGGTGAAGGGCGCGACCGGGGCAAGCTTCATCGCCGCCGCGATCGCCTTGGGATCGCGCGTGAACCATTCTCCCCGGCCGGGATCATCGGCCGGCGTGAACCAGTTGCGAGGCTCGCTCGCCCGCATCAGCCCGACGACCTCGACAGCGCCGCCTTCTTTTTCTGCCGGGGGCGTTGCATAGGCGCCTTTCTCGTCGCTCGGAATGAAGCCGCGGTTGACAATGATGATTGGGCCGCTCGCAAGACGCAGCGGAGTCATCACCAGATAGCCCGGGCCGCCATAACGGCCGCGCGGATTCTCGAGCGCGCGGAAGACCAGGACCTGATGCGCGAAGTCATAGGCGCCGGAGACGCGCACGTGACGATATTCGTAATTGGCTGGATCGAGGCTCGCCCATTCTGCCTCTTCGGGCGCGGCGACCGGCGGCGCGCCGACCCTCGCCGAGACTTCGGCGATCAGCGCCTCCTTCCATTTGAGGCGATGCAATTGCCAAACGCCGAGCGCGATCAGGATCGCAAGGCCGAGCGCCGTGAAAAGAGCCGGCCACAACAGCGTGCGCGCTACGCCCCTCTGAGGCGTCACGCGTCTCCAGCCTTCGACCGGCCTTCCTCAGCCTTGTTGCGATATTGAAGGGCGATGAGCACGCCCTTGAAAGGCCGCAACAGGCCGAGGCAGACGGCCGCCGCCAAAGGCAGAAAGATCGTCATTTCAAGCCAAATCGGCGGCTCGTAAGTGATCTCGACCCATAGAGCCGCGCCGAGCGCGATAAAGCCGCCGATCAATGCGACGAAGACCGCCGGCCCGTCGCCCGAATCGATGAAGGAATAGTCGAGCCCGCAGTCAGCGCAGCGCGCCGCCGGCGCAATGAAGCCCGAAAACAGCGCCCCTTTGCCGCAACGCGGGCAGCGGCCAAGCAGGCCGGACACAAAAGGCGAAAGGTCTTTTCGTCCACGTTCTCCCATTCGCGCCGTCGACCGACCGCCTGCCGAACGGGCTCAAACGCCCGTTGATCAGCCGCCTCCGGTCGCTCCCTCAATTGTCGCGCCCCAGGAGCCCCAGACATACACGCAGGAGAAGAGGAACAGCCACACAACGTCGACGAAATGCCAGTACCAGGCGGCGAATTCGAAGCCGAGGTGCTGCTTCGGCGTGAACTGGCCCGCATAGGCTCGCACCAGACAGACGATCAGGAAGATCGTGCCGATGATCACATGCGCGCCGTGGAAACCGGTCGCCATGAAGAAGGTCGCGCCATAGATGCTGTTCTTGAAGGCGAAGGGCGCGTGCGCGTATTCCCACGCTTGCACGCAGGTGAAGGTTATGCCGAGCAGGATCGTCAGGGTGAGCCCGGTCTTAAGCCCGTTGCGATCGTTATGCAGCAGCGCGTGATGCGCCCAGGTCACGGTCGTGCCGGAGGTCAAAAGGATCAGGGTGTTCAAGAGCGGAAAGTTCAGGGGATCGAGGACTTCCGTCCCCTTCGGCGGCCAAAGGCCGCCGGTGAAGGCGACCCGCGAATATTGAATGGTCTCGTTGCTGAACAACGAGGCGTCGAAGAAAGCCCAGAACCACGCGACAAAGAACATCACCTCGGAGGCGATGAAGAGAATCATGCCGTAGCGATGACTGATCTGGACCACGGGGGTATGATCGCCGTGCTCCGCCTCATAGATGACGTCACGCCACCAGGAGGCCATCGTGTAAAGAATGCCGATGAAGCCGGCGCCCAACAGATAGGGTCCGATCTTCAGCCCGCCGACCGTCAGGTCCTTCATCGCCATGATCAAGCCGACGGCGGTGGCGAAGGCGCAGATCGCCCCGACGATCGGCCAGGGACTCGGATTGACCAGATGGTAGTCGTGATGCGGCTTGGCGTGCGCGTCAGCCATTCTGTCCCCTCTTGGCAGTCGGTCTTTCCCAGCCGGTCGTTAGCTTTTGCATGTGCATCCTTTGCCAAGCCTCGTCAAGGCGACGATTCGCCCCGCCGAACGCCTAAAGCCGCCGCTGATCCTTGTTCTGATTGGGCGCGACGGCGACCGGCAAGGCCGCGTCGCGCGCCGGGTAGAGCGTATAGGACAGCGTCAACGCGCCGATGTCTTTCATTGTCTCGTCCTGCTCGAGCTTGGGATCGAGGAAGAACACGACCGGGAGCTCGGCGGTCTCCGCCGGCCCAAGGCGCTGCTCGCTGAAGCAGAAGCAGGCGATCTTGTCGAAATATGCTCCGGCGACGTCCGGCGTGACGTTGTAGACGGCGTTGGCCGCCGTCGGCCGGCCGGCCTGATTGCGGAATTTGAAATAGACCGTCGCCGTCTCGCCGGTGCGCAGGTCGATTGACGGGGTCTCGGGCTCGACGCTCCATGGCAGGCCCTGCCCGACATTGACGTCGAACCGAACGGTGAGCGTCCGCCTTCCCTTCAGCGTCGGCGCGACATGGGCGACTTGCGTCGTGCCGGCGAAGCCGGTCGCTTGGCAGAACAGCCGATAAAGCGGAACTGCGGCGAAGGCCGCGCCGAGCATAACGAAGAACACGGCGGCGGCCGCGATAGCGGTCCGCCGATTGCGCCGTAAGGCTTCGTTCGATTGCGCGGCAGTCGCCATGTTCTTTATCTCAAGGCTCCGGTCTCAGCACGCCCGGGCCCAATTTGACGATCGTCACCGCATAGAACAGAGCGGCGAGAAGCCCCACGCTGAGCCCGATCGCGATGTTTCTAAGGCGCCGGTTGCGCAATTGCTGCGGCGTCAGTCTGTTCCCTTCCGGCTTGTCCTCGCCCATTGCGCCTCACAGGCCGAAGCGCTGGATGAGATCGAAGCCATGCTCGACCACCAGAGCCGCGAACAACAGGAAAAGGTAGAGGATCGAAAAGCCGAAGAGCTGCATCGCCGCGCGATTGGCTGGCGCGCCCTCGCGAATGCGATAGACCCGCCAGGCGAGGCGGATCATCCAAAGGCCGGCGATGATCGCCAGTGCGGCGTAGACGCGGCCGCCGACGCCCATTGGCCAAGGCGCGATCGCGACGACCGCGAGCAACAGGGTATAGAAGAGGATTTCAGCGCGCGTGCGGTCGGCGCCCTTGACGTTGGGCATCATCGGCACGCCGGCGCGGCTGTATTCGCCGCTTTTGACCAGGGCCAGCGCCCAGAAATGCGGCGGCGTCCAGACGAAAATGATGGCGAAAAGGACGAGGCTGTCGAGCGTCACCGATCCGCTTGCCGCGGCATAACCGACGACGGGCGGCAAAGCGCCCGCGGCGCCGCCGATGACGATGTTCTGCGGCGTCGTGCGCTTGAGCCACATCGTGTAGATCACGGCGTAGAAAAAGATCGTGAAAGCGAGCAAACCGGCGGCGACAAGATTGGCGGTCACGGCAAGCGTCAACACAGCGATCAGCGAAAGCGTCAGCCCGAAGAACAGCGCTTCGCGCGGCTGGACGAGGCCCGCCGGTATCGGCCTTGCGCAGGTCCGCGACATCACCGCGTCGATGTCGGCGTCCCACCACATGTTCAAGGCGCCCGCCGCGCCGGCGCCGACTGCAATGGCGAGAAGCGAAGCGAAGGCGACGACCGGATGCACCGGATTGGGCGCGACCAGCAGGCCGGCGAGCGCGGTGAAAACCACCAGCGACATGACGCGCGGTTTGAGCAACGCGACATAGTCGAGCGGTCCGGCGGCGTATTCCGCGGCCCCCGTCGTCAGGATATTATCGTCGCGGCTGACAAGACTCATCAAATCGAACCTTGGGCCTTAAAGCCGTTCGGCTGAGCAGCCCTTGAAAGGCTTCGGCCGCCTTATCGGCGGCCGCGCCTTTAGATCAGTGATCGGCGCCGGTGATCCGCGGCAGCGTTTCATATTGGTGGAAGGGCGGCGGCGAGGGCAGCGTCCATTCCAGGGTCGTCGCGCCGACGCCCCAAGGGTTGTCGCCCGCCACGCGCTTTTTGGCGAAGGCGTCATAGAGAATGTAGAGGAAAAGCGCCGTCCCGGCGCCGGCGATGATGGCGCCGACCGACGACCAGAAATTCCAGAAAGCGTAGGCGTCGGGATAATCGATGTAGCGGCGCGGCATCCCGGCGAGCCCGAGGAAATGCTGCGGGAAGAAGACCAGATTGACGCCGATGAACAACAGCCAGAAGTGCCAGTTGCCGAGCTTCTCATTGTACATGTAGCCGGTCATCTTCGGGAACCAATAGTAGAAGCCCGCGAAGATCGAGAAGATCGCGCCAAGCGACATCGTGTAGTGGAAGTGCGCGACCACGTAGTAGGTCTCGTGCAGCGCCCGATCGACGCCCGCGTTGGCGAGGACGACGCCGGTGACGCCGCCGATGGTGAAGAGGAAGATGAAGCCGATCGCCCAGAGCATCGGCGTGCGCAACTGGATCGAGCCGCCCCACATCGTGGCGATCCAGGAGAAGACCTTCACGCCCGTCGGCACGGCGATCACCATCGTCGCGAAGACGAAATAGCGCTGAGTGTTCAACGACAGGCCCACCGTATACATGTGATGGGCCCAGACGACGAAGCCGACCGCGCCGATCGCGACCATCGCATAGACCATGCCGAGATAGCCGAAGATCGGCTTCTTGGAGAAGGTCGAAATGATCTGGCTGATCATGCCGAAGCCGGGCAGGATCAGAATATACACTTCCGGATGGCCGAAGAACCAGAACAGGTGTTGGAACAAGATCGGATCGCCGCCATGGGCCGGATCGAAGAAGGCCGTGCCGAAATTGCGGTCGGTCAGCAGCATGGTGATGGCGCCGGCAAGGACCGGCAAGGCCAGCACCAGAAGGAAGGCGGTCACCAGGATCGACCAGACGAACAGCGGCATGCGGTGCATCGTCATGCCCGGCGCGCGCATATTGAAAATCGTCGTGATGAAATTGATCGCGCCAAGGATCGAGGAAGCGCCGGCGAGATGCAGCGACAGGATGACAAAATCCATCGCCGGGCCAGGCGTGCCGGCGTTTGACGAGAACGGCGGATAGAGAACCCAGCCGCCGCCGAAGCCGTGCATGCCGGGCGATCCTTCGACGAACATCGATGTGAGGAGAAGCAGGAAAGAGGCCGGCAGCAGCCAGAACGAAATATTGTTCATACGCGGGAAAGCCATGTCCGGCGCGCCGATCATCAGGGGCACGAACCAATTGCCGAAGCCGCCGATCATCGCCGGCATGACCAGGAAGAAGATCATGATCACGCCATGGGCGGTGATGAACACGTTGTACATGTTCTTCGCGGCGTCGATAGAACCATCGCCGGTCAAGATGGCCGAGATTATCGGGAAGAGATGGATGCCCGGACGCATCAACTCCAGGCGCATGGCGCCAGAGAGCGCGCTGCCGATAAGGCCGGCGATGATCGCAAAGACGATATAGAGGGTGCCGATGTCCTTGTGATTGGTGGAATAGAGGTAACGGCGCCAACCGGTCGGGTGACCGTGGTCTTCGTGGGTCGCTGCTGCGCTCTCAGCCATCTCGTCGTCCTTAAGAATCTCGCCTTGGCATTGCCTCGGCGGATAATTCACTTAAACCCTCATCCTCGACCTTCACTCGCCCGTCCGCGCCGCCGAGGCGTCGGCGACCGAGATCGCGCTTGGCGCGGCCGCGAATTTCTTCTTCGCGTCGCCGAGCCACGCTTGGTACTTGTCGTTGCTCACGACGCGGAAGGCGATCGGCATGAAGGCGTGATCCTTGCCGCAAAGCTTGGAGCACTGACCGTAGTAGACCCCCTCGCGCTCGGCCTTGAACCATGTCTCGTTGAGCCGGCCCGGCACGGCGTCGACGCGCGAGCCAAAGGACTGGACGACGAAGGAGTGAATGACGTCGGTCGACGTCACCTGCAGGACCACCACTTTGTTGACGGGAACGACCGCCTCGTTGTCGACCGAAAGAAGCCTTATGTCGCCGTTCTCCGGCTTAATCTGATCGTCCGGTTTGACATAGGATTCGAATGAGAAGCCGCCGCCTTGGTCCTTGGGGTATTCGTAAGCCCAATGCCATTGCGAGGCGGTCACTTTGATCGTCACATCCGCCGGCGGCGAGATCAACTCATGGCTGAGAAGCCGAAACGAGGGTATGGCGATCACGAAGAGAATGATCACGGGAAGGACCGTCCAAGCGATCTCGATGCCAGTGTTGTGCGTGGTCTTGGACGGAACCGGATTGGCCTTCTCGTTGAAACGCCAAATCACGTAACCCAGCAGGAAAAGCACGAACAAGGTGATCACAGTGATGATCGGCATCAAAAGATAATCGTGGAACTTGAACATCTCCCTAGCGATGGGCGTCACCGGGGTCTGGAAGCCGATTTGGCCCGGGTCGGGTCGCCCAGGTTCGGTGGCCATGGCGCTGCCGGCCAACAGCGTTCCCGCAAGAGCGCCGCAAATCCAGGAATCGCATCGTCGAATCGTCATCCCGCCCGCCATCCTCGATCCCATGGCCTCTGCGCTCGATTTTAAGCTTCGCGCCGCGCTCAAGCCGGCCGACATTGTCGGAGCGGAACGCGGCTTCCAGCGCGTCTTGCCTATCATAGACGCTCCTTAAGCGTTGAAAACCATAAAGCGCCGCGCCGCGCAATGGCGCCCCTTCGAGCGCCCTTGCGGCATATTCGCGCTGGCTTATCATCGGCCCTGCGATCGTCGTCGCTTCCGTAAAATCCCGCAGCGCCCGCTCGCGCCGAGGCCTCGCCAGCCCGAAAATCGGCGCTATCAGCCGGCAAGATGTCGGACCCTGCTCGTCCTTCCGGCCCGCTTGACAGCAGGAGACCGTTTGGTAGGGCAAAACAAAGTTTCTAGCGAACCGATCGAGCGAGCCGCTTCCGCCATGCCCTTCGTTTCTCTCGCGCGCCGACGCGCCTCAAAGCGTCGCCGCAGCGCTGCGGGGCTTGCGGCCGCGCTTCTTTGGACTTTCGCGCAGAGCCAGACGCCGGCCAGCGCCCAGGGCGTCGTGAAGGGCAAGCATGGCGACTGGGAGACGCGTTGCGAAACGCCGCCGGGCGCCGAGCGCGAGCAATGCGCGCTGATCCAGAGCATCGCCGCGGAGGATCGGCCGAACGTCACTCTGGTGGTGATCGTGCTGCGCACCGCCGACGGCAAGAGCCGGCTCCTCCGAGTGATTGCCCCGCTCGGCGTCCTTCTGCCTTCCGGCCTTGGCCTGAAAATCGACCAGACCGACCTCGGCCGCGCCGCCTTTGTGCGCTGCCTGCCCAACGGCTGCGTCGCCGAAGTCGCCATGGACGACAAGCTGGTCGACGCCATGAAAAATGGAAAGTCGGCGACTTTCATCATCTTTCAGACGCCTGAGGAGGGGATCGGCATTCCCCTCGCTCTGCCGGGCTTCAAAGAGGGGCTCGAGCAACTGCCTTAAGCTTCCTGACGTCGCGGCGAAACCTGCTATAAGCGGCGCTTGGCAATTTGGAGAGCGGAAACGATGGAAGGAACGGCCGGCGCTTGGCGCCTGAAGCTCGGCGGCGTGGCGCTCGTTTGCGGATTATGCGGCGCATGCAGCACCGTCGAGTCTGTGCTGCCGAGTTCGAGCACGCTCGCCAATTTGGTCTCCTTCAATTCCTCCACGGACAACGGCGGCGAGCCTGCGGCGGCGCCGGCCGGGCAGTCGGCGGCTTACGAGAATCGTGAGATCGACTGTCCGCAGGTCGAGGTTCAGGACGGAACCTCCGCCATGCGCGTCGGCGGCGACGCCAACCAGTCGGTGCGCTACCAATTCGACATCACGCAGACCGCGCGCGAGTGTAAGATTATCGGAAATCAATTCGCAATAAAGGTCGGCGTCGCGGGACGCCTGCTGATCGGACCCGCTGGGAAGCCGGGCGCTTATTCAGCGCCGCTCAGAATCGCCGTGCGCAACGACATCAATAACAAGGCTGCGGTCTCCAAACTCTACAAGGTCGAAGCCACCGCCGACCCAACCAGCCAACGAGCGCCGTTCCAAATCGTCAGCGAGCCTCTGATGCTGCCCTACGAGCACAAATGGGCGGACCAGGACTACACGATCCTCGTCGGCTTCGACACTGTCGCAGCGCCTGCGGAAAAACGTCAGCGCAAGAAGCACCCGAATTGACAAAGCTCTAAGCTTCGGGCTTGTCTTCCTCCGTCAGTCGAAGACCCCCAGCGGAAGAGACCGGCGACGCCTTTGGCGATTCGTCGGCGCCGAAGGCGCAACCGCCCCGGAAACGCTCAGGCCAATGGACCGCCGAGGGGATGACGCTCTGGAAAGCGGCGGGCGCTCGAGCGCTTAGCCCACCGACGGGGGTAACCGCCGCGCCAAGCGGCGGGAAATCTCTCAGGTCGCGCGACAGAGGGGGCGCCGTCCAAGGGTGACCCGCGTCATGCGGCCCTTAGGACGAGCGCTCAATTCTCGCGACGGGTGGTCCAATGTCTTCGCCGGATTTGCTCAAGACGCCGCTGCACGAGCTGCACCTTGAGCTTGGCGCGCGCATGGTTCCCTTCGCCGGCTACGACATGCCGGTGCAATATCCGACCGGGATTCTCGCCGAGCACCTGCATACGAGAAGCGCAGCCGGCCTCTTCGACGTCTCGCATATGGGGCAGGCCTTCCTCGAAGGGCCGAATGGGGCGCGACGCTTCGAGACTCTCGCGCCGACCGACATCGGCGTGCAGCCGATCGGACGCATCCGCTACACACAATTGCTGAACGAAAGCGGCGGCATCCTCGACGACCTGATGGTCGCGCGGCGCGCGCCGCGTCAGGGCGGCGAAGAGCGTCTGTTCCTGGTCGTCAATGCGGCGCGAAAAGA
>Ga0070733_10002052_pt1 | contig 14616 bp, 15 predicted proteins | sample Coa_R1_9_FD_66450 | JGI IMG/M metagenome (GOLD analysis project Ga0070733, IMG submission 66450) | Surface soil microbial communities from Centralia Pennsylvania, which are recovering from an underground coalmine fire - Coalmine... | ecosystem: Environmental > Terrestrial > Soil > Unclassified ... | reverse complement strand
AGCGCCGGCAGGGCCCGGGGGGCCAGTGGGACCAGGAGGGCCGGGAGAGGTGGTCTCGACCGTCTGAGCCGCGGCTCGCTCCCGCGCGGCGCCGCGCGCCCGCTGCGGCCTGGGACCCTGGGCGATCAACACCCCGCGACCGCACCCGACGATGAGTGCGCAGCCTAAGACGATCACGACGGGAAGCGGGTGCCGCATAAGCGCTCCGGCATCACGGTCGGAGCTGGCATTATACAGCGGGACGGAAGGGCAATGAGATGTAGGGGCGGCCACCCGTGGCCGCCCTCTTATTGAGCTCAGCGAACTTGTGCCGGCGGGGCGGGTTAGGCGGACTGCCGGACGACCCAGCCGGTATTACTATGGTTCCAGGACTTTCTCCACTTGGCCGAGTTTCTTTTGGATCTTCCCGGTTCTTTGTTCAACTTTGCCTTCGGCTTGCAAGCGGGGATTATTCGTCAGTTGCCCTGCCTTCTCCTTGACCTTGCCTTTGATTTCGTGAAATTTGCCTTCGGCCTGATCTTTGGTGCTGGGCTTCATCATGGTTGCTCCTTGGTCGGGATTCGGGGTCGCGGCCTCAGGCTCTTCAGCCTTGAAGCTCGCGTTGCTTCCTCTTCTTTCCTGATGGTTTCGAGTAAAGTCTCACGTCACGGCACAAGAACCCAAGGGCTCCGCCGTGCCTACGCAGTCACTTTCCCCGAGCAGACTGCGTGACCGCACCCGCAGCCGATTTCCGTCATTCCCGTTTCTTCCGCTCCCTCACACGGAGGGCTGCAATACTTGCTTTCGGGGCCGGCCATACAGCTACACTGCGAATTCGCGCACCTGCCTTTCTTGTCGTCACCCATTGGCTTGTCTCCTTCCTCAAAGAGGCTTGCTTGTGATTTCTTGCTTCGTGCTGCTTCAAGACCGCCTGCTGCGCCCATTCCTTGGCGTGCTTGCCGCAGCAGTTTCCTGGTTCGGCGCCTCTCCCGAAGTGTGTTCATGCGTTACGCTGCGCGCTATCTGCGCCAACGGGAGTACCCCCAGCCTCCACCGCCAAGCAAGAACAGCACCAGAACAACCATCAATAGGGTCCCCATGTCTCCACCTCACTCATGAGAGTTAGGACGATTGCAACTCACCGCTCACTTGGAACGCAGCCGGCGCCGGCCTCTCCGGTTGACCAGATCCCCTGCCCGGATTGCGATCTCCAAATCCAGGACGCCGGATAAACCTACATCCTCCGCAGAATCGTGATGACACGACTCGTTTATAGATCAGGTGGAACGGCGTGTCAGTCCAGTGCGGCTCATGCGTTGGGTCACAATTGCTCATTCGAGTCCAACGAGGGGAACCAACAAGTGTGAGGCGGTTGAAATTGGCCGGACTGCGAGACGGAGGCTATTCGCCGAGGACCACGTTCAGGAGGCCGCCGTTAATCGTCAAACCACCGCCGGCGGTGTATTCGATAAAGCCCAGCTCCCTGAACTTGTTCATGAAATGACTCACCCGCGACCGGGTGGTGCCGACCATTTGCGCCAGGTGTTCCTGATTGATTCTGGGATGCACCGTTTCGGCTCTGCTTTCCTTGCCAAAATGCGCCAGCCGTAAGAGAATCCGCGCCAGGCGCTTCTCGCTGCAATTGAAGAGTCGATCCACGAAATCTTCTTGGACTCGAAGCACACGAGAAAGCAGATGGGAGATCAGGAACTTGGCAAAGGCAGGCCTTTCATCGATCAGGCGAGCCAGAGTCTCCTTGTCCACGCGGCCGATGGTGGATGCTTGAATCGCGGTTGCGGTCGACATCCGCCGGGATCGCTTTGCCAGACAGCCCTCTCCAAAAACGTCGCCTGGCCCCAAAATGGCGATGACAGCTTTCTTGCCGCGCTGCGATGCCACCGCGAGCTTCACGGCGCCCTTCTGGATGTGAAACATCGCATCCGCCGCGTCCCCCTGCGAATAGATGGCCTGTTGGTCTTGGTACTCCCAGGTCGTCTTCTCGCTGCCGATCCGTCTGAGGAAGTTCCGGGAATTGAAAGTGAGCTTAGGTCTGATCATACTCGATGCTTCCAGAGGCCCGATCTCGCAACCGCGCCGCGCCGCCTTACGCAGGATCGGAGCTTTCCACCAGGAATGGCACACGGGCCTCACAGTGGACGCAGACTGCGGTCCGCTCCACCGTCTTGTTCTCAGGCGTTTTCGTCACCTGGAATGGGCGCAGGCAGTCGGTGCAGGTCAGAACGAAATAACCGGCGCCGCCCGGGCGCGTCCGAGCCGGGGTGGTGATCATTTGCGGAAGGTAGGCGTGATCGGGCGTTTTTCGAGCCAACTCCTGGACGGCCTGCAAGAGTTCAGAGAGCTGCAGAGCGCCCTTTTCGAACCAGCGGTCAGGCCGGGCTGGCTGAGGAAGCTCGCATTGGATTGATCCCGAAAGGACAATGAACGCGATGGACGGGTAGCGCCGGCGCACCACCGACATAAACTCGATTCCTGACATGCGGGGCATCTGCAGGTCGGAGATGATAACCTTGGGAAGCTTATCCCGGAGTTTCACCAGGCCGTCGATTCCGTCCTCGGCTTGTTGGGCTTTGAAACCCGCTTCTTCCAACTCCGCTGCCAGAAGGTCCCGAAGGGCAGGATCGTCGTCCACCAACAAGACGCCATTTACGAAACCCTCGCTCATAGCCTTCTCCTCGATGCAGCCCTGCGGTAGCGCCGTCTATGACGGCGGCCTTGCCCTTCAAGTGTTTCGCCGGTATAGACGGCGCTACAGCAGGGTTATCCGGGGCCGCACCCTCGCCCCAGACATCTTTTACGCCGGTGTGACGGGCGGGTCTGTACCCCAAAGCACAGGCGTTTGGTCAATATTGCTCACCGCCGTCTCGGGCGGGGAACTGCCGTCTGGGTGGGTGGGAAGCAGCGAGGATTGACCATCCAAGCTAGTCGTGCAGGACCACGCTGAGCAGGCCGCTGTTAACCGTCAACCCGCCGCTGCCCGTGTATTCGACAAAGCCCAGATCCCTGAACTTGTTCATGAAATGACTGACCCGCGACCGGGTGGTGCCGACCATTTGCGCCAGGTGTTCCTGATTGATTCTGGGATGCACCGTTTCGGCTCTGCTTTCCTTGCCAAAATGCGCCAGCAGTAAGAGAATCCGCGCCAGGCGCTTCTCGCTGGAGTTGAAAAGCTGGTCGACGAGATCCCCTTCGAATCGAATGTTGCGGGAAAGCAGGTGGACGACGAACAATTCCGAGATCTCGTGCCGCTCGTGCAGCGTGCGCGCCATCAGCGGCTTCTCAATCCGGACCAGGGTGCAATCCGTCACGGCGATAGCCGTGGAGATGCGCAACAGCTGACCGGCGAGACAGCCCTCTCCGAAGAACTCGTTGGCGTCTAAACCGGCGACGATCGCTTCCTTGCCCTGTTGGGATGTCACCGCCAGCTTCACTTTGCCCTTTTGAAGGTAAAACACCGAATCCGCAGGGTCCCCCTGCCGGAAGATGCTGCGGCCCGCATGGTATTCGATGACGGTCTTGCCGCGGGAAAATCCAGCCAGGAAGGCTTCCCAATCAATGGTTTCGGGTTTCTTAGTTGCCATAACCACCTCCTTATTGGCAAGGAGCCGGCTCGATGGCCACCGCCCCGTCGCCTTCACCACTGACTGCCTTCGTGACTCCCTTGCCGAATTTGTTGCCTCCGCGGCCCAGGCTTGTTGCCTGTCTCCTGGCGCAGGAAGCTCTCAGTTCGACGAGGTGGCCTTTTGGTTCTTCACCTGCAGCTCGTTGACCACCTGCTGCACATTGGGAACCGCAGAAGCGACCGTTTGGGCCCGCCCGCGGTCGGCGTCTGATATCACCTCGCCGCTTAGCGTGACGACCTCATTCTTGACGTCGAATTTCACGTTATTTTGAAGCCCGTTGGTAATGAGCGCGGCGTCTAAGTTTTTCTCGATGCCCGCGTCCAGGTCAGAGTTTACCGTCTTGGCCTCGCCTTCGGTGCCGGGAGGAATCACGGCAATCTGGTTCGCGATAACCTGCCCGGCGGCGATGGGCATGGCAAGAGATTCGGCTTGTGCCTTGTCCGCCTCAGCCTCGACGTGTCCGCCAAGCGTCACTACGCCCTTGTCACGATCCTGACTTACCGTGACATCTTTGAATTTGCTGCCCGCCTGATCGAGCGATTTGCGAACGCTGTCCGAAACCTCGGGTGACTTCGTGGACGTCGAGCACCCTGCGAGGGTCCCGGCGACGAGCAGCGCGAGCAGGCTTAAGCCCAGTTTGTGCGTTTTCATATTTCTCCTTCGATGGGGACAGTGGGGTCCCTGGTCCGGGGGTTTCCACGTCCCGCCTGGACCGCACCGAATTCCCGGGGGGAACCCTTCTGGCCGGATCATCAGGGACGGTAAACGCTGGGTTCGCGGCTTATTGGAACAGTCAGAATTTCGCTGTCACTCCGCCCCATCACATTGTGTCCGTCGCTGTTTTCTCTGTATGTACCGTTTTGCTCATGGCACTGGCCAAAATGCATCATCTACCGCGGTGGCGTAGCCCGCGCCCGGCACGATGATCTTCCCTGCGTGGCGCTGGCCGGGCCGCTACCGCGTGCCGGAGGCTCACGCGGGCGGCGGGCCAAGGCCAAGCGCTGGTCTGCGACCGGCGTCCCCACGTCTTCGGACCATCTCCGCTTGGCGCCCCCTGGACGGGACCGCCGAGGGTGGTTCGGGGGCCTCCGCGGGGTGGTTTTAGGGCGATTTGGGGGTCAAAATGGGCTGAAAATGAGATTTTGCGGGTGTTCGCCGGCGGACGAAAAAATCAACTAAGTTATTTACGGTCAGCGCGATAGCGGAACAGTCCAAAAGGAGAGTGGGGCAAAATGTCACAAATTCAACGATCTGCGCTTTTTCTTCGCCTCTCGGACCCCGTTCCCGAGGGCGGTCACTTGGGGGCGCTGCGAGCCTCGGCGTGGTGCCGCACGTCCACGCCCTCGACCAGGAAGAGCACGTCCTCGGCGATGTTGGTGGCGTGGTCGGCGATGCGCTCCAGGTTGCGGGCCACGAACATGAGGTCGACCGATTGGCGCACGGTGGCGGGATCGCGCTGCATGTAGCTGATCAGCTCGCCGTAGATCGAGTCGCGCAGCTCGTCGACGGCGTCGTCGGAGAGGAGCACGCTGCGCGCCAGCTCCGAGTCCTTGCGGACGAAAGCGTCGAGCACCTTGCGCACCATGCCCTCGACCAGGCTCGCCATGTGGGGAATGTCGATCAGCGGCTTCACCAGCGGCTCGTGCATGAGCGAGAGCGCGCGCTCGGCGATGTTGACGGCCAGATCGCCCATGCGCTCGAGGTCGTTGTTAATCTTGGTGGCGGCGGTGATGAAGCGGAGATCGGTGGCCACCGGCTGCTCCAGCGCCAGCAATTGGGTGGCAAGCTCGTCGATATCAATCTCCATCTGGTTGATGCGCGACTCGTTCTGGAGCACCTGCTGCGCCTGCTGCTCGTCCTTCTCGACCAGCGACTGCACGCTGCGATAGATAGCCGACTCAACCAAGCCGCTCATCTCAAGCAGCCGCTTACGGAGTTCATCGAGTTGTTCTTCAAAGTGGCGCATAAACACCCAGTGGCGGCCGGCGCCGGCCGAGCGCCCGTAGCGGTCTGCCGAGTCTCCTCTTAGCCGAAGCGGCCGGTGATGTAGTCCTCGGTCTCCTTCCGAGATGGGTTCTTGAAGATGACCCTTGACTCGTTGAACTCGATCAGCTTGCCGAGCAGGAAGAACCCGGTGAATTCCGCCACTCGGGCCGCCTGCTGCATGTTGTGAGTCACGATGACGATCGTGCAACTGTCTTTCAGAGTGAAAAGCAGCTCCTCGATCTTGGCCGTGGCGATGGGATCGAGGGCGGAGCACGGTTCGTCGAGAAGCAGGACCTCGGGGTCCACCGCCAGGCCGCGGGCGATGCAGAGCCGCTGTTGCTGGCCGCCCGACAAGGCGTGGGCCGATTTGTGGAGGTGGTCCTTCACTTCGTCCCAAAGCGCGGCACGCCGCAGGCTGTGCTCGACAAGATCGGCCAGGCGCTTGCCCGGTTCGTGGCCGTTCACCCGGAGTCCGTAGGCGACGTTCTCAAAGATCGACTTGGGGAAGGGGTTGGACTTCTGAAATACCATGCCCACCCGGCGCCGCAGCGCCGCCACGTCCATGCCCAGCATCTCTTCGCCGTCCAGCAGGAGCTCGCCCTCGGCGCGGGCGCGCGGAACCGTTTCGTACATGCGGTTCAGCGTGCGCAGGAAGGTCGACTTCCCGCAGCCGGAAGGGCCGATCAAAGCAGTGATCTTCTTTTCCGCGACGCTCAGGTTGATGTCGAAGAGGATCTGGCGCGGCCCGTAGTAGAAATTCAGGGAACGAACGGCGATCTTGGGCCCTCCCGGCTTGGTTGCCGGAACGGCTTCGCCGGCCTTGTCGGGTTGGGGTACAGGTGCCATCACGGTACGGGTTGCGGATCCACCCATGGGCTACCCTCTTGCTGGCGATTGTCTTCGAGCCAGGATCACCCTCGCTCCAATATTAGCAACCAGGACGAGCGCCAGCAAGACAAGGCCAGCCGCCCAAGCCTGCCGGTGCCAGTCCTCGTAGGCGGAGATCGCATAGGTGTAGATCATCACCGGCAATGAAGACGTGGCCTCGTTGAAGCCGTGGCTCCAGAACCGGTTGCCGAAGCTGGTGAAGAGCAGGGGCGCGGTCTCCCCCGCCACGCGCGCCAGGCTGAGCAGCATGCCCGTGGCGATACCTCGAAATGCCGCCGGGATCACCACGCTCGAGATGGCGCGCCACTTGTTCGCCCCCAGGGCCAGCGCGCCCTCGCGCAAAGACTGCGGCACGGCGCGCAGGAACTCCTCCGTAGTGCGCAGGACGATGGGAATCAACATGACTCCCAGCGCCAAGCCGCCGGCCAGCGCCGAGAAATGGTGCATGGGAAGGACCACCACCGTGTAGGCGAAAATCCCCATGACAATGGACGGGACCCCGTTCAGCAGATCCGCCGTATAGCGGACTACGGCGGGGAACGCCGAGCCGCCGAACTCGGAGAGGTAGACGCCGCCGATGAATCCCACCGGGATGCCGACCAGGGCGGCAACGAGCAGCAGCTTGGCGCTGCCCACGATGGCGTTCGCCATCCCACCACCCGTCTCCCCGACCGGCTTCGGAAGCTGGGTCAGGAACGCCCAGTTGATGTCCCGGCCGCCATTCCACACCAGGTAGCCGAGGATGAAGAAGAGGATCGCTACTGTCACCAGGGCGCACACCCCGGTCAGGGCGAGCATGATGTTGTTGACCGTTTTTCTCCACAATAGCCGGTAGTTCATGCGTGCTCGGATCCCCGGGCCGTCGTCGCCAGGATCAGCAGCCGGGCGAGTCCGTTAAGAATGAAAGTCAGGATGAACAGCACCAGCCCAAGCTCGATCAGCGCCTGGGTGTAGAGGTCGCCCGTGGCCTCGGTAAACTCGTTGGCAATCACCGCGGCGATGGAGTAGCCGGGGGCAAAGAGCGAGGCGGCGACCTTGGGATCGTTGCCGATTACCATGGTCACCGCCATGGTCTCACCCAGCGCCCGCGCCAAAGCGAGAAAAACCGAGCCGAAGATGCCGCTACGCGCGTAAGGGACAACGACCTTCCAGGTGGTTTCCCAGCGCGTTGCGCCCAACGCCAGCGCCGCCTCGCGCTGATCGAGCGGAACCGCCAGGAGCACCTCGCGGGAGACGGAGAGAATAAAGGGGACGACCATGATGGCCAGCACCAGGCCGGCAGCGAGAAATCCCACTCCGTACATCGGTCCCTGAAACAGAGGCAGGAAGCCCAGGGTGGACTTCAAGACCGGCTCCCCGTAGTTTCGGAGCAAGGGTACCAGGACGAAAACCCCCAGCACCCCGTAGATCACGCTCGGTACGGCGGCCAGCAGCTCGATCACGAAGGTCAGCGCATCGGAGATCCTGGGAGGCGCCAGCTCCGACAGGAAGATCGCGCCCCCGACGCCCAGAGGAACCGCGATCAGCAGAGCTAGGATCGAGGTCACGACCGTTCCGTAGATGAACGGAAGCGCCCCGAAATTCTCGGCAACCGGGTCCCAGGTGGAGGTGACGAAGAAGTTCCAGCCGAACTTGTGCCGGGGAAGGGCGGAGTTGCGGTACAGCTCGAAAACCAGCAGCACCGTCACCAGAAAAATACTGGCCGCGAAAATCAGCGTGATCAGGTGGGCGATCTCGTCGCCGCTCGTCAGCCGCCGAACCCACCTCCGGGCCCGCCCCGGAGTACTGGGAATCCCGGAACCGCCGAGCGAGCCGTGGACCAAAACCGTGGAGCCCGACATCCTAGTCGATCCGCGAAATGGCTTTCTCTTCCTTGGCCACGACGGCCTTGGGCAGCGGGGCATAAGCCAATGGCTCGCAGTACTTCTGCCCGTCGGTCATCATCCAGTGCAAGAAGTCCGTGATCACCTGCTTTTTCTGCGCATTATCGATCTTAGCCGGGATCAGGAGCCAAGTGAAGCTCGAGATGGGGTAAGCGTTCTTGCCGGGGGCGTTGGTGATGGAGACTCGAAAGTCGTCGGGCATCTCCTTGGCAGCGCCGGCGGCCGCCTCCGTCACGCTGGCGAGGTCCGCCTTGATGAAGTTACCGGCGGCGTTCTGCACCCGCCCGTAAGTGATGTGGTTCTGGATGGCGTAGATAAGCTCCACGTAGCCAATCGAGTATGGCGTGTTCTTGATCAGCCCCGAAACCGCTTCGTTGCCCTTCGCGCCCAGTCCCACCGGCCAGTTCACTGAGGCGTTCCTGCCCACCTTGGTCTTCCATTCGTCGCTGATCTTCGAGAGATAGTCCGTCCAGATGTAAGTCGTGCCGCTGCCTTCCGAGCGATGGACCACCACAATATCGTTGCCCGGCAGACTTACTCCTGCGTTCGTCTTGGTCAGTTCCGGGTCGTTCCATTTGGTAATTTTGCCTAGAAAGACGCCGGCCAGCGCCGCAGGGGTGAACTTGAGCTCCGCGCTGACGCCGGGGATGTTGTAGGTGGGAACGTCGGCGCCCAGAACGGTTGGAAAGTGCAGCACCTTAAACCGCGCCTGACCTAACTGTTCGTCCGTCATCGGACCATCGGAGGCCCCGAAATCGACCGTACCCGACAGCAACTGCCGGATGCCGCCGCCGGAGCCGATGGACTGATAGTTGATCTCGATGTCCGGGTGCGCCTTGTGATACTCGTCAAACCACTTGGAATAGATCGGGTAGGGGAAGGTGGCGCCGGCGCCGATAATCTGGAGTCGGTCGGCTGGTGGCGCCGGCGCCGGAGAGGAGGGCTTAGGAAACGATAAGAGCCCCAGGAAAACCGTCGCCGCGAGTCCACTAAACCCCAAGGCCAACGCTGTGAGTCGCTTCATGATTGTCCCCCGCGTTAGCCGGCCAGAGCCAGTTTCCGCTCGCTCTGTTACCGGCGAATTAAGCTCGCATCACGTTCACATGAATTATCGCACCGGTTCATGGCAGCACGTAACGGATGTCTACGTAACCCATGCTCAGGTGCGCGTTCTTCGGAGTCCCGGGCGCCACAAACCATGGGGAGCGCGTCACGTAGGAATACTGAGTGATGAGCTGCAGTTTGCCGTAGCGCGGATTCTGCCAGAAGGTCTGAACCAGGCCGAAGGTCGGCTCCTGGATTGACTTGTTCTGTGAGCTGGGAGACCCCGTGTAACCAAAGCCCATCAGCGACGCCTTTCCCGTCTTGGGATCGACGTAGATCGCCGTGTTGCGCTGGTAGTACGCGCCGCCGTAGTAGGTGTAAAGCAGGGTGTTGGGATTCACCTGGTACTCGAATCCGGTGATGGCGGACGAGGCGTGCACCAGAGACGGAGTGCCGTCCTGCTTGATGATGAAGTCCGGTCCCAGACCGAAGATCCACCGCCCGCCGCCGTCGCTGTAGAACGTATTCAGGATGAAATGAAAGTTCTTGGCGACTTCCAGGTTGAAGTTCACCGACCCCCCGCCGCCCGTCGCCGTCGTCTTGGTGGTGAGCGTCGGGTCTATGGTGCGGAAATTGCTCATCACTCCCGCCACCTCGATGTGCTCGTGCTTGCCGCCGACCATCGGATCAGCCGTGATCTTGGCGACGACGTCGGGGAATACGTTAGGCGTCGCGGTGTTGGCGCCCTGGTCGACTTCGGCGGTGGGAAAGTTGGGCGGCAGCGTCACGTTACCCACAAACTGCTCCGGGTTCTCAAGCGATAGCCCGAGCGCCCACACTTTCGACGGGTGATAAATGAAGCGGAACTGGTTGTTGCGCGACCAAGTGAGTCCCACTTGGTAGTTCGTGTCCATGTCTTGGGAGTAGAAGATATCACCCGGCATGGGAGACATTCCGTTGCGGCCAGGATTGAGCAGGCTCCACGACTGCCCGGCCAGGAACTCAAACTTGCCGTGGACCACTTGTATCCAGTAGAGGCGCAGCCGCATGGTCTGGCTGTTCGAGGTCACAAAGGCGTTGGTGGGCTGGGTGCCGAGGAAGTCCGCCTCGATGTAACCCTTCACGGCGCTGTCGTGCACCATACTCGTAGCCATCAACGTCACGCGCGAGTTCTGCGCGCTAAAGCGGGTTTCGGACAGCTGGCCGCCGACGGAGTTCGAGAAGGGGACGGACCCAAACGACGATCCGATCCCGCTGCCCAGGTCGGTCGAGCGGTAGAAGGCCGTGGCATCGAGAAAACCGCCGATGGTGAAGTCCGCGTCGCCAATGGTTAGGGTCAAGGGTGACTGAGCCACCGCGCTCTTGCTCTCGACCTGCGGAGTAGCCGGCGCCGGGCCGGCCATTCCCGGCAGTGGGGCGGTTGCCGCGGCCACCGTGGACGTCTTGACCGCGGCCGGTATCACCGGCGCGGTGCTCGCCACCTGACCCAGGTCGGCGGGGCGCGCCTCCGGAGCCGCGGAGGACGAGGCGTTCGCGGCCGGCTGCACCTTGGTCTCGGACCCGGCCAATTTGTCGAGGAGCGCTTTCTGCTCGCTGAGCGTCCGGCGGAGCTGCTCGATCTGGTCCTGCTGCTCGGCGAGCTGGCGCTTGAGCAACGTCACGTCGTCCGGCTTGGAATCGCGCGCCGAAGTCTTTTCAGCGGTCGTCGACTTGGCGGTTGCCGCATCGGGCCGGCTCGAATCCTCCGGCGATCCCGCCGCCAGCGACCAATTCGAGTTCAAACCCACGGCGAAAAAGATACTGAGGGTAATCAACGCGAGCCTAGCTCTTCCTCTTTGCATTATCTACCCCTGGTGTTTGACATGGAAACCGCGTGAATCGCTTCGCTCCCTTTAAGAGCTCCCCCTTCGGACGCGAGCAATCATCGCCATTGCGGACCTTTTCCTATGCTCAATTTCTACGATGTTCCCTTGCAGGGTCGGCGATGCGCGTTAAGTGAAGATGAAAAGATTGTTAAGTCTTTGTTACAGCGATATCTGTTGCCGTTTGAGTACATTCGCTTCTGATTAATCGTAGCGCCGACCTTCAGGTCGGCATTCCCGGCCGGCCCGACAAGCCTCGTCACGCTGAGCGGCTCCACCACAACGGTTTCCGCTTACCCGGCCCCGGAGCCCTGTCCGGACCCAAGCTCTTCCCCGCTCCTCGCCGATGCAGGACGTTTTCCGCCGCGTTGCGCAGCACGTGGGCCAGCTCCGGCACCGTGGCGGATGCGGTGACGAAGTCAAAAGCGCCGGCTTCCATCGCCGTGACGTACAACCCCACTTCCGCGTCCCGCGCCATCACCACCACATTGACGGGCTTCGGCGCTTCCCGCGCCAGCGCCAGCACCTCGAGCCAAGTGCCGTCGCTGAGCGCCGTGCTGGTGAAGACGAGATGCGGCGGATCGGGAACGCGCAGATGGCGTCCCGCTTCTTCACAACTCCTCGCGTCCGTCACCTTGATGAGCTGTTGCAGGATGCTCCGCAGCGCCGCCAGGTCACTGGGCGAATTTCGCACCAACACGGCCCTGATCTTCTGGCGCACGGGATTCACCTCGCGGACGGGAGGCCACCGCTCATTCGTCCGACCGGCCTAAGCGGCTGGGAGGCGACATGATCAACCTGCTGTGTTTAGGGCGGATGACCGTCCGGTAAACGTTTGGTTAAGTTTTCTGGAGGGGTTGATCCGATCGTCGAGGCGGCTTACGCCGCCCTTTCAAACCGCCACCCTGGGCAGGTCAGGACCGCCCAACGAATCGGGACCATTCAAGATAATGCTCGCTCAGCCGAAAGTCCCTTCAGGCGCCCTATGTACGATGGAGGCGCACTACCCGGTGAAGGTGGGTGACCTATGCGAGCGAGATTGAACCAGCCGTCGTACTGGGCGTCCTTGGAAATCGCGACTGCCCTCCTGGGCGTGGTGATGGCAATGCAAGTCGCGCACTGGCTCGGGGGCGCCTGAAGGATGGAATCTTAGCCCGCGCCGCAGCCGTGGAACAGGCTTGCCTTCCGGCGCTTGGGTATCCCTCTGTCTCGCGCCACGCTCCCTTAAGGCTCGATCATGTGGTGGCGTACGGCGTAGCGCGTCAGCTCGCCGACCGTGTGCAGACCGAGCTTGTGCATGATGTTGGAGCGGTGCGATTCCGCCGTCTTGACGCTGATATTGAGCTTATTGGAGACTTCTTTATTGCTCAGACCTTCGGCGAGAAGCTGGACGATCTCCCGCTCCCGCGCCGAGAGCCGGTGAGAGTCGGGCGGCGCCGCCTTTGCCGCGTGCCTCAAGTAGCCCTCAAGCACCATCTGAGCCACGCGGGAGGTGAAGTAAGGACGATCCTTGCTGATCGATTCAATGGCGCCCAGCAGGTCGCGCCCCGCATCGGCCTTCAGCACGAATCCCCGCGCTCCCACCTCGAGGACCGCATTCACCAAGTCCTCGGACTCGTCGACGGTGAGTACCAGGATTTTCATCCCGGGCCGCACCCGGCGCAGGCGGCGCGCCACCTCGAGACCGTTCAAGTCAGGCAGGTTGAGGTCGAGGACGGCGAGGTCGGGCTTGAGTCTGATGGCTTGCGTCACTGCCTGGCGTCCCGTCGCCGCCTCCGCACAGACCTGCCAACCCGGTTGCGTTTGAACCAGCGAGCGCAGCCCGCGCCTGACGACGTCATGATCGTCCACGACCAGAATGCGCAGGTTCACGGCTTCTCTCCTGCCCTATCCCAACGCCGACGGCCGGGCCTGCGGCACCCAGTGGAATGGCTACCGCAACCGTCGTGCCCTGCTTCCCCGACCGGATTTCGATACGGCCGCGAAGCAGCTTTACCCTCTCCCTCATGCCGGGGATGCCGACACTGGGCGTAAACCTTGACTCCCGACCCCGCCGGCTCAACTCCGGTTCGGTTTCGACCTCTACCAATCTCGCCCTCGTCATCCCATGCCCCCGGTCCGCGACGCTGAGCCGGATCTCACCCTGTTCCCACGCCAGCCGGACCGAGGTTTGTTTGCTGCCCGAGTGCCGGTGGACGTTGGTGAGGCTTTCCTGCACGATGCGGTAGAGCGTCAGGGCGGTATCGGGCGGGAGGTCGCGCAACTTCGGCGGCAAGCGCAAGTCCACCCGGACGCCGCTGCGCTCTGTAAAGCCTTGCACCAAGCCGCGCAAAGCGGCGTCCAGGCCGAGCTCATCGAGCATGGGGGGATGAAGCAGGTAGGACAAAGTCCGTATCTCCCGCGTGCAAGCCGCCACCAAGGCGAAGGTGTCGTCAATGGCGTTGCGCGCTTCGTCCGTCAACTCCGCGGACTTTCTCACCACGCCCAAGTTGATGGCCAGCGCGGCCAGGGTTTGCGAGGTCGCGTCGTGGAGCTCGCGCGCCAGGCGCCGCCGCTCCTCGTCCTGGGCCCGGAGGAGTTCACCGGAAAGGCTGCGCAACTCCTCTTCCGCCTCTTGGAGCTTACGGTGCAGGGTGGACGTCTGCCCTTTGATCACTGGGTTGACCTTGCCTTCCCGAGCCGTCTCGTCGAAGGGGTACTGAGCCCGCCCAGATTTGCGATCTGGAGGCGCGCCCTTCGACGGCTGGACGCGCCTCGTCTCGCCCCGCTTCGCCGATCGCCGGCTCCGCAGGTTCACATCAGGATTCGCCATCTTCCCCCACTGGCCGGTCCCGTGACCGCTACGTCAGCGCCTCGATACTCGATCGAAGGCCGCTGTCTTGGGTCGCCGACCAGCGCGCGATGGCGCCGGCCCGATTCACGGGAGTTCCCTCATCTTTCAACTCCCCAAAACCGGGCCTGACCGGTTGCAGATCGGGTTAGTCTAAACTGGCAACCGGCTCGGCTGGCACCCGTCTTCGATCAGGAGTGAGGTGGCGGAGGAATCCCGACGAGAGAGTGTGTGTACGTCCCCTGAAAGGTGATAATGTCGATTATCCACGGGTAGACTACCTGCCGATACCTGAATTATAACCCTCTAGTTCCTGAATTCAAGAGTTATTTCGGTCAGCCGAGCAGTGGTGTCCGGAGACGCCCAGGATCAGGTGCGCGGAGCGCCGGGGTTCATTCCCGGCCGCCAATCCGGTACACTGAGACCCTCATGTCCAAGAAGCATCAGGCCGCGGTCCAGAAGCAGTTCACCCGCACGGCCGAGGCGTTCGCGGTCCGTGCCGT
>Ga0070733_10002051_pt1 | contig 14622 bp, 12 predicted proteins | sample Coa_R1_9_FD_66450 | JGI IMG/M metagenome (GOLD analysis project Ga0070733, IMG submission 66450) | Surface soil microbial communities from Centralia Pennsylvania, which are recovering from an underground coalmine fire - Coalmine... | ecosystem: Environmental > Terrestrial > Soil > Unclassified ... | reverse complement strand
GTCGGCGAGGCAGCTCGTCACGTTGGTGCAGCCGGCGAGCGAGTCTGAGTCACTGAGGGTCGCAGTGCCAGAGCCGCTGGTGGCGGCTGTGACGGTGACGGTCTTGGCGAAGTTGGCCGTGTAGGTTTCAGCGCCCGTCGTCGTGAAGGTGCAGGGGCTGGTCGTGCCCGAGCAGTGGCTTCCGCCTGACCAGCCGGTGAAGCGGCTGCCCGAAGCGGGCGTCACGGTGAGCGTCACCGAGTCGCCGATTCCCGTGAGGCAGGAGGTCACGTTCTTGCAGTTGGCGAGCGGGCTGCTGTCGGTGAGCGAGACGGTTCCGCTCCCGCTGCCGCTGGTGTTCACTGCGACGGTCGCCGTGCTGACGAAGTTGGCGGTGTCGGTCTCGGTCTTCGTTGCGCTGAAGGTGCAGGGGCTGCTGGTGCCCGAACACGTGCCCCCGGACCAGCCGTTGAAGCGATTGCCGCTGCTTGGGGACTCGCTGATCGAGATCGAGTCGCCGGTGAAGACGTTGCAGCTGGTCCTCCCCGAACAGCCCACGTGATTGTCGGTCACGCTCGCTGAGCCGCTGCCGGATGTCGCCGCTGTGATCGTCACGACCGACGCGGCATGGGCGATCGGTCCGCCGTCGGCCGGCGCTATCGCCGCCGCAAGCGGTGACGACGTGCCGATGCCCGCGCCAAAGGGAGTGACCTTCGCCCGCGGGCTCGCGTGAGGCCTGCTGGCCGCGATGGTGCGAAGGATGCCCGCTCCGCGATTCGTACTGCGCGCGAAACGATGCGACGTCGAGGAGTGGCGAACGAGCCGCTTCGCAGCGGCTGGCTGACCAAGCTCCGTTGCCGGCTCAACGCTCCCGGCGACCGCCGCGAGTGCCGGCGAGGACGGGGCGGATGAGAGGACAGAGGAGGCGGGCGAGACGAGGGCAACGAGTGCGATCAGAGCAGCTGCTGCAGCGCTCACAGCGACGACGAAATACCTCTTTCGCATGACTGTTCCCTGTCGGTGCTTCACGGTGTCTCCTTACCGGGGTCGGGCAGGTTAGCCCACCGGAACCGTAGGCCGTGATGGGTAGCCGCATTGGCTGAGAACGCCCCCAGCGGCGGGTGGAAAAACCACCCCAACCCAGATTCGGCACGGCAGGGGACATACGCACCCGATTCGGTCGGTGCATTCAGGGCGACCCCGCCAGGTGCCCAATCAGGAAGCGCGCGCTGGGCGAGTCTCGACTTCTAGTGGAGCGTTACGGCGCGGCGAGGACGCGGTCGTAGGTGTCCATCACGGTCCGCGACCACCAGCCGAGGCCGGCGTTCGCGACGATCCACTCGCGCGCCGACGCGAGCTCCTCGCGGTGTCGCGCTTCGTCGAGCGAAAGCAGCTCCTCGACCGCGGCGGCGATGCTCCCCGGCTCGAGCGCGGCGAGCCGGCAGGCCGCGACCGCCGAGGCGATTGCCGCCTGGCCGGGGATATCGGAGGCGACGACAGAGCGCCCGACGGCCAGCGCCTCGAGCACGGCGAACGGCATCCCCTCGGCGCGGCTCGGGCTCAGGAAGACGTCCGCCGCCGCGTACAGGTCCTCGACCTCGGCGGTTGGCTCTAGCACGTTGACGGCGCCGGACAATCTCGCAGCCCCGACTGCCGAACGTGCGGCGCTGCCGCCGACGATGAGCCCCCGGAGTGCGCCGCCGCGCGAGGCCGCGAGGATCCGGAAGGCCTCGAGGAAGAGGTCGCCGCCCTTGCGCTCCCAATGCGTCCCGAACGCAAGCAGTACGGTCGCCGCACCGTCGATGCCGAGCGCCTCGCGCGCAGCCTCGCGCCGCGCCAGCGCCGCGGGAGCGAAGCGGTCCGTGTCGACCGCGTTGCGCACGACCGAAGTGCGCGCGCCGCCGCCCTGGCGCGCGACAGTCTCGGCGATGTCGGGCGCGACGCAGAGAATCGCCGCGACGTCGCGACCGAACAGGCGGTAGCGCAGCCGGCTGCCGGCCTCGCCGACGATTCCCGTCGGCCGCGCGGATTGCTCGTGCCAGACGACGCGCGCGCCGGTCTGCCGGCGCGCCGCGTGCACCGCCGGCATGTCGAACATCGTGAACTGCGTGTGCAGGATCGCGGGGCCTCCGCGCTCGGGCAACAGCGACGCGACCTCGCGCGCCACGCGCCCGGCGGCGCGCGAGAAGGTCGCTTCGCCCGCGAACGCCGGGAGCCAGCGCGCCGGCCCGGCCCCCGCACCGAGCTCGATCGTCCGCGGTCCGAGGCCCTCGGCCTCGAGCGTCTCCATCCACGCGCGCCCGCGCGCGGCGGCGGGAAAGACAAGGCTCACCTCCCAGCCGCGGTCGCGCGCCGCGCGGCCGAGCGCCGTGACCATTGGAATGAAGGAGCCCGGGTATACGGCCGCGTAGTCGGCGAGGTGAAGCAGTCGCAGCGGCCTGTCGGGCATCGGTCGCGGGATCGCCGACGCGAGTTAGTCGGTGATCTCCACGTGACCCGGCTGCTCGCGAATTCGTTCCATCCACGCCGCGATCGCCGCGAATCCAGACATGTCGAAGCCGGCTTCGTGGGCGACGTGCGTGTAGCCGTAGACGGCGATGTCGGCGACCGTGTAGCGGCCGGCGACGAGGAACGGCCCAGCGCCGGCGAGTGCCTGCTCGACCGCGCCAAGCGCTCGCTGCCCCGCCGCGCGGCGGGCTTCGATCTCCTCGCGCGGCGGCGGCGAGGCGGCGTAGAGCTCCCAGAAGCGCACCACCGCGACGGTTGGCTCGAGGTCGTACTGCTCGAAGCAAAGCCACTGCAGCACGCGCGCTCGCTCGAAGCGATCCTCGGGCATGTACTCGGTGCCCTCGGCGAAGTACCAGACGATCGCATGGGATTCCGCGAGCGCCCGCCCGTCATCGAGGATCAGCGTCGGGACGCGTAAGGCCGGGTTCAGCCCGCCGAGGACGTCCGGGCGGTTGGAGCGGTCCGTGACGCTCAGCTCCTGGCGCTCGTATTCGATCCCCAGGTGAGAGAAGAGCAGCCGGACCTTGTAGCAGTTGCCGGAGACCGGGGAGTCGTAAAGCAGCACGAGCGGGACACTACGCGCTCGTGCGGCGATAATGCGCCCGATGATCCTCATGCGGCTGATTCACCTCGCGATGCGCTTTGTGCGCTCCTGGCAGCGACGCCGCGCCGGCCGGTGAGCGACACCGCCCAGCACGCGAGCGTGGCCGGCGGATGCCTGTGCGGCGCGATCCGCTTCGAGCTCTCGAGCCCGCCGACGACGGCTGGGTACTGCCACTGCACGCGCTGCCAGCGGCGAACCGGCACGGCTGCCTCGCCGCAGGCGCGCATCGACGGCCGTACATTCCGCTTCACGGCCGGCGAGGAGCTGCTCACGGCGTGGCGCCATCCTGATGGCGGGTTCGAGAAGTGCTTCTGCTCGCTGTGCGGGTCGCATCTCTGCAGCCGCAACCCCGACGACACCACGCAGATGAGCGTGCGCATGTCGGCGTTCGACGGCGACCCCGGTGTGAGGCCGAGCTGGCGGACCTACGTGTCGTACGCGGCGGTCTGGGAGCCGATCCCAGACGACGGCCTCGAGCGCTATCCGGAGGCCAAGCCGCGCTGAGCCGTTATTGCCAGATCTTGATGGACTGGATCTGCATAGCGGCGGGGAAGACCGTTGAGGCGTTGGGGGCCCCGCCCCATTCGCTCGACGCGGCGACCGCTAGGTTGGCGATCAGGTAGACGCCGTTGGTGCCGTCGAAAGGCCAGCCGTAACCCGCGGCGGTCGCCTGCGCCTGGGTGTACTGGGCGTAAGCGACGCCGTCGACAGCCCAGGTCAGCATCCCGGGCTGCCAGATGAGCTGAAAGTCGTGGTAGCCCGCAGAGAGGTCGTCGGCGGCCGTGATCTGCTGGGTCTCCGCCCAATAGGGCGTCGGTCCCCAGTTGTGGAGGCTGCCGTAGATCGTGTGCGTGTTGCCGAGCAGCATCTCCTGGACGTCGATCTCGGTGTTTGGGCTGGTGCCCTGCGGATTGACCATCCACAAACCCGACCAAAGGCCCTGGCCGGCGGGCATCTGGGCGCGGAAGTCCACCATGCCGAAGCGGAAGGAATAGGTGCCCGAGGTCGAGATCCAGCCCGAGGTGTAAGGGTCGCCCTGCGGACTGGTCTGGTGGATCGCGGTGAGTGCCACCGAGTTGCCGGTCATCGTCACCTGCGACGGCTGGTACTGGGTCGCCGCGTAGCCGTAGTTGGACACGCCGGGCTGCCAGGCGCTCGGAAGCGTGGAGCCGTTGAACTCCCAGTCCTCGGCGAGGGACGTGTAGTTGGCCGTCGGCGCGAACTGCGGACCCGAGTAGATGTCGGAGTTCGTCGTGCCCTGCGGCGCCGGTGCTGGCGGAGTCGCAGGGGCTGCCGGCGTCGAGCCAGCATTCACGCCGGTCGGGCCGGTCGGACCGCCGGGCGATGCCGAGCCCGTACTCGACTTCGTCGGCGGCGACTTGGACGGCGAATGCTTCTGCGCTGGCAACGTGCTCGCCGGCAGGGACTGCAGCTTGCGAATGCTGACGTGCAGGTCGGGTCGCGCGCCCGTGGCGACGGCGCGGATCATGAAGGCGTGGCGGCGAACCGACAGCCGCACGTGAAAGCTCGCGCGGCGAGCGCGCGCGGCGGTCCCGCTGCGGTCGAGGTGGCCGATTCGAAGCGACACGAGGCTACGCCGCAGCGAGTTCGTCGAGACCGTTACGCGGACCGCGTAGACGCCGGCGCCGTCGACGCGTTCGCGCAGGACTACCGTGTGCCCGCCCGCGGCGCGCTGCGCTCCCTGCCCGGTCCGGCCGCCCGGCCAGGCCGAAGCGGCGACCGGGACGAGGATCCCGGTGAGCAGGAGTCCGGCGGCGATTACCGCGATTGCACGATGTGCCCGCACCCCTCTGCCATCGGCAACGCCCCGCGCGGCCAGCGCAAACGAGCGCGCCGTCGGCGGGTGTACTAGGCGCCGGCGCGATAATTCGCCGGCGCGCTGGACAGACGTCCGGTTTGAGGCCCGAGGGGTAAAGCCGCGGCCCGCCGAGTGCTCGCCTTCGCCCCGACGGCGTCCGGGCCCGGCCCGTTTTCGCTAATCGGGGGTTTTTCTCCCCACGTGCGAATCCGGCGCCCCTCGAGCCGTTATGTTGCCAAGTCAGGCTTCAGGTGCCCCGCTCAAGCGGTTGCCGGAGCCAGACGCCGCCCTTCGAGGGTGTCTGCACAAGTCACTCTCAAGCTCCGTAAAACACACCACAGGAAGCCAGCATGAGCGTCACGGAATCGACGAACCCTCGAGCGACTGCCTCGCTGGATGCAAAGCGTCGCGCGGTAGCTGCCTCGCGACGGGCTGCATCGGTCAGCGTGGTTATGCCCGCGCTCGACGAAGCCGCCAACCTGCCCCACGTGCTGTCACGCATGCCGGCGATGGTGGACGAGGTCGTGCTGGTCGACGGCCACTCGCGCGATGCCACGATCGCCGTGGCGCGCGCCCTTCGCCCTGACGTCCGCGTCGTGATCCAGTCGGGCCGGGGCAAGGGCAACGCACTGGCCTGTGGATTCGCGGCCGCGTCCGGCGACATCATCGTGATGATCGACGCCGACGCTTCCAACGACCCCGCCGAGATCCCGCGCTTCGTCGACGCGCTGCTCGACGGCAACGATTTCGCCAAGGGATCGCGCTTCGCGCCCGGCGGCACCAGCGACGACATCACGCGGATCCGGGCGCTCGGCAACCGCTGCCTCGGCGGTCTCGTCAACCTGCTGTTCCGCACGCGCTACACCGACCTCTGCTACGGCTACAACGCGTTCTGGCGTCATTGCCTGCCGCACCTGCAGGTCACCTGCGACGGCTTCGAGGTCGAGACGTTGATCAACGTCCGCGCTTCCCGCGCCGGCCTCGTCGTCACCGAGGTCGCCTCGACGGAGCATCCTCGCCTGCACGGCGAGAGCAAGCTGAGCGCGACACGCGACGGGATGCGCGTCCTGCGGATGATCCTGCGCGAGCGCGTGCGCCGCGACCGGGCGGCCTCAGATGCCTGGCGGCCCGTCTTCCGCGAGCTCGCTCCGGCGGGCGCCGACGGCCGACACCTTCACGCCGCGGCGATTCGCGCCGATATGTCTCACGCGGGCTAAAACCGCGTCGTTACCTATCTGTTCACGAGAGCCCTCGGGCTCGGCACCCAAAGCATCCTATGATCGCCAGAATGCCACTGCGAATCGGTATTGATCTCGTATCGGTGGCCTCCATCGAAGAGTCGATCCGTAACCACGCCGCGAGCTATCTTCGGCGTGTATTCACCGACGTGGAGCTAACCGACTGCACCGCGGCGGATGGGCAGCCAGACGCAAGCCGCCTCGCCGCCCGCTTCGCCGTCAAGGAGGCTGCGCTGAAGGTGCTTCGTCAGGGCGACGAGGCGATCCCGTGGCGCGAGATCGGCGTCCGCTCCGATCGCCACGGCCGTCCGAGCGTCGAGCTCGCCGGGGCCGCTGAGGCATCGGCGCGCCGTCAGGGTTATGACACCCTCGACGTCAGCCTGACGCACGAGGGTCCGTTCGCGGCGGCGGTCGTCGTCGCGCACTCAGAGGAGGTGTCGCGATGAGCGACGAATTGCACGGCGAGATCCGCCGCGTCGTCGCCGAACACGCGCGGTTGTCGGTCGACGTCGACACGCTCGCCGACGACTCCGACCTCTTCGCCGCCGGGATGACCTCGCACGCGAGCGTCAACCTGATGCTCGCACTCGAGGACGCCTTCGACTTGGAGTTTCCCGATCGCATGCTGACGCGCGGCGTGTTCGACAGCGTGAACGCGATCGCGGCTGCGATCGGCGAGCTGAACGGCCTTGCGCCATCGTCCAATGGACACCAGCCATGAGCGTCACCGTCGAGTCAGACCGCACCCTTCTCGCCGACGTCGCGCGGATCGCCGCAGAGGTCGCGGCCCCCGCGGCCGACGCCGTCGATCACGAGGCCCGCTTTCCGATCGAGGCGATCACGGCGCTGCGCGAGGCGCACGCCCTTTCCGCCGCTGTTCCCGAGGAGCTCGGCGGAGGCGGCGCCACGCTCGAGGCGGTCGCGCGCAGCTGCTTCGAGCTCGGCCGTAGCTGCAGCGCCGCGGCGATGGTCTTCGCGATGCACCAGATTCAGGTCATCACGATCGCCCGCCATCTCGATGGGGCGCCGTGGTTTGAGAGCTACCTGCGCCGCCTGGCGGCCGAGCAGCGGCTCGTCGCCTCGGTGACCTCGGAGATTGGCACCGGCGGCGACATGGCGCGCTCGATCGCGGCCGTGACCGAAGAGGAACATGACGTCCGCTCGTTCGAGAAGAAGGCTCCGACGGTCAGCTACGGCGCCCACGCAGACGACCTCTTCACGACGGTCCGCCGCAATGGCGACGCGGAGCCAGGCGACCAGGTGCTGGTCCTCAGCACCGCGGGCCAGGCGGAGCTCGAACCCACGGGCGTGTGGAACACGCTCGGCATGCGCGGCACCTGCAGTCCTGGGTTCGTCGTGCGCGCCCGCTTCGCTCCCGAGCAGATCCTTGCGGCGCCGTTCTCAACGGTCATGAACCAGTCGCTGGTCCCGGTCTCGCACATCCTCTGGTCCCACGTCTGGCTCGGCATCGCGACCGAGGCGTTCGAGCGGGCGCGCGCGTTCGTGCGCTCGAGCGCGCGGCAGCGCCCGGGCGAGCCGCTCCCGGCCGCCCATCGCCTGTCCAACGTCATGGCGGAGTTAACGCTGCTGCGCAGCGAGGTCGCTCAGGGACTCCAGGACTTCACCTCGGAGGACGAGGAGAGCGGCCGTGAGCGCCTGCTGACGATGGCCAGCATCCTGCGCTTCAACAACCTCAAGCTCGCCGCTTCCGAGCACACGCCGCGCGTCTGCGAGGGAGCGCTTGAGGTGATCGGAATCCTCGGCTATCGCAACGACGGCCCCTACAGCGTCGGGCGCCACCTGCGCGACGCGCTCTCGGCTCGTCTGATGGTCGCCAACGAGCGCATCCACACAACGGACGCCGCGCTGCTGCTGATCGCCAAGGAGGCCTGAGATGACGGACGTGCTCACGGGGACCGCCGTACAGGTCGCGTTCTACGAGGAGCTCGCCGAACGCGGACTTCTCCTGCCGAGCGGAGTTCCCGGCCTGTACGGCTGGAACCACACCTTCGAGGCGGTGCGCGTCGCCGTTGACGGCTTGATCACCCGCGCCGGCTCTGATGTCTCCGAGTCGATGCATTTTCCGCCGCTTCTGCCGCGCCGGCGCATCGAGGAGATCGGCTACCTGCAGTCCTTCCCGCACCTTGCCGGCAGCGTCTTCAGCTTCGAGGGCGACGAGGACGACGCGGTCGCGCAGGCCGAGCACGCCGCTCGGCACGAGGATTGGAGCGAGCACCAGCACATGACGGAGCTCGCGCTCGTGCCGGCCGCCTGCTATCCGGTCTATCCGATCGTCGCCTCGCGCGGGGCGCTGCCCGAGGGCGGCGTGGTCGTCGACGCGGGCGGCGGCTGGGTCTTCCGCCACGAGCCCTCCGAGGACCCCGCGCGGCTGCAGATGTTCCGCCAGCGCGAGATCGTCCGCCTTGGCGCGCCCGACGAGGTGCTGGCCTGGCGTGACGCGTGGTCTGAACGCGGCCTCGGGCTGCTTCGCTCGCTGGAGCTCGAGGCGGAGCGCGATCACGCCAGCGACCCGTTCTTCGGCCGCGCCGGGCGGATGCTCAAGGCCAACCAGCGCCAGCAGGAGCTCAAGCTCGAGTTGCTCGTCCCGATCGCTGGCGAGGAGCCGACCGCCGTGGCCTCCTTCAACTACCACCGCGACCATTTCGCGGTGAAGTTCGGCCTGCAGCTTCGCGACGGCGACACGGCTCACACGGCGTGCCTCGGCTTCGGGCAGGAGCGGATCACGCTGGCGCTGCTGCGCCGCCACGGCCTCGAGCCGTCGGCGTGGCCGCAGACCGTGCGCCGCGAGCTCTGGGGCGCATGAGCGCAGCCACGGCAACGGGATACCGGAGCCTGTTCGGCATCGACGCGGCGGGCTATGTGCCGCACGCCGTTCACGGGCCGTCGCGCACCTATCAGGAGAGCAACTGCTACACCGACATCGTCATCGAGCTCCTGCACGCCCGCGGCGATGAACCGCTCGCGGCGCTCGGGAGCCTCGTGCGGATGGATTTCGAAGGCGACCAGTGGTCGTTCTTCAAGCCGTTCGGTGAGGATCTCGAGCGGCTGTTCGGGATCGACATCCACGAGATGCAGCCCTACCGCGCGCTGCCTGAGCAGATCGCCGAGCAGATCGACGCCGGGCGGACGATCGCCGTCGAGCTCGACTCCTGGTTTCTTCCCGATACGCACGCCACCAGCTACAGGCGCGAGCACGTCAAGAGCTCGATCATCGCCGAGGCGATCGACCTCGACCGCGGCTGGCTTCGCTACTTCCACGGCCCGAGCCTCTTCGAGCTCGAGGGCGAGGACTACGCCGGCGTCTTTCGCACCGAGGGCGCGGAGCCAGACGTCCTGCCGCCCTACACCGAGCTCGTCCGCTTCGATGCGGGCCCGCGCCTGTCCGGCGAGGAGCTGCGCGAAGCCACTCGCTCCTCGCTGCACCGACACCTTGCGCACCGCCCGCGGAGCGACCCGTTCGAGCGCTTCGCAGCGCAGCTGCAGCGCGCGCTGCCGAGCCTTCTCGACGGCGACGCCGAGGACTACCACGCATATGCGTTCGCGACGGTGCGGATGGTCGGAGCGGCCTTTGAGCTTGCCGCCGCCCAGGCCGACTGGCTGTTCGGAGCTCAGGGCGCGCCCGTCAGCCAGCCGATGCAGTCGATCGTCGAAGGGTCGAAGGTGCTTTCTTTTCGCCTCGCTCGCCGGCGCAGCTTTGACCCGGCGCCGGTCCTCGAGTCACTGAGCGACGGCTGGCGCTCCGCGATGTCCGCCCTTGAAGAGGTGCTCGCATAGCGGCGAGTGCGCTCGAGGCCACGCTGTTGCGCCGCGCGTCGCGGGCGACCGTCGCCGGGGGGGAGTCGGTCGAGTTGAGCGATGGGTGGCAGGTCGCGGCGTGCCCGGGCGGTGAGCGCGTCGCGGCTGGGTCGATCGGGGCTCTCGAGTGGTCGCAGGCGCAGGTCCCCGGCACGGTCTGCGGGCCGTTCGGCTGGGACGTCGACGCCGCGAGCGTCGACGCATGCGACTGGTGGTATCGCTGCGCGTTCGAGGCAAAGGCGGCGGAGCCGCGCGAGCAGGTCGTGCTCGTCTTCGAGGGCCTGGCGACGCTCGCCGAGGTCTATCTGAACGGACGGCTGGTGCTCGAGAGCGAGTCGATGTTCGAGGTCTCGCACGTCGACATCGGCTCGCTGCTTGAGCCGCTCAACGAGCTGGCGATCTGCTTCCGCGCGCTCGCGACGCGGCTCGCCGAGCCGCGTCGGCCGCGCGCGCGCTGGCGAAGCGCGGTCGTCGCAGACCAGGGTCTGCGTTTCGAGCGAACGATGCTGATTGGTCGCGCGACCGGCTTCGCCAGCGGTCCGCCGGTGGTTGGCCCGTGGCGCCCGGTGCGGCTCGAGCGCCACCGCGTGCTCGGGGTCGAGAGCCTCGAGCTGCGCCCGCGACTGCGCGACGACGGAAGCGGTGTCCTCACGATCGCGGCGCGCCTTCGCGAGATCGCCGGCGAGATCGAGGCCGCAGTCGTCGAAGTCTCGGGCCAGGGTCAGGCGCACCGCGCGCAACTCGAGATCGCGAATGGGGGGGCCGCAGGCGAGCTGACGATCGCCGATGTCGCGCTCTGGTGGCCGCACACCCACGGGACGCCGAGCCTCTACGACGTCCACCTGGGGGTGCGCGTCGACGGCCATGATGTGGAGATCGACTGCGGCCGCATCGGATTTCGCGCGCTCGAGGCGGCCGCCTCGATCGCTGACGACGGCCTGCGCCTGCGCGTCAACGGTGTGGAGGTCTTCGCTCGCGGCGCCGTCTGGACGCCGATCGACGCGCTTGGCGCGCGTCCGGGCTCTGCTGGTCCCCGCGCGGCGCTCGAGCGAATGCGCGACGCGGGAATGAACCTCGTCCGCGTCCCGGCCGTCGGAGCGTATGAGACGCGCGCCTTTCACGACGCCTGCGATGAGCTCGGCCTGCTCCTCTGGCAGGACTTCATGTTCGCGGGCCTCGACTACCCGCAGGCGGACTCGGCGTTCTTGGACACTGTGCGACGCGAAGCGCAGGAGGTCATGGCGAACCTCGCCGGGCGGCCGAGCCTAGCTGTGATGTGCGGCAGCAGCGAGCTCGCCCAGCAGCCGGCGATGCTCGGCCTCGACCTCGACCCCGCCTCCGAGCCGCTCTTCGCCGAGGTCCTGCCGAACGTCGTTGAGTCAGCCGGCGCCGGTGCGATCTACATCCCGACGACGCCGTGCGGCGGCGCCCTTCCTTTCCGCCCCGACCGCGGCCTCGTGCACTACTACGGGGTGGGCGGCTACATGCGCCCGCCCTCGGACGCGCGCAGCTCCGGGGTGCGCTTCGCAAGCGAGTGCCTCGCTCTGGCCAACATCCCCGAACGCTCGGCGATCGAGCAGATCGCCCCCGGTGCCGGCGCTTACGCGCGCGGCGCATGGAAGCGCGGTGTGCCCCACGACGCGGGCAGCGCCGCGGACTGCGAGGACGTGCGCGACCACTATCTGCACGAGCTCTTCGGCGTCGACCCGGTCGCTCTTCGCACGCTCGACCACGAGCGCTATCTCGAGCTCTCGAGCGCGCTGACGGGCGAGCTGATGGCCGAGGTCCTCGGCGAATGGCGCCGCGGCGGCTCGGGGTGCTCGGGCGCGCTGATCCACTGGCTGAGCGATTTGCGGCCCGGGGCGGGGTGGGGGATCCTCGATCACGACGGCGCTCCCAAGGCGGCCTACCACCACGTCCGCCGCGCGCTTGCGCCGCTCGCGGTCTGGAGCACCGACGAGGGCCTGTCTGGAATCCTCATTCATGTGGCAAACGACGGTCCGCAGAGCGTCCGCGCGCAGCTGCGCCTCGCGCTCTATCGCGACGGCGAGGTGAACGTCGGTCAGGCGCAGTGCGATCTCGATCTCGACGCGCACTCGACACAGTCCTTCGACGCCGAGGATCTGCTGGGCCGCTTCGCGGACGTCTCGTGGGCGTACCGCTTCGGCCCGCCCGCCCAGAACGTCGTCGCTGCGACGCTGACCAGCCGCGACAGCGGGGAGCAGCTCGCGCAGACCTTCCGGCTGCCCGCCGGCCGTCCTCTGCAGCGCGAGCCGGCTGCGGTCCTTGGCGCCAGCGCCACGCTCGAGGAAGCGGGCGAAGCGCGCCTGTCGATCGAGTCGCGCCGCTTTCTATACGGCGTTCGCGTCGAGATTCCGGGCTGCACACCGTCCGACGACGCCTTCTCGGTCGAGCCGGGAGGGCGCCGGATCGTGGCTCTGCGCGGCACTCCGCAGGCAGACGGCTCGATTACAGCGCTCAACCTCCGCGGCCGTCTGCCGATCCCCTCTATGAGGAACACGACATGACCGAGACCGCGCAGCACATAGGCCCCGGCGAGGTCACGCTCGCCCGCGGGCACCCCTGCTATCTCTCGCTCGCCGGCGAGGCCGTCTTCGCGGTCCTTCACATGCCCGCGCCCGGTCCACACTCGACGACCGGCGTGATCGTCTGCCCGCCGTTTGGCTGGGATGAGCTGGGTGTGCACCGCTGCCTGCGCGTGCTGGCCGACGAGTTCGCGGCGGCTGGCCACGCGGCGCTGCGCTTCGATTTCCCGGGCACCGGCGACAGCGCCGGGGGCCCGCGCGACCCCGCGAGGCTCGATGCCTGGACGGCGACCGTCGAGGCCGCCGCGCAGGCGCTGCGCGAGGAGGCCGGTTGCGAGCGCGTCGTCGCCGCCGGCATCGGCCTGGGCGGCATGATCGCCCTGCGCGCGGTCGCTTCCGGCGCCGCCGTCGACGACTTCATTCTCTGGGCCGTTCCTTCGCGGGGGCGCCGCCTGATCCGCGAGATGCGGCAGTTCGCGCGGATCGCCGACGCCGAGCTGCTCGACCACGGCATGGCTGCGGAGGACGCCGCCGAGGACGTCGCGATGGCCGACGACGGCGCGCTCAACGTCGCCGGGTTCGTGCTCAGCGCCGAGACGCTCGCCGACCTCGAGTCACTCGACCTCGCCGAGCTGGCGCTTCCCGACGGATCGCACCGCCGCGCGCTGCTGCTCGGTCGCGACAGCCTCGCCTTTGACTCGCGGCTGACCGACCACCTCGGCGCCCGCGGCGTCACGCTGACCGTCGCTCCGGGTCCCGGCTATGACACGGCGGTCGTCGACCCGCATCTCTCGGAGGTGCCCTGGGAAACGATCCGCACGATGATCGGCTGGGTCTCCGAGGGCGATGAGCTGCTCGGCGCCGTGTCGTCGTCCTCGCACGGCGAGCCGGCGCTCGCCGAATCCGCCGAGTTTCGCGTCGACGGCGCGGTGATCCGCGAGCGGCCGTTCGATTTCGAGTTCGAAGGGCACCGGCTTGCCGGAGTCCTCACCGAGCCCGTCTCCGCGCGCGACGTCGACCTCTGCGCGGTCCTGATGAACGCCGGGGCGCTCCGCCACATCGGGCCGCACCGGATGTGGGTCGAGGCCGCACGCCGCTGGGCAGCGCGCGGCGTCTCGACGCTGCGCTTCGACGTCGTCGGCGTCGGGGACTCAGAGGGCGAGGCGAGCCTTTACGCACGGCGCGGAGCCTTCCAGCGGGTCGAGTTCGCCGCCCAGGTGATCGCCGCGATGAACGCTCTGGAGCGCGGCGGCGTCGCAACGCGCTTCCTCCTCGGCGGCGTCTGCTCGGGCGCCTACTGGTCGCTCCATGCGGCGCTCAGCGATGAGCGCGTAGATGGTCTACTGCTGCTCAACATGCTCGCCTTCAACTGGACGCCGGAGCTCGGCGCGCTGCGCGATGCGCGGCGCACGCGTGCGCTGCTGCAGACCGGCGACGTCGGCACGGTGCTGCGCATCGCCGCGCAGGATCGCTGGCGGATTACGCGCATGATCTCGACGAGGATTCGCCGCGCGGTGACGCTGCGGCGGCCCGAGGGCAGGCCTCCACCGGCAAGTAGCGAGGTCGTCGACGTCCTCGACGGCCTGCGCGACCGCGGCATCCAGATCCTGCTCCTGCTCTCGGCGGGAGAGCCGCTGTTTGACGACTTCGTCGCCGACGGGCTGATCGAGCGCCTCGGCGAGTGGCCGAACCTGCGCCTCGAGCGGATCCCGACCACCGAGCACGTCTTCAGCCTGATCACCTCGCAACGGCGCGCCCACGAGCTGATCGACGCAGCCGTGACGCGGCTGCTGCCCGAGCGGTCGGGGCGGTGAGCATGGGCCGCCGCGGCATGCGGCGGCCGCCCGGAGCGCGGTCGGCCGCGGGGCAGCTTCGGCTGCTGTATGCGACCCCGCGCTATCCGCCCGAGATCGGCGGCGTCGAGCAGCACGTCCACGAGGTCGCGACGCGTCTGCGCGCGCGCGGCGCGGCCGTGACGGTCGTGACGACCGACCGCTCGGGCGAGCTGGCGCCCGTCGAGCTCCTCGAGGGAGTCGAGGTTCGCCGCGTGCCCGCCTATCCGCGCGGCGCCGACTGGTGCATCGCTCCGGGCATCGCGCGCACGGTCCGTCG
>Ga0070733_10002050_pt1 | contig 14634 bp, 11 predicted proteins | sample Coa_R1_9_FD_66450 | JGI IMG/M metagenome (GOLD analysis project Ga0070733, IMG submission 66450) | Surface soil microbial communities from Centralia Pennsylvania, which are recovering from an underground coalmine fire - Coalmine... | ecosystem: Environmental > Terrestrial > Soil > Unclassified ... | reverse complement strand
GCCATAGCATTCATCGTGAGGCCCGTCAGGCCCAGTGTTGCCTTCATTTCAGGGGCTTTATCTGCCATAAGCTGTCCTTATTTTGGGTGTCCTTCTTTTTCAGATTTCGGGCCACAAGCCAAGACATTCGGGGTCCGGTTCTCCTATACTCACAGCGTTGAAGCGCAAAGAGAAACTCAAAATTCTTATGGCAGTCATAGACCTTTTGGATGAAGAAGTCAAAAGGAAGTCGTAAGCAGCTCATGAGGACGCAAGTTCTTGTGATACTTTGATCTAGCGGCACCACCTTCCGGGCCCTTGAATCAATATGAAAGTCGCTGGTTTTCTTTTGCTGCTGGCGGGCTGGGTACTGGTCCTCGCGGCTATAGCGCTGCTTGGCGCAGCAGGACCGCGCGCCGCGTTCCTGCTGGCGGGTTTAGGGGTCGAGTTGCTGGGACTGGTGCTGGCGGCACGTTCCCATCTGACTGCCAAAAAAGAGGATGAGGCATAATGCCCGGCGTTCACTTTTCGGAAATTCAGACTGCGGCGTGTATCTTTTTCCTCCTGCTTGCCCCTTTGGCGGGCGCCGGACTGGCGCTCATCAACGCCGGGCTGGGGCGCACCCGCAACGCCGCGCACTCCATGATGGCGGCGCTGTGCGTGATTTCCGTGGCGGCATGCGTCTGGTTTATTTGCGGCCGCGCCTTTTTGGGATACGGGGGTGGGCTCGCCCATTTTGTCACGGTCGGGCATAAGCCGTGGGATTGGCTTGGCGCCGAACCCTGGTTTTTCCGCGGCTTGCCATTGAGCGGCGTGGCGAAACTTCCGCAGAATGCTCCACCGCTCTTCCTGATTGCCTGGTTCGGGATCTTGGCGGCGGGGCTGGCCGGCTTGATTCCATTGGGCAGCGGTGCGGACCGCTGGAGGCTTGCCGCAGTCTGCGCATCGACCGCGCTTCTGGCCGGGATCACCTTCCCGCTGTTCGCCCATTGGACCTGGGGTGGCGGCTTTCTCGCCCAACTGGGTATGAATTATGGTTTGGGCCGGGGTTATCTGGATGCGGGCGGCGCGGGGCCGATCCATGTGGTGGGCGGTTTGACGGCTCTGGCGATCACCTGGATCGTGGGTCCGCGCAGGGGCAAGTACACGTCCGACGGAATGCCCATGGCGATTCCGGGGCACAACGCGGTGCTGGTTCTTTTCGGATGCATGGTGGCGTTCGTGGGCTGGCTGGGGCTGAACTCGGCCGGGGCGATGCTGTTCGCGGGACTGGACCCGGACCGGACGCCGCTGATTGCCGTGAACACGCTGCTGGGCGCATCCTCAGCCGCGCTGGCGACCGCCGTGATCACGAGGCTGCGCTTCGGGAAGCCGGATGCCTCGCTCACCGCGAATGGCTGGGTGGGAGGCCTTGTGGCGAGCAGCGCGGCATGCGCTTTTATCACGCCGGCGGAGGTGGTGATTGCCGGTCTGGTGACCGCAGCGCTGGTCACGTATTCGGTCGAGCTCCTCGATTTGCGCCTGGAAGTGGACGATCCCGGCGGCGGCATATCGGTGCATGCGGTTGGCGGTATTTGGGGCGTCCTGGTGGTCGGATTGTTCGGCAGGCTGGAAGCCGGCGGCGCGGGGCAGTTGCTGGCGCAGGCGGTGGGAATCGCGACGCTGGTGGGATTCGTCCTGCCATTCACATATGCGCTCAATCTGCTGCTCAACCGGATAATGCCGCAGCGCGTGGCAGTTGAAGGCGAGCATCAGGGGATGGATTTGTATGAGTTGGGCGCGGGCGCGTATCCCGAGTTCGTGACGCACACCGATGAGTTCATGCGTTGAGAGCGGGCGTTCCGCTAAACTGAGATAGTCAAGTTGAACCAAATCCGTGGCGGAATGGCGGAACTGGCAGACGCACTGGACTCAAAATCCAGCGAAGTTCACTCTTCGTGAGGGTTCGACCCCCTCTTCCGCCACCAGAATTATTGGCTGATCCAGATCTAACGGTACGAAACCCGAGGTGGCTATTTGTCGGAACCCCATGGGCTTCCCGCATCGCCTCAATGCTCGCGACCTTCCCGGTCGGCTGGACCTCGTCTTCCAGTTAGCCCAGTTACTCACCCGATCACTTGGGCAGTTGAAACTCTTCGTCAATAACGATCCGGGACAGGCTCAAGCCGTCGATAAGGGCAATGGGATTCTTGCCAGGTTCTCCGGCTTCGTTGATGGCCGCTCTTGAGAAGTGACTAGTAGTAACGACAGCGCCTCTCGCGAAGGGCTGGAGGCTTCCCCGCAATTCGGCAACTTCCTTGCGCCCGACGGAATGCAACCAGCGCTTGGCTTGAACCTGAACCACGGTATCCGTGAAGAGCCACATCCGCGCCCCGGCCTTTGCGTTGATGTCAATACCGCCATCGGCGCTGAACTTTGTAACGCATACCTCCGTGAAACCACAATGAAGCAGCAGATCCTTGATGAAAAATTCGAAGCTTCTGGCCTCCAATGCCAGCAGCCTGCTGCGCACGTTTTCGATCTGTTGCATGTTATTTGGGCTTTGAATGCCTCCTCCGGTAACCACTTCATCGTCGTCTGAATCGAATGGAAGTTGTTCTGACGCCGTAAGAACCTCCTTCGAAACAACGTCGTCCAGCGAAAGTGGTACTACGCGCGGTTCCCGGTGGATCTTAAATTCAAACAGCCACACTTGTCGGACCTTTCCGCCCGAATCAAGTTGCCGGTCCGGATAGTGCCGCAAATACTGGAGTAGGCCGAGGTATTGCCAGCGATGCGGCCCCTGAGATTTATCCCTTCTGCTGGCGACTTGAACGAATCCGTGTATCGGAAAGTTCAGCTGCCTCTGTCCAATCAGTCGACAGTTGATACCGGCAAGGGTCTGCTCCCCTGTTCTTCCGCCCGCCGTATACGTCAGGACTTCACCCTCGAACCTGTCGTGATATGGGTTTTCGATTTTCACATGAAAATCCTGGACAGTAGTCATGATCACAGCCCTCCTGACGATCTTGTCCCGAATTGAAAGACGTATGCCCCCTGCATTTGACACTCTCAGCGCTCTGAAGATGTCGTCGTTTGAATAAAGCTGTCCGACGGTCAGCTCCGAAATACTTTCGCGAACCTCTGCCGTGATCGTGGGCTCCATTAGCTTCTGAGGAAAGGATACCTATAAACAGGAGTCGGAAAACGCTGGTCAAACCCGGACGGCTTCTGCATCGTCTGGGTCGCATCCAGAGTTGCCGTGGTGAGCACTCTGTTTATCATCCTTTGCTTTCCTCCGGCAGCCTGTCCCGAAACGGGGGCTCCATACCAGGAGGAGCGCATTCCGGGCGAGGAGTGAATCACTTCCGATCGATCCAAAGTGTTCTTAAGAGCCGCTTGGAGGAACAGGCCCCGCTGCGAGGTTGCGTTATCGAGTTTCAGAATGGGTGCGGCGGGAATAATTGACGTGCTGTTACTCAAACAGCTCATCGATCCAGTTCGGATTTGAGCGTTATTTAAGGCGGATCAGAGGTGTATACTGATCGGTGCCGAGAGTTCCCGATGGATTCCCGGATGACACGGGAGGTGGTATGAAACGAAGAACCTTCGCCGTTCTGGCGCCGGTTTTGATTGCGCTCGCGACGGGAGTACCGGGGTGGGCACATCATTCTTTTGCCGCGGCATACGATCTGCAACAGCCTGTAACGGTCAAGGGCACCATCGTTAAGGTGCTGCTGCGCAATCCGCATTCCTGGTTCATGCTGAACGTCAAGAACGAAAACGGCCAGGTGGAAGAGTGGGCCTTCGAGGCCGGCACTCCGAGCGGCATGATTCGCAACGGCTACAAGCCGAACGTCATCAAGGAAGGCTCCGAGGTCACCATCAAGGGCTTCCGTGCCAGAGATGCCTCCCAGAAAAGGGGAATGTTGAGAGAACTCACCACCTCGGATGGGCAGGTTTACGGTCTGTTCGGGCCCCAGGAGAACAAGTGATGAAACGCCTGATGACGCACGCGACAACTGCGGCGGCGATCGCCGGTGCCCTGGTATGGTCCGCGGCGGCTCCGGCGCGCCTTGCGGCACAGGCTAACACAGCCGCATCGGCGGCTCCGGCGAGTACGCCCGCGCCGGGACCCGCGCCGCGCTTGAACGGCCATCCAGACCTGTCGGGCGTCTGGTGGGGTGGCGCCGACATCGGCGGCCGGCCCGCCGGTGGTGGTGGACGAGGCGCCGGTGGGCGCGGCGGCGGGCGAGGTCCGGCGGCACCGACGTTCACCAGTTTGTATCAGCCTTGGGCAGTGGCCAAGGCCAAAACGCTGCGCGATAAGGACGACCCGGCGCTGGGCTGCGTCTCGACAGCATTCGGCACTTTGAACGTGGATCTCTTCGATGTCGGGGCCGTGGGGCAGATCGTGCAAACGCCGAAGTTCGTCATCATGCTGACGGAAACCTATAACGGCTTTCAGATTGTCCCCATCGATGGCAGAGGGCATCGCGACAACGTGCCCCCGGCCAATCGCGGAGACGCGGTGGGTCATTGGGACGGCGACACCCTGGTTGTCGACAAGACGAACTTTACCGACACCAGTTGGCTCTCGGCGGAAGGGCGGGTATCGTTCCATTCCGATGCGATGCATATAGTGGAGCGCTATCGCCGGGTGAACAACGACACGCTCGAGATCGAAGCTGTGATCGAGGATCCGAAGGTGTTGACCGGGCCGTGGACCGTTCCCAAACAGACCTTGAAACTGGCGCCGTTCGATCAGATCATGGAGTTGAATTGCGCGCCTGGAGACGTCAAAGAATTGATTGAATCGGCGCAGAAGGACCCAGCGAAGAATTAAGCCGCCTGAATAGGCGGCTGCAGCCGGAATTGGCTACCCTACTTGCCTGCCAGGTGCTGTACGTCGGTATTGTTTTCTTCGCAGATAAATTCGAGGACTTCCTCGCCCTTCGGCGCCAGATCCCAGGTGTTGTGAATCTTCCAGGGCTTGGTGTATGTCCCCGGATCGTCGATTGTGAATTCGATTTCGAGATGCGCGAGATCGGGCCGGCGGTAGCGTTCGACCACGTGAAGTTTTTCCGAGCGCGGATTGGCCCCTCCACCCACAGTGCCGCGATCGTTGAAGCCCACACGGTCGACCACCAGCGTGTCTCCTTCCCACCGGCCGATCGCATGTCCCATCCAGGTCGGATTGTCATTGTTGGGATGACCGCGACCATCCAGATAGACCACGCCGACGAAGGGCGGGCCCTCCACGATCGTTACCAACAGATCTGGCGTCTGTACGATACGCCAGGTGGATGAACCGAAAAGCAGCGCATCGCCGGGAAGACAGCGGCTGGCGGGATCGTTCTTGAAATTCTCCTCGGTCCACTTTTTGCTGAGCGCTTCAGCCCACGGCAGCATCGAGGGATCTTCCGGATAGGGATCGTCGTTGCCGATCCACACTCCCGACAAATCCGGCTTGCCGTCGGCGGCGCGCGGCGTGGGGCCGGTGCGTTGAGGTGTGCGCTTGCGGAGGGCGATCGACACAAGGCCGGGGTCGTCGCCCAGCGTTCCCAGAGCGGTGCCTTCTTCGAGATGGATGTCGAAACGCGTGGCGGCCGTACCCGATACGGCGACACCGGATTGCGTGAATGGAAGGTAAGTGAAGCCGGGCATCGCGACCGATAACGTGTAGCTGCCAGGTGCGGCCGGGGCCAGATTGTAGCTGCCATTTGTGGCGCTGACGGTACGGAGCGTGGCTCCCGTCTCCGGGTTGCGCGCCTGTACCGGCGCTCCATCGACGGTCTTGCCGTCCTTATCGAGGACGGTTCCCTGAATGGAACTGGTCTGCGCTACAACTGCCGCCGCCAACCACGTCAGACTCGCCAGGACAACCCACGCGCGCTCTTTCATTTGAGCGCACTCTGCCAGTTGAGGACGATCGTGACCGGGGATGCGGCTGTGTCCTCAAGTGCGGTGTTCACCAGAAAACGTTGGCCATCGGGCGTGACGTCCCAGCGCCACGCTCCGGTCGCCCCGCCGCCATTGCCGCCCAGAACCGCGGCGCGGAACAGCGGTTTGGGAACGCCGGGCTGAAAAGCGGTCCCGTTGGCGCTCACGCTCACGGCCATCAGCGTACTGTCCGGCGTGAAGTAGAACAGCTCTTTGCCATCGTGGCTCCAGCGCGGCTGGTTGCCCCCGCCATTCGATATCGGCCATTTTCCGCCGGTCGACATCGGAAACGGCTGCACGTAGACCTCTTTGGTCCCCGATTCGTTGGAGGTGTAAACCACCCAGTGCCCATCCGGCGAGAACTTGCCTTGCCCCTCGTCGAAGGGCGTGGTGAGATACGGGAACGGCTTATGGTCGCCCTCCATCGGCAGGACCCACAAGTCCGCGCTGGTATTTTTTCCCCGTTGCACGAACAGCAGGAAACGGCCATCGCGCGACCAGTCCAGCGGCCCCTTGGCGTCGCTCGAGTGAAACAGCAGTTCCCCCTGGCCCGCACCGTTCGCGGGCTTGCGATACAGGTCCGCGGATTGACCGCCTCCGGGCGCGTACACGATCTGGCTGCCATCGGGCGACCAGGTTCCGTTGCCTGCGCCTCCGCCCTCGAAAGTCAGTCGCGTGCTCACGCCGCGAGCCAGATCGAGGCCCCACACGACCCACGTGCCCTTATCGTCCACGCGGCCTTCGGCGACTCGCGTTCCGTCAGGCGACAGCGACAGCTCGTCGCGCCCCGCCGGCTCACCCACGTGGCCCAGCACCTTGCCCTGCCGGTCGAACCAGGTCAACTGGCGGGAACTGCCGCCCGTGAGCGCATACGCCAGCACGCCGTTGTTCGAGAGCGCAAACAAACCATCAAAGGTGTTGGTGCTCACGCGGTCGGCCAGTTGCACGGCGCTCCCGGTGAGTTCCATACGGCCCGTATCGAAAGGCTGTGCCATTAAAGCTTCGCCGCGCAAAAAAAACAGATCTCCGCCGCGGGCAGAAGGCCCATAAACGGCCCCGGCCGGCGTATCGAGCAAACGCTTTTGCCCCTGTTCGGCTGGTTTGGCGTCGAGCGAACCGATGTAGAGGCCGCTTGCACCCTGCTCCTTCGTCATGATCCGGTAGTACAGGAAGTGCTTTCCGTCGGGCAGGAAGAAGGGACGAATCTGGGCCACCTCGTCGCGTTTGGTATCCGGCGCGGTAACCACCGCGGACTCTCCTCCGGAAGCCGGAATCCGATTTAAGACGCCGCCACTGGAGTACAGAATTATATTCTGGCGGCTCCACGAAAGTCCGTCCGAGGGATTGCTGTAGGCGGCCAATGTCTGCGGCGTGCCGCCGGAGATGTCGATCTTTTTGAGACTGCCTTCGGCCAGAAAGGCGACAGATTGACTGTCCGGCGACCATGCCGCGTCGAGAATCGCGCCCTGGGTTCCCGGCAATTCGCGTGCCTGCAGCGAATCCATCGCACGGACCCACAATGTCCTGCGTCCGTCCATGCCGCGGGCGTTGAAGACCAGTTTGCGGCCGTCCGGCGAAAGGCTGAAGGACTCGATGGTGGTTTTCGGCGGCGGTGCGATCTCAAACCGCATGGGGGTGAGGACGAGCGGAGTTTCCCGAAAATGTACAAAGGCCAGAGCGCCCGTGCTCAACAGCAGCGCGGCTGCCGCTGCCGGCCACAGCCATTCGGTTCGCTGAGGCGCGGCCGTTGCCGGTGGTGCGGCGGCCATCGGGGAAGCATCGTCCAGCAGCCTCCAGACATCGCCGATGTCCCGCAGCCGTTTGCGCGGATCTTTCCGCAGGCACTCAACCAGCAGCCGGTGAATGCGGGGCGGCGCGTCGCTGAGATCGGGCTCGTCGCGAATCACTTTGGCGAGCATCTCGCTGGCGTCTTCGCCGCCGAACAGGCGCTTGCCGGTCACCATTTCATGCAGCACGATCGCAAAGGCGAAAATATCGGCGCGCTTGTCGGTGGGCCTGCCGCGGGCCTGCTCGGGCGCCATGTAGGCGGCGGTGCCGAGAATGGTACCCGCCACCGACAGCATGGTGGGCGAATTCTCGGTCAGTTCCACCTGCTCCGCGGATTTCGCCAGTCCGAAGTCGAGGACCTTGACCGAGCCGTCCGGCTTGACCTTGATATTGGCGGGCTTCAGGTCGCGATGTACGATGCCTTTGTCGTGCGCCGCTTCGAGAGCGTCGGTGATTTGTCTGGCAATGGCGAGAGCTTCTTCGAGAGGAATCGGGCCTTGGGCGATTCGATCCGCCAGGGTCGGCCCTTCGATCAACTCCATCACCAGGTAATTCGGCCCGACATCGTGGAGCGTACAGATATTGGGGTGATTCAGCGCCGCGATAGCGCGGGCTTCGCGCTCGAAGCGATCGGTGAATTGCTGGGCCGAAACCTTGATGGCGACATCGCGTCCCAGCCGCGGATCGCGCGCCCTCCACACCTCGCCCATGCCGCCTCTGCCGATGGCGGCGACGATTTCATACGGACCGAGTTTTGCACCGGATTTGAGTTCCATGCCAGGTACGGATGCTGATAGTTTACCTTTGACAGTTTTGACTTTCGAAAGTCAACCCTATCGAATGGTTATGTGACCCTATCGCCGGTTGCGGCGCTCGAAGAACGGCAGAGCAAGCCGGTGACGTCGGCGTCTTTCCTCTTCGCGTTTTCCCTGTTTGCCAGTGCGGCGCTGCTGTTTCTGGTGGAACCGATGCTCGCGAAAATGTTGCTGCCGCTGCTCGGCGGAACCCCTGCCGTATGGAATACGTGCCTGGTTTTCTTTCAGGCTGCGCTGCTGGCCGGTTATCTGTATGCGCACGCCTCCATGCGGTGGCTGGCAAGGCGGACGCAGATGGCGGTTCATCTGGCGGTGGTAGCGGCGGCGCTGCTGATGCTGCCGCTGGGTATCGCGCAGGGCCGTACGCCATCTGCACAGGAAAATCCCGTGCAGTGGATATTGATCACGCTGCTCGGGACTGTGGGGCTGCCGTTCTTCGCGCTGTCGGCGAGCGCGCCCATCCTGCAGAAATGGTTCGCGGAAACGGGGCACAAATCGGCTGGCGATCCTTATTTTCTTTACGCGGCGAGCAATGCGGGAAGCCTCCTGGGACTGCTGGCCTACCCTCTGTTACTCGAACCACTGCTTCCACTCAGCTTGCAAAGCCGCTTTTGGAGCTTCGGATATGCCGGATTGCTCGCCATGACGGCACTATGCGCGGCGCTGGTTTGGCGGATGCATCCGGTGGCAGCTGTGCGTACCAGCGAGATCGCGCCCGCGCCGCCGTGGAGCACCCGCGCGCGCTGGGTGGCGCTGGCGTTTGTTCCTTCCAGCCTCATGCTGGGCGTGACCACCGCGCTGACGACGGACGTACCGGCGATTCCCTTCTTCTGGGTGCTGCCGCTGGCAGTTTATCTGCTGAGTTTCGTGCTGGTGTTTGCGAGCCGGCCACCCATCCCGCACGACATGCTGGTGCGGAGGTTACCGTTCGCGATTCTGATTGCCCTGATTCCAACGGTGACGAAGACCAGGCTGCCGATCGCGCTGCTGCTGGCGTTGTATCTCCTGGTGCTTTTTGCGGTCGCGATGATTTGCCACGGGGAACTGGCCCGAAGCAGGCCCGGTATCGGCCGTCTTACGGAGTTCTATCTGTGGATCTCACTGGGCGGAGTGCTGGGCGGCGTCTTCAATTCGTTGATCGCACCGGTGATTTTCAGCAGCGTTGTGGAGTTTCCGCTGGCGTTAATTCTGGCCGCGTTATTGCGACCTGAGCCCGACAAGAAAAGAAGCAACCTCAGGGATTGGCTGCTGCCGGCTTCGCTCGGATTGTCGATGGTGGCGGCCATTTTCGCGATGCGGCGTCTGGTGTCGAAACCGAGCCTGCTGTTGTACAGCCTGGTCTTTGGATACGCCATCCTGTGCTGTTTGAGCTTTGGAAATCGCCGGTACCGATTTGCTCTGGGGCTCACGGCGCTTCTGCTGGCGAGTGCAACCTATACCGGCCCGTTTGGCCGCATTCTCCACACGGAACGCAGCTTCTTTGGCGTCTCCCGGGTCACCAACGAAAATGCGGACCAGTTCCGGTATCTGTTTCACGGCGGCACCATCCATGGCATTCAGAGTCTCGATCCGGCGCACAGCCGGCAGCCGCTGTCGTACTACACACGCACTGGACCGATCGGCCAGGTGTTCGAAGAATTGTCAACGGGCAATGTGGCGATCGTCGGGCTCGGCGCCGGGAGCATGGCCTGTTATATGCGGACTGGCCAGACGCTCACGTATTACGAAATCGATCAGTCGGTCAAACAGATTGCGACCAACCCGCACTATTTCACGTTCCTCAGCCAATGCGCGCCCAGCGCGAGGATCGTCATAGGCGATGCCCGGTTATCGCTGCGCGGCGCACCGGAGGGCGGCTACAAGCTGATCGTGCTTGACGCTTTCAGCAGCGACAGCATACCCGTTCATCTGTTAACGCGCGAGGCGTTGCGACTTTACCTGAAGAAGCTCGCGCCGGGTGGTGTACTGGCATTCCACATCAGCAACCTCTACCTCGATCTGGCCCCGATCCTGGGAACCCAGGCGCGGGATGCCGGCCTCGTGTCGCTGGTACGGGACGACACGGCAGTACCGCAGGCCGAGATGGACGCCGGGAAATATCCGTCCATGTGGCTCGTCATGTCGCGGGATGAGAGCGACTTGGGCCGCCTGACCCGGGACGCGCGCTGGAAACCGGCCCAGCCCAAACCCGGGAACAGAGTTTGGACGGACGATTATTCCAACCTCCTGGGAATTATTAAATGGCATTAGGAGAGAATAACTCCGCCGCGCCGCACCAACTTCCCTGAGCGACATCTCGCTCATTGGGGAGACGTGCACCTTGCCGCTGTTCAAAACGCGCAGCGCAGCTGTTTGCGGGATCGACGCGCATCCGGTCGATGTGGAAGTGGACCTTTACCGCAGCGGAATGGCCCGCGATTTCATGCTGGTCGGGATGCCGGATACGGCGGTGCGGGAGAGCCGCGAGCGCATCAAGTCCGCGCTGATGAACTCCGGCTTCGGCTATCCGAATCAGGCGGTCACCGTGAATCTCGCGCCCGCGCATGTGCGCAAGGAAGGCGCGGGTTTCGATCTTCCCATGGCGCTGGCGATTCTGGGCGCCATGGGGACGTTCAAGAGTCTGGACAAGCATCTCTCCGTCGGTGAGTTGTCGCTCGATGGCGCAATCCGGCCGGTGCGCGGCGCGTTGTCGGTCGCGGTGTGCGCGCGGGAAAATCGCATCGAGAACTTGATCCTGCCTTTCGAGAATGCGGCGGAGGCGTCGGTTGTCGAAGGCGTGAAGGTTTTCGGCGTCAGACACCTCGCCGAAGTGGTCGCGATGCTCGACAAGCCCGAAAACTTCGCTGCGGTCAGGCCCTCGGCGCGGCCAGGAATCGCCCCGGTTTCGGAATCGGCGCCGGATTTCCGCGATGTCCGCGGACAGACGACTGCCAAACGCGGATTACAAGTCGCCGCGGCCGGCGGCCATAACGTTCTCATGATCGGGCCGCCTGGTTCCGGCAAGACGATGTTGGCGAAACGGTTCGCCGGCATCCTCCCGCCGTTAAGTTTTGAAGAAGCCATCGAGACAACGAAGATTCACAGCATCGCGGGAGTGTTGCCGCCCGGCGGAGGATTGCTGCACACGCGCCCGTTCCGCACGCCGCATCATACGATTTCGGATGCGGGCTTAATTGGCGGCGGAACCGGATCGCCGCGTCCCGGTGAAGTGAGCCTGGCGCACAATGGGGTGCTTTTCCTCGACGAATTTCCGGAGTTTCCGCGCAACGTGCTGGAGATCCTGCGCCAACCGCTGGAGGACCTGACCGTGACGATCGCGCGTTCAAACATGACGCTGTGTTTTCCGGCCAGTTTCATGCTCGTCGCCGCGATGAACCCGTGTCCGTGCGGCTACTATGGCGACACGACGCGTGAATGCCGCTGCACTCCCGCTATCATCCAGCGCTATCTGGGAAAGATCAGCGGGCCGCTGCTCGACCGCATCGATATTCAGATCGAAGTGCCCGCCGTGCCTTTCCGTGAACTGCGTGCGGGGGAGTTGGCTGAGTCCTCCGAAAGTATGCGGGAGCGAGCGGCGCGGGCGCGCGAAATTCAGCACGCGCGCGGCTACAGCAATGCGCGTATGCCGACGAGGATGATCCGCAAACAGTGCGCGCTGGACGAAACTGGCGAAAGAACTCTGGAAATGGCCATGCGGCGCATGAGCCTCTCGGCGCGCGCGCACGACCGGATATTGAAAGTGGCCCGCACCGTTGCCGATCTCGACGGGTCGGAATCGATTGCGGCGAAGCACATCGCTGAAGCGATCCAATACAGGAGCCTCGACCGGAATTACTGGAATTGATGTCCTGTATAGTTATGCTTGGAGTGACTCGACGTTTTGTTAACTCGCCTGCAAGTCAAGGGCTTTAAGAACCTGGTCGATGTTGATGTACGTTTTGGACCGTTCACGTGCATCGCTGGAGCCAATGGAATTGGCAAGTCGAACCTTTTCGATGCAATCTTCTTTCTAAGCGCTCTCGCCGAAGTTACCCTTCTTGACGCAGCTATGTCAGTAAGGGACGAGACGGGACGTTCAGGCGATATCAGGACGCTCTTTCACCGTACTGGCGACTCTTATGCAGATGAAATGTCGTTCGAGGCGGAGATGATTGTGCCGCCCGAAGGAACGGACGATCTCGGTCAGCCTGCACACGCCAAGATTACTTTCCTGCGTTACGCAGTCAGACTGGCATATCGAAGAGAGGAAGGAGCGCCGGCGCCCGGCCGCCTTGAACTCTTATCTGAGAGCCTGACGCACGTCCGTATGGGCGACGCTCATTCTCATTTACTGTTTCCGCATACCGTCAGCACTTGGCGCCGGAGCGCTGTTAAAGGGTCTGGAACGGCTCACCGCACGGCTCCATTTATTTCTACGGAAGCTGACGAGGGTAAGATTCGGGTGCACCAGGACGGGGGCAGTGGCAATGCGCGTTCTCTGCTTGCGGCAAGTCTTCCCCGAACCGCCCTCTCGACCGTGAACGCGGCTGAAGCGCCCACGGCCACGATGGCTCGCAAGGAAATGAGATCGTGGCGTTTGCTTCAACTCGAACCTTCGTGCCTTCGCCGCCCGGACCCATTTACAGCTCCGTCACGGCTGGGGACCGACGGGTCTCATTTAGCGGCTACTCTCAACCGGCTCGCGTCTCGATCGCCCATGGCATACACTCAGGTCGCAAATCGCTTATCTGAGCTGATTGGCGATGTCCGTTCCGTCTCAGTGGAGCGCGATGATCGGCGCGAAGTGTTGACACTCACCCTAACCGGAATGGACGGAGTAGTGCATCCCGCGCGCGCGCTGTCCGACGGCACGCTGAGGTTTCTTGCGCTGGCCGTGTTGGACCTTGATCCTGAAACGACCGGATTGCTGTGTCTTGAAGAGCCCGAGAACGGAATACATCCTGACCGAATCCCCGCTATTTTGGATCTGCTCAGGGATATAGCGATGGACGTCCACGAACCTGTCGGCCCGGAAAATCCACTCCGCCAGGTGATTGTGAATACTCATTCGCCCTCGGTGGTGAGCGAGATGATCGAGGATGATGTTCTGATCGCGGGCCTTCGAGAGTCTGAGCCTCGGGGTGGTTTGACGTGGAAGAGCCTGTCGTTCGGGTGCCTGCCAAACACATGGAGGGATAAATGGGCAAAGGTACCTACCGTGCCCCCGGGAACGTTCCTTCCTTATCTCAAACCAATCATTTTCGGGAGGCCGGTGGACTCGTCGGGAAACGGCCACGGCCCGCGTGTCGCGGACCGCAAGGATCTTCAGGAAGCGCTGGACTTCGGAAACTGAGTGCCGGAAGTGCGTTTCACCCTGATTTCTGACGGGAGTTCGGACCAGGCACTCCTTCCAATCCTGAGCTGGGTTCTGATTCAAAGTGGAGTTCGATCTCCAATCAATGGCGACTGGGCCGACTGGGGCCGCTTCCGCAACCCTCCCAGGAGTCTCGCCAGAAAAATCGAAAGTGCCGTGCGGCTCTACCCCTGTGACCTTCTTTTCATTCATCGCGACGCGGAAGCTGCCGAGCCTGCCGTACGCAGAGACGAGATCCGTCGTGCGCTCGAAAGCGCGGGCGGTCCCGTTCCTCCTTCAGTTTGCATTGTGCCCGTCCGCATGATGGAGGCGTGGTTTCTATTTAACGAGCAGGCGATCCGGGAGGCGGCGGGTAACCCCGCGGGTCGCGAGGCGCTCAACCTTCCTCGAATTCGGGAAATCGAGACGCTTCCGGATCCGAAGGAAGTCCTTTATAGACTCCTGCGCGATGCAAGCGGCCTTTCGGGGCGCAGGCTCAAAGGCTTTCGGGCTGCTTCAGCGATCCACAGAATGGCCGAGATCATTGATGACTTTAGCCCACTCCCTGAATTGCCGGCATTTCACGAGCTGCATTTAGAAGTCCGTGAGGTCGCAGAGGCCCGTGGATGGTAGTTGCTTAGGCAATTGGTGCAGGAGGCATTGAAGTTGGCCGCACCGTCGCCGATCTCGACGGGTCGGAATCGATTGCGGCGAAGCACATCGCCGAAGCGATCCAATACAGGAGCCTCGACCGGAATTACTGGAATTGAGTCCGAAACTGGAATGAAGCTCCTCAGT
>Ga0070733_10002048_pt1 | contig 14642 bp, 8 predicted proteins | sample Coa_R1_9_FD_66450 | JGI IMG/M metagenome (GOLD analysis project Ga0070733, IMG submission 66450) | Surface soil microbial communities from Centralia Pennsylvania, which are recovering from an underground coalmine fire - Coalmine... | ecosystem: Environmental > Terrestrial > Soil > Unclassified ... | reverse complement strand
TTGGAAAGTGTCATTCCGCCGATCACGGTGCCTGCGTGGATGTGCATGACCACCAGCCAGGACCCGGGTTCGCTAGGCGTCTATGGCTTTCGCAACCGCACCGACTACTCTTACAGCGGTCTTGGGATTGCAAACTCCGCCTCAATCAAGGAACTCGCCATCTGGGACCAACTCGCGCGCGAGGGGAAAAAGTCGATCATTGTGGGCGTCCCGCCCAACTACCCACCGCGCCGAATTAACGGCATTAGCGTCGGATGTTTCCTCACTCCGGATCCTGTCAAGGATGAATTCACGCACCCGGCTGGGATCAAGGCCGAAATTACTAAACTCGTGGGTGAGTACCCGGTGGACGTGAAGGGTTTCCGCACCGATGACAAAGATTGGTTGAAACGCGAAATCTTCGAGATGAGCCGTAAACAATGGGAAGTCGTCCGCTGGTTGGTCAAGGAGCACGAATGGGACTACTTCCACTTCGTGGACATCGGGCTCGACCGCATGCACCACGGCTTCTGGAATTACTTCGACAAGAAACATGTGCAGTATGCTTCGGGGAACCCGTATGAAGACCTAATCCCGGAATACTACCGCTGGCTCGACGAACAGATCGGCAGTGTTCTCGACTTGCTGGGCGGCGACACGATCGTGCTTGTGGTTTCCGACCACGGGGCGCAGCGGCTGGATGGCGGTTTTGCGGTGAACGAATGGTTGATCCGCGAGGGGTTATTGGTGGTCGAAGAGTATCCAAAAGAAGTGACACCGTTTGCCAAGCTCAAGATCAACTGGTCGAAGACAAAAGTATGGAGCGAGGGGGGATACTACGCGCGTGTTTTCTTCAATGTGCAGGGACGTGAGCCGCAGGGAGTGATTCCAGCCGCGCAATATGAGGCGTTTCAAAGCGAGATGCAGACAAAATTCGAGGCGCTAACCGACGACAAGGGCCAGCCGCTGAATTCGTTGGTTTTCAAGCCGAGGGAGATCTATCGCAGTGTGCGGAACGTGGCTCCCGACTTGATCGTGCACTTCGGAGGACTCTATTGGCGCTCGATTGGGAGCGTCGGTCACGGGCGTGTCCATGTGCAGGAGAACGATACCGGGCCGGACGCCTGCAATCATGCCCAATTCGGAACGTTTATCCTGGCGGCTCCGAACTGTCCTCTGCAGGGTGAATTTCAGGGCGCACGTTTGCTCGACATCGCACCCACTCTTCTAGATCTGGCTGGCTATGAGATTCCTTCCTCCATGCAGGGCCGGTCCCTCGTTGCCGGAATGGAGAAAAAACCACCGGAGGGAGGAGAAGGCAACGAAGAGAAGGAAAAGATTATCCGCGATCGGCTTTCAGGTCTTGGCTATATCTGATTTTTTCCAAGCCGCCTGTGTATTTGTAACAATTTCAATGTGCTCCCAAATCGATTGAGGGCCGAGGCGCGCTGCGGGGCAAGTCAAATTGCGGGATTAGTTCTCTAGATTAGTTTTGCCCAGTTTTCGATGACAACCGAATGATCCGCAAAACCAGCAACGTGAGTTGTCCCTTGTCATAAACTGGTCTCGAGCAATCGCTTCCTGGGCTTAGGATCCTTGTGGACCAGCCGCGAGATCTAATCACCTTTCCAAGAGACCGTTGGACTGAAGATCTTGTGCAACATCGGTAGATTGACGAACAGCAGGATGACCATAACCACGGCACAGGCAATGGTCGCGGCCATCAGCGCTGGTTCCCGGTACAGACCTTCGGGGCGCTGGACGGCACTATCCGGCTTAAAGGCGAGCGACAAATAGAGAGCCATCACGAGGGCGACAAGCGGGAAGGAAAGGATCAGCTCGATGCGGTATCGCATAATGAAAGCGCCGAAAAACAACATGGCGTGCGAACCGTAAAACACGATCGACACTAAGAGTCGCTGTTCGTTATAGAAGGCGAACGATTTCCGGTAGCCTGCGCTTCGGCGGTGGTCGCCAATATCACGGAACTCTGCGAATCGCTTGATCGCCATGAAGTAGCATCCCACCATCCAATAACTCAGTAGGAGCGAAGCCGGTGCGATCAGCGTGGTGCCTGTGAGATACCAGCCTGCCAGCATCCGCAGGGGATTATTGATTGCTTCCGAAAGAACATCGACATAGGGCAAATCTTTGCTTCGAATCGGAGGGATGTTGTAGATGCAACCCATCACCCAGAGCGCCAGGAGCGTGAGAGTGAAAAGCTTGGAAATGAACAGGCCAAGACCTAGTCCCGCCGCCATGAACGCAATCCATTGCACGTAGCCCCACGCAACATTCACTCGCCCTGCCGGCACCGGACGGCTGCTCTTGGTGGGATGAATTCGGTCGAACGGTGCATCCAGGATTTCATTAATCACATAGTTGCTCGAAGCAATGAGGCCGATTGCCAACATGCCGAGCGCAAAGTTGGCCCACGACCAGGAAGCCAGCCGAGCTCGATCAACAGAAAGAGCCACGACGATTCCAGGCAGGACGAACACGTTCTTGACCCAATGATCGATACGGAGTATCTCGAGGTGGCCCCCGATCGAGGGACGTTCAATCGCCGAAGCGGAATTCGCCTGCGTGGTTTGCACGGCAGCCGCTCCAGACCTCTTTTCTGCGTTCATGAGTTCCATTGCCTGAAATTTTTCCACGCTTCACAATTCCTGGTTGGCAATCGCACGACTGTCGGCTCCGCCATGCGGAATCAGCAACTTCGAGAGCTCACCGATGCCTTGCCTCCCGCTCAGGATGAAATACTGGATTCCGGCGCGAGAAGCCGCAACGGCGTCAACATCCTCCCGATCCCCAATGTAAACCGCTTCACTCATTCGGACCGCAAGCCGTTGAAGAACCAGCTCGAGCCCTGCTGGGTCTGGCTTGAAGCGCTGCACTTCTGAATCTTGGGCAGTCACGACCACGTCGAAAAAATGTGCCAGGCCCATTGCCGCCAGTTTTCGGTCCGCCGAATAATCGGAGAGTACGGCCAACCGCAAGCCACATTTCTTCGCTTCTTGGAGCAGTTCTACGATCCCCTTCCGTAGTGATCTTGCCAGAAGAGGAAGGGGTTCTTGCTCCATCCAGCGAGCAATGCAGGGCGAGATGGTTTCTGCACTCACTCCCATCCGCCTGCCGGCAATCAGAAGTTGCGCACTGGCGATGTCGCTGGAGTCAGAGGGATTTTCACGCAACACTTCCTGTGCTTTTCGGTAAGCATAGAGCATCCGCAATGTGCGGAGGCCTTGCAGCGGACTCGTCCGGTGAGCGCGCAGGATACGGTAGAGTATTGCCCTTCTGACTGGGCCCTGCTCATAAAGTGTCCCGTCGACGTCGAAGATCAGAGCTTTCAAACTTCTGCCACCATCCCGGATGCAATCTGCCGAATTGCCGTGTTCCGCGGGAATGACGCTGCGTTGCTCCGATGTGATAAAGGCCACGGGAAGTCAATTGTGAATCGAGATCCTCATAAATTGCAAACTATAGTCCAATCAAAATGGTCAAATCACATTGAAAATAAGAAGCTTAAGCAGTCGCCCCGGGTGCCGCACGATGAATCGATTGGAAACGGGAAAGCGGTTACCGCTTTGTTCCCCCCATTTTCTCAAGTGCGGTCTACAAGTCTGGGCTATTGAGTAAGCACCTTTTCGCTCAATTCTATAGGACTACGCTGTTCGGGCGTGGTAAATCTGATTGCGAGACTGTTGGCATGTTAGGTGCAGCGATTCGGTGGATATCCGCCGAAATCTTGAGGCAAAATGGAGGCATCATCGATCGTGACGCCTAAAGCCAGCCCACCAGAACCCATCGCTTGGCCGGCCCGAATCCTCAAGTCTGCAACTACCAGACGGATTCTGCTTGTCGTCGCATCTTTCGTTTTCGCTCTGTCACTCATCGAATTTCCCGCTTTGATTAACGTTCTGGATTACCGCGTCATCTTGGGGGAAAACTTCGCCTGGTGGCCCGCAAACAATAGGAACGATCCGGAGTTGATCCATATTCGCCGTCCGTATGTGCATTTCAGCGGGGAGACGCGCGGAGGTGGTATTACGGCCGGCTTTCGAATTCCGCAGTCCGACATGACGTTCTACCGATGGGATGTGAAATGCGATCACAACGGATTCCGAAATGACGTCGATCTGAAGAGCGCCGACATAATCGTCATTGGAGATTCCATGGTCGAGGGGCTGACTGTTCCCACACCGGAACTGACGACTTCTCTTTTAGCGCAGCTTCAGGGCAAGGTGGTTGCGAACCTCGGACAATCCGCTTATGGCCCGCAACAGGAGTTGGTTGTGTTGAAGCGCTATGGGTTGCCATTGCACCCGCGCAATATCATATGGATGTTTTCCGAAAGCACCGACCTCAATGACGTGGTGTACTACGATCGTGTGATGAATAATCCACCGGACTTTTTGCATGCCTTTTGGGCACGTTCCTTTACGAAAATCGCTTGGGTCGAGCTCTTCCATGGTTCGAAAAAAGACGGCGCAGTTCGTGCCGGAGTTTTCGAGGCGTCCGACAGCAAGCCAGTCACGGCGTATTTCATCACCCGTTCTCTGCCTCTGACCAAACAAAACCTCGGCGCCATCGATGAAACCGCTCAAATTATTGCGGAGGCGCACAGACTTTCCGCAGCTCAGGGAGCTCGTCTCATTTTCGTATTCGTGCCGGATAAGTTCAGAATATTGCATGAATTCTGCAAGTTTTCTGAAGAATCCGAATGCCGCTACTGGCCCATGAACGATATGCCAGTGCGTGTGGAGAAAGCGGTGCGATCCATCTCACCCGACATCGGGTATCTGGACCTGACCTCCAAACTTGTGGACACGGCAAGGACCGGAGTGCTGCCTTACTATTCTGACGACGAGCACTGGTCGCCAGTGGGGCACAAAGTCGCCGCGGAGGCGATCAACAGCTACCTCTTATCGATGGAGAACCAGTAGCATAATGGGTTCTTATTTCTTCGCCTTCGGCTGGGGTATTTTCATTCTCCTCTCTCTCACCGGCTGGGGGAGTGTCCTCAATTGGCTTCTTTTCCCTAATGACAGGACAGACTGGGGGCAGAGAGCTGCTTGGGGCGTGGCGTTAAGTGTAGTCGTCGGCGGCGTGCTGAATCTCCTCTCGTCCATCTCACGAACGACAATTCTGTCTTACCTGGTACTGGGAATCGCATTCTGGGTGATCGACTTGCTGGTTCGACGACCTCGGCCTCTCGAGAACAGCTCCCACCTGGCGTCAAATCTTCGCAGCCGCAAAGCATACCTGATCATCTGCGGAGTGCTCGTTGTTCTGTTGGCCGTGATCCAGTACGCGGGCTCGATCTCTGTCGCGCGGTCTGATTATCCTTCGAGCTTCGCCGGTCCGGTCCGCTTTAACCAGGCGGACGATTTTCAGGCGTACTTCATTTTTCCGGAGAAAATGCTGCAGTTGGGATCCATGGGACGCGACCCTTTTTGCACCAGGAGACTGGAGTCATCGTTGGGCGGTCAATCCTTCTTGGATACGTTTGTCCTCAGCGTCCTCTCCGTGCAGCATTTGCATATCGTTGACCCCGGAATAGGCCTGGTGCTGATCCTCGGTCTCCTTTGGGGCAACTTCAAAGAACGGGGCACTTCGCTCGGCCGGTCTCTCGCCATCCTGCTCGTTTTCGTTTGGATCGACCCTCCGACGGTCAACGTCGCAAGCCTGTACATCGGGACGGCTATGTTTTTGAGTCTATGCCGCACCCTCGCCTGGAAGGCCTTACTTGCCAGTCGCTTCCTTTCGAGGGCGATTATCGTCGCTCTCATCGCCGCGGCCATTTGCTCTCTCAAATCAAACTTCATTCCCGCTTGTGGCGTAATGTTGGTGTGCAGCTATCTCTGCTACGTCGTAAGTCAACATTTCAGGCGGGAAGCAATCGCCGAGCTTATCGGCACAGCCATACTCACGATTGCTTTCATGTTGTCCTGGATGATTTCGATGCATCAGTCGTCCGGGACCTTTTTATATCCGTTGTTGGGACGCGGCTTCCATCAATCGGCATATAAAGATTCCATGTGTCCCTATTGCTGGCTTACCGCTTCTACAGTTTTGAAGCTGCTCGCCAAACATCTTACCGACGTGTTTTCCGTTGCCGTCGGTACGCTTGGAGTTTTCTATCTGGCCTCCCGGCGACGAGAAATCAAGGGTCGGGAGGCAATTCTGTCACTGCTCCTCGGAGCCGCGTTTGGGCACGTCGTCGTCACTCTCGCGGCCGCGGAATCCTTTTCTCGCTACTCGTTTCCTTTCCTTCTGGCCGCAACTCTAATATTAATCACAGAAGCCGCGAGTCCCCCAGAAGGACCGGGGCAAGGGAATTGGCAAGCCAGTGGACCGATTGTCGCCGGCGCGGTCCTCCTATTTTTAACAGGATCGACGTGGGATGCCTCCAAGACTCTATACGCAGAATGTCTTGACAGTGCGCGGGAAGGGCTTCGACACAAATCCTTGGTGTCCAAACAAGATGTCGAGGCATACGAAACCCTTCAGCAATCCATTCCGCCGGGCGAAGCGCTGCTCGAAAAACTTGATAAACCCTTCCTGCTTGATTTCAAGCGCAACAAGGTTTTTGTGCTCGACTGGGCTGCGTCGAGCCCGCCACCCGGTATGCCCTACTCTCGCGGGAGCGAAGCCTTGGCCCGCTACTTGAGTTCCCAGTCGATTCGGTATGTGGCGTATTCTTATGGCGGCGAGGCGGAGCGGCGGAAATTACCCACGTATTTTCCTTGGTTCAGGATTCAACTCCTCTATAGCTACGATTTTGAGGACAACATGGAAGGACTCGGGAAGACACGACGGCACCTTTACGACGACGGCAACAGTTTTGTACTGGACCTGTTGCAACCAGGTGCAGATTCGGTGGGCTTGAACTGCAAGAGTGGTTCAGGCGCGAATTGAAATAGGAAATGGCTCCTACTTTATAGATATCCCGTCCTCTTTCGATGGCAGAAGCTTCACCGAACAGAAGGAAATCATGCGCGCCAGTGGCGCTGCAACAAAAAATCCGAGTCAGCAAAGATGGATCTCCAAAGTGCTCATTTTGGTGGTCTCTCTGCTTGTTTTTCTGGAGGGCGGGTCAAGATTAATTCTCTCCCTAAATTCAATTCGCCAGCGCGTTATGGGCATTGACGATGCGTCCTACCGGCTGCAATGGGTAAGGCTGCACCAACAGCACCGGGAGTGGACCGGCCCTTTCGCCGTCTATGATCCGACGCGGGGTTGGGCCGTCAAGTCAGATATTCAGGACATGAGGCTCAGCGACGGAACGATTTTGAATACGAATTCCAGAGGACTGCGTGGAAAAACAGAATACGAATACCAGAAGCCCACGGGGAAACAACGGATTGTCATCCTTGGTGATTCATTTACGTTTGGGTCGGAAGTAGCTGATGATGACACGTATTCCCACTATCTCGCATCCAGTCTCCCGAATACCGAAGTCTTGAACCTCGGCGTGCAGGGTTACGGCCACGATCAGATGCTGCTGTACTTGAAAGAGCAAGGCGTGAAGTACGATCCTGACATCGTCATCGTGGGATTCACTTACATCGACGTGTACCGTAACATTGAGAGTTTTTTTGCTTATGCGAAACCCAAATTTAAAGTGGTTTCCGGCACCCTGCAACTCACGAATGTTCCGGTTCCGACTCCAGATCACGTTCTCGCCATGGAGCCGTTTCGCCCGCGGGCGTTTGATCTCCTGCAAATTCTGGGAGAAAAGTTGCGATGGACGTTCGGGAAGAATGAAACGGAGGCGAGAGAAGTGACGAAATTGCTGCTCGCTCAGATCATCGCGACAACACGCAGCATCGGGGCGGTCCCCGTTTTTGTCTATCTGCCTGTCCACGACGAAATTGAGCCCGTGCCGCAATTTGGTGTGGTGGCCGCAAGCCCACCGGTGCCTGACCGCGAACAGTTTCTTTCCGGTATTTGCCAGAAGGAGAACATTCCTTGTTTATTCCTTCGGTCGCGATTCCAAGAGGAAGTCAAAAGAGGAGTCGATTTTCGTGCCAAAAGCCACTGGAATGCAAAAGCACATGAAGTCGGCGGCGAGGAAATTAAGAATTTCCTTCTCCGAAGTAACCTGATTGCAAAGATCCAGAACAATTCCGTATCGGAGACGGGCTCGAAGGCTCAGAACTGAATGAACTTCTTATCAAACACCAAGGCACTCTATGGATTGACCATTTTGTTGATTATCTGCATTGGTGTGGCACGCATCATATCCACCTACCGCGTATTCAATCAAACTGTCGATGAATCCTCCAACATTGCTTGTGGAATGCAGTTGCTGCAGGACCGGGACTACTACATGGACGTGAAACACCCGCCTCTTGCCCGAATCTCCGCCGCGCTTGGCCTCTATCTCGAGGGGAGAAGGCTGCCTGGGCCGGGCTATGGGGACGACATGTTTGGGCTCGGCAACGTGATTCTAAACGATGGAAATAACTACTGGCATCATCTGACGCTCGCGCGTCTTGGAACATTGCCTTTCTTTGTTTTGGGGTGCTTGGTGGTTTGGTTTTGGAGTTACCGCATTTCAGGCCAGTGGGCCGCCTTATTTTCGCTTTTGTTTTTCAGCCTGCTTCCGTCGATCCTGGCTCACAGCGGTGTCGCCACGAACGATATGGCGGGTGCTGCCACTCTGTGCCTCGCTCTGTACTGTCTTACGTCGTGGATTGAGAAGCCCACTTGGTGGGCTGCCTCTCGGCTGGGAATTGCCACCGGACTCGCATTGGTGTCGAAATTTTCCGCGCTGCTCTTTCTGCCCGGGTGTGCCGCTGCCCTAATCCTGCTCTGCTTTGCGTCGGGTGCGGATCCTGTTCGAAACCGCTCCATCGGGAAGATTGCATGCCAAGTAGCAATGTGCCTGGCGGTCGCATATTTTGTGTTGTGGGCCGGGTACTTATTCACACTTGCGCCGATTCAGGCTTCGCGGCCTCATGCCGGCATCGATCGGGTGTTCGGAAATCACGGTCTGGTGCATGACGCCTTGTCCGCGATTGTGGAGACTCCGGTTCCGGCGGGAAGAATCGTCGCGGGAGTTGCTGCGCTCGCGGGTCAAAATAAGGCGGGGCAAGTTTCGTTTTTTCTGAGTGAATGGCGGCGACACGGCTGGTGGTACTTCTTCCCGGTCATGTTCTTGGTCAAGACCCCGGTTGCGTTTCTCTTATTTTTCCTCATAGGGAGCGTATTTCTGCTTCGCACTTTTAAGCAGGACCGCGACTGGCGAAGAATTGCTCCCACCGTATTCGCTCTGGTCATTCTCGCGCTTTCTATGTCCAGTCATATCGATGTCGGGTCGCGGCACATTCTCGCCATCTATCCCTTGCTATCGATTGCGATCGGCACTTTTGCGTGGGAGCTTTGGAATTCGACCTGGCGGCCAATGGTCTCTCGATTCGTTGTGGCGGCGGGTCTCGCGTCGCTGCTTACATCCTCTGTTCTCGCGCACCCGGACTACCTCGCCTATTTCAATTTTCTTGCTTCGGATAGGCCCGAACGCATCGAGGTAGACTCTGATCTGGACTGGGGACAGGACCTAGCTCGACTCTCGAAATGGTTGCGCGCGCAAGGTGTGCAGGATTTTGCGCTCTCCTATTTTGGAACTGTTGATCTGACTCATGCCGGCCTTCCTCCATTTCATGAGCTTGTCCCGTACCAGAAAGTCAGCGGGTGGGTCGCCATCAGCGCTCGCTATCGAGTGATTCCCAGCCCTTATGTCGTAGTGCAACAACCTCCGGGCATGGCTGCCTACTACTCGATTCCCGGGAATTTCGACGGAATCAAGCCGGGGAATGGTCCGTTTGCATGGCTGATGGACTACAAGCCAGTGGAAAAAATCGGAAAGTCAATTTTCGTTTATTACATTCCGCCCCAGTAAGGGAGTGCCGGTAAGTCTTCCATGCACGAGAGGCAAAACAGTTGAACCCGCAGCCGTCGGCCAATTGGAGAGGTTGGTTCGTAAGAATCGTCGTCCTCCTGCTTGCGGGAATTGGCGCTGCCCGAATCGTTTCAACATACTCGGTCTTTAGTCAAACGACTGATGAACCAGCCCACCTGGCAACCGGCATGGAATGGCTCGACCGGGGAACCTATACATTCGAGCCGCTTCACCCGCCGCTGGCACGCGTCGCTATCGCGCTGGGTCCCTATCTCTCGGGCCTTAGGTTGACCGGAGAAACCCACCTCTGGGAACAAGGGAACGCAATCCTCCTTGCCCACAACCGGTATGTGCACAACCTTTCTCTCGCGCGATTGGGCGTGCTTCCGTTTTTCCTTTTCGCCAGCTTCCTGGTCTGGTATTGGGGCCGAACGCGATACGGCGATGGCCCCGCTCTCGTGGCGACGTTGCTGTTTACGACTTCTCCGGTCGTTCTCGCGCATGCAGGCCTCGCGACTACGGATATGGCCCTTACGGCTACTTTCACAGCAGCTCTCATGTTCTTTATAAACTGGCTGGAACGGCCGAGCTACCTTCGATCCATCCTTCTCGGCCTGGCCGTAGGACTTGCTATTCTCTCGAAATTCAGTGCTTTAGTTTTCTTGCCGGCTTGCGCCATCGCTCTACTCGCCTGGCGCTGGCTTCTAGAGCGTGGCAAAAAAGAATCTCCTGTGGCCACCGATTCGTTTCGGCTGAGCAGGGGCCTTGCTGTGGCTGCGCTGGCAATGCTTCTGCTTATTTGGGGTGGGTACCGGTTCTCGATTAGCTCCGTAACGGATGCGAGCGCGAGGCCGCATCCCACAATCGATCGTCTTTTTGGCACGAGTGGCACTCTCCACAATTGGGTTTATTCGGCTGCGGAGTCTCCGCTGATCCCGGCGCCGGCTTTTTTCCGCGGACTTGCTGCCCTGCGCGGAAAGGAGGCGATCGGTCACAAAGGTTATTTGCTCGGTCAAATCCGGCTCAATGGCTGGTGGTACTTCTTCCTCGTGGCATTGGCCGTGAAGACCCCGCTTCCATTCTTGATTCTCATTGTTGCTGGAATCTTCTATCTCGGGAAATCTGCCTGGCTCGAAAGGAACTGGATTGCGGGGGCCCCCGTCGTCGCCGCCCTGGCGCTTCTTTTGGTCAGCATGCCCAGTCATATCAACATCGGACTTCGCCATATTCTTCCGATTTATCCCCTGCTTGCCCTCATCGGCGGAGTCGCCGCTTGCCGCCTCTGGAACAACGCCAAGCCGAAACACATAGGACTCGCAGTCGTTCTAATCCTCTTAGCCTGGCAGGTGACGTCGTCGGTTCGCGCCCATCCGGATTATCTGGCGTATTTCAATGAGCTCGCAGGTCAGCATCCCGAAAGAATTCTGATTGATAGTGATTTGGATTGGGGCCAGGACTTGCTGCGTTTGTCCCCCGCCCTGCAGCAGAGACACGTCGAAGAGGTATCCATCGCATATGCAGGCAGTCTGGACTTGGATTTGGCCCGCTTCGGCCTTCCATCCTTCCGGATACTTGCACCGCACGAGCCAACTGGAGGTTGGATTGCCATCAGTTTGCTGCGACTCAAGACCGGAGGATTTGGCTTTCCAGAAGACAGTTTCTGGTGGCTCGAGGCTTACAAACCCGTATGTCTTGTTGGTCGGTCTATCCGGCTGTACTATGTGCCGGAGTTGCCCCGTAAAACTACAGAACAGCAGGTCTCGAAATCTCAGATGCCAATAACCCCTCACAAAGATTCGGGTGATGATGCACGCGACTGAATCTGTCACGAAGAAGCCGAATCCGTTGGGCTGGATCCCCAAGGTCCTTATTTTCGTGCTCTCGCTTTTCATCTTTATGGAGGGCGGGGCACGATTGGCTCTCTCGCTCGGTCCACTTCGCCGGCGCATCACCGGTTTCGATGATTCGTCCTACCGGTTGCAATGGATCAAGCTGCATCAAATTCATCAAGAGTGGACTGGCCAGTATGCCACCTACCATCCCACACGCGGTTGGACGCTTAAGCCAGACATCAAGGACTTGCATGTATTTGACGGTAAGATTTTGAATTCGAATTCCAGAGGAATCCGCGGAAAGACAGAATACGATCCCGAGCGCACCCCCGGAAAACAACGCATCATCGTTCTCGGTGATTCATTTACCTTTGGCGAGGAGGTATCCGATGACGAAACCTATTCCCACGATCTGGAATCCTCTCTCCCGGATACCGAAGTTCTGAACTTGGGCGTTCAGGGCTACGGCCACGATCAGATGTTGTTGTATTTGAAAGAGGAAGGCGTCAAATACCATCCGGACGTGGTCATCGTCGGCTTCGCTTATCTGGATGTCTATCGCAATCTGTGGACCTTCTTTGCTTACGCGAAACCTAAATTCGAATTGGCGCCCGAGGGTCTGGAGCTAACCAATGTTCCGGTACCGACTCCGGATCATGTTCTCGCTCGAGAGCCTTATCGCTTGAAATCGATTGACCTCCTCGAAATCCTGCGGGAGAAATTGCGCTGGAGCACAGGCAAGAACGAAACAGAGGCAAGAAACCTCACACACTCGATACTCGATGAGATCATCGCGACGACGCGGAGCATCGGAGCCATCCCCGTTTTTGTCTATTTGCCCGTTTACGAGGAGATCGCGCCTCTTCCCAAGAGCTCGTACCCGCTGACAGCCATGAGTCCGCCGGTGCCCGAACGCGAACAATATCTGCGCGATATCTGTCACGAGCAGGGCATCCCCTGTCTGTTCCTTCGGCCGCGTTTCCTCGAGGAAGTCAGCAAAGGAGCCGATTTTAATGCCAAGGGCCACTGGAACCCGCAGGCACATCGCCTGGCGGCCGAGGAAATAAAGGAATTTCTTCTGAAGAGTAATTTGAATGTTTCCGGCGGGTCTTCACCCTAGATCGGATACAGGATCAAAGACTTGCTTCACGCCAGAATCCCATTCTGTCCAACGCACTTCGGCACCGGCGCAGTCGCCGTGATCGAAACAATCATTGCAGTTCATGGATCGTGACCCATCGCCGCATTGAAATCTGATTCGTCCGAGAACTCGCTGAGTCCCGTTTCGTATAAACAAACCTCCCGAGCGAACCGTTCAGACTTTCTTGGGACACCGCTGCTATCATAATGTTCGATCCGAATTTTCCGGGCCTGCGGGAGAAAGTGAAGATGAAGACCAGACGGCTGCTCCTCGCGGCCATAACCCTCGCATCCTTGGTGTACCTCGCGGGGCTCGTGTATTACGCGCAGGTGCGCCCCATTGATCCGGACGAGGGCTACTACCCGACGGCGGCAAGGCTGGTTTGGGAAGGCCAAACTCCCTATCGGGACTTCGCCTATCAACAGGGCCCACTGCTCCCCTACGTCTACAGTTGGGTTTGGGCCGTCCATCCACGGTCGCTGGTGGCGATGCGATTCCTATCCGGGGTATGCGGCGGGATTGCCATCTTCTTGTGGGGCATATGCCTGATCTTTGCCAAACCGCTCTCTCCGAAGACCGCACTGGCGACTTTCGGTGTTGTGCTTCTGAATCCTTACTGGGTGTCGTGGAATGTCGTGGTGAAGACCTTTGCCCTGGCGAACCTCCTGATGTCCATCGCCATGATCAGCCTCTACGCCGCCCTGCAATCGGAGCGAGCCAGGTGGTACTTTATCGGCGGCATGGCCATGGGCGCATGCGCGTCCGTGCGCATGCTCTACGCGCCATTAGTGCCTTGTGCCTTGGCATGGCTGCTCCTCCGGGAATGGCGCATGTCCAAGCCGCCCTTCCCTAAGACTCTTACATTCCTTGCGGGTGCGATCTCGGGATTGCTCCCCATAATATTCAGTTTTGCCTGTGATCCGTCCGCATTCATCTTCAATAATGCCCGTTACCGCCAGCTCCTCCAGGGTCCCGCGAGCTTTCGTGAATCCATCTATATCCATTTGAAAGGCATTTATTTCTTGTTGCTCAACCCCTACTTCACCGCCGAAATGTTGCTGGCCTTGGTCGGCGTACTGAGCCTGCTCAAGCTTCGCAAGAAGCAAGAAGCTATTTATACCAGCCAGGATTATTCATACTTCAGCCTGGCTTTTCTGTTGCTCCTCGTCTACTCTGCGACGGCTTTCATTCCCATTCCCACCTTTGGCCAGTACTTCGATAGCCCGCTGGTCCCCTTCATTGTCTTTTTCGTCGCCGAAGGCTTGCGCATCATTATTCAGGGTGGGAGAAAAAGGTTGGCCGTGTTGGCCCTGGTGGCCGCGGCCCTTTCTTTCCGCGATGTTCGCCAGGAAGTATCGGGATACGCGCACGTCGCCCATTTGCAGCTCTCATCCTACCGCAAGGTTGCGCAAGTGATCGAAGCCAATAGCCAGGCTGACGATATGGTGTTCTCCGTCTGGCCCGGATACGTCTTCGAATCCGGCCGGCGAAACTTCCCCGGCGCGGAAAACGAATTCACATATCAGGTCGCCGTCCTGCTGACTCCCCAGGCGAGGGCTCGATATCATCTTATTTCCAAGGACGAGATTTTGAAGGCGGTGACCACCCGCGCCGTGACCCTGTTTGTGTCTACCCCTTACCCGTTTTACTTGGAGATCACCATGTCGCCGGAGGAGCTGCAAGCGTTTGCAGCCGCGTTGGATGCCAACTATTCGCTGGTGGACAACGTTGACGGGGTCGGCATCTATCGGCGCCGGCCAAGCGTTGCGGCCGCCGATAGCTC
>Ga0070733_10002047_pt1 | contig 14644 bp, 9 predicted proteins | sample Coa_R1_9_FD_66450 | JGI IMG/M metagenome (GOLD analysis project Ga0070733, IMG submission 66450) | Surface soil microbial communities from Centralia Pennsylvania, which are recovering from an underground coalmine fire - Coalmine... | ecosystem: Environmental > Terrestrial > Soil > Unclassified ... | reverse complement strand
GCGATGCGATGCCCTCAAACATATACACTGCCAGGTTTTTCAATCAATATCCAGGTCTAAGCTCAAGATTCTTAAAGATTTCTGCAAGGCGACTTTTACAGTACCTGAACTGTTACGGAAATATTGCGTCCCGAAGGTTGCGGTGTAGGTAGCATTGAAGTTCGCACTGATGGAGTGAGACTGAGAGCCGCCATCAGTCCAACTGCTCCACACGAATTGCGTTCCGCTCACGTGCGACTGGGTCGCGCTCGTAGTGACCGAATGCTGCGAGCCCTGAAGCCACACGAAAGTCTGTTGAGAGCTGTAACTGACTCCATCGACCTGGAAAGACAGGCCGGAGGGACTCGTTCCAATCGTCACCAGCGCCGTCGGAACCTTGGGCAAGGTACTCAGCGTGCCCGTGCCTGCTCCACCGTCGCTTCTCTCGATCCAGTATACATTCGACGAGTCAATCGCCAATGCCACAGGCGCAGCAAGATTGCTCGCGAGCGTCGCTGGTGAACCTCCGCTTATAGTTACTTGGCGGACGACGCCACCCGTGCGGTCTTCTATCCAGAACACACTTGTTCCGTCAGCGGCAACGTCCCAGACGTTGTTAAGACCCGTGACCAGATTGGTTGGCGGCCCCCCGTTAGCCGGGGCAGAGTCTATTCTGCCGGCATTCACGAAAACATTCTCGCCCCAATATACGTTACTCGACGTGGGATCAATGGCGACGCCCCGATTATTCACCTGGGTACCGAGGAGCACGGGGGTACCACCGTTTACCGATACTCTCCATATCTTGCCTGGCGAAGAAAACTCCGACCAATAGACATTTACGCCATCGGTCTTGACGCCGCTCGGAGAATTCGTATCTGTTGCGATCGTGACCGGGCTACCGCCCGTTTTGGGCATCTTCCGAACTGCGCCCGCACCGTCCGTCCAATAGATGGCGCTTGAATCAAGAGCGATTTGAGACGGGGTAGCAGCGGCGAGAATCGTGCTCGTGCCACCGCTCTTGGGCACGGAGCGCATATTGACGCCGTCTCCGAAAAAGACCGTACTGTCGTCAACAGCGATCCCTTGCGGATTGTTCTGCGAAGCATACAGAGTTATAGGGATTCCGCTCGTCTTGGACGCCTTGCGGATGAGCCCGCCAAATTCCGTCCAGTAGACGGTATCTGTGTCGACGGCGAGGCCTGTCGGGTTGCTGAGACCCGAGACGAGAACAGGACCAGTGACCGATGGCGTCAGCGTGACGAATGAAATTGTTGACGAACTTGCGCTGGCGACGGCATTCGTTGCTCTCACGCTCCAGTAGTACGTCGTGTTGCCGCTCAGTTGGCCGGGCACGTAAGTCGTGGCAGAATAGCCAACGGTCGTCCCGGCGAAAGAGGGCGGATTCGTTATTCCGAAGAAAATCGCATATCCTGTCGCGTTAGGGACGGGGGACCACGTCAGCGTTGGTGAAACGGAGACATTTGTGCTGTTGTTGCCCGGCGCAAGGTTCGCTGGAGGAGACAGCGATTGGACAGTGCTCGTCGTGAAGCTCGCAATAGAGCCTTGGCTGACGCCGACGCTGTTGTAACCCCAAGCCTGAAAGTAGTAGGTTGTGCCGGCCGTTAGGCCACTGAGGTTAGCACTGAACGGCACAGTGCTTGATCCCGCACCAATATCCTGTTGGGGCGAAGCGATACTACCGTTCATGGAACTGCTAGTGCTGTACTCGAACCAAACACGAGTGTCGAAACCGTTGGGGTTGACCGATCCCTCCACCGTCACGCTGTTGCTGGTTAACGAAAAGGAGCCAGAAGTGCTCACGGTTGGAGACAGAGCAGACGCCGCTGTGGTTAGGCTGATGATAGTGCCTTGACTCGTGCCTGAACTGTTGGATCCCCAGGCTTGGAAATAGTAAGTGGTGCCTCCTGCAAGCCCGCCTAGGTTGGCGCTGAACGGCACAGTGGTCGCTCCAGCCCCTACATCCTGTTGCGGGGTTGGGACGCCGCCGGTCATAGAGCTGTTCGTACTGTACTGGAACCACACGTGGGTATCGAGACCGTTCGGGTTCACCGAACCTCCAAGCGTCGCGCTATTGCTGGTCAGGGAAGACGCCGACGCCGTACTCACTGTGGGGGCGTGTACAGACGCCGCGGTGGTAAAGCTGGTCACGGCGCCGTGACTCGACCCAGAGCTGTTTGAAGCCCATGCCTGGAAATAATATGTGGTCGCGCCCGCAAGCCCGCTGAGGTTTGCGCTGAAGGGCACCGTATTGATTCCCGATCCTGTATCTTGCTGGGACGTCATCACGCTGCCGATCATCGAACTGTTGGTGCTGTACTGGAACCACGCGTGAGTGTCGGCGCCATTCGGATTGACCTGTCCTCCGAGCACCGCGCTGTTGTTGGTTACTCCCGACACTGAGGCGCTGCTCATCGTCGGAACCTGAACGGCTGGGTTCACCGAGAATGAATAAATATTCGATGGCCGTCCATCCGCGTTGAATACCTGGATACCCCAGGAACCCGTTGCATTAAGCTCGATGACCATCTGGAAACTTGTTGAAACAACCGCCTGGATCTGCCCAGACCCCTTGAGCGTACCTGTGGTACCGTCTGGAAATGTAGCCAGCACCTTCAGGCCAGATTGGAAACCCGCACCGGTCACGGTCACCGCCTGGTTCTGAGAGCTCTGGTTTGGAAGGGTCGGCGAAATCGACTTAATCAGCGGCACAGGTAATGGAGCCCAAGCCGTGACCAGATTGTACGCGTCAACCGAGCCCAACCCTGTAGCCTGATCGTACCCAGCCCCGGCCGAGAAGCCAATTGAGCCAGTCGTGCAGTCGGGTGTGCTCCCGATCTCGCAAGGCACGATATTGTCGCCGGACGTAATGTCGTGAAAGGCGGACGGGTTATTTTGAAAAAGGTAATAGAGTGTGGGGTTAATGTTTCCCAGGCCAGGTTGCTCACCGTGATTGACCAGATAGTGATTGAGTAATGCGACAATCCCTGCGAAAACGGGAGCAGCAGCCGACGTACCGCCATTCGCAAAAAAACCGCCGCCAAACAATCCAAGTAACTTCCACGTTGCGCTCGGACAATTCGCGGAAGGGACGCAAGTGATATATGCATCGCGGATCCCTGAAGCAGAAAAGGACACATCTGGTACGTCGCGTCCGCCATCATTGGGAAATCCCTGTCCCGTCTGCCACCAAGGCGTCGGATAGTAGGCGCTACGACCGCCGCCGCCAGACTCCAATCGCGAAGAAGTTGTATCGTTCCACGCCATCTCGGGAATATAGGCTTTGGCCGAGCCCTGATTGCTCGTGTTCCAGTAGTTCCAATAGCTGTTGTCCTTAACAAACTCGGTACCACCCACGGCTGTAACTTCTGGAATACCCACTGGCACCTCGACGCCGTACCCGCCTTTGGCTGGCGCGTTCCCGTCAGCATTCACATCGCAACCTGCTGCTCCCGTATCTCCTGAAGCGTTAATCCAAGTTATGCCCTTGGCATTCGCCTCTTGGGCCAGCCGGCGGAGCCAGTCTAGAACGGACGCACTCGTATTCGAATCGCAAATCCCGGCTGGGAAATCGTAGCTGTAATAACTAGACGAGATAACGGCGGGACCAATTTTGGGGTCACTAATCGCGTCTTGGATAGCGACCAAATAATCATCCGAATAAGCATATATGATGGCCGCATTCCGCGCAACAGCGCCGGCCCACTCAATATCCAGATATGCCTCGTCCTGTTCGTCCTCCGTGCCTGTCGCCCCATCGCCGTAATCGTTTGTTTGAACCGTGCTGCTCGGCAAGTTGAATATATTCCGAAACGCGGCGACGTTGGATAAATCGATAGCGCCCTGTCCAACTATCGCGATCTTTTGGTTTGTGCCGTCAATGCCTGTCGCGTAGAGACCGCTCAGATCGTATATAGTGGCGATATCGTCTGGCGCCAGATAATGCGTACCGACCAGGTTAGTATATTCCGGGTGAGGCCGCCCCCCCGTTTTAAGCCGCCGGCCCGGCGGCTTGGGTCGATAATCGTCCAATCCGCTGACCATCGCGATTATCCCAGCAAGGGCGGCGGGGATCGACGGATTTGTGGCATTAGCGAAGTGAACTTCGCCGTCGACCTCATAGCGGTGAATCTCGGCACCAAGAGCTTCGCCTACCTGCTCTGCCGTGCCGCTAAATTCGATCCAATTCCGGCCGCTTGCCTCGTGCGAAACCTTGAAACCCTTCGCCTCCAGCCAAGTCCTGATCTTGGCCATATCTCCTGGATCAAGCCCAAACCGATTCCCAAACTCCTCTGGCGTCAGCCAGCGATGGTAATCTGGGGACGAAGGATCCTGCTGCTCGGCGAGCAGTTGATCGAGTGCTTGCTGCTGCTCGGTTGACGGCTTCATGTGCAGCGTGACCGCCCTTAGAACGAGCGACGGATCCACGGGCCCTCGATCATTAGCCGGTCTCAATTTGGATAGGACATGGTCTTGAAGTTCAATCCTTTGGCTGTCGTCGATCTTGCCGACAATACGGGCGGTCTGTCCATGCAATGCAGGCGTCAAGAACAATAGAACGAATATTGTAAGGGCGGGCAACCGGGTCCAGCGATAGGGCGCTGACGAAACATTCTGGGCGCGTTTGTTAACGAACGCGACGCGGAACCATTGAACCACTCTTAGGCAAAGGGTGCGCATTTCTCAAGACTGATCGGAACATCAGTTTAACACTGTATCGCGATTAATGTACGATAATTTACGAAACTGGCGGAAGTTAGCGGAATTGCAACACGTCAAGGCGGCAAAGGCAAGAAAATACCTCCAGTTGGTACGGCTTCGGTACCATTAGTACCAGCCATTCCTGTTCATTTTTGTATCCGCGGTTCAAAAGGAGTTTCAGAAGGGTCGATACTGGCCCCGGGCCGTATATGGGTCTTTTCACTGTCTTTATTTATCTTCGGTGGATCGCTTATTTCGGTCTCGGGCTTTCCTGCGTATTCTGGCACAACCATGTGCTCAACCGGCTCAAACGTGAGTGCCTCACTGCCGAAGACATCCGATTCTGACTAGAGCGACGGGAAATTGATTCGCGGCAAGACGCCTTGAATTTATACTGTAGCTACTGGGAGGGAGCCGGATGGCGGATATCGAACGCAGAGCATCGTCACTCGAAGACCAGATGGCGCGTGTAGTCGCTATGATCGATGCACGGGCCACGAATCGAAATCGCCTGGGCCAAGCGCTGGCCACGCTGACAGAGGCGCAGATCCGGACGCAGGAACAGTTCCGCGACACTGACGCCCGAATCTCCAATCTCGCGAGCGCGATTGGCCAGTTGATCGCGGAAATGAGATCGAAGGCGAACTGACCTTCTTTGCGAGTTTTCTCTGCGAGCTTGGCGGCTTCGCGTGAAACGCTACTATTACAACGGTCGATCTGACTAGTCTAAATTATGCGCGAGATTCAAGCCTCGGAAGCCACAACTCATTTGCCCAAGCTGCTGGATGAGGTGGAGCGCGGCGAAACCATCATCATCACCCGCCACGGGCATGCTATCGCCAGAATTGTGCCCGACGTGGATCGGCGGCAGGCGGAAGTCGACAAGGCGATTGAGGGCATTGTGAATTTGAGGAAGCGAACAGGCAGCATCACCATTGAGGAAATACTTTCGGCGCGAGACGAGGGCCGCAGGCTCTGATGGCCTTCGTGCTGGACGCCTCGATTGCAGCCTGTCCGCACCGAAGAGGCCGTTGTACCGAGTCTGTGGTGGTTTGAGCTCCGTAATATTCTTATCGTCAACGAACGGCGTCGGCGAATAACCGAATCGGCGACGGGTGCTTTTCTTCGGGATTTGTCGAGGCTCAGAATCAGGATTGATCCGTTGCCACACGAGGCGGGGGTTCTCCGGCTGGCAAGGCTGCACCGGCTGTCGGTTTATGACGCTGCTTATCTGGAAGTGGCGCAACGAGAACGCCTGCCGCTCGCGACCCTGGACAAGATGCTGAGCGCGGCGGCACGAACTGAAGGGGTCGAACGGATCACGGTCGTGGCATGATTGCCTTGGCCGCCGGGCGTTGACTGCCCAAATTCCACTATCTTCCGAACGTATTCAACAGGTTACGCCCCAACCGTCCTGAATCCTCCAACTCCATGGGTCATAATGTGGACGTTTAATGGCAACTGAGAAAGCAAAACACGACTCATTACCCCAATACCGGCACTCGTGGGCCACAACTGCGTCTTCAGGCCAAAAGCGGAAAACACAAGGGTGGATTTCCAAACGAACCGAACCTAACTACAGAAAAATACGGATAAATTTCCACCCAATTCATCCGCTGAACAAATTGCATAATTGCGAAACGAACCCGGCAACTTACAGAAACCAAACACTCGGCGCGTTTTTCTTATCCGTGTTCATCCGCGTTCATCCGTGGCTAAGTTGCCTTTTTCGGCTCACTCACCCCGCATCGCTATACTCGAATTTCATGATCCGCGTTCGATTCGCCCCCTCGCCGACGGGCTATCTGCACATCGGCAGTGCGCGCACTTTTATCTTCAACTGGCTCTACGCCCGCCACCACTCCGGCACCATGATCCTGCGTATAGACGACACCGACATCGAGCGCAACACCGAAGAATCCCTGCGCTCGATCTTCGACGGCTTGGCTTGGCTCGGCCTCGATTGGGATGAGCAGTACCGGCAGTCCGAGCGCCTCGCCCTGCATAAAACGCTAGCCAACGAGCTTCTCGCTCGCGGCCTCGCCTATCGCGATTTCACGCCTCTTGACGCCGTGCTCGACGGTGCCGAGACGGAAAAAACTCACACGGGAGCGGCATGGCTCTTCAACCCCGGCCAGCGGGAAATCCCCGCCGAAGAGAGCGCTCATCGCGCCGCCCTCGGCGAAAAATTCGTTCTCCGCTTTCGCGTCCCGCGCGGCAATGGCGAAACCGTTGCCTTTCACGATCTCGTCTATGGCGAGCAATCCAAAATGGCGGACGATATCGAAGACTTCGCCCTCCTGCGAAGCAGCGGCGCGCCCACCTACCATCTCGCGTCCTGCGCCGACGATGTCGATCTCCGCATCTCCCACATCGTTCGCGGCCAGGATCATCTCACCAACACCTTCAAGCACGTGCTCATTTTCCGCGCCGCCGGCCTCGAGCCGCCCCAATTCGCCCATCTTCCGCTGCTGATCGCACCCGATGGCAGCAAGCTCTCCAAACGGCGTCACGGCCCGGTCGTCTCCGTCACCACCTGGCGCGACGGCGGCTTTCTCCCCGAAGCCTACGTGAACTTCCTCTGCCTGCTCGGCTGGTCGCCGAAAAACGATCGCGAGCAGATGACGCGTGAAGAGCTGGTCCATGCGTTCTCACTCGAAGGCGTCAATCGCAGCAACGCCGTAGTCAATTTCACTGAGCAGGACCCGTTCGATCCAAAGGCCGTCTGGCTCAACGCCGAGCATATCCGCACCATGCCAGCCGCGGAGCTGACGGAAAAGCTGCGACCCGTTCTGGAGGAAGCCGGCTTTCCGGCCGACCATCTGGCCCAAATCACGCCGCTCGTTCAGGAGCGAATTCGGCTGCTGAAAGACGTCCTGACCGTAGGCGATTTCTTCTTCCGCGATGAGCTGCCGCCCTACGACACCGCCGAACTGATACCTAAAAAAGGCGATGCCGCGATGGCTTTGTGTGTCCTTGAGAAGGCACTGGAAACACTCTCGGCCGCTGAGTTTTCGCACGACGGTCCCGAGAGCGCCCTGCGCGCCGCCGCTCAATCTCTCGGCATCAAGGCGGGCCAAATGTTCGAACCTGTTCGTGTCGCTGTATGCGGCCGCAAGACCGCCCCTCCTCTGTTTGGAACCCTCGAAGTGCTCGGCCGCGAAACCTGTCTCAAGCGGATTCAACTCGCCATTGAGAAACTGAGAATATGAATCCGTCCCCGTCCGACGCTCCGCGTACCAACTTCGTCCGCGAGATCGTCCTCGAAGACCTGAAGACCAATAAATACGGTGGACGTGTCCATACCCGCTTCCCTCCGGAGCCGAACGGCTACCTGCATATCGGTCACGCCAAATCCATCTGTCTCAACTTCGGCCTGGCCGCGGAGTTCGGCGGAAAAACCAACCTCCGTTTCGACGACACCAATCCCGAAAAAGAAGAGCAGGAGTACGTCGATTCCATCATGGACAACGTACGCTGGCTCGGATTTGATTGGGAAGACCGCCTTTTCTATGCCTCCGACTACTTCGGCCAGCTCTATGCCTGGGCGCAACAGCTGGTCCGCGACGGGAAAGCCTACGTCTGCGACCTCTCGGCCGAAGAAGTCCGCAAGTATCGTGGCACGCTGACCGAGCCGGGCATCGAAAGCCCTTATCGCAATCGCCCGGCTGAGGAGAGTCTCGACCTTCTTGAACGCATGCGCAACGGCGAATTTCCCGACGGCTCCCGCACCTTGCGCGCCAGAATCGACATGGCCTCGCCCAACCTCAATATGCGCGATCCCGTGATGTATCGCATTCTCCACGCCGAGCATCACCGCACCGGCAACGCCTGGTCCATCTATCCCATGTACGACTTCGCGCACGGGCAATCCGATTCCATCGAAGGCATCACTCACTCCATCTGCACGCTGGAGTTCGAAGACCATCGCCCGCTCTACGACTGGTTTCTCGAGCAGCTCGGAATTCATCATCCGCAGCAGATTGAATTCGACCGCCTCAACATCACTTACACTTTGTTGAGCAAGCGCAAGCTTCTGCAGTTGGTCGAGCAGGGCCACGTACGCGGCTGGGACGATCCGCGTATGCCGACGATCTCCGGTATCCGCCGCCGCGGCTGCACACCCGAATCGATCCGTAATTTCTGCAACTCACTCGGCGTGTCCAAGACGAACGGCGTCATTGAGCTCCGCCTGCTCGAACATCACGTCCGCGAGGATCTCAACAAGCGCGCGCTGCGCATGATGGCAGTCCTGCGCCCCTTGCGCGTGGTGATCGATAACTACCCCGAAGGCCAAACGGAAGAAGTCGAAGCGATCAACAATCCCGAAGACGCCGCCGCCGGCACAAGGAAAGTCCCGTTTTCCCGCGTGCTCTATATCGAACAGGACGATTTTCGCGAAGACCCGCCGAAACAGTATTACCGCTTGTCGCCGGGCCGCGAGGTCCGTTTGCGCTATGCCTACTTCGTTACCTGCACCAGCGTCGTTAAGGATGCGAGCGGCGATGTGATCGAGATCCACTGCACCTACGATCCGGCAACGCGTGGCGGCAACGCTCCCGATGGCAGAAGAGTGAAGTCCACCATCCATTGGGTATCCGCCGCTAACGCCGTGGACGCCGAAGTGCGCCTCTACGACACCCTCTTCACTCACGAAGACCCCAACGAATGTGACGATCTGAACCCCGCGTCGCTCGAAGTCCTCACGCAGTGCAAACTGGAACCGGCTCTCGCCCACGTATCCCCGATGGAACGCTACCAGTTCGAGCGCCTCGGCTATTTCTGCGCGGATCCCGACACCGCTCCGGGTAAACCGGTCTTCAACCGAACAGTGGCCTTAAAAGACACTTGGGCCAAAATCGAAAAACGAGGGAAAAATTGATTGTGGGGTGGCCAATCATGGCCGCAGCCGCCTATCAGGCGGCTCTTCCATGAACATCCTCGGAATCGGCGGGGTCCTCGGAGACGCAGCCGCCGCTGTCGTCAAAAATGGCGAAATCGCCGCGGCCATGGAAGAAGCCAAGCTGACCCGCCGTCCCCAGCCTGGCCGTTTGCCGGAAAACGCCGTATCCGCGTGCCTCCGCATTGCCGGAATCACTCCCGCCGACGTGGACTACGTAGCTCTCGCGCGTCCCCTGCCGTCGGGTTCCGCGCTGCCGATCGCCCTGCGCACGTTTCCCAAGGCCCGCGTGGTCTCGATCGATCATCATGCCGCTCACGCCGCCGCTGCCTACCTGCCCTCGCCGTTCCAAAACGCCACAGTCATCACACTCGATCGCCAAGGCGATCTGCGTTGCGGCGGCAAGTGGCGCGGGGAAGGGAACCGGCTCGTTCTCGAAGAGGAAATCCTCTACCCGGATTCCATCGGCGAGCTTTATGGCCGCGTCACCGAGCTTCTCGGCTTTCAGCCGCGCGCCGACGAACACCGCGTCCAGTGGCTTTCCGCGACCGGAGAGCCCCACCACGTCGAGGCGTTTCGCAACGTCGGTAATGGCGACTTCGGCCCCCCGCTGTTCAAACAACTCGGTGTCGAGAGCCGCGCCGAATTAACCCCGAAGCATCGCGCCAATATCGCCGCCAGCATGCAGAAGACTCTCGAAGAGTACGTCTTGCGGCTGGCGGGCAATGCGGAAAACGTTTGTCTCGGCGGCGGCGTAGCCTGGAACGCCCTGCTGGTTTCCGCGCTTGAGAAATCGGGGCGGTTTAGAGATGTGTTTGCCCAACCGGCGGCGGGCAACGCCGGCACCGCGCTCGGCGCCGCTCTGAACGTATGGAACGAGTTCCTCGGCCAGACCAGACGGATTGACGGTGGAAACTACTGCCTGGGTCCATCCTTCAGCGCGGCCGAAATCAAACAGGTACTCGAAAACTGCAAACTGCGCTTCCGCTTGCTCACGACTACTCCCGAAATGATCGCCGCGGCGGTCGACCGGTTGAAGGAAAACCGCATCGTCGCCTGGATGCAGGGACGCATGGAGTTCGGTCCGCGCGCCCTCGGCAATCGCAGCATTCTGGCGTCGCCTCAGGACCCGTACTCCACAGAAAATCTCAACGCCTTCATCAAGCACCGCGAGGCCCTGCGGAAATTCGCCGCCTCGGTGCCCGCCGAACTCGCGTCCGAATATTTCGAAGCCGGATCGAATGCGCGTCATCTGGCCACCGTGAGCTGCGTTCGCCCCCAACACCGGGAGCAGTTCCGCGGCGCGATACTCGCGAACGATCTGGTGCGCGTACACACCGTGTCTAAGGACGATAACCCGCTCTACTGGCAGTTGCTCCACGCCTTCGGCGAAAAAACGGGATTGCCCGTTCTCTACAACACCTCGTTCAACCTCTTCGGCGAGCCGCTGGTATGCACACCGCGGGACGCGGTACGGAGTTTTTATTCCTCCGGCATCGACGCCATGGTGGTCGGCAACTTCCTGCTTGAGAAATAGTATGCGTTCACGCGGTGGCGCATCGCTGGTCGCGGCCGGTATTTTCCTGAGCCGCATCGCCGGCCTCGTCCGCGAAAGCGTCTTCACCTACTACTTCGGCAACTCCGCCGCCGCCGATTCCTTCAAAGCCGCGTTGCGCATCCCCAATTTCCTGCAAAACCTCTTCGGCGAAGGCGTGCTCTCCGCGTCCTTCATTCCCGTCTACGCGGGCCTCAAAGCACATAAAAAAGACGAAGAAGCCGGACGCGTTGCCGGCGCGGTGTTTGCCATTCTCGCTCTGCTTTCCTCGGCGGTCGTGCTGATCGGAGTTCTCGCTACACCGCTATTTATCGACGCCATCGCGCCCGGCTTCACCGGATCGCGCCGCGCATTGACGATCTCGCTTGTGCGCATTCTTTTCCCAGGGGCGGGCCTCCTCGTCCTCTCTGCATGGTGCCTCGGGATTCTGAACAGCCATCGCCGCTTCTTCCTTTCCTACAGCGTCCCCGTTCTTTGGAACGTCGCCATGATCGCGGCCATGGTGTGGTCGGGCGCGCGCGTCGATATGGACCGTCTGGCGGGAATCGTGGCGTGGGCGTCAGTGATCGGCAGCGCGGCGCAGTTTCTGGCACAGGTGCCCACGGTCCTGCGGCTGGTGCCCGCCTTGCGGATTCAATTGGCGGCTCGCCTCGACAGCGTTCAAACCGTGATCCGCAATTTCGGGCCGGTCTTTGTCAGCCGTGGTGTCGTCCAGCTCAGCGCTTACGTCGATCAGATCATTGCCAGCTGGCTGCCGACCGGCGCGGTAGCGGCGCTGGCGTACGCGCAGACGCTCTACCTTCTTCCCGTCAGTCTATTCGGCATGTCCGTGTCGGCTTCGGAACTGCCCGAGATGTCGAGCGCGCTCGGCGGACAGGACGAAGTCGCCTCCCACCTCCGCCGGCGGCTCGTCGGTGGATTGCGCCGCATCGCCTTCTTCGTGATTCCGTCGGTGGTCGCGTTCATTGCCCTCGGCGACATTGTTGCGGCCGCCATCTACCAGCACGGAAAGTTCCTCCATGCGGACGCGATCTATGTTTGGGGAATCCTCGCCGGTTCGGGCGTCGGATTACTCGCCTCCACCCAGGGCCGGCTCTACTCATCGGCTTTTTACGCCCTGAAAGACACGCGCACGCCGCTCCTCTTTGCCATCGTTCGTGTCGCGCTGACAACGATCCTGGGCTACATTGCGGCAATCCATCTGCCGCGTCTGACAGGGATCGATCCGAAGTGGGGCGTCGCCGGGCTCACAGCGTCGGCCGGTGTCAGCGGCTGGATTGAGTTCCTCCTGCTGCGCCGCTCGCTGGCGCAAAGGATCGGCTCCGATCCCGTAGGCATCGCTTATCTCGCGAGGTTATGGGGCGCGGCGATTGTCGCGGCCGCCGTGACGTGGGCCATTAAGGCGCCGCTGGAACAGAGCCTGCATCAACCGAGGCTTTTCGCCTGCGCCACCCTAATACCGTTCGGGCTGATCTATCTCGCGCTGACGGACCCCGCGCGTCTTCGCGAGCGTATCGCCGGCACTGGGTATTGAGGTCTTACCCGAAACTCTTCACGGCGTGCGCCTCATCGTCATGCACCTCGAAGACGGCGCTGAGATTGGTCATGTCCAGCAGGCTCTTGATTCGCTGGGTCGGGTTCAGCAGTTTCAGCGAACCGCCCACCCGCCTTAGCGACGTATAGCCCGATACCAGCTCGCCAAAGCCCGAGCTGTCGATATACGAAGCCTCCGCGAGGTTCAGCAGGATCTTCCTGCTTCCCCCCGCTATCAGGCCGAGCATGGCGTCGCGCATCGCGTTGGTCCCTTCGCCGAGAGTGATGCGGCCGGCAACATCGACGACGGTGACGTCGTTGACCTGACGGGTATTCAGATTCAAACTCATGAAATTTCAGTCTCCTTCGGAAGATTCATTAGTGCGGCTAACTTCGGCCAGCGCGGGCTGGCGCGCAGTGGTTCCGCGATCGCGCATTGCAGAGCTGGAGGGATCAGGGGGTGCCGTTCTTCGATCGCCTTCTCGTACCAGTCAGCGGCCGGATCGATTTCGCCGCAGCAGACATGGAAGAGCGCCAACCCTGCCGATGCCCCATAGGCCTCGCCGGATCCGAGCCTTTGGATCAGTTCCAATCCCCGGTCCCGCTCGCCCGTGTGAACCAACAGCGCTGCGTAAAGGCCAACGCTCTGCGAGTACCACGGGGCCAGCGAAAACGCCTTTTCAGCGAAAGGAAGCGCTTCCGCAAACATTTGGCGGGCCGCGTAGTGCTCGGCGAGGAAGTGCCAGGCCCAGAAGAAATTCGGGTCCAAAGCGATGGTCTGGCGGAGATGCTCCTCCGCCTCCGCATGCCGGCCGGCCGAATCGAGGCACATTCCCATGAAGCTCCGTATCGTAAGCTGCAGCGGGTCGCCCCGAACGGCGATTTCGCTCTGCTCCACCGCTTCCCTCCGGCGGCCTGTTGCCAAATAATAAAAATCCCCGAGGGCGAAATGACAGTGCGGGGAAGCGGAACCGTCAGCCGTCGCCAAAGTGAATTGACGCGCGGCCTCTTTCCAGTTGAAGTCATAGGTGGCGGCGAGAAGACCCAGGAGCGCGTGCGCTTCCGCGAGCGAAGGGTCCAGTTCGAGAGCTTTTTGCGCCAGGGCGCGAACCACCGGCGCGGCCTCGCGCAGGGGTGTCATGCCGATGGTTGTCCGGCCAAAAAGATAGTCGGCGTAGCTGGCTTGGGCCAGGGCGAATTGTGGATCAAGTGCGATGGCCCGCTCGTAGAACACCTTGGCCTGGTCCATCGACTCCCGCGTTACCTTCCAGTGGAAATGCTTTGCCTTCAGGAGAGCTTCCCACGCCGGGAGGTTGGGAGTGTAGCGCGGCTTCGCGGCAGCCTGTGGCGAAAGCTTGAGCTGGAGCTCCTGCGCGATGGCCGCCGAAATCTCGTCCTGCACGGCAAATACATCGGCCAGCTCGCGGTCGTAGCGCTCCGACCAGAGATGGGCGCCGTCGGCGGCATGAATGAGCTGTGCGGTTACCCGGATGCGGTTCCCGGCGCGGCGCACGCTGCCTTCAAGGATAGTCTCGACGCCCAGCGCTTCGGCAATCCTGCGGATGTCCTGGTCTTTGCCCCGGAATGAGAACGACGACGTTCGCGCGATGACCTTCAAGCCCGGTATTTTGGCGAGCAGGTTGAGGATCTCTTCCGCCAGTCCATCGCTGAAGTATTCGTTCTCCTTGTCCGCGCTCATGTTGACGAAAGGGAGAACAGCAATGGAAGGAGTGCTGCTCGCGGGTGTTGCGGTTGCCTGTTCGAGCGCCGCGCGGACTTCGGTCATGGTCTGGAACCGTGCCGCGGGAGGCTTGCGCAGGCAGCGAGTGACGATTGCGGAGAGGCCCGACGGCGCATCCAGATACGGCGGATCGTCGCGCACGATTGCCGACATGGTGTCGATCGCGGAGTCGCCCGCGAACGCCTGGCGGCCGCTCAGCAGCTCATAAAGCACC
>Ga0070733_10002046_pt1 | contig 14646 bp, 6 predicted proteins | sample Coa_R1_9_FD_66450 | JGI IMG/M metagenome (GOLD analysis project Ga0070733, IMG submission 66450) | Surface soil microbial communities from Centralia Pennsylvania, which are recovering from an underground coalmine fire - Coalmine... | ecosystem: Environmental > Terrestrial > Soil > Unclassified ... | reverse complement strand
GATGCCTCCCTTGGGGCGGCCCGGCGGGAGGCATCATGAAAAAGCAAGCGCGCATATGGATGCTGATCGTGCTGTCTCTGATTGCCAGCCTGGGTGCGTGCATCTTCGTGCCTGGCGGCGGGGATGACTATCACCATGACCATGGCGGCGACTACCACGACGAACGCGGCCATTACTAGAACCCTAGGCTACGCATATGATCAAGAAAGTGACGTATCTCGTCAGCATCTTCATCGGGGCCCCAACTGAGCAGCATGCCAAAATCAAGGACATCGCAGAGCAGGTTTCCGGCGGGGAGTATGAGTTCTTGCACCTTCATCGAATGGGCGCGTTCCTGGTTCTCAACACCCATCGCGATGCCAGGCAACTAGCGAATTCATTTGCACCGGCAACCGCATCGGACGATCGGATCTTTGTGTGCGAACTCGGCCAGGATTGTCACGCGCTCGGGTTGAGCAAAGCGTCGTATTGGTTGCAAAACCACCTGCTCACGAACAACCCATCGCTAGCCACCAAAATGGGTAATCCCTTTACACAGCCTTGATCGAGGAGAAGCATCATGTTAGGAACCGTACTGGTCGTAGTGCTAGTGCTCATGTTGATTGGGGTCGTGCCGACCTGGTCGCACAGCCGTTCGTGGGGTTATATGCCCAGCGGCGTGCTCGGTGTGCTGTTGGTCGTCGTCATTGTGCTGCTGCTAGCTGGCGGGATATAAGCGGCGGACATATCGTGAGGCCTGTTCAAGACGACTAACAGGCCCTACGGCTCGCCGGACGAAACCCTCAGCTATGACGCGATATCTACGCCGAGGGTCACCGTCACACTGTGGCGTTTGCCGTCGTCCACCAGTTGCACCGTTGTCTTGCCGGGTTCGAGCACCATGCCGTCCACGACCATGCCGCTCACGCCTCGGCTGACGCCGTGAGGGTTGTTCACGGTGATGTCATATCGCGCGGCGCCGTGACGGAACACAGCAGTGAAGCCAGGCCAGCCCTTCGGCACACAAGGCTGGATCGACAGTTCCTCGCCGCGCTTGCGAATGCCGAGCAGCCCCTCGATGCCGGCCCGATACATCCATCCCGCCGAGCCCGTATACCAAGTCCAACCGCCGCGCCCTACGTGCGGCGATACCGAATAAACGTCGGCGGCGACAACGTACGGTTCCACCTTGTAGCGGTGCACCCCGCTTCGTGTACTACTGCGATTGACCGGGTTGAGCAGAGCGAAGAGTTCCGCAGCGCGATCGCCGTCACCCAGTTGCGCAAAGGCCAGCACCGACCACACGGCGGCATGCGTGTATTGGCCGCCATTCTCCCGAATGCCTGGCGGATAACCCTTGATATATCCCGGATCGAGCGGCGTGCGATCGAACGGCGGCGTGAACAGCAACGCCAAGCTGTCCTCGCGGCGAATCAGCCGGCTATCCAGCGCGGCCATCGCACGTTCGGCCCGCGCGGCGCCTGCCGCACCTGACAGCACGCTCCACGACTGCGCAATCGCATCGATCGTGCATTCATCGTTGCTGGCCGCCCCCAAGGGCGTGCCGTCGTCGAAGTAGCCGCGCCGGTACCATTCGCCGTCCCATCCCGCGCTTTCGAGTGCGTGGCGCAATGCTTCGGCACGCTCGAGCCAGCGGTCCGCCCGTTCGCCATCGCCACGCGTGCGCGCGAGCGGCGCGAACGCCGACAGTGCGGCGTAGAGAAACCATCCAAGCCAGACACTTTCGCCGCGCCCCGCCTCGCCGACCCGATTCATGCCGTCGTTCCAGTCGCCCGTGCCCATCAACGGCAAGCTGTGCGCGCCGAACAGCCCAAGGCTTTGCTCCAGCGCACGCACGCAATGCTCGAACAGTGGCACGCTGAGCTCTGAAACGCTCGGCACGAAGTAAGCGTCTTGCTCGTCGGCGGCCAGCGGTCGGCCTTCGACAAACGGCACGGCGACGTCGAGAATCGCCCGGTCGCCGGTCACGTCGACATATTGGGCCACCGTGTAGGCAAGCCACGCGCGGTCGTCTGAAATCCGCGTGCGCACGCCGGCGCCGTCTTGGGGCAGCCACCAGTGCTGCACGTCACCCTCTGGAAACTGTCGCGCGGCAGCCCGCAGCAGGTGCTCGCGGGTCAGTGCCGGGCGCGCGACGGCGAGTGCCATGCCGTCCTGCAACTGATCGCGAAAGCCATAAGCACCGCTCGCCTGATAAAAGCCCGCGCGCGCCCAGATGCGGCAAACGAGCGTCTGATAGAGCAGCCACCGGTTGAGCATCAGATCCATCGTGCGATCCGGCGTGGCGACCTGAACGGCCCCGAGCATGTCGTCCCAGAACGCGGTCACGGTGGCGAGTACCGCGTCGAGGTCGGCTTCGCGATAGCGTGCGATCAATCGCCGTGCAGCCTCGGGCGCGTCGGCTTCGCCTAGCAGAAACACCACCTCGGCGATGCCGCCGGGCTTCAGTTCGATCGAGGTTTGCAGCGCCGCGCACGGATCGAGGCCCGCCCCTACCCTCCCGGACAGGGGTGAGGCGTCGGCGCCGGCGGCAAGCCCGGCAGGATCGCTCAAGGTCCCGTTGCGGCCGATGAATTCACACCTGTCGGCGCTCCACGCGGTCTGTATGCCGCCCAGATCCGCGAAGGCGACGCGGCTGCGGTAAGCCTGGGTCCAACCATTGCGGGCGAACATCGCCCCCGTAGCCGCGTCGATCTCGCTGATGGTATGCGGTGCGGCAATGCTGCGCGACGCACCCAGCGCCCATTCGGCGTAAGCCGTCACCGAAAGCCGGCGGGTACGGTTCGACAGGTTGCGCAGCGTGAGACGGGAAACCTTGAGCGGGTCGTCGAGCGGTACGAATTGCAGCAGCTCGAGCGCGATGTCTTCAGCGGTATGCGTAAAGCGGCTGTAGCCCTGGCCGTGGCGCGCAATGTACGGCGCAGCACCTGGGGCGTTGTCTCGCACGGGGTTCGCCTGGGGCCCCCACAGCATGCCCGTATCGTCGTCGCGAACGTAAAACGCTTCTGCGGGCGGGTCGCTGACCGGATCGTTCGACCAGGGTGTCAGTTGATGCTCACGGCTGTTCGACGCCCACGTGTAGCCGCTGCCCTCGGCCGACACCAGAAAGCCGCATGCCGGATTCGCGATGACGTTGACCCACGGCATCGGCGTGCATTGACCCGGCGCGAGGACCGTCACGTATTCGCGGCCATCGTTCGCGAAGCCGCCGAGACCGTTGAAGCACTCGAGTCCGGCACCGGGCTGAATGCTCGTCACTGACACAGGTACAGGCGGCGGCGAAGGCGAGCGCCTGCCGCGCGGCTGGATGGGTGGCGCAATAGGCGCCGCGCTCGCCAGCCGCTGCAACTGATCCAGCAAGCGGCCGTTGCGCGCCGCCAGCACCACGCGCGCGGCAACGGCAAAGAGCGTGCGAGCGTCGCTCGACATCAGGTCCGCACGCAACACGAAGATGTCGCCGCGCGCGGCGCCGCCTGGCTGCTGCCGCGACGGTCCCGAGCGCACCAGCGTTTCGAGCGCGGCCTGCAAATCCTGCACATACGACGACGCGCGCTCGTTGACGATGACCAGATCGACCGCGAGCCGCTTCATGCGCCAGTACTCGTGGGCGTGCACCAGTTGCCGCACCAGCGCCATATGTTCGATGTCATCGATCCGCACCAGCAGGATCGGCAGATCGCCCGACACGCCATGCGCCCATAGCGGCGCCGCACCCACGCCCCCCACGCCACCCGCCGCGGCCACCACCGCCGCGCCGCGAAGCAGTGCCGCAGAGCTCGGCCGCATCGAAGGATCGCTAAACAGAATGGCCCCGGCCATCCGCTGGAACAAGCAGGCTTCGTCGGGGCTCACGCCGTTATGGCGCAACTGCACTTGGGCCTGCGTCCAGGCGAGCATCGCCGCACGCGCGAACGAGGCGCCGTCGCGATGTTTGTCCACCAGATCCAGCAGTTGCGCGCGCGACTCGGCGACGATGGTCCAGAAAGCGATGCTCACGGTTGCGCCCGGCTCGATGGAGAGACGCCGCCGCATCGCGAACGCAGCGTCGAGCACCACGCCCGCAGAGTTGCCGAGGGGCCGCTCAGCCACGAGAGCCAGTGGTGAACGGACACCTCGTCCTCGCCCGATAAAGCGCGCGCGATCCGTTTCGATTTCGATGAGCCCCACGGCATCGCCTTCGAGCACCGAAAGATGTGCGGCCCAGACCTCGGGCTCGTCCGGTGCGCGACGGCGCCGCGTCGCAAGGATGGCACCGGCTTGGGGCAAATACTCGGTCTCGATGAACAGCTTCGAGAACGCCGGATGCGCCTGATCGGTGGCCGGCGGTGCGAGCACGATCTCCGCGTAGGACGTGAGTTCGATGGTGCGCACGCGCGCGCCGGCATTGGCCACCGACACCCGCCGCACCTCCGCGTCGTCTTCGGCGGATACCACCACATCGAGCGAGGTGGTCAGCGTGCCGTCGCGCCTCACGAACTCCGCGCGGTCTTCCGTGAAGGTCACTTCGTAGCTGTCCGGCACCACCCCGGTGGGCTGCCACGCGGCTGACCAGAACTCGCCGGTCCCCACGTCGCGCAGATACAGATAGCTGCCCCAGTCGTCGCGCGTCGCATCCTCGCGCCAGCGGGTGATGGCCAAATCGTTCCAGCGGCTGTACCCGGAGCCGGCCGCCGTGAGCATCACGGCGTAGCGGCCGTTGGAGAGCAGATGGGTCGCGGGCGACGGGTCGTTCGCCGACAGCAGACGCCGCGCGACGGCCGGCTCGACGTCGCGCATCCGGCCCGTGTCGCGGTTCTCGTCGACACGCAGATGGGCGACGGCCACCCTGCCCGGCATGCGTTCCTGCAACAGCAGTTCGGTCGCCTGGATCGCCGGCTCCGCATGGAAGAAAGTGCGGATGCGCCCGCCCAGCAGCGCATTGGCGATCGAAACGATCGACATGCCGTGATGATGCGCCATGAAAGCGCGCACCACCGCCACCTGCTGCCCTTCGGGCACGCGCGCGGGCGTATAGTCGAGCGCCTCGTAGAAGCCGAAGCGCCCGCCTGCGCCCGCCGCGCTCAGGCGTTCGAAGTTGCGCGTGGCCGCCGACGGCGCGACCATCGCGGCAAGCGCGGTCGCATATGGCGCGATGACGGCATTGTGGCCAAGACCGCGCTTGAGCCCGAGGTCCGGGATGCCGAAGCTCGAGTATTGATACGTGAATTCGAGATCCCGCGCGTTGTAGGCGGATTCGGAGATCCCCCACGGTAAGCCCAGCGTCGCGCCATAACGGATCTGCCTGCGCACGACCAGGCTGTTGGTCCGTGCAATCAGGCTCGTGGCCGGCGCGCACATCACCAGCGACGGCATCAGGTATTCGAACATCGAGCCCGACCATGAGACCAGCGCGGCGCCGCCCGGAACCGGCGTCGCGACGCGGCCCAGCCGGAACCAATGGCGCGCGGGAATATCGCCTTTGGCGATGGCAACGAAGCTCGCCAGCCGCGCCTCCGACGCCAGCAGATCGTAGCTGCCCGGATCGAGCCGGCCATCGGTGACCGCATAGCCGATCGACAACAGATTGCGCGCCGGGTCCAGCAGGAAACCGAACTCCATCGCATCGGCCATCTGCAGCGCGATATCGGTCAGTGCGCTCAGGCGTTCGCGCAGTGCGGCCGATCCGTCCGGGGCGCAGGCGCTATCGCGGCAGTGACTGTGAACCGCAAGTTCGAGCGCGTCGGCCCAGAACAGCGCGTCGTCGCGCTGGCTGTCCCGATCGGGGCGCATTTCATCGACCAGGGCGCGCGCGATATCGGCCACCGTGGCGACGAGCAGCATGATCGCCGGCCACGCTGGCGCGGGCCCGGCCGGTGCGCTGCCGGAAGTAGCGGATACGGCCGGTCGCTCGTCGGCGAGCGCTGCCTGCAGCGCGGCCGCGGCCTGTTCGAACTCGCCATAGAGGGGCGCCCGTGTGCGCTCCCCCTGGCTCTCGCGCACGGCGTCGCACAACAACGCCAGGCTGTCGCCGATGCCCGCGAACGCGACCCACCGGCCCGCGCCGGCAGGCTGGGCCGCCCACGTGCGGCAGGCATTGCCCAGTGCGATCAGATGCCCGGCGAGATTGCCGCTGTCGACAGACGACACATATTTCGGTTCCAGCGGCCGCAGATCCTGGGTGTCGTACCAGTTGTAGAAGTGGCCGCGGTGGCGCGGCAAGCGCTGCATCGTGGCGAGCGTCGCTTCCAGCCGCGTGACGGTGTCCAGCGTGCCGAGCCAGCCGAACTCCCGCGCGCTGACCGTGGCCAGCAGATAAAGCCCGAGGTTGGTCGGCGACGTACGATGCGCGACGACCGGCCTCGGATCCTCCTGGAAATTGTCCGGCGGCAGCATCTGGTCGGCGGCAGTGACGAAGGTTTCGAAATAGCGCCACGTCCGGCGTGCATGGAGCCGCAGTTGCCGCGCGTCGCCGGGGGGCACAACGAGATCGCCGGCCGGCCACGGCGCGAGGCTCGACCCGTACGCGACGGCAGGCGACGCAAACCAGGCGAACGCGAACGGAACGCCCGCCCACGCACCGTAATTGCCGAATCGCCACGCCGCCCACGCGCTCGCTGCCATGCCAAGGAGCGCGAGCACAAGGCCTCCGCGCATCCGCAGGAATGTGGCGGCAAGCGTGAGCCGGCCCCGCGCACTGGCTTCGGCCGCGGTCGTCCATTCGAGCAGGTGCCGGTGACTGAGCAGCACGCGGAACAGCGTGCGGGCGATCGCGTCGCTCATCGACCACGCCTGCTGCGGCAGAAAGACGATCGACAATCCAAGCCGCGCGAGCGCGAGCCGCAGATCGGCCAGCCAGACGGAGAGCAAGCTGCGCACCGTCATTTTCACGTGCGCGCGTCGCCAGCGCGGCACGAGCGCGCTCAGTGCAGGCAGCAGCACCGGCAACGCAATCGTCGCCACCACGAAGCCGGTCCAGACTAGCGCGACCGCCAACGGCCGTGCCCAGCCGGCCAGCAGTGCGACGAATGCCGCGGGGGCCGTCAGCGTGCGGCGCAGGTTATCCAGCATCTTCCAGCGGCCGGTTGCGTCCAGCGCCAGATCGGTGCGCCGGTGCGTCGCTGTCAGCCAGGGCAGCAATTGCCAGTCGCCGCGCGCCCAGCGATGCTGGCGGGCAGCGCAGACGTCATAACGGGCCGGAAACGCCTCGACGACTTCAATATCGGATGCGAGGCCAGCGCGAGCAAAAATACCTTCAAACAGATCGTGACTGAGCATCGTGTTGTCGGGCACTCGCCCGGCCAGCGCGGTCTCGAAGGCATCCACATCGTAGATCCCCTTGCCCGCGTACGAGCCCTCGTCGAAGAGGTCCTGATAGACGTCCGATACCGCAGCGACATAAGGATCGATCCCGCTCGGACTCGACGAGACGCGCTGGAACAGCGAGCCCTCGGCGCCGACCGGCAGCGACGGCGTCACGCGCGGCTGCAGCACTCCGTAGCCGTCGACGATGCGCTGGCTCCCCCGGTCGAAAACCGGACGATTGAGCGGATGGGCCATCTTGCCGATCAGACGGCGTACCGTGTCGCGCGGCAAGCGGGTGTCGGCATCGAGCGTGATCACATAGCGCACCTGCGGCGGCACGGCGAGCGGTTGTCCGTCGATGGCGACGAACGAGGTGTCGGGCGCGCCACGCAACAACCGGTTCAGCTCATGCAATTTGCCGCGCTTGCGTTCCCAGCCCATCCATTGCCCTTCCTCGCCGTTCCAGGTGCGCCGCCGATGCAGCAGGAGGAAGCGCTCGCCACCCCGTGCGCCCGGATAGAGGCGATTCAGTCTGGCGATGCCGGCTGCCGCAGCCGCCAGCAACCCGTCGTCGCCATCGGCCTCGGCAGTCGGGGAATCGGGCCAGTCGGACAGCAGCGCGTAGTAAAGCTCGCCCCCCGGGCTTGCGAGGTGATGGATTTCCAGCCGCTCGACCTGTTCGGCCACTGCGGCCGGCGTTGTCAGCAGCGTGGGCACGGCCACCACGGTGCGCAAGGCGGCAGGGATACCGTCGCGCAGCGCTAGACCAGGAAGCACGATCGCACCGACGTCGCGCATGACGCCGCGATTGACGATCGCCACCGCCACGTCCACCGCGGGCAGCAGCCCGGCTGCGCCCAGCCAGATCAGCCAGCCGGCATGAGGCGAGAAGTGAGGCGCGAGACCGGCCAGCAACGCCAGCACGCCAGCCAGCATCAGCGCGGACAGCAACAGAATCCGGCCGACATAGCCGCTGAGACCGGCGCGGCGCGTGAAGCGATGCACCCACACCGCAACCGGGGGGCGATAGCCGATCGCGGCCTCGAGCGCACGGCGGCCGCCCGCCAGCAGGTGATAGCCGGGATCCGTTGCGCGGCGCGGCGCCTTATCGGTGGCCGGGGAGGCTGGCGCGTCCGTGTTCAGCGCCGTGGTGTGTTCCGCATCCGCTTGCTGCGCTGCCTCCTCTGCGGCGGCAACGGCACGGCGCGCGATATCGGTCTCGCTGACCCGGGAGCCGCGCGCCAGCGCCTCAATGGCGCCGCGATACAGGTTGCGCGTTGCAAAATCCATCTCGACGAAACCGGGATGGGTACGCAATATCTCGTCGACGGGGCTAATGCGCTCGAACAATCGGGTCCAGTCCACGTCGGAAATCAGGCGCATGCTGCTGATCACATTGCGCACGGTCAGACTGGCGGCGCCCTGCTGCTGATGCACGGCGGCCACGATCCGGTCCGCCGTGGTGTGCTGGGCGGCGAGGCGCTCGTGCAGCCACGTGACGGCTGGCGTCACCTCCGGGTCCTGGTCGTGCAGCCGTTGCAGCAACTGCACCGCGAACGTGTCGCGTAAGGCCGAGCGTCCGTAGCGCGCGACGAGCGCGGCAACCGCCTCTGTCGGGTGCCCCCTGACGCCGAGCAGGCGATCGGCCATCGCATCGGCGTCCAGCCGCGCCGTCCGCGCATCGGTGATCTGGTCCGCGAGGCGGCGCAGATTCTCGATCAGCACGATACGCAAGGTGATCGCCACCGCCCAAAGTTCGCCGATCGTCAGCGGCTGCACCGTCTGGTAGGCCAGCACGAAACGGCACAGCAAATCGGGATCGAAGCGGCTGTCGGTATGGGCGACGAAGGCCCACGCGAGACCGAACACGCGAGGATAGCCGGCGAACGGGCCGCCGCTCAGTTTGGGCAGTTGCCGATAGTAGCTGGCGGCAGATCGTCGCGGATTTGCCGAACCTGCTCTTCGACCACGTAGTAGTTGTCGAGCAGCCACTCTGCTGCCGGCGTGATCGCTTCATCCTGCGCGGCGGCAGCCACCGTCGCTTCGTAGGCGTGCAACAGGTGGTCCGCGTTGTCCTTGAGTCTCGTTGCAAGCGACGGTCCAGCAGACGCTCTCGGTGAAATTGCCTGCGCACGGGCGAGGCTGTGAGCATGCTGTGCCAACCGCTCCTCGCCGAAGAGCTCTTCGCGGATCGGCTCGGTGCTATTCCATGGCGACGGCGATGCGCGACCCCGCCCAATCGCGCTATCCCGCCCACGTCCGGTTGCGGATCGCTTCCTTATCGATGTCTTCGGCATGCGCGTAATCCAGATCTCCGTCGTAACGAAGTGTCAGAGAGAGATCGTCCGGTCAACCCGTCCGCACGTCTGTACGCCAATGGACTTTTGCGGCTTCCGGCTATCGGGTAAGCGCCGCCGGATTGCAAAAACAGATACGTGGCTTGATGACAGGCGCCACGCTTGAAGGCACCAGAGTCACCCGACTCAGCTCATGCCTCACGTCACCGCGCTCACGCGCTTGAGTGCTTCACTGCAGGGTGTCGTCAAGCTCCGCCGTCTGTGCCTCGAGCGTGTCGTCGACCATCGCCTGGGCCTCGTCGACGATGCGTGTCAGGTGCGCCTCTCCGCGGAAGCTCTCCGCATAGATCTTGTAGATATCTTCGGTTCCTGAAGGACGCGCGGCGAACCATCCACTCTTCGTGATCACCTTGATGCCGCCAATGGCGGCGTGATTGCCTGGCGCGCGGTCGAGCACGTCCTCGATCTTTTCGCCGGTGTCATCTTCCGCCATATAGGAGCCACCGGGCTTCCGGCATAAAGGAGCCGGGACGTTTTCGGCGTAAAGGAGCCACTTCGTTTCCGGCATATAGGAGCCAGTCGGTTTTCGGCATATAGGAGCCAGGGAAGGAGCCGAGCATCTCGAATCGTGATGCTCATTGCCTGCTTATCTTGTGGGGCGTGATCCCCCAAGGGAGGCTGCGATGGGCCGACGGAGAATCGAGATGCACCAATATCGCCAGGTTCTCGTGCGCATGCGCCACGGGGACTCCGACCGCGAACTGGCACGCTGTCGCTACATGGGACGGCGCAAGCTCGCGGCACTGCGTCAGTTAGCCGAGCAACGCGGCTGGATCAAGCCCGATACGCCGTTACCGGATGACGCCGAGATCGCCGCGGCACTGGGGCCGCCACAGAAGGCTACGTCCACGGTCTCGGGCCTCGAAGTACACCGAGCGTTGATTGCATCGTGGCTCGAGCAGAACGTGCCGGGCACGGCGATTCTGGCCGCGTTACGGCGTGAGCACGGCTACACCGGCAGCTATTCGTCGGTTTATCGCATGATCGTTTCGCTCAATGCGGATCGTCCGCCCGACGCCACCGTGCCGCTGAGCTTCGCGCCCGGCGAAGCCGCGCAGGTCGATTTCGGTGCTGGCCCGATGCTGCCCGATGCCGATGGCGTGTTCACGCGTACGTGGGCGTTCGTGATGACGCTCGCCTTCTCGCGACATCAGTACGTCGAGTTCGTCTGGGACCAGACCGTGGCGACTTGGCTCGGCTGCCATCGCCGCGCTTTCGAATGGTTCGGCGCTGTGCCCTCGCGCGTGATCATCGACAACCCCAAGTGCGCCATCACGCGTGCTTGCACCTATGACCCTGTCGTGCAACGTGCCTACGCGGAATGTGCCGAAGGGTACGGTTTCCGGATCGATCCTTGCCCGCCGGCCGATCCGCCCAAGAAGGGAATCGTGGAGGCCGGCGTCAAATACGTGAAGGGCAACTTCTTGCCGCTGCGCCAGTTCCGCGACTTCACGGATCTGAACGAGCAGGCTCGTCACTGGGTCATGCACGAAGCGGGGCGCCGCGTCCACGGCACCACGCGCAAAGTACCGCTTGAGTTGTTCACGATCGAACGCCCACTGATGCGCGAACTGCCAGCCCTCGCGCCAGATCTGGGTACCTGGCACAAGGTATCGGTTCATCGAGACTGTCACGTCGCCCATCAGCGCGTCCTGTATTCCGTGCCGTTCGCGTTGGTCGGCAAGCGGTTGTGGCTGCGTGCGACCGACGCCTCCATCAACATCTACGACGATTACCGACTGGTCGCCTCGCATGTGCGTGGCCGTCGTCCCGGCGATCGGCTCACCGTGCGCGATCACCTGCCGCCCGAAGCTCGCGCCTTTCTCGCTCACGACCGCCAATGGTGCCTCGAACAAGCGGCACGCGTGGGACCCGCCTGTGCGCAGCTCATCGAGCTGCTGCTGGCCGATCACATCCTCGAACGCCTGCGCGCGGCGCAAGGCGTCATGCGTCTGCAACAACCCTACGGCGCCTCGCGCCTGGAAGCGGCGTGCGCTCGCGCGCTCGCACACGGTAGTCCCTTCTATCGCACCGTCAAGACCATCCTGGTCGGCGGCTTCGATCGACATCCACTCAGCGATTCCAGCGAGCACATCCACGCCCCCAGCGCGCGCTTCGCCCGCAACGCGCAGTCTCTGTTTGCCCCCGACGCCGACGTGCGTCATTGACCCAGGAGATGGCCATGCAACCCATGCCAGCCTTGACCCCGCATCTGAAGCAATTGCGCCTGTCCGGCATCCTCGATTCGCTTGAAGCGCGCAATCGCCAAGCCATCGATGCCAAGCTCTCTTACGTTGACTTCCTGGCGCTGCTCATCGAAGACGAAGTGGCTCGACGCGAGCAGAAGAAGTTCGCCTTACGCATGCGACGCGCCGCGTTTCGCACCAGCAAGACACTCGAGCAATTCGACTTCGATCGGCTGCCGCAATTGAACCGCACTCTTGTGCATGACCTCGCCGGCGGCCGTTACCTTGGCGAACACGCGCCGGTTCTCATCGTCGGGCCTTGCGGTACCGGCAAGAGTCATCTCGCCCAAGCGCTCGGCCATTGCGCCGTACGCCAAGGCGTCGACGTGTTGTTCACGACCTGCACTCAGCTCGCAGTCAGTCTAAATGCCGCTCGCGCTACCGGCGCTTACGAGCGCCGGCTTGCCAGTCTGGTGCGCGTCGAATTGCTGATCATCGACGACTTCGGGCTCAAGCCGCTTCGCCCGCCCGCCGACGAGGACTTGCATGAACTCATCGCCGAGCGATACGAGGCCGCGTCCACCATCGTCACCAGCAACCTTGACTTGACCGAATGGGATCAGGCGTTTCCTTCCAACCGCTTGCTCGCGTCGGCCACGCTCGACCGGCTGCGCCATAACGCCTACTGTCTCGTTCTTGACGGTCACTCCTACCGCAGCCCTCGGCACCTTCCGGAGCACCATCTGAACCTTGCAAACGGCAGTTAAACCACCCATTCTTGAACCCACCAAGATGCTCGGTTCTACCCACTTCTGCTGGCGCCTATATGCCGGAAATACCCGGCTCCTTTATGCCGGAAGGTGACACGGGCACAGCAGCAGCTCGAGCACGGCCGACATGTCGAGCACGACTAACGCGGGCAGCACGATCCGCGGCGGCGGCAACGTCACGCTGAGCGCCACGGGCGGCGCGCTGAAGGACGCGAACGGCAACCCGCTCGATGGCGACATCACCGTGACCGGCTCGACGATCACCGCCGGCGGCACGGCGACCTTCTCCGCGAACCGCAACGTGATCTTCCAGGCCTCGACCGATCAGACGCAGCAAAGCACCCAGTCGAGCAGCTCGAGCTCGGGCTTCCAGTTGGCGGCCCCGAGCCTCGGCGATGTGACACGCTGGGTGAGCGGCGGGCCGAACAGCGGCGGGGTGAGCTCGTCGCCTTATAACGCGAGCCGCAGCAGCTCCGATGGCAATTCGACGTCGAGCCAGCAGACGGCGACGGTCGTGACCGGCAACAGCGTCGTGGTCAAGAGCAAGACCGGCGACATCGACGTGATCGGCTCGGGGATCAGCGGCGCGCAAGGGGTCGATCTGGTCGCGAGCCAAGGCGCGATCAACGTGCTGGCCGGGCTCGACACGAGCACGAGCCACCAGGAGCAAAGCAGCCACAAGATCGGCGATTTGGGCAGCAACGGCACCGGCACGGGCTTCAGCGTCGGCGTGTCGAGCAGCCACTCGGTGCAGGATTCGGCCGCACAGACGCAAAGCACGATACGCAGCCAGATCGTGAGCGGCAACGGCAACGTGACGCTCGATGCGAAGCAGCACATCACCGTGAAGGGCTCGGACGTGGCGGCGGGCCAGGACCTGACGCTGATTGGCCAGAACCTGAACCTCGATCCGGGCAGCGACGCAACGCAGAACAGCATGAGCCAGAGCGCGAGCCAGTTCGGCGTGACGCTGGCGCTGGGCGGGATCGCGGGCCAGGCGGTGGCGACGGTGAACCAGAGCATGGCGCAGGCGAGCCAGACGAACAATTCGCGGCTGGCGGCGTTGGATAAGGCGCAGGCGGGGTTGGCGGTCTACAACGGCCTCAACGCCTTTCAGGGAAACCTTACACAGCTCGAGCAGACTGGCGAATCGAATCAGGCGCTGGTCAAGGCGACCGTGAGCATCGGCGGCGGTTCGAGCCATAGCCAATCGCAAAGCAGCTCGGTGGCCAACGACGGCAGCACGCTGAGGGCCGGCGGCACGGTGACGCTGGTGGCGACGGGCAGCGGCGCAAAAGACGCAAACGGCGTGGCGACCGATGGCGACATCAACGCGGCGGGCACGCAGATCAGCGGCGCGGACGTCGCGCTGAACGCCGCGCGCGACATCAACCTGCAGAGCGCAAAGGACACGACCCAGCAGACGAGCAGCAACAGCAGCAGCAGCGCGAGCATCGGCGTGGGCGCGGCGCTGGGCGGCCAGCAAAACGGCTTCACGATCGAGCTGGCGGCAAGCGGCGCGAAGGGCAACGCGAACGGCAACAGCGTGACGAACCGCGACACGACGATCACGGCGAGCAACACGCTGTCGATCACGAGCGGGCGCGATACGAATCTGCGCGGGGCGGAGGTGTCGGGCGACACGGTGGATGCGAACGTCGGGCGCGACTTGAACATCCAGAGCCCGCAGGACACGAACACCTACAACAGCAAGCAGTCGAGCGCGGGGTTCCAGGCGAGCCTGTGCATCCCGCCGATCTGCTACGGCACGACGGTAAGCGGCAGCGCAAGCGTGAGCCAGCAGTCGATCAAGGACAACTACCAGTCGGTCAATCAGCAAAGCGGGATCTACGCGGGCAACGGCGGATTCGATATCAACGTCGGCAACCATACGCAGCTCGATGGTGGCGTGATCGCGAGCACGGCGAGCGCGGACAAGAACGCGCTGTCGACGCAGACGTTCGGCTATACGAATCTGCAGAACACGGCGAGTTACTCGGGGTCGACGATCGGCTTCAGCGTGAGCGGCGCCGCGGGGCAAAGTTCGCCGGG
>Ga0070733_10002043_pt1 | contig 14666 bp, 15 predicted proteins | sample Coa_R1_9_FD_66450 | JGI IMG/M metagenome (GOLD analysis project Ga0070733, IMG submission 66450) | Surface soil microbial communities from Centralia Pennsylvania, which are recovering from an underground coalmine fire - Coalmine... | ecosystem: Environmental > Terrestrial > Soil > Unclassified ... | reverse complement strand
GGCGAGCAGATCATCTTCGCCTCCAGTGGCGTCACCGACGGCGCTCTGCTTCACGGCGTGCGCTTCTTCGGCGACGGCTGCCGCACGCACACGCTGGCGATGACCTACGGTACGCGCCAGGTCCGCTTCATCGATACCGTACACATGTTCCAGGAACCCGGCCGCCGTGGCGTTCGCCTGTATTAACGCGCCTCCGCAATCACCGCCTTCGTACTAGCAGTTGCGGCCTCAAAGTACCATCTCCAATTGGACGCTAGTACCTTGTAGCCTTTTCTCGCCGTCTCCACACTGAGGAGGAGATGGAACGCACCGGCTTCGAGCAGTGGAGACCCCGTGAAGTTGCCCGCCTACTCGCGTTGGTCGAAACCGAGAAGCGCTACTACCAGGAGATGGTGGCCGCGCTGCCGGCGGCACTGGCGGTGCTGGCGCACGACCGTACCGTTTTGTCGGCCAACCTGGTGTTCCGCCGCATGGCGGGGTTGAGCGGCGAGGAACTGCGCAAGCGGACCATCGAGCAGATCCTGCCCTCCGATCAGCTCATCGAACGCCTCCGCGCGGCGCACGTCCACGGCGACACCGGGCCGTTTTTCCTCACCATCGGCGAGCAGCGGTTCCGCATGGCCGCGGCGCCCATTCGCGGTTGGGAAGACGACATGGAGCTCGAGACGCTGCTGATGGTGCAGCCGGTCGAAGCTGCGCAGGCACAAGCTCCTTCGGCGGCGCAAGTTCCACAGCCGGAAGCTCCACAAGCGCAAGCTCCGCAGGCTGAAGCGCCCATCGCGGCTCCGGTGCCGCCCGAGCTGCCCGCCGACTTGCCCATAGCAACAGTCGACGTGCCCGTAGCATCCGCCACGGAGACGGCCTTCGAGTTGGACACGCTGCCGGCCGCTGTCTGGCAAGCCGACGCATCTACCTTCACTTTCACCCGCGTGGATGGAGCGGCCGAAGGGATCCTGGGTTATCCCGCGGCGCACTGGCTGTCCGAACCGCTGTTCTTCTCCGAGCGCATTCATCCCGAGGATCGCGGCGAGGTTATAGAACTGTATCGGTCCGCCGTCGCCAGCGGTGGCGGAGCCAGCGCCGAATACCGCGCCGTGAACGCTTCGGGCGCGGCGGTGTGGTGCCGCGAAACGGTTCGCGTACCTGCTCCGGGGGAAGGTTCGCGATTCATCTCAGGAGTACTGAGCGCCATCGGGGAACGCCGCCAACTGGAGGCGCAAGCGCTCGCCGCCGCCCGCGTCGAAGCGCTACGCGGCCTCGCCAACCGCTTGGCTCACGATCTGAACAATCCCCTGATGATCCTGACGGGTTACGGCGAGGAGCTCCTCAATGCGCTTCCCGCAGGCAGTTCCGTGCGCGAGGATCTGGCCGAAGTCCTGGCCGCCAGCAGCCGCCTGACGGAGCTGGCGGGGCACCTGCTGAGCTTCGCGCGATCGCAGGCCAAAGAGCCTTCCAAGATCGACCTGAGCAAGCTGGTCGAGACGCTGGAGCCGAAGCTGCACGAGGCTTGCGGGAGTGTTTCAGGCGGCCTCGAAATCGTCTCTCCCGATGGCCCGGTATCGACTTTCGCCGACGCCGAACAACTGGAAGCCGTGATTACCGCGCTGGCCGCATGCGCTCTCGAGAATACCAGCGGAGTGTCACGGCTCAGTCTGATCTGCCGTACCGTCCGCATCCCGGAGCGGGTGGAAGGCGCGGCGCTCCGGCCCGGCATGCATGCGCGGCTCGACATTCTGGCCGCGGGCGCTGGTGCGGCTACGCCGGCGGCTGGAGTCTTCGAATCGATTTTGCCGGCCAAGGATTTGAACAAGCCGTCGGGTCCCGCCGTCGCGCGCGCTTATCTGGACGTCCGCCAGTGGGGCGGCGATATCGCGTTTTCAAGCAGCGCGGATCAGGGCTCGGCGTTTTCCGTGTATCTGCCCTACGCAGAGCCTGAAAAGCCCGCCGTGTCGCCGGAAACCACGGCGCCGGAGATGGCCGAGGTCGAACCGGCGCCGGCGCCCGGCATCGAACCACCGGCCGCGGAACCGGCTCCCGTAGAGCCGCCGCGTATTGAACCGCCGCCGGTAATCCCGTCGCTGGGCACGATCCTGGTGGTCGAGGATGAGCCCGGCATTCGCGGCCTGGTGCGCAAGATTCTAAAGCGCGAGAATTTCGACGTGATTGAAGCAGGAAACGGCGAAGAAGCCTTGGCGGCAGCTTCGTCCCACGGAGCATCGATCGGTCTGCTGTTGACCGACGTAATGCTGCCGGGAATCGGAGGTCGGGAACTGGCGGAGACGCTTGTCGCCGCGCAGGCGGATCTTAAGGTGGTCTATATTTCTGGATTCACCGATGACGAATCCGTCAGAGCGGGCCAGTTCCCGCCCGGCTCAATATTTCTGCAAAAACCGTTCACCTTGAGCGCGCTGGTAGGCGTGGTGAAGAGTGCATTTGGGCTCTGATTATCGCCGGAAATACGGCGAACTTTCAGCTATTATTGTTGGGTGCCCGCCCATCCTAAGCTAGCCGGCTGGCTGCGCCAAACCTCTCAAAAGATCGGGGCATTCTCCGCTTGGCTCAGCATGCGAAGCGGAGGATTGGCGTTCGATCCGCGCCCGGATGACATATATCTGGCCAGTTATGCGCGCTCCGGAACCACCTGGCTGCAGATGATTCTGTACCAGATCACCACCGACGGGAGCATGGATTTCGAGCACATCACCGGGCCGATTCCGTATTTTGAGCGCGCCCTGATGCAGGGCCGCGATCTGAGCCGGCTGCCTTCGCCGCGGATTTTCAAGACCCATCTGCGTTACGGGAATCTGCCCAAGGGTCCCTACAAGCGCATCTATATCGCGCGCAACGGTAAGGACGTGCTGGTTTCCTGTTACTATTTCTTCCGCGCGCATTCCCCTTTCAAGGGAAGCTTCGACGAATTTTTCTATCGATTCATGGCCGGAAACGTCCAATCGGGTTCGTGGTTCCGGCACGTTGCGGAGTGGAGCGAGCATGCCGCCGATTCGAATGTCCTGTTTTTGCGCTATGAGGATCTGGTGACCGACTTTGAGCCCACGCTTACGCGGATCGCCGCGTTTGTCGAGCGGCCTCTTTCAAAGGAAAAGTTCGCCTCCATCGCCGAGCGGTGCACTTTCCAGTTCATGAAGAAGTACGAAGACAAGTTCGGCTTTCTTCAAGAAGTGCTGCTGGAGCAGGGATTCACCGGCGAGGGATTTATCCGCCAGGGCAAGACCGGCGCGGGGAAACAATACTTGAGTCCGTCGCAGGAAGCCGCTTTCGATCAGGCCGCTTCGGTGGTGATCATGCCTTCGCCTCTTCACGATCCCCCGGATCCGCTCTCCAAGACGGCGCACTCGTAGTTTGGTTAGGGCCGGCTCGCCAAATTTGCCTGTAAACCCCGGGCTACCGGAATCGGTCTATACGTGCGGATGGAACAAGAAGTTGGACTGGCGCCGGTGGCCCACCACGCAGACACCGGAGGGATCGACGATTTCGACTCCCTGGTCCGGTCGCATCGGCCGCGCATCTTCCGCTTCATGCTGGCGTCGCTGCGGGACACGGAAGCGGCCGAGAATCTGACCCAGGATTGCTTCATCCGGGCCTACAAGGCGCGGGCGCAATTTCGAGGCGATGCCAGCTCGATCACGTGGCTGATGCAGATTGCCGCCAATCTGGTGCGCGATCACCAGGGCAACAGCCGCTTGAAATTCTGGAGGAGGTCGCTGCGCTCGGATCTGGAGTTGAGCGATGTGAGCGATTGGGTTCCCGATCAGCAGCGGTCGCCCGAGGCGATCGCGTCGGCAAAGGAACAAGTGCGGGCGGTATGGAATGCCGCGGCAAGTCTTCCGGAGCGGCAGCGGACTGTGTTCCTGCTGCGCTTCGTGGAAGACATGGATCTGCTGGAGATCGCCGCGGTCACGGGAATGAAGGAAGGAACAGTCAAGGCGCACCTGTTCCGGGCCTTGCAGGCAGTGCGCGCCGGTATGGAGAAACGAAAATGAATCAACACCTGACTTGGGAGCAGATTTCGGATTATCTGATCGACGACGCAGCGCCGCGGCGGTCTCACGAGTATGCCCGGCACGCTCGCGAGTGCGCGTCCTGCGGGTCTGAGGTGGCGCGCTTCGAATCGGCTCTGTCCGAATTTCGCGGCGCGGTCCGGCAGTGGACCGGCCGCATGTGCCGCACGGACTTCCAGACCTCGGTGGTCATGCACACAGGCGCCGGAGCTCATCTGGACCGGCTGCTGATGCCGGAATCGCTGGTGGAGCTGCCGTGGTATCAAAAGCTCGGCGCCGGATTTGGTTCGCTTGCGGTCCACGCAGCCATGATCGCTCTACTGCTGTTTCTGGGCTCGCTCAAGCCGGTGCAGAAGGCGATCAAACAAGTCGCCACTCTGGTGTACACTCCACCCGCGCCGGTGAAGGTCGCGGAGAACAAGGGCGGAGGCGGCGGTGGCGCGCGACAGCCGATCGTGAAGAAGGCGGATCTGCCCAAGCCGCGCAGATTTGTCCAGCCGCCCACGCTTCCGGTTCAAACCAAGCTGGAGCTTCCATCATCGTTGCTGGATTACACTCCCAGCATCGAGCCCGCGGATATTGGCGCGCAGACGGGGTTGAACGCCTTCGCCGGCACGGGAGCGGGTGGCGGTTTCGGGACCGGCAAGGGCGGCGGAATCGGATCCGGCAATGGAACTGGAGTTGGGCCCGGAACCGGCGGAGGCGCGGGCGGCGGCGTTTATCGCCCCGGTAGCGGCGTCACGAACCCGGTGCCTATCAATCGGCCGGAGCCGCAATATTCCGAGGAAGCTCGCAAGGCCAAGTGGCAAGGCGCGGTGCTGCTGTCGCTGGTAGTGGATGAGAACGGCAAGCCCACCGACATCAAAGTGATTCGTCCGCTGGGCCTGGGCCTCGACGAAAAAGCCATCGAAGCGGTGTCGCACTGGACCTTCAAGCCGGGAACCCGGAACGGCATGCCGGTGAAGGTGCAAGCCCAGATCGAAGTTACGTTCCGGTTGTTATAATCGTGGCGCTATGCGGACTCTGCTCGGCTCCATCGCATTGAGCTTTGCACTCGCTGCTCCATGCAGCCGAGCTCAGTCGCTGCAAGCTCCGGTTGGCCCGGCGTTCGAAGTTGCTTCGGTCAAACCGCTGGGACCAGTAACGGGCGGCTTCTCAGCCGGCATGAATGGATGCGATGGAAGCTTTCCCAGGGTCGATGGCAACCGATTCGTGGTTAGTACAACTGCTTTTGCGCTGATCACCTGGGCCTACGGGTATAACAAGGTCTGGGGCTGTGCCTTTACGAGCTCGGGCGATCTCATCACGGGAGGACCGCCCTGGGTCAGGGCCGAGAGATTCGAGGTTCAAGCGCTGGCGCCGGAGGGCGCCACCACTTATACGCTCGATCAGTTCATGAAGGGGAATGCGCCGGGGCTCGAAAAAATGCTTCAGTTGCTGCTTGCCGACCGCTTCAAACTGGAGGTCCGCCACGTGACCAAAGAGGTTCCAGGCTATGCGCTGGTGCCCGCGAAGGGGGGACCGAAGCTGAAGGCCTCGGCCGGGGACGACCAACCCGCGATGGGAATGCGCCCCAACAAGTTGGTCGGTAGAAAAATGGAGATCCGTGATCTGGCCTTCATGCTGGTGATGATCACGCATCGGCCCGTAATCGATCGAACAGGACTCGCGGGGCAGTTCAATTTTGATTTGGATTTCGCTCCCTTCGATTCCGACGTAGCTGCGGACTCCGGCGCTCCTTCCCTTTTCACGGCGATTCAAGAGCAACTCGGCCTTCGATTGGATACAACGAAGGCTCCGCTGGATGGTCTGGTCATCGAGCGCGCCGAAAGGCCTTCGGAGAATTAATCGCTCGACTATGCGAGGTTTTCTTGTATTCGGTCTGGTCGTGGCATGCGCTGCCGCGCCGGGCCTCCGTGCTCAAGAAGCTCCCGCTCGCCCGGCGTTCGAGGTGACTTCGGTCAAGCCGACGGACCTCTCGCCCCAGCAAATTGATATGCGCGTACTGCCCGGTGGAACGCTTACGGCCACCAGCGTCACGTTGAAATTCCTCATTCGCGTCGCGTATGGCGTTCAAGACGTCCAGATCTCGGGAGGACCGGGATGGATGGAAACCCAGCGTTACAACCTCCTCGCCAAGCCCGCCGAGAATGCGAAAGTTCAGGTCCTGCCGATGCTGCGGTCGTTGTTGGAGGATCGGTTCAAGTTGATCGTCGGGCATACGACCAAAGAAGTTCCGGTGTACGAGCTGAAGATGGCGAGGGCCGATGGCAAGTACGGGCCGAACCTGCACCAGCTGGAGCCGGGAGACTGCCCGCCTGAGCCGGCTTCGCCCGGCAAAACCCCGGCGATTCCGTGCCATGCGTTCCTTGCCGGGCCTGGCCATGTGTCTGGCAAACGGGTTACGTTGTCGGCCTTGGCGGTGAACCTTTCGGGAACAGTGCAGCGCCCGGTGATCGACAAGACCGGCGTCGATGCGAGCTTCGATCTCGATATGGATTGGACGCCGGACGCAGGCCTGGGAGGCCGGGGAGAATTGGGGCTAACCCGGCCGGATGATTCCGCGCCGTCATTTTTCACGGCGCTTCAGGAACAGCTCGGGTTAAAGTTGGAGGGTGTGCGAGGTCCCGTTGAAATCCTGGTGATTGAACGCGCGGAAAAGCCGGATGAGAATTAGGGCGCGGGTTCGCTCTACCGCAGCGGCGCGTAGACCTCGATCCATTGTCCATGCCGCTGCCAGCGGCTGAGCAGAAGAAAGCCGCTCTGAGTGAGCTCATCCCGCGTGGCCTGCGGATGATAACCGGGCAGCTTGCGCAGTAGGCGGTCCAGCGGTGCGACGTCGATCCAGCTTCCCTCGATCGGATACTGGCGCGAGTACACCACCAGAAGGTCGAAGGAACTACGGTCCAGCGTGGTGAGATCGGGCAGATTGAAGCTCTGGAGACTCACCGCACGCAGGTGCCGATCGACGTAGCCGAATGCCGGATCACCGATGGCGCCGGTGAAGGGCCACATGCTGGCGATGCGGCGGGTGGGCGCGTTGACCTCGATAAAATCGGCGGCGGAGCGTTGTAGCTCGACAAAGTCCACCATCGCCAGGTTGTCCTCGAATTGAAATGGATACGGCGGATTCCACACCCAGTTCAGCAGCAGCACGGCGATCAGCACGGTGTGCGAGGTCCAGCGCCAGGCGGCGGGATAGGCTGAGGCGGCGATGGCGAATGCGGCGTAGAGGATCGGCAGGACCGGGAGAAGATAACGGTCGAGCACCGCTCCTCCGAGCAACGTGACCATGAGCAATTGCGCGCCTGCCACCAGCGCGGTCACCGTCCAGTCCTTTCCGCGCAGCATCCGCCAGCCGACATAGAGCGCAATGACGCCGATAAAGCGGCCCTCCTTGACGAAGAGATAGAAGGCGCGTTCCGCGATGGAGTAGAGAATCTGGAGCGGCTTCAGCGCATCGCCGACGTTGTACTGGGCGAACTCGGCATTGCCCAGCCAATGGCCGGTGGCGCGATGCAGCACGACCAGCCAGGCGCCGAGCGCGATGGCGGGCGCGAGGAAGTAGGCGGCTTCCCGTATTTTCTTATCGCGGAAATACAGCCACGCAGCGAATACCAGGGGCGTCGTGATGGCCGTCTCCTTGGTCAACACCAGCAGCGTGCACGCCGCCGCGCACCATCCCCATTGCTCCTCGAGAAACAAAAGCAGAGCCAGCGCTGTGAGAGTCATCGCGGGCATGTCCAGCAACACCATCATGGATTGCGTGTAAAACAGCGGCGAGGCGAGCAGGAAAAGGATCGAGGCGAAGGCCGGCGCGCCTACCGTTCCGCGCGCGAGCCGGATGGCCAGCAGAAAAGAAAACAGCGCGCCCAGTGAGGCCACAGCCAGCATGGCCGATCGCGCGACGAGTATGGAGTGCTCCGGCGATGCATACCCGAACACCCGCCATGCCAGCGCCACCAATGCCATCACCGCCGGTGGGTGCACGTTGGGCAGGGTGGAGTGAGGCACCCAGGCGTTATCACGATAAAGGTCCAATGCCGCCGGAACGAACTGCCCCAGTTCGTCCCAATGAAACGGAAGCTTGAGATAGGGCCGGTGAAGGGCGGCAAGGATTATCGCGAACACCGCAAGAAAAATCGCGGAGGAGACTCGCTTCCTCGACAGCGGCTTGATGGTCACGCGACCGCTACTGGATCACCTTTCCTGGCGGCTGCTGCGCTTCCAATTTGATCTCGCCGAAGGTCTGCTCATACTGCGCGACGTTCTGGGTCAAGATGTTGGACAGAGCCTTGGCTTGCGGCGGGCTCAGGAACACACCGTGGTGGTTGAGGATGTTGACGCTGTCGGGTCCTGTCTGGTTCATGGTGCCGAAGAGCAGGAAGAAGTCCCACAGGCTGACGCGGACCTGCACGCTGTTGGCGTAGCTCTCGCGATAGTCCGGCGCGTTGGTAAGTTGGATCTTGGTTGGCGGCTGTTGTGGATTCATGGATGACCGTGTGTGGAGGATTTGGGTTCAATGCCCAGCGCGTTCAGGAGGAACGCGTAGTTGAAGGCAGTCTCTTTAAGATACTCGTAACGGCCGGAGGAGCCGAAATGGCCGCTGCCCATATTGGTCTTGAGAAGCAGCAGAGGATCGCTGGTCTCGAGTGCGGGCGACGCCGCTCGCGACATGGCTCGCAATTTGGCGGCCCATTTCGCCGGCTCCCAGTAAGATACTCGCGGATCGTTGAGACCGGCGGTGATAAGCATCGTGGGATAGGTTGCCTCGTGCACGTTTTCGTACGGCGCATAGGACTTGATGTAGTCGTAGAACTGCTTTTCGCCGGGATCGCCCCATTCCTCATATTCGCCGACGGTCAACGGCAGCGTCGCGTCCAGGATGGTGTTCAGCACGTCGACGAAAGGCACGCCAGCCAGCACGATGGAGAAAAGCTCGGGGCGCAGATTGATCACTTCGCCAACCAGCAACCCGCCCGCGCTACGGCCCTCGATCGCCAGCCGGTCCGAACACGTATAGCGATTCGCCACCAGCACCTCGGCGCATGCGATGAAATCGGTGAAGGTATTGCGCTTCTTCAGCAGCCGCCCTTCCTCGTGCCACAGCTTGCCCAAATCGCCTCCGCCGCGAACGTGCGCGATGGCGTAGATCACGCCGCGGTCGAGCAAGCTGAGGCGGTCCGAGCTGAATGACGGATCGATACTGATGCCGTAGGATCCGTAGCCATAGAGCAGCATCGGCGCGCGGCCGTCGCGAACCATCCCCTTCCTGTAGACCAGGGAAATCGGGACCTCCACGCCGTCCGGCGCGGTCGCGTAAATCCGTTCGGACTCGTATTGGGCCGGATCGTAGCCGCCCGGGACCACCTGCTGCTTCTTCAGTTCGCGCTCGTGCGTTTCCAAGTTGTAGTCGAACACCGACGCGGGCGTGACCAAAGAGGTGTAGGTGAAACGCAGGATCTTCGTGTCGTATTCGGCATTGCCGGTGAGCGCGACGCTGTAGACCGGCTCGGGAAAATCGACGGAATACGCGGCTCCATCGGCGAAGCGGCGGATGCGAATTTTGCCCAAGCCGCGCTCGCGCTCCTCGAACACCAGATATCCGGCGAGAGCGCTGACGCCTTCTATAGTAGCCTCCGGCCGGGCGGGCAGGATTTCCTTCCAATTGGCCTTGGAGCAATCCGCGGCCGGCGCTTCCACCACGCGAAATGTTTTCGCGCCGTCGTTGGTGCGGATGAAGAACGAATCGCCGTGATGCGTCAGATCGTATTCGACGCCTTGCGTGCGCGGCAGGGCTATTCGAAACTCTCCCAAGGGCTGGTCCGCGCGCAGCCAGCGGATCTCGGTGGTGAGGGAACTGGAGCTGCTGATCAGAAGATACTCGCGGCTCGAAGTTTTCGTGACCTCCAGGTCGAAGCGCTGATCGGTCTCATGATAAATCTCGAAGTCTCCGGTAACGCCCGACTCCCGGTCACCCAACCTGTGGCGGAACACCTTATAAGGACGCTTGGCGCTGTCGAGCACGGTGTAGAACAGGGTGGCGTTATCGGCGGCCCATTCGAGCGAATAGGAAGTCTTGCGAATCTCGCCGGCCGACAGCTCTCCGGTCTCGAGGTTCTTGACGGACACCGTGAAGACCTCGTCGCCCGCGTAGTCGACCGAGTAGGCCAGCAGTTTATGATTCGGGCTGGGAGCGAACGCCCCCATCTGGAAATACTTGTGGCCCTCGGCCAACGCGTTGCCATCGAGAAGAATTTCTTCGGGGGCGTCCACGCTGCCGTGTTTACGACAGTAAATGCGATACTGCTTGCCCTCTTCGGTGCGCGTGTAGTAGAAGTATTCGTCGCGCTTGACGGGAACAGTCAAGTCCGTCTGCTGGATGTGCGAAAGCATTTCCGCGTAGAGACTCGACTGCAACTCCTCGGTGTGCCGCATCATGGCCAGCGTGTAGCTATTTTCATTCTCCAGATACGCCATCGTATCCGGATCGCTGCGGTCTCTCAGCCAGAAATAGTCGTCCGTGCGGGTGTCTCCGTGAACCGTCATCTGATGCGGCACAATCTTTGCGACGGGCGGCTGGAGAGCGGGTTTCGGGACCGTGAGCGTAAGGGACATGCTGTGCGAAAACCGGGGCGCGGAAAGACTGCGGTGCCCCGTTCCTCTATTCTAGCCGTACAATAAGAAACGTCATGCGGGCCCTGCGCCAATCCCCGTTTTTACTGGTTTTGGCGCTGCTGCTCTGGGGTTTGGCGCTGCTTGCGGCCGGACCAGGATTCCGCTCCGCCCAGCAGTTTAACGAACACTACCAAAAGCACGGACGCGAGTTCGGCGCGATCACTCAGGCTGAATACCTGCGCCTGGCGCAGGAACTGCGGGATGCTCCCGTGGGCGGGCCGATTCTCGAAGCCATCAAGCCCGGCGGCGTGATCTCGCGCTTCGACCGCCGCAAGAGTTACTTCGGCGCGTACAATCGCGACGGCACCATCCGCACCTTCTTCATCCCCAACGACGGCGAGCGCTACTTTATTCGTCAAGCGAAACGCCCCGATTAATCTTGTGCCCGAGTGATTCAAATGAACGACGCCGAGCTGATCGCCTATCTTCAAGAGAACGGCTATCCTCCGCATCTGGTGCGCGAGGGCCGCACCGGGCTGGTCCGCCGCTGGCGCGAGTTCGTGGAACAAGTGGAGCGCGGCTATCGGCTCGGCCTCGAAGATTACCGCAACGATCTGGACGTCCGCGGCATTCTGGAGTTGGCCGGGCCGGCTAGCGAAGCCGTCGACGCAGAGGTTCGAGCCCTGGACGAGCGCTTGAGAACGCTGCTCGAGCCCGCCAAGCAGCGCGTGTGGGAGAGCGCTCCCGGCAATCCTTTCTGGGACTTCGGTTATCCGCGTAATGCGGGCGAAGAGTTAGCCGCCGATCTCAAGGCGGAGGGGTTGGCCGAATAAATCTGACGCGACGCGAATCCTTTTCGACGCAGCATGGAAACTAGTCTGTAGAAATGACCGATGCGGACTTCCGGGACGCGTTCCACCGGCACAAGGATATCGTGTATCGCTTTGCGTACCGGATGACCGGGTCGGGTTCGACGGCAGAGGACATCGTGCAGGATTGTTTCGTGGCCTTCTGGCAAAAACCCGAGGCATATGACGCCGCCCGCGGCGCGCTACGGCCGTTTCTTCTGGGAGTCGCGCGAAATCTGGTGCTGAAGCGCTGGCGGCGCGAGCGCCCGCATGAGGAGTTGAAGGAAGGCATGGAAGACGAATCGGCTCTCGGTCTTCCGTTTGATATTGAAGGGCGGGAACGCGCGGAGTCGGTACGGCGCGCGATTCTGCTGCTGCCGCCGCTTCAGCGCGAGGCCGTGATCCTGGCCGAGTATGAGGAGATGTCGCTCGAGGAAATCGCGCAGGCGACCGCAGCGGAGATCGCGGCCGTCAAGTCGCGGCTGCACCGGGCCCGGCAAAATCTCCGGCGCATGCTGGAGCCGTTATTTGCAGTCGAAAGGTGATTACCATGCAACCACACGATGATCGGGATGAAGGCGTTCAACTGCGCGGCTTGTTGCGGGAGTGGCGCGTTCCTAATGCCCCACCTTCACTGGAGCAACGTGTGCTCGCGTCGCGGGGCCAAGGCCCTCGACGGCAACCCCCTCGACAATCCCCTCAACAGCAAGCATGGTGGCGCTTCCTGTTCAGCGGATACATCCGCGTGCCCGTGTCCCTGGCGTGCGGTTTGGCGATCCTGCTGACGGCTGCGCTGTGGAGGTTCGCGGTGCAGCCGCCGGCGCCGTGCGTCTCGGAAAGGGCCGTTGCGCCCTCCAGCCATGTTGCCTTGATCGTACCGGCGCGCTGCGAGCATCCGGCTCCCGGCGTCTGCTGAAATTCAAACGAATTTCGCTGAAACTCAACCAATAAGGAGAACAAATCCATGCGTTACGCTGCTGTCTTGGCTCTTGCTATGTCTTTGGGCGCTCAAATGCTGCCTGCCAAGCCGCCGGTTCCCCGGCCGGCCAAGGAATTTATTTGTTCCGACGCCAATGGAAAGAAGATCGCCCTCTCAAGCTACAAAGGCAAAGTCGTGGTGGTCCAGTTTTTGATCACGACCTGTTCGCATTGCCAGGCGTTCTCCCAGGTGCTGACGAAGCTACAGGCCGAGTATGGCCCGCGAGGCTTCCAGGCCATCGGCGTGGCGTTCAACGAAGCCAACGCCGCCATGGTCAAGGGCTACGTCGAAGATCACCACATCGGCATTCCGGTGGGCTTCGCGCCTCGCGACGCGGTTCTGGGATACCTCGGCGTCTCGGTGATGGATCAGCGATTGACGGTGCCGCAGGTGGTGGTCATCGACCGTTCCGGCCAAGTGCGGGCGCAGACCGAGCCGGAGGGCACGCGAGAATTGGTGGAGGAAGCGTCCCTGCGCGGGCTCATTACCGATCTGCTGAAGAAACAGCCCTGAGAATTTCGGTCTATGCCGCGCACCAATTGGCGAGGAATCCTCGCATGGAAGTCACTGATCGAACTCAAAACGACCGGGCACAAAACGACCGAACAAAAATGATCCAGCAGACGTTGCTTCAGATGGACAAGCAATTCGGCAAGGGGGCGGTGCTGCAACTGGGCTCGCGCAACGCGCAAGCAGTCACGGTGATCTCCACCGGATCGATCTCGGTGGACGCGGCGCTGGGAGTAGGCGGACTTCCGCGTGGCCGCGTGATCGAGATTTTCGGGCCGGAGGCTTCGGGCAAGACCACACTGGCGTTGCAGGTGATCGCGGAGGCGCAAGCGGCGGGCGGAGTGGCCGCGTTCGTCGACGCAGAGCACGCTCTCGATCCCACTTACGCGCGCAAGCTGGGAGTGGACGTCGACAACCTCTTGGTCTCGCAGCCGGATTATGGCGAGCAGGCGCTCGAGATCACCAGCGCGCTGATCTCTTCCGGCGTCATCGATACGGTGGTGGTGGATTCGGTGGCGGCGCTGGTGCCCAAGGCGGAGCTGGAGGGCGAGATGGGCGACAGCTTCATGGGCCTGCACGCGCGGCTGATGTCGCAGGCTCTGCGCAAGATCACCGGCTCGGTGGCGCGCAGCAACACCTGCATGATCTTCATCAACCAGGTGCGCGAGAAAATCGGCGTGGTGTTCGGCAATCCCGAAACCACCACCGGCGGACGCGCGCTGAAGTTCTATTCCTCAGTACGGGTGGAGGTTCGCCGCATCGCCGCGCTCAAGGACGGCGATACGATCATCGGCAATCGAACCAAGGTGAAAATCGTGAAGAACAAGGTCGCCTCCCCGTTTCGCGAGGCTGAGGTGGACATTCTCTACGGGGAAGGCTTTTCGCGCGAGAGCGATTTGATCGACTTGGGCGCCGAGCAGGGAGTGATCGAAAAATCCGGGTCGTGGTTCAGCTTCGAAGGAGAACGGTTGGGGCAGGGACGGGAGAATGCTCGCCTGTTCCTCAAGGAGCACGTCGACGTACGCCAGAAGGTCGACTCGATGCTGCGGCAAAAGCTGGGTCTCGCCGAAGTGCCCGCGGCCGGGAACAAGCCACCCGCGGCGGTCGAACTCGCGCGAGCCACCGCAAAATCCGCCTGAGTCAGAGCAGGCTTTCAACGCCAGCACTCAGTGGCGGGCCCCTACTTGACACGCTTCCCCTGTCTGGACTATATATAGTACCGACATGGGAAAAACGCCGCCCGCCAATCCCGAGCTGCTGCCCGGGACGCTTTATCTTCTGATTCTCCGCACTCTGCGCGCCGGGCCGCTCCACGGCTACGCCATTGCGAAGCGCATCAAGGACGCCTCTGAGCAGGGCCTCGACATCGAAGACGGGTCGCTGTATCCATCCTTGAATCGCATGCTGGTCAAGGGCTGGCTGGCGGCCGAGTGGGGCATCTCCGAGAACAACCGCAAGGCCCGTTTCTATCGGCTGACGCCGGAAGGCCGCAAACAACTCGCGCGCGAGGCGGACGTATTCGATCGGCTGGTGCTAGCCATCCAGCGTGTCATGCGGACGGCCTGAAATGTCGTTGCTCAACGAAATCATGAGACGCGCCGGCTATCTGGGCCGCCGCTCGCAATTCGACAGGGAGCTGGACGACGAGGTTCAATTCCACATTGAGACTCGGGCCGAGGAACTCCGGCAGGA